>Ga0129312_1000249_pt1 | contig 53207 bp, 40 predicted proteins | sample O827metagenome_FD_94434 | JGI IMG/M metagenome (GOLD analysis project Ga0129312, IMG submission 94434) | Orangutan group fecal microbial communities from Wisconsin, USA - O827 metagenome | ecosystem: Host-associated > Mammals > Digestive system > Large intestine > Fecal | place: USA: Wisconsin... | reverse complement strand
TACACTTAAACGGAATTGATCGTCAAAATGACGAGCTGCTCTACGTTCCTTTTTCATCATTTACACTGTTTTTTAATTGTTAAAACGGTGTAAAGTAAATCTGTATTAAGTCAATTTGCTGAGCAAAACAAATTGAATTGCTGAGCAAAACAAATTGAATTGCTGAGTAAAACAAATTGATTTGCCTTTAGAAGTATGCGCTATAGGAATGTAAGGTGTTGCTTGTTAGGTTGTTAAGCGACGTTTACACGACCTGTGGGAATACCACTTTCAACATCGGTCGAAACCCTATACGGCAAAAATGCATGCCACAGACTATTGCTGCCGATGGACTGCAAGAGTTAAGTCAGCTGGTGACAGACCAACTGTCAGGCGCATGTAGCTCAAGGGCGGATGAGATATGCGATGAATACTCAGATGTAATACTCGGCAGAATCGACGAGGCCGGCACGTAGCGCATACTTAGTAGCCTCGTGTGCATTGTTGACACCCAACTTGCGGAAGATGTTTTTGCGATGGGTGTTGACGGTATGGAAACTGGAGAAACGGCGCTCGGCAATCTCTTTCGTGGTAAGACCGAGCGCAATATCCTTGAGGATCTCGGTCTCTGTGGGCGTCAGGCGAATGTCTTCCTCTTGCTTCTCCTGACTTGGTGCCAATAGCATTTCTGCCATGCGCTGGCAGATGTAGCGTTGATGGCGACAGGCGGCAGATAGACATTCGCGCACTTCTTGCAAGGGAGATTCCTTGAGCAAAATGCTGAAACGGGGACTCAGCGCCAGCAAACGGCGCACAAAATCGCCGGAAAGGTCGGTGCTGAACATCACCCATTGCACATCGGGAAAACGAAGATGCAGGATGTCGAGCTCGTCAACATCATTGACGTCAAACAGCGTATAGTCCATCACAACCACCGCTTCACTATCGTTTTTCAATAATTCAATAAGTCCGCACTTGTCTTCAGCACTATCCGTTGACCACTGGTCGGCCTGACTGCAAACATACAGAATGCCCGCACGGGTGATGTCTTGATTGTCGGCAAGGATGATGTGACTGTTCATGGGGCAAGAAACTATTGGAAGGAAGCAAGTCGCTTGGTCATCTGTTCGGACAGGCGCTCATGGCTGCGGCGCATGTGTGCATACATCACGGTATAGGCCGTAATCTCCAAAATAGGATAAACGTAGGGCACACCCAGCAGACACGACAGATAGACAATGATGGCACGGCTGTTGAAAGTCAGCAGATTGGTGTATTTCATCAGCGGAAGAGAACCTCGGCGAAACTCGTCGCGCAACGATTGCGGAATAGTGGCAGGATTGGAATAACGCTGGCGCAACTGCTCGTAGAATGTCTGAAACTTAGGAGTGCGGTCTTCTTGTGATTTGCAGTAGCCGGCATAGTTGGAATAGAATAGGCGGGCAAACCAACGCTCTTTGGGCATTGACTCGGCTATCTTACGCTGTTCGGCAGAGTTGTCGAGCTCGCTGCCTTCCTTGCCTAACAGAAAGAAAAGATGAATCTGACGATAGTAATCGGCTAAGGAACTCTGACGGGAGTGGCAGCCGAAACCTGCCCAAGCGGCAATGGCAAAGGCTATGAAGTAGGCAGAATAGCCTATTTCGTCATAAAACATATTACCTGTGCGAAGGAAGATGGCTACGTAGATGAAGAGAAACCATACATCACCGGATAGTCCATCGAGCACACGGCCTACAAGGGTTTTCTTGCCAGTAAGGCGCGCCATCTGTCCGTCGGTAGAGTCGCAGAAGTTAGCAAACATCAGGAGAATGACTCCTGCAATGTTGTGATAGAGGTCGGGGAAATAGAACATCACTCCGGCTGCAGCACCAAGGAAGAAGGAAATGATGGTGATGACGTTGGGATGCACACCGAAACGGTTCCAAAAAAGCGCAAACGCCAAACCGATAGGACGTGTGAAATGCACATCAAGCCACTCTTCGGTATCGTCTGACTTGAAGGATGCACGAAGCAGTTCGCTGAAGGTTTTATGTTCGTTTGTCATAATCGTATTGTGAATGAGAAATATCTGTTATTGACCGGCGAGGAAGGCTTCTGCCTTCTTGATATCATCGGCATGGTCGATGTCGAGTACTTTGGAGAATGCCCAAGCCGTCAGCTGACGACCGTCGGTCAGCAGGGCACGCTGGAAATTGCGCATGCGGCTTTCGCCACGTTCCATGCAGCCATTAAGTGTTTCGATGGCTGACGGGGTGAGACCGTAGATGCCGCCGGAGATGTAACGGGGATGCTCTTGATGGTCGAGAAAATTGAGAATACGGAGCGTATCGTCGGTTTCGACATAGAGTGGCTTTTCGTCATCGATGTAGTCGGTGACGCCCATCACGCCATCGGTATGTCCGTCGGCAATCTGTTGACGGAAGGCTTTCACGTAGTTGCTGAATTCTTCTTCGCGGAAAATGGTATCGACGGTGGTCAATACAAAAGGACTGTCGGAGAGATAGGGGCTGATGACATGGAAACTGTGCATCGAACTGGGAGTGCTCTGAACGCAGAAGCGCAGAGGAATGGGGCGTCCTTTCAGTCCGTCGCCCTGCAGTTCTACCAAGTGTTGAGCTACCAAAGTGGTGAGATCGTTGCAGATGACAACTATTTCTTCTGCATCATTATCCATGAAAACACGTATCAGACGGTCTATCAGATACTCGCCGCCTACCTTGACCAACGGTTTGGGAGAGTCAATTCCCTCGGCTGCCAATCGGCTGCCTTCGCCGGCCGCAATTATTGCATATTTCATCTTATATATAAATAATGTGTAACTTTGCAAGCGCAAAATTACACATTATTCGTGAAAAACGAGCAATATACTGTCGTTTTTTATCTTAATACCAGTTTGTTGGTATATACATCGCCTGAACCCTTGACGTCGTGGCGCTCCCTTTGGGCTGTTCCTTCAATGTTGATATCGCCCGAACCGATGACCTGACTCTCGATGGTTCCGCAGTCAACGGCTTTCAACTCGATATCGCCCGAACCTTTCAAATCCATCCGTGTGGCGATGACTTGGTGCTGCGTGATGTCGATGTCGCCCGAACCGATGAGGGAAAGATTGGTGTTGCGTGCCGTAACATTGGGGAGATCGATGTCGCCACTTCCGGAAAGAACCACTTTCAGATTGTCGCAGATGAGGCTCTGAAGGTCGATATCGCCGCTACCACGCAGGTCAATCATCATATTGTCGGTATCGATATGGCCGTTGCATTTGAAATCGCCCGAACCTTTCAAAAAGATGCCGACAAGGTCGGGAGAGCTGACGGTAACGGTTACATCGTCGCTATTGCCGATGTTGAAAAAGGTGTTGGGGGTCTTGATCCTAATCTTCAACCGCTTGTCAGTAACGGAGGTCTCTACATTCTTAAGGAGCGACTGTGGGGCTTTTACTGATACATGATACGTATTGGCTTGTTGATAAACAACATTGACCGAGCCGTAAATCTCAATGGCTTCGAAGTCTTTCACTTCGTTGCGAATGGTGGTAATCTGCGGCGATTGCGAGTCGGCGGTAATCTTCATTTCCTTGCATGATGTCATGGTGACGATGGCAGTAAGCATTAAAAACATGATTTTTTTCATAGTCTAATATTTTTGTTTTTGTGATGTTTCTGACCTTTTGACGATACATAGCGTGGAAAAGTTGCAGGCAACCGATTTTTTTTCGCAAGTAATGTGATTTTATGGAATGGGTCAGACAGCAAGGGTATGATAATCATATAGGGTGGAAATGATAAATAGAAATGGATTTTCCATCAAAGGAATAGGGGCAGAATGACAATCAGGGCTGGATTTCCAATCGTAGGAATCCAGCCCTGATAGGTGGTGTATGCAGAAAATGTGCTGTCGATAGCGGTTAGAAAGTCATGCGCACCATGAAACGGATGCCGTGCTTGTGGGCACTCGGCAGGTCGTTGTAGTTGAGGCGGCGCACATATTCCACATGCATGATCTTGAAGATATTGTGAATACCAAATGCCAATTCCCAGTAGGGACGATGGGGATCCATGATATGCGAACCTGTGGGGAATGCCATCACGATAGGACTGTCGGTCTGCATGTTGGGGTTGTTCTTGTCGGAGAGTTCGCCCCACAGCATCTTCACGCCGATATATTCACGCCATTTCAACTTTTTGAGCAATGGGATGCGGTTGAAGATTTTACCGTTGAGGTCCCAACTGATATCGGCAGAAACATAGCGGTCGTTGAGAAACTCCATGTTGTTGATCAGGTTGAACGTGTTGTCCTGAATGATGTATGAGAGGTTGGTCTCAGGCATGCAGAGCAGTAGGAACGGCACTTTCTCCCATTGTATTCCACCCTTGAGATAGCAGTCAATTTTTCCCCAGCTATTCATCCAGAAGCGTTTGTAAATGCCTGCTTCGGTATAGTTGTAGCTGTAGTCACCGCCCAATACATTCTTCAGACCCAGGGTGTGGCTGACAGAGAACACCGGTGCATCAAGATTGATCTTCAAACGGCGCTGTTTGGTATTGATATAGGTGGCACCAGGACAATACTCCAGAGCGGCACGTATTTCTGTTGTGCGAATATGGTGAGATGGCTGAACTGCTGTTGTCGGATAGGGTGAAATGATGTTATCTTCACCGTTGCCAGCAATATTTTTCCATGCCGTGTATTCGTTCATAGGAGTGAAACGCAGATTACCGCAGGCTTCGTTGTCTTCGGTCTTGATGCTGAAAGTAGTCTTGAAACCGAAGTCTTCCTCACGTTCGAAGGTAATCTGCTGTCGGTTGTAGAACATCATAGCATCTACTTTACTCCACTTGAATGCAGTAAACACGTTGTCCTTGTCGGTATGCATGAACTTGTCTGAGGGCGACATCACATCGTAGGTAGAGGTGAAGCTCAGCGTGCGTTTAGGGAACTCACGTGGGAGATACTCCTTCTTGTTGAACGAGTAAGTCACTTCGCCTTTATAGTAGTTCTTGTGTGACTTCATGCCGTGGGCATAGTAGCCGGAGAAGAACCAATGCTTGTTGAGATTGGCTGTGGTCTGGGCAGAAGCACGCAGTCGCATACCGTCAACAAAGTTGTTGGATATCATGGTGTTGATAGGTCCGATATCAACTTTCGACGGATTGCCGGTCTCTACAAAGTTTTCGATGAGTGCCTTTGCACCGAAGATGATATACTTGAAGCCCTTGATGTTCTGCAGTCCTTTGATGAAGGCATCCATGGAATTCTCGCCTTTGGTTAGTTCCACCTGACGGTATTGAGCCCAGAAAGCATCACCACGCATCATGGCATCGGCCTCGCGCACATCTTTCTTTTTGCCTTTGAAGAGCTGTTTGGGCAACTCATCGAAAGCATAGTCTGTGAGGCGTGTGTTACGTATGACAATGATTTTATGGAGGAAACTTGCGATCTTCATCTCCACGATCATATCATCAACAGAGAGTACCCATTCGCCATTGGGCAACTGGGTAAATTCCTGATCGACACGAAGGTTTTCTACGAAATTGACGTCGCTACGCCGCGGAATGGTCAGTTGGCAACGTTTCACCTGATAGGACGAGTCCTTCAAAATGTAGATGTCGCCACGGAATCCGAAGTCCTGCTGGTTGTTGGGAAGAAACTGCAGATGGATGCAACTGTCGCGCTCCACCTTGACGGTGTCCTCTATATAGAATCGGTAGAAGCCGATGGCTCCTTTGCCAATAGGTGAGGTGAAGGGATATTGCAACAGTCGGATCTGGTCATCGTAGATATTGACATCGGTGAACACATCTTTCAGCATCGTCGTGATGATATCGCCAGTTTGGAAAAGATCGCCTATTCCTGTAGAACTCTGTCCGATGATGATGTTCTTTTCATCGTGTGGCCTGCGGCGATAAAGTCGTTTGGTGACGGTCTCATCTACCGATAGGGGCAATATCAACTTGTTGTTATAGGGGCAGTTCTCTACCTGGTCGGTCAGCCATTTCTTGTTCTTGAACTTAGGGTTCTGGAGCATTTCCGGCGTTATTTCGTTGGCGGCCATGGTGAGCTTCTGATACTTATTGTATTGGTAGAAGTCGTTGTTGGCGAGGTCGGTCATCTTCTTGTGTTCGATGACCTTGCGCATCAGTTCTACTGCCGGATTGTTTTTGCGGCTGTAGCGTTGGCGCTTGGCACGGACGGTGACTCCCTTTAGCATCTTTGTGTCGGGTTTCAGACGGATGTCGAGCCGCATGGGGGTGCGGTCAGTAATCTGAATCGTCTGTGAAATATAGCCTACGGCACTAAAGGTCAAGGCCCAGCCAACCCTCTTCTGAATGGTGTAGCGGCCCTCGATGCTTGATACAACAGCTTCTTTATGGGTTTTATAAACGACGCTCGCCATGGGTATGCTGTCTTTGGTCTGAGCGTCGATGACGTATCCTGAAAGCAATCCTTGTGCCTGCGTGGGCAGGCACAAGGACATTACTAATATTATAAAATAGAGTTTAATCGATTTCTTCATCGGCTTCATAACCACCCATTTCGCGGATAGCATTCTTCAACATGGTGTATTGCTGGTAGAGGTTGTTGACAGCCTCTTCGCCCTGAGTGTAGTCGTGCATAGGTGCTTTGAGGAAGAAACTCAGGAAGCGCTGGATGCCGAAGCGTCCTGCACGTGCAGCCAGGTCACTCAACAGAGTGAGGTCGAGCAACAGTGGAGCGGCGAGGATAGAGTCGCGGCAGAGGAAGTTGATCTTGATCTGCATGGGGTATCCCATCCATCCAAAGATGTCGATGTTGTCCCATCCTTCCTTGTTGTCATTACGTGGAGGATAGTAGTTGATACGTACTTTGTGGTAGTATTGAGTATCCTCATCGTTGCCGTGGCCGTAGAGGTCGGGCTGTACGTCTGGCTTCAGAATGGTCTCAAGAGTAGAGAGCTTGCTGACTTCCTTGGTGTGGAAGTTTGCGGGTTCGTCGAGCACGAGACCGTCGCGGTTGCCGAGGATGTTGGTAGAGAACCATCCGTTCAGACCGAGGCAACGTGTGCCGATGATAGGAGCGAAGCCTGACTTAACAAGTGTCTGACCTGTTTTGAAGTCTTTACCTGCGATAGGCATCTTGGTCTTTTCGGCGAGTTCCCACATGGCGGGAATATCTACGGTGGTGTTTGGAGCGCCCATGATGAAGGGTGCGCCTTCGGTGAGGGCGGCGTAAGCATAGCACATAGATGGTGCGATGTGCTCGCGGTCGTCGGCCTTCATAGCTTCTTCGAGTGCTGCGAGTGTGCCGTGGATTTTCTCGTCAACGGGTACGTAGATTTCGGTAGAGGCAGCCCAGATAACAACGATGCGTGCGCAGCCGTTCTTTGCTTTGAAGTCGCGGATGTCCTGACGCAGGGCTTCAACCATTTCCCAACGTGTTTTGCAGTCTTTCACGTTGTCGCCATCCAGACGCTTAGCGTAGTTTTTGTCGAAAGCGGCCTTCATAGGAACGATCTTTTCCAGTTCGTCGCGTACGGGCTCGATATCTTTCTCTTTCAGAACTTCAGCGTACATGGCAGCCTGATAGGCATTCTGGGGGTAAACATCCCATGTGCCGAACACGATGTCTTTCAGATCGGCGAGGGGAACGATATCCTTGTAGTGCAGATACTTCTTGTCTGTGCCACGGCCGATACGAATTTTGTCATACTGCGTCATGGAGCCGACAGGTTTGGTCAGTCCCTTGCGAGTCATGAGTACACCAGTCATGAATGTAGTGGCAACGGCGCCGCAGCCAACTACCATAATTCCCAATTTGCCTTCAGCAGGCTTAACATTAGTTTGTTTCATTACACTTAGTTTTTAATATATGTATTTTATATTATTGTTGTCTAACAGTTCTGTGAGGTTGTCGATAGCGAGATTGGCCTGTGATTCATCTACTGGGTCGTCTGTCCATTGTTCGCCTCGTATCCATACGGTATTGCATCCTGCCCGATGTGCGGGGATGATGTCTTTGTCGATGCTGTCGCCTACTACGGTTACTTCGTCGGCTTTCATGCCGAGGGCTTCTACTCCGAGTTGGAAGATGCGTGGGTCCGGTTTGCGTACGCCGACCACCGCCGACTCTATGATATGGTCGAAGATGCCATCGAATCCGAATTCGCGGAGTACGGTTGAGATGTTGCCGTAGAAGTTGCTCACCAGTACCATGGGCACTCGCTCTTTGAGTTGCAGGAGTACTGCACGACTTTCTGCGGTGTGTCTGCACACCTCGGTATAAAGCAGGTCGAGTACTTGATCGTGGTAGTTCAGACAGTCGAGATATTCCATCTCGATGTGCAGCTTAGAGTCGAGGGTTTGGCGGAATGTGTAGTCTGGCTGTATGATAGGATTCTTGGCCAATGTCCGCTCGCCGTGCACGTATGCATCGCGAAAGCGGGCTTCGGTCACGGGTACGCCTGCCTGTTGGTAGGTGTGCCACAGTACTTTTCCCCAATGGCAGCCTCCGGTGTCGAGTGTTCCGCCATAGTCGAAAATATAGCCTTTCGTCTTAAGCATGTTTGTCAGTTCTGTCATTTCCTTTTTTTATTGTTTGCAGTCCTGCCTTCTGAACGATGTGTTCTGCAATGGCTTGGGCTGCTTCGGTCCGGCATCTTGAGAAACTGGGCCAGTCGTTGAAGTCTATCAATACGGGGGGTCCGTCTGGTTGTATGATGCAGTCACCTCCGTAGATGCCTGTCTGCAGTAGTGTTGCGGCTTGGTTGGCCATCTGCTGCAGTTGTTTTTTGTCAAACGGATAGTGGGCGGGCTTGCCGTTGCGCTGTTCGTCGCCGAATTTGCTTTGCCCATCATCGCCTGGATAGTAGTAGCAGAAAAAGTCTGTATCGGTGACACCGTAAAACTTCACAAGGTCTCCGGTGATGTGTGCCCGTATATCAATTTCCGTTATACCCTTGGCTTTCATCTCATTTGCCGTGGTCATGGCGCTTTCGTAGTCTGGGCGGAACAGTACATCCGCTGATGTCTGTGCCGAAGCATCGCCTCGTTTGACCCAATAGCCGTTGTTGCCTTTATGCGGTGCAACATTTATTCCGGCGCTTTCCAGCATCTTCATTTGTTGGTAGCGCTGACAGCAGGTGATAATGCCTTCCGGACTGTTGATGACGATGGCGCCTTGCTGTTGCTTTCTTTTAAGCTCTTGCAGCACCGTTTCGTCGCGTCCCATGGTCACATACACCTCTGCTTGAGGAAGCGGTTTTTCTTTCTCGTCTTCCGAATATGTTGCTATACGAAGCCCTTTGTCGAGCAATCTGCAACCGACTTCATGTAATATGGCCGTGTCCTTCTCTACGCTGTTGGGCGAATACCGATGGGCTCGGCTTATCATGACTATTTGACTGTCGTACATATTTATATTACGCATTAAAAAGCATACAAAGATACTCCTTATTATTCAAATATAGAAAACTTTTGAACATTTTTTTGTTTTCTACGTAAAGTTTAGCCTTTTTTATTTATTTTCTTACAAAATAATGGCGATTATTGCCGTTTGTTGGCAAATAAACGAGGGCTGGCAGCAAAAAGGACGTGATGATGGATTTCGGAGTCTTGTTGCGTAGGGAAATACGATTTTGAAATTGGTTTGAAAATGTTCCGAAGCTATTCAGAAACCATCCCAGAGGCATCTCGAAGGCATCCCGAAGACATCCCGAAGGGTGGCGGTAAGCATGTCAAGGCGATATGATGTCTCCAATTTACTCTTTTCTCTCGTTGAAAAAATCAATCCAGAATATGGAACCTTTGCCCATGACCGATTCTACTCCAACCTTGGCTTTCAGACTCTTTGCCAAATTGCGGCAGATGCTTAGGCCAATTCCCGTGCCTGGAACAAATTCGTTGACCTTCACGAAGCGTTCGAAAAGAAGGTCGTTGCATTTGTCAGCAGGAATGCCGATGCCTGTGTCTCTTACCCAAATGCTGATGCGATCGGTTTTCTTTGTGTAGCCCAAACGGATTTCTCCAGTCTCGGTAAACTTGACTGCGTTGCTGACATATTGATTGATAATTTCCTTTAGGCGGTCGTGGTCGGTTTGTAATAGGTGGTTGCTTGTATTATCAACAACAATTGTTAATCCTTTTTCTTTGCATGGTGTGGTGTATTTGTCGGCAATCTCACGCAAGACTTCTAGTATGCTGACGTCTGTATTTTCTATAGTTTGGTAGCTTCCTGCTTCCAGTTTGGAGACGTTCATCATGTCATCGAATAGACGTAGCAGATGTGCATTATTCTGCTTGATGAGGTCTATCAGATTCTGGCGCTCTTCATCGCTCTGTGCTAAAGGTAGAATGTCGCTAAATCCGACAATGGCATGAAGAGGTGTGCGTACTTCGTGAGTGATGTTGGCAAGGAATGCTGATTTCAGTCTGTCGCTCTCTTCGGCGTGGTTGCGAGCTTCGAGTAGTTCTTGTTCCACCTGCTTGGTGGTGTCTATGCGTGTGGTTGCTCCTACTATGGTTAGTGGGCGCCCGTTCAGATCGCGCTTCTCGATGGTGGCAAACATGGCAGCCCAATACTTTTTTCCTGATGCATTAGTCATTTGGTATTCCTGATAGGTTTCTTCCTTGCGTCCTGCCGCAAGGTTGAGAAAGGCGTTGCGAACTGCTTGCGCTTGTTCGGTGGCGATGTGCTTGAAAATCTTTTCTACAGGAGTTCCCTGTTGCGGTATGAAAAGGTCTTTGCCTTCACGATAGTCGCTCTCTACGTTGATGGTCATCGAAGGTACGTCAACTCGCCAAGTGGAGAGCTTCATCGCTTTAAGCACCAAGTCGTATTCAATGTTGCCAACTTCGTCGGACATGGCCTCTACTTGAGTCTTTAATCGTTTGACTCTGCGTGTCAGCACAAACCAAGAAATTGCAAAAAAAATAATAAGTGGAATGCTTATAATCCATGCAAGGACATCGGCTGTCAGCCATGAACGGATAGATAGAAATATGGTGTCTGTTAGGTTTGTCATATTGGAATTGGTAATATTGCGATGGGCAAAATTACATAAAAGATTTAGAATAATGAAAAAAAACGGGATTTATTTTGCAATTTGCGGCATTTCAGTTAACTTTGCACCATATTTATAAATACACATAATGACACAAGAATTTGAACTGATCGCCAAGACCTTTATGGGATTGGAACCCGTCTTGGCGAAGGAATTGACGCAACTGGGCGCAAACGAAGTGCAAATAGGACGCCGCATGGTGTCCTTTATGGGCGATAAAGAAATGATGTATCGTGCCAATTTTCAGTTGCATACTGCTATCCGTATTCTTAAACCCATTAAGCATTTCAAGGCTCTGTCGGCTGATGATGTCTATCGGGAGGTGCAAAAAATCGATTGGTCAGAGTACATCGGCTTAGACAAAACGTTTGCCGTTGACTCTGTGGTGTTCTCGGAAGAGTTCCGCCATTCTAAGTTTGTGGCCTATAAAGTGAAGGATGCCATTGTTGACCAATTTCGCGAAAAGACAGGAAAACGCCCCAATATCTCGGTGGCAAATCCTGATATCCGTCTGAATATCCATATCGCAGAAGACAAATGTACGCTGTCGCTCGATTCAAGTGGTGAATCGCTCCATCGTCGCGGCTATCGTCAGGAGTCGGTAGAAGCTCCGCTCAATGAGGTGCTGGCTGCCGGTATGATTCTGATGACAGGATGGCAAGGCGAAACCGACTTCATCGATCCTATGTGTGGAAGCGGTACGTTGCTCGTTGAGGCAGCACTCATTGCCCACAATATGGCTCCAGGACTATTCCGTAAGGAGTATGCTTTTGAAAAATGGCCCGATTTCGATAGCGATCTGTTCGACCGCATCTATAATGACGATTCCAGCGAAAGAGAATTTACTCACCATATCTATGGCTATGACGTTGATATCAAGGCAGTCAATACAGCGCGCCTTAATGTGCGTGCTGCTGGTCTTCTCAACGATATTACCGTAGAGGAGGCTGATTTCAAAAACTTCACACAACCGAAGGAGAAAAGCATTATTGTTACCAATCCGCCATACGGAGAACGCATCTCTACCCCTGACCTGCTTGGCACTTACAAGATGATTGGCGAACGCCTGAAACATCAATTCCTCAACAACGACGCTTGGATACTCAGCTATCGTGAGGAGTGCTTCGATCAGATCGGTCTTAAGCCCAGCATCAAGATTCCCGTTTACAATGGCAGCTTGGAATGTGAGTTCCGCAAATATCAGATATTCGACGGAAAGATGAAAGACTTCCGTGCAGAAGGCGGTACCGTCAAAACTGACGAAGAGAAACGTCAGATGGCTGAGAAACGCCGCTTCAAGCAGAATCGTGAATTCAAAAAACGACTTGACGAAAAAGAAGAAAACGAAGAGGCAGACATACGCACATTCCGATTCCGCTCTTTAGAGAAACGCGAATTTAAAGGCGACCGCCGTGATGACCGCCGTGACGACCGCTTCCAGAAACGTGGCGGACGCAACGACCGCTATTCACGTGACGATCGTGGTGATGACCGTTATTCGCGCGATGACCGCAAACCCTATCGCAAGAGCGAGAACCGTGGGGGGCATGAGCGCTTTGACCGTAGTGGAGGTAAAAAGCAACGCGGCGGTGGACGTGGCTTTGACCGTAACAAAAGAAGATTCGAAGATGACAATGATTAAATATTGTAGCAAGGCGTTGATGGTCTGCATGACTATGTTGATGACAGTATCTCCAATGAACGCACAGAAGAATTTTACACTTGAGGACCTTAATTTCGGTGGTACAAACTATCGGAATATGGTGCCGGAGAACCGATGGACTGCATGGTGGGGAGACCAACTCGTTCGCCTTGATGTGGATGCTTGTTATCTGGTAGATAAAGCTAACGGCAAAGAAACCCGTCTCTTTGATGTCAGCCAGATTAACCAATGGATTGCACCAACAAAAGATATTAAGGTTCGTACGCTATATGATGCAGAATTTCCATTCGCAAACAAGAGCGTCGTGGTGATTAGCCAAGGTAGCAAAACCTATATGGTCGATTTCAAAAAACATGCCTTGGTCAGCTCTTTCGAGTTGAAAGACGGTGAAAATCTGTTGGAAACCAATGCTCAACAGACAGCCTATGCTTTCTTGAAAGACAACAACCTGTTTGTCTGCAACCATAAGCAACAGACTGTACAACTCTCAACCGACGGCAGTAGAGAAGTGGTTTATGGACAGGCTGTGCATCGTGATGAGTTCGGCATCAGTAAAGGAACATTTTGGAGTCCCGATGGAAACAAACTGGCCTTCTATAGGATGGACCAGTTGATGGTGACCGATTATCCACAAGTGGATATTCCGGAAATCGGTTTCGACCCAGAAGAAAAACATTCCTGCATCGCCACACCGGCTCCCGACAAATATCCTATGGCTGGAGAGACTTCACATCAGGTGACCGTAGGTGTGTATGACCTTACTACAGGAAAGACTGTTTATCTCAAGGCTGGCGATCCCACAGACCGCTATTTCACCAATGTTGCATGGAGTCCAGACAGCAAAACGGTTTATATGTTTGAATTGAACCGCAAGCAGAACGACTGTCGCCTGGTCGCTTATAGTGCAGAAACAGGCAATAAAACTGCTGAACTCTATCGAGAAACCGACGAGAAGTATGTGGAACCTCTACATCCCATCGTCTTCTTGCCATGGGATGCTAACTCATTTATCATGCAGAGTCGTCAGGATGGATATAATCACCTGTACCTTTGTTCACTTGGCAAACACGGTAGCAGAATGGCCGGCAATACCGAATCACTCGAAGTGAGTCAACTGACCGCTGGCAAGTGGGAGGTCCTGGAAATGATTGGTTTTAATGCCAAACAGAAGACCATTATCATTGCCAGCAACGAAAAGAGTCCTATCCAACAGAATATCTATGCGGTAAGTGTCAAGACCGGCAAACGAACATTATTAGGAAATGGTGAGGGTTGGCATAATGCCAAACTCAGCGGAAGCGGCAACTATATCCTCGATAACTATTCTACACCGACCGTTCCACGTCGTATAGAAATCGTGCAAACCACTAAGGCAAAGGCCGTTCCTTATTTCCAGGCAAAAGATCCTTGGATGGGATATTCTATTCCGCAGTTCAGTTGTGGTACCATTAAAGCAGCAGATGGCGTTACCGATCTCTATTACCGTATGGTGAAACCTGCGGATTTTGATCCTAACAAGAAATATCCTACTGTAGTATATGTCTATGGAGGACCTCATGCACACAACGTCGATGCACGTTGGCATTATAGCAGCCGTGGATGGGAAAGCTATATGGCAGGCAAGGGATACATCACCTTTATCCTCGATAACCGCGGAAGTGAACATCGTGGCAAGGATTTCGAACAGGCTACATTCCATCAACTGGGACAGGAAGAAATGAAAGATCAGATGAAGGGTGTGGAATTTCTAAAGACACTATCTTATGTGGATGCAGACCGAATCGGTGTACACGGATGGAGTTTTGGAGGATTTATGACCATTTCGTTGATGACCAATTATCCCGATGTATTCAAAGTTGGTGTGGCTGGCGGCCCTGTTATCGACTGGCATTGGTACGAAGTGATGTATGGTGAACGCTATATGGGAACTCCACAAAGCAATCCGGAAGGTTACAAAAAAACATCATTGCTCTATCAGGCTAAGAATCTCAAAGGAAAACTGCAAATCATACAGGGACTTAATGATGTGACAGTAGTGCCACAACATTGTCTCACTTTCCTCAAAGCTTGTATCGCAGCAGGAACACAGCCTGACTTCTTTGTATATCCGGGCGAACCACACAATATGCGGGGACATCAGAGCGTGCATCTGCATGAACGTATTACACAGTATTTTGAAGATTATCTGAAATGAACCAAGAAGAACAGATACTTGTGCGCATCACAGGTCAGGACCGCCCTGGATTGACGGCCTCAGTCATGGGAATCCTTGCTCGGTATGATGCGCAGATTCTCGATATCGGTCAGGCCGATATCCACTCAACACTTTCGCTGGGAATACTCATGCGCTTGAAGGAAGCATATTCCGGACAAGTCATGAAAGAACTTTTGTTTAAAGCCACAGAACTGGGAGTCAACATCGGATTCTCGCCTATTACTGACGATGAATATGAAGACTGGGTGGGACATCAAGGCAAAAACCGTTATATCCTAACAATTATGGGACGCCAGTTGGATGCACGGCAGATAGAGGCTGCATCGCTGATTATCACCGAGCAGGGTCTTAATATCGACAGCATCCTCAGACTGACAGGTAGAAAGAGCATCAAGAATCCTACAAACCATGTGCGAGCTTGTATCGAATTCTCTCTCCGTGGCGAACCCAACAACCGCAAGGAGATGCAAAGCAAACTCATGCAGGTGTCGAAAGATATGGAAATTGATTTCTCGTTCCAACGTGACGATATGTTCCGCAGAATGCGACGACTCATCTGTTTCGATATGGACTCGACACTTATACAAACCGAATGTATCGACGAACTGGCAGATCGGGCAGGGGTAGGTGCAGAGGTGCGCGCCATTACCGAAAGTGCTATGCGTGGTGAAATAGACTTCAAAGAGAGCTTCACCAGACGCGTTGCATTGTTGAAGGGATTGGATGTCAGCGTGATGAAGGATATTGCTGAACATCTCCCAATAACAGAAGGTGTGGACCGACTGATGACTATCCTCAAGCGTTACGGGTATAAGATTGCCATCCTCAGCGGAGGATTTACCTATTTTGGCGAATATCTCCAACGTCGATATGGTATTGACTATGTCTATGCTAACGAACTGGAGATTGACGATAACGGCAAGTTGACTGGACGTTATGTTGGGGAAATAGTTGACGGACACCGAAAAGCGGAGCTCCTCAAACTCATCGCTCAGGTAGAGAAAGTCAATCTTGCACAGACCATTGCCGTAGGTGATGGAGCCAACGACTTGCCCATGATATCAGAAGCAGGACTGGGTATCGCATTCCATGCCAAACCGCGCGTGGTTGCCAATGCCAAGCAAAGCATCAATACCATTGGACTTGACGGCGTGCTTTATTTCCTTGGATTTAAAGATTCCTACCTTGGCGAGCAAGGCAAGTTATAAAATAACCATTCCATTAATATAATAAGGTGTAACAAGATATGAAAATATTACTTTTAGGCAGCGGCGGACGTGAACACGCCCTGGCATGGAAAATCTCCCAAAGTCCGAAATGTGAGCAACTCTACATCGCCCCAGGCAATGCCGGTACCGGCAACTGTGGTGAGAATGTGGCCATGAAGGCTGATGACTTCGAAACCATCAAGACTTTCTGTGTAGAGAAAGCCATAGATATGGTTGTCGTAGGTCCAGAAGCCCCATTGGTAAAAGGTATTTATGATGAGTTGAAAGCCGATTCACGCACCAAGGACATCCCAGTGATAGGTCCTTCTAAACAAGGTGCAGTACTGGAAGGATCGAAAGACTTTGCAAAAGCATTTATGCAACGTCATCAGATTCCTACTGCACGCTATCAGACTTTTGACGGGGAACATCTTGAAGACGGATTGCGTTTCCTCGAAACCTTGCAAGCTCCATACGTACTGAAAGCCGATGGACTCTGTGCAGGCAAGGGCGTCTTGATTCTGCCTACACTTGAAGAAGCACAAAAGGAACTCAAGGAAATGCTTGGCGGAATGTTTGGCAATGCCTCTTCGCAAGTGGTTATTGAGGAATTCTTGAGTGGTATTGAGTGCTCGGTGTTCGTGCTGACCGATGGCGATCACTATAAAATTCTGCCTGAAGCCAAGGACTATAAGCGCATTGGCGAACATGATACCGGTTTGAATACTGGTGGTATGGGTAGTGTTACACCTGTACCTTTCGCCACTAAGGAGTGGATGCAGAAGGTGGAGGACCGTATTATCCGTCCTACAGTGGAAGGCTTGAAAGCTGAAAATATTGACTATAAGGGATTCATATTCTTCGGTCTTATCAATGTTGAAGGGGAACCGATGGTTATCGAATACAACTGCCGTATGGGTGACCCAGAAACCGAAAGTGTCATGTTGCGATTGAAAAGCGATATCGTAGATTTGTTTGAGGGAGTGGCTGAAGGCAATCTCGACGAGCGCGAAATAGCATTTGACGAACGAGCTGCTGTATGTGTTATGCTTGTTAGCGGTGGTTATCCACAGGAATATAAGAAAGGCTATCCTATTACCGGTATTGACCAAGTGGAGGGAAGTATCGTGTTCCATAGCGGAACTGCCCTTAAGGATGGTCAGGTGGTAACCAATGGCGGACGTGTAATTGCCGTTTCGTCTTATGGTAAGGACAAGGCCGAGGCTCTGCAGAAATCATTTGAAGAAGCCCAGAAAATTCAGTTTACCGACAAGTATTTCCGTCGTGATATAGGTGCAGACCTTTAAGCGATAGTTCTCAAGCATGACGAAACTACTGCAGAATAGAATATCAGAAAGCAAACTCACACTACCTGTCACCGTACTTTGTGTGACAGGGGTGTGGTTATTGGCAGGACTCACACAAGGAGATTGGTGGGCATCTTTTGCGTGCTTTGTTGTCTCGACCTATCTGATGATAGAGTTGAACAACAGCAATGCGCTCATCCGTATTTATTCACGTATGGTGTCGTGTGTCTTCTTGGTACTTTCGGCAGTGGCATGTCCATTGTTTGCTTCAACCGAAGGTGCATGGGTACAAGTGTGTATGGTTGGTGCCTTGCTGATGATTTTCCGAACATATCAAGATGACACATCGGTGGGAAGTTCCTATTATGCCTATCTGTGCATAGGACTTGCCAGTTTGTCATTTGTCCAGATAGTATGTTTGATACCATTACTATTGTTGATGCATGGTGTTGTGCTTCACTCTTTGTCGTGGCGTACATTTTTTGCCGGCTTCTTTGGCTTGCTCACTCCCTATTGGTTTTGGACATGCTGGTTGGTGTATCAACAGAGTATCGACCAGATAACAGACCATTTCATGGCATTGACAGAATGGAGTCAACCCTTTGACTTCAGCGCGTGGGATGGGAGTCAGGTTGCTGTGCTGTTGCTATTGGCGCTGATAAGTGTAATAGGTATAGTGCATTATATTCGCACAAGTTATCTCGACCGCATACGTGTGCGTCAACTTTACCATGTCTTCAGTTGGTCGGTATTGCTGATGTTTGCATGTTTGTTGCTACAGCCAACGCTTTACAACATTCTTACTCGCATGCTTATTGTATTTGTGTCTCCCTTGCTGGCCCATTATCTGGCGCTTACCCATACCCGTATCACTAATATCACCTTCCAGGTGTTGCTATTCATGGCTGTACTTCTGATAATTTATAATCTATGGACATCATCACTCCTTTTCTGATTAGTTATGGTTATTGGGGAATGCTTATAGCTGCTTTTGTGGCTGGTTCGTTCTTCCCTTTTTCCAGTGAAGCTGTCATGGTGGGACTGATGGCGGCAGGGCTTGACCCTATAGGCCTTATAGTCTATGGTACGATAGGTAATGTGTTGGGATCATGTTTCAATTATGGCGTGGGACGAATGGGGCGTTTGGAGTGGATAGAGAAGTATCTCCACGTCAAGAAAGAGAGTATCGACAAGGCTACGCGTTTCATGGGTGGCCGTGGTGCATGGATGGGATTCTTTGCCTTTCTGCCTATTTTGGGCAGTGGTATTACCATCGCTCTTGGCTTGATGCGTGCCAATATAGTCATCTCATTGGTCAGCATCAGCATAGGTAAGTTACTACGCTATGTGTTGCTCATCTATGGTGCAAGCATCTTTATCTAGTTAAAATTGCTGAAAGATACGGCGCTTCGATAGAAATATAGTACTTTTGTATTTTATAAGGTAATTAAGATCATAATTAATAATACACAATGAAACAATTTCGACTGTTAGACAATATGCTGGGGTGGGTCACCTTTCTGATTGCCGCCTTTGTTTATTGCTCTACTATTGAACCGACAGCCTCTTTCTGGGACTGTCCCGAATTTATCTCTACGGGCTATAAGCTCGAAGTCGGACATCCACCGGGTGCACCGTTCTTCATGCTTACCGCCAATCTGTTTTCACATTTTGCCAGCGACCCCTCGCAGGTAGCACGTATGGTCAATACGATGAGCGCATTGCTCTCGGCAGTAACCATTCTGTTCCTGTTCTGGTCTATCTCGCATCTTGTTCGACGCTTGTTGGTCAAGGATTGGAGTGAGTTGACACCCGCCAAAACCATAGCCATTGAAGGCTCGGCACTGGTAGGTGCGCTGATTTATACGTTCAGCGATACCTTCTGGTTCTCAGCTGTTGAGGGTGAGGTGTATGCCTATTCTTCGGCATTTACCGCTTTGGTATTCTGGCTGATCCTGAAGTGGGAAGAACATGCCGACGAGCCTCATTCCGACCGTTGGCTGGTGCTTATCATGTATATGACAGGCCTCTCGATTGGTGTTCACCTGCTCAACTTGTTGTGTCTGCCTGCCATCGTGCTGGTATATTACTATCGCAAGTGTCCCCAGCCCGATTCACGTAAAGATCTTTATGGCTCTATTGCCGCTTTGGTGATATCAGTAGTTATCTTGGGCGCTGTGCTCTATGGTCTTGTACCAGGCATTGTTCGTGTGGGTGGATGGTTCGAACTGTTGTTTGTCAACGTGTTTGGTTGCCCGTTCAATACAGGTGAGATTGTTTATATCATCCTGCTTATTGCCACCTTGGTATGGGCGATCTATGAGTCCTACAAGGATCAAAGTCTGAAACGTCAGAATATAGCATTCCTGTTGTCTGTAGCCATGTTGGGTATTCCTTTCTTTGGTTATGGCTGGTCGGCTGTGCTTATCGGCATTGTTGTATTGGCTCTGATTTGGCTGGTACTTCAATATAAGCGCCAAGGCAAGTTGCTCATCACCTCACGTATCAAGAATACATCTCTGCTCTGCATGATGATGCTCCTCATTGGTTATTCGTCATATGCTGTCATCGTCATTCGTTCGGCAGCCAATCCACCAATGGACCAGAACTCTCCAGAGGATATATTTACCCTTGGCGACTATCTGGCTCGTGACCAGTACGGACAGCGTCCGTTGCTTTACGGTCAGGCTTATACCTCACAGGTGGCTTTGGAGAAGGCGGGCGACTATTGCCGTCCAGTCTCAACAAAGGGCGCACCTGTTTGGCAGCGCAAGGAGAAAGCATCTGCCGACGAGAAGGATGAATATTTCGTAGCACGTACTAAGGACGATTATGTATATGCTCAGAATATGCTGTTCCCGCGTATGTGGGATTCAGGTAAGGCTGCTTCATATCGTAGTTGGTTGGGCGAAGAGCCCGATGGAAGTGAAGAAGCATACGATCGTTGTGGCGAGATGGTTACGGTGAAGATGCCGAGTATGTTGCAGAACATTCGTTTCTTCCTCTCATACCAGTGTAATTTCATGTATTGGCGCTATTTCATGTGGAATTTCGCAGGCCGTCAGAATGATATTCAAGGTCAGGGCGAATTGGAACATGGCAACTGGATAAGTGGTTTCAGTTGGTTGGACAACTGGCGTTTGGGAGATCAATCGACATTGCCCGATGAGTTGAAAAACAACAAAGGCCACAATGTATTCTATATGATGCCATTGATGCTCGGTCTTATCGGACTCTTCTGGCAGTCGTGGTACACTCGCAAACGTCGTGTGCCCGGTAGTGACAAAGAAGAGATAGAACCAGTGGGCATCCGCCAGTTCTGGGTTGTGTTCTTCCTGTTCTTTATGACAGGTTTGGCTATTGTCATCTACCTTAATCAGAATCCTGAGCAGGTACGTGAACGCGACTATGCTTATGCTGGTTCGTTCTATGCTTTTGCTATCTGGTGTGGTATGGGTGTTGCAGCTCTCATCGACCTGTTGAACCGCAAGCTGAAGAAAGAAAATGTGTTGGCTGCCGCAGTTATTGCTGTAGTGGCATTGGCAGTTCCCGTACAAATGGGTAGTCAGACATGGGATGATCATGACCGAAGTGGTCGTTATTCGTGCCGTGACTTTGGACAAAACTATCTGATGTCGCTGCAGAATGAGGGCAATCCTATCATCTATACCAATGGTGATAACGATACATTCCCCTTGTGGTACAATCAGGATGTAGAAGGTGTGCGCACCGATGCGCGCGTTTGCAACCTGTCGTATCTGCAGACCGATTGGTATATAGACCAGATGCGTCGTCCTGCTTATACCTCTCCTGGCATTCCCATTAAATGGAATCGTTTGGAGTATGTTACTGGTACCAACGAGTATGTGCCCATCGATCCTCATATGAAGCAGGCTGTTCTCGATTTCTATAAGCAAGATCCCGAAACTGCCAAAGCACAGTTTGGTGATGACCCATTTGAGTTGAAGAATGTATTGAAGTATTGGGCACGTTCCAAAAATTCAGAACTCCACGTCATTCCAACCGACACACTCTATATGACTATCGACAAGGAGGCAGTACGCAAGAGTGGTATGATGATGGCAAGTGATAGCATTCCCGACCGCATGGTTATCTCGCTTGCAGGCAAGAGTGCACTCTACAAAGGCGACTTGATGATTCTGGAGATGTTGGCTGAGTGTAACTGGAAACGCCCCATCTACGTGGCTGCAACAGTTGGTGAGAGTAGTTATATCAACCTTGGCAACAATGTGGTGACTGAAGGATTGGCATATCGTATCACACCATTCACTACCAATGCTCAAGGCGCACGCAACTTCGATACGAAGCGCACTTATGATAACGTGATGCATCGTTTCAAGTTTGGTGGACTCAACCAAAAGGGCATCTATATCGATGAGACTGTGATGCGCATGTGCTACAGCCATCGTCGTATCATGTCGCAGTTGGCCAACAAACTCATTGAGGAAGGTGACAAGAAGCGTGCCGCTGAGGTTCTTGCGTATCTTGACAAGATGCTTCCTTCATATAATATCCCGCATGAATTCTCATCGGGTTCGCTTGATATTGCAGAAGGATGGTATCAGGTAGGTCAGAAGCAGAAAGCCATCAAGGTGATCAACGAGATGTGGCACAATTCTCAGCAATACCTCAATTGGTACAACAACCTCAATGCTGAGCAGTTTGCCTTCTCTAAGAATAATGCTTATGCCCATGCTTACTATTTGCAGCAGATACTTCTCGTGGCTCAGCAGATAGATCAGCAATGGTTCAACAAACACTACGAGCAGTATAGCCGCATGATACGCACCTTTGAGGAGCGTGGCGGTGCACAGGGCATAGATCGCTGATCGTGGATAGTGATAATATGAAAAAGTATTAACTGCAAGTGATAATAGAACAACCGGCAATATGGCTAAGGTGGCTATATCCCAGAGCCACTTGGCGGATGAACCGTCACGAACGGTCAGTATATCTGACCTTCGATGACGGTCCCATCCCCGAGGCCACGCCATTTATTCTTGATACGCTTAGACATTATGGTATCAAAGCCACCTTTTTTATGGTGGGCGACAATGCTCGTAAGTATCCCGAATTGTTGCAGCGTGTCATCGACGAAGGTCATCGGGTGGGTAATCATACACACAACCATATTAGTGGTTTCCGTCATAGCATCCATCAGTATTGTTATAATGTAGAAAAGGCTAATGCCTATCTTCATACTGATTTGGTGCGCCCGCCACATGGTTGGATGCGATGGGAACAGTATGCCATCTTAGGTCGAAAGTATCGCATAGTGATGTGGGATCTTGTCACGCGAGACTATTCCAAGTGGATGACGGCAGAAGATGTGTTGGCTAATGTGAAACGCTATGCTCGCAACGGTTCCATCATCACATTCCACGATTCTCTCAAGAGTATTGATAAACTGAAAACGGCATTGCCAGCAAGTATAGAATGGTTGCGTGAGCAAGGCTATGAATTTAAGGTGTTCGAATGAACACCTTTTTTGTTTCTGTACAATCATTATATGTACGCGCACGCATACTCATGCGTGCGTATGTGCGCAGGTGCACATGCGATGCTGTAAAAAACCGAATATATGATCGTAAATGTAGGATTTGCAGCACACCACCGCATCTTTGAATGTGATGGATGCCCATGTTCGGAACATACAGAATATGGTTTATTCCTGTTCTTTTCTTATGCTGAATTCACATCCACAATACTGCTGGTTGTAAAACTGGTATTGCTTTAACAGTTCGTTGCGACGCTCCTGCAGTCCTCCTTTGCGCCAGTTTTGCGCCCAGAAGTGGATGCCTGGCACAGCCTCTTCTGCCATTTTTCCTGCTGCTGCTATTTGGTCAAGACTCTTCCAACGTGATGTGGCAAGGGTGGTGGCAATCGTGGTGAAACCACGTCGTTGTGCCTCCATAGCAGTGGCAATGAGTCGCATACGGAAACATTGCAGACAGCGGCCTCCCCGTTCAGGTTCGCCCTCCAGCCCTTTGATAGCCGCAAGCCATGTTTCATGATTGTAGTCGCCATCTATCCACTCGATGCCGAGTGAAGTGGCGTGGCGCTTGCTTTCTTCTTTGCGGATTTCATATTCTTCATGTGGCCAGATGTTTGGATTGAAGTAGAAGATAGTTGGGCGCACATCGTGTGCCATCATCCATTCTACAATGGCTGAAGAACATGGAGCACAACAGGCATGTAGCATGATGCGGTTGATGCCTTCTGGAATTTCGATATCGTTTTTCTTTTTTTTCATAGTGTAGTATAGAATGTCTGTGTCAGCAACAATTCTATGGTCCGTCAATTAACTTTCCAAACTTTCAAGCCGATAGTGTTCTGCTCGAAAAATGGTGTGCAAACAAAGGTTGCGTCATTGAGCCAAGCATAACAACTCTCGGTGGGTGCCTCAAACACAGGTGTCGTGTTGAAGTAGAAACCCGTTTTCCCGTTGGGAAGGATAGGGTTGGCGAGAACTCCCACGTTACGCACATGAATCATCACTCCATCTGCTGTACGGATGTTGTAGATGGCTTCAAGATGAGTACGGTTGCGTATGGTATCTACCAGTTGATAATCTGCACCGCCTGCCAAGACATCTCCTTTGAAACTGCTGCCGTTGGGATGTGTTCCTTCGAAGTGTCCGCCTATAATCGGTATGACGATGCGTTTGCCCATAGCAGTATTTCCCAATGTTTGTGCTGGCGAACATGCCACATGTAATGTCAGTACGTGAGTGAGTTGTGGTGTGGTTGGCTCCTGAGCCATGGCCGTTAGTGGCGTGGCAAGCATCAGTAGCCAAGCCATTGTTGTCATCAAGTGTAGAATAGTCTTTTTCATTGTCACTATTTAATTGTTGGTTGGTCTGCAAAGTTACTATCTTTTTTCTTTATGCCCAAATCTAATGGCAAATTTGCACCAAAACATGAGGTGCCGATATTCCGTTATGTTAAAATGATGTGGCGCAATAATCGCTACCTTTGCACCAGCAATCAAAAATCATTTCTATAGACGAATGAAGAGATGCACGACCACAATACCGACTTTCATAAACACAAATCATAATTATCAATTTAGGTTTGGGGCAATGTCCATCGTGATGGTGGGTGTTGCCTTTTGATATTTTTATGGCTCTTGCAAATGACAATGCTATTCCTGTTTATGGACGATACTATTGGTGCTGTTTTCCTTCGGGATGCCTTCGGGATCCGTTCGGGATGTGTTTCATATCGGTAGGATAGTATCATTCCCGATGGCTGAAGTATAGAAGAAAAAGCGATAAACATCCTTTGTGGATTGAAGAGAAAAGTGTATCTTTGCTGCATCTTTCTGAAAGATGCGATAGAATATGAAGTGGAATAGACGTAGAAAGATACTTGTAGTATTCTTGGTAATCGTTGTTGCCGTACAAGGTATAGGTGGGTTGGGTGACTATTATGCCCAAGCGGTCTATCCTTGTGTTGCTACCGTCTTGACGCTCTTGTCTGGATATGTGCCCTTTGCCATAGGCGACTTGTTTATAGCCTTGAGTATCATCGGTATTGTGGCATTTCCGTTCTATGCGGTTTGTCGGAAGAAGAAAACTGTGGGCTATGCCATTGCTGGGGTGGGTGAGTATCTGTTGTGGGTCTATGTGTGGTTCTATCTGGCATGGGGATTAAACTATGCCCAGTCTGATTTTTATCATCGAAGTCATACATCCCGTTATGAAGCCAACGATGATCAACTGCGACATTTTGCATGGCGTTATGCCGATAGCTTGAATGCCACTTATAGTAAAACAGCCATTTATGATACTCTGCGAGTGCAGTCTTTGGTGGTGGCAGGTTATAAGCGTTTAGCCCAGCAGAATATGGGTGTCCATGCCCCTTTCCATGTTCATACGCAAGCCAAGACCATGCTTTTCACTCCATTGAGTTCCAAGGTAGGAGTGACCGGCAGTATGGGTCCTTTCTTTTGCGAGTTTACGCTCAATGGCGATTTGCGTGCCCACGAGTATCCATCCACGTTTGCCCATGAGTATGCTCATCTACTTGGCATCACCAACGAGGGTGAAGCCAATTTCTATGCCTATCAGGTTTGTACTTCATCTGCCGACCGCACGATGCGCTTTTGTGGCTATTATGCCATCTTCTTTCATGTGTTGCGTAGCGTAGATGCTGTACTTGGCGATGAGGCAGCCGAAGATTTCCTGCAATATGTACGACCGGAAATCAGGCAGATGGCATCTGCCGACCGCAACTATTGGCGCTTGAAATACAGCACCTGGTTGGGCAACTTGCAAAATGCGGTCTATGAGTTTTATCTGAGAACCAATCGGGTTGATGGCGGACGGAAGAGTTATTCGCAAGTGGTGGCGCTGATACTCTCATGGGAGCAACGCCAAGGACAGATGCAACGCCATTGAATAGACTATAAAACAATGTGTTATAGACGGATAGGTAATGGCTGATACAAAAAAAACTGGGTGTGTCTCGCGACAATCCCAGTTTCTGTTTTCTAACTAACTTATTATCAACTATTCATTACTCTTTCTTCGTTATGCACAAAACTTATTTCTTGTTTGCTGATGCAAAGGTATGTACATTTTATGATAAAAAACAGAAAATGAATGAAAAAACACACGTAAACGTTTGCGCCATTGCGAGGTTTTTTGTATTTTTGCAGCAATGAACAATAGAAAGCAACATAGAACATCGTTGAAGGACCTGGCTAAAGAGCTCAATGTGAGTATTGCTACAGTCAGTCGTGCCCTGCGCAGTTCTTCGGAAATAGGCCATGAAATGCAGGAAAAGGTGAAGGCTTTAGCCAAACTACGCAACTATCGCCCCAACCCTTTTGCACAGAGTTTGCGTAAAGAAGCTCCGAAGATTATTGGCGTGGTGCTGCCCAATTTGGTGACCCACTATTATGCTGCGGTACTCGATGGCATAGAAGATGAGGCCAAACGATCGGGCTATAGCGTCATTAGTGCCAATAGCCATGAATCATTTGATATTGAAACACAAGCCATCGACAACTTTATCAATCTCCATGTGGAGGGCATTATAGCTTGTTTGTCACAATCCACTACTGACTACAGCCACTTTGAGGAGATTGCAGAGATGGGCATTCCTCTGGTATTCTTTGGGCGTACTTGTCTGAAAGAGCGCTTCTCGTGTGTCACAGCCAATGGTGACCAAGCCGCCCAGATGGCTACTCAGCATTTGATAGATACCGGTAGTCGTCGCATAGCCTTTATCGGCGGTCCTAACCACCTCGATATGGTTCAGCGTCGTAAACATGGTTATCTTGAAGCACTTCGTGAAAATCAGATTCCCATCGAGCGTGAACTTGTGAAATGCGGATCGATAGATTATGATGCCGTACTTTCCAATACTGTTACCCTACTTAAAGAGCAGAAGCCTGATGCCATAGTGGCTTTCAACGATATCATCACCTTTGCCGCATTCAATGCCATTCGTGAGGCAGGATTGCGCATACCCGACGATGTGGCACTCATCGGCTTTACCGATGACGTGCATGCTGCATACGTCACGCCGCAAATGTCAGCCATCGTCGATCAGGCTCACCAAATGGGTGCAACAGCCTGTCAATTGCTGCTCAAGAATATTGCAGGAGATACAGGCGTATATCACAAAATTGTGCCGCAACAGTTGGTTATTCGTGGTACCTCGGCTAAAAAACCGCAGTAAGTAGTAGGTCGAGGACCAAAAAAGGCTGATTGTTTTTGGTCTTTTCAATAAAAAAGAGTACATTTGCACCATATTATATATAACTCGTAAAACCTAAAATAAATGCCTCTGGCATTGATGCTAATGACTGTAAATATGAGAAGAATGACCATGTTACTGGCGCTGATGGTCAGCTTTGTGCTGACAGTCGGTGCTGCTATTGATAACATTAAGTTTAGCCGACTTGATACCCGTGACGGACTGAGCAACTCACAGATTCTTTGTGTGAAGCGCGACTCCAAGGGATTTGTATGGATAGGAACTCCCTATGGTCTTAATCGATACGACGGATATCGTATCAAGACATTCTACTCATACGCCAAAGATACCACTACGCTACGCAACAATTATGTGGATGAGATCTATGAGGCATACGATGGAAAACTATGGTTGAAGCAGGGTATGAACTATACCATATTCGACCCAGTAACCGAGTCATGTGACAGACATCCTGAGCGTTGGTTGCAGCAACACGGCGTGACGGGTGGTATCGAGCGCCTTTATATAGACAAGCATCATCATTTTTGGGTGAAAACCTATGAAACTGGTTTCTGGCATTATAACCCTTATACCAAAGAGGCCAAGCAGTTTAAATTCGGTTATGGTCGCCAAGATTTCAATTCCGACTTCGGCGTATCTGGTTTTGCTGAGATAGGCAAGAGCTTGTTGGTATCTTCATTCAATGGTGAGGTGTTCTGTTTCAACAGAGAGAAAAACTGGATTAGTTGGAAAGATGCTTATATTCGTGAGAAAGGACTCATCAACAATCAGGAATGTAAGTTGCGTACCGATGCCGATGGTAATCTTTGGATGATAACCGTGGAAGGCTGTTTCGTGAAGTCGAAAGGACGTTGGGTTCTTTCTTATAAAGAACTGGCGAAACGCTGGGGCGTGGAATTGCCTGACGGACTGAGTATTTGGGATATTTGTTCGGATAACAAAAAGCGCGTTTGGATAGCTACCGACCATACAGGACTCTTTCTTGTTGACCGCCAAGCGCATGAGGTGCGCCAGTTCTTGACTCAGAAAAACGACGGTACGTCTATCAGCGAAAACACCCTCCGCTTTCTTTATCGCGACCAGCAGGGGCGTATTTGGATTGGTACCTATATGAATGGCGTCAATATGTTTAAGGAGGGCCTCTCCAATTTCCGCCATTTTGATTTGGGAAATATCACCACCATCACTTCCGATAAATCCTTCTTCTGGCTGGGAACCAATGATGCAGGTATCATTCGCATGGATCGTAAAACTGGCGAACAGGCTGTTTTCGACCGCAACAACAGTGGCATTGCCACCAATACCATGGTCAGTTCGTTGGTTTCACGTGACGGTACCGTATGGTTTGGAACCTATGAAGGTGGACTGATACGCTTCCGTGGTGGTGCTATCACTAATTTCCGATCATCGGGTAAACCTGGTGAATTGGCTAATAACAATATCTGGTCGATATGTGAAGATCGTCAGGGCAATATCTGGATAGGCACATTGGGTAGCGGTGTTCAGCGCATAACCCGTGCAGGGCGCTTTGACACACCTATCACAACCCATAACTCTATCTTGGCATCAGACTATATCTCGACTGTCAATTTGACGAAGAAAAACTGGTTGATGGTATCCCATTCCAATTTCTATTCGATCGTCAATCCCGTTTCTGGCAAGATTATCAATCGCAATATTATTGACAATAAAGAGGGCATCGGTATTACCGAAAGCTCAATATGTACTATGGAGGACAGCCGGGGACTTGCCTGGCAGGGATCTTCATCGGGTGCAACCATTTGGGACACGAAGACCAATGCTGTCTATCTGATTGATATGCGTTCCGGACTCCTTGGTTCTACCGTCAATGCCATGGTAGAAGACAATAACCACACGGTATGGCTGGTGACTGACCATGGCGTGTCAAACGTCATCCCGCAGCAAAAAGACGGACGATGGAACTTTATCGTCCGCACTTTCAATAGCAACGACGGTCTTCAGAATGGTCCGTTCAACCAGCGTGCCATGTGTAAAACTGCTGATGGTCTTATCTTGGTGGGTGGTCAGGAAGGTCTTGATGTCATCAATCCGAAGCTGATGCGCGAAGAGAAGTATAAGGAATATCCCGTATTCAGCGGTCTGAAACTCTTTGAACAGGACGTAAAGGTTGGTGAAAAGATTGATGGTCGCATCATATTACGTAAGGCACTGAACATCTGTCGTGCCGTTCGCTTGAAATACAACGACCAGTTTACCATTCAGTTGGGAAGTTCCAATGGCGAAATCCACCACCGCTCGCGCTTCCTCTATCGCCTCGATGGTGTGAACAACGACTGGATTAGAACCGAAGAAGCCAACCCCAACATTACTTATATGAGTCTGCCTTCAGGATCTTATACCCTGCGTGTACGCATGCTCAACGCCGATGGCACCATTGGTAGTGAAGAGGCAACACTCACCATTATCATACAGCCTCCGTTCTGGCGTTCATGGTGGATGGTCATGATGCTGTTGCTGGTTGCCGCTTTTGGCATTTGGTGGTGGCGCAAGAATTATATGCGTCGTCAGGCTAAACGCCAAGCTGCCATCGCATTGCGCCTTGAGATGGAGAAGCGCCAATGGATGGCAGAGATGAAAGCATCGATGGCTGCAGAACAGCCAACAACAGGGGATGCTGTTGTTGAAGAACCTGTGCGCCACCTTATGATGCATACGGAATATGCCGACCTTGTAGCAGTTATCAAGAAACAATGTGCTGAATATGTGAAAGGCAACAAGGGTGTAAAGATTAGCAATGTCATGCTTATCGACGAACTCTTTATGGAGTTTGACGTCAATCTGATCAAGCGCATGCTCAACATCTTGTTTACCAATTCCCAGAAATTTGCCACCAAGAACTGCCACATTAGTGTCGGGCTCATTCGAAAGGACAATGGTAACGTACAGATCCAAGTGGCTGACAATGGTATCGGAGTGGCTGATGAGTATAAACCACATATTTTTGACCATACAGCAGGTGTTGACGAACTCGAACTCGCTCTTGTCAAAGACATCATAGTGGCACATGGTGGCACCATCGAAGTGAAGGACAACCCTGGTGGCGGAACCATCATGGTGATCGACTTGCCAGCAAAAGGCATGGTGGAAGAAGCGGAAATCATGGACGACGACCATGCTGACGATGAAATAGAATAAATGAAAAAAGTAGTATATAATAACCCTAAATGATCAAATGAACATTATTAAAACCCTCATGGTCGGTGCGTTCTCAATGACTGCATTGACAATGGCTGCAGCAGAAGTGCAGCAGAATGGCAACAAGGTAATGGTCAAACCCGATGGTGGTCAGGCCAAAGTTATCTGTCTTGAGGTGATGAACGACAACATCATCCGTGTGCGCGCCACATCCGAGAGTGTATTACCTGTCAAGAAACCCAGTCTGATGATTGTACCGCAGATAGCTCCTGCCAAAAAAAACTATACGATAAGTGAGGACGAGCAGACTGTGAAAGTCAAGGCGAAGAATGTGACAGCCGTAGTCAATAAGGCAACGGGTGCGATCGTATTTTTTGATGCCACAGGAAAACAACTGCTTAAAGAGGCTAAGGACGGAAAGAAATTCCAGAACTTCACAGTTCCTGAGCGCGAATACGGTGTGCGCAACATCGGTGGAGTGACCGAAGATATGAAGCACGGACTGACTTGGCAGATGCTTTTCGACAGTCCTTCCGATGAAGCCTTCTATGGTTTGGGACAGCATCAGTCTGAGGAATTTAATATGAAAGGCAAAAACGAAGACCTGTTCCAATATAACACCAAGGTCTCTATTCCTTTCGTACTCTCCAACAAGAACTATGGTATCCTGTGGGACAGCTACAGTTATTGCCGCTTTGGCAATCCCAACGACTATTTGCAGCTGAACCGCGCCTTCAAACTCTACGACCGTCGCGGTAAAGAAGGTCATCTGACTGGAACTTATGTGGATAAGAACGGTAAGAAACTGGTGCGCGATGAGGATAGCATCTATTATGAGTATGCTTGCCCTCCAACTTCAGAAATTGCCAACAAGACCGATAATGGTGGCCTGAAGAACCTCCCCAAGGGCTTCAATCTCCAAGGTGCCACTGTGACATACGAAGGATTTATCGAGCCTGAATGTTGTGGTCGTTGTGCCAAGGCTGGCAAGAATGAGAAGCAACTCTATCAGTTTATTCTCTATTATGCCGGTTATATCAAGGTGTATATCGATGGTAAGGAGGTGGTGCCTGAGCGTTGGCGTACCGCATGGAACCCCAACAGCTATAAGTTCAGCACCGAACTGACCAAGGGTAAGAAGGCACAGTTGCGCATTGAGTGGCAACCCGATGGTGGCGATTCCTATTGCGGACTGCGTGTCTCACAACCTCGCAACAAGACAGAGCGTGAGCAACTCAGCATCTGGAGCGAGATGTCGCGCGATATGGATTACTACTTCATTGCAGGTCAGAATTTCGATGATGTCATCAGCGGCTATCGCACTTTGACAGGTAAAGCATCGCTCTATCCGAAATGGGTGCTCGGCTTCTGGCAGAGCCGCGAACGCTATCAGAGCAGTCAGGACATCGAGGATAACCTCGCAGAGTTCCGTCGTCGCCACATTCCTATCGACAATATTGTACAGGACTGGAACTACTGGCGTCTGCCCGATTGGGGTGCTCACGACTTTGAAGCAAGCCGTTATCCCAACCCACAGGCTATGCTCGACTCTGTTCATGCTATGCATGGACGCTTCATGATTAGTGTATGGCCTAAGTTCTACGACACCACCGAACACTATAAGGAACTCGACGAGAAGGGATGGATGTATCGTCAGGCTGTCAAGGACGATATCCACGACTGGCTTGGCTTCCGTGGCTCGATGTATGATGCCTATGACGAAGGAGCTCGCAAACTGTTCTGGAAACAGATGGACGACCATCTCTATAGCAAGTTTAATAAGAATGGTGTGCCTGGCATCGACGCTTGGTGGATGGATGCCTCAGAGCCTAATGTGCGCGACTGCACTCCGATGTGGTATCGCAAAGCACTTTGCGGACCTACTGCCCTCGGCACTTCTACCGAATATTTCAATGCCTATTCTACCGTCAATGCCGATGCTATCTACAACGGACAGCGTTCGGTATGGAAGGGTAAAGCCAACGAACCTCGTGTGTTCCTGCTCACCCGTAGCGGTTTCGCTGGTGAACAGCGCTATTCTACAGCCACTTGGAGTGGTGATATCGGCACCCGTTGGGAGGATATGCGCGCTCAGATGACTGCCGGACTCAACTATTCTATGTCGGGTGTGCCTTTCTGGGGAATGGACCAAGGTGGCTTCTGTGTAGAAAATCGCTATGTTGAGGCTCAGAAACTCTTCAACGAATCAGGTGTGGAGAACGAAGATTTGAAGGAATGGCGTGAGCTCCAGGCTCGCTGGAATCAGTTTGGAGCCTTCATCCCCTTGTTCCGTTCGCATGGTCAGTGGCCTACTCGCGAAATCTGGAACATCGCTCCCGACAATCATCCTACCCATAAGTCGTTTGTTTATTACGACCAGTTGCGCTATCGCTTGATGCCTTATATGTACAGCATGGCTGCATGGGCTCACTTCAAAGACTATACGCTGATGCGTGCACTTGTTATGGATTTCAATGGCGATAAGGAAGTGGAGAATATCGGCAACCAGTGGATGTTTGGTCCAGCGCTCATGGCTTGTCCTGTTGGCTACTACAAGGCTCGCAACCGTAGCGTATATTTCCCCAAACAGTGTGGTTGGTATGATTTCTATACTGGCGAACACTATGATGGTGGTCAGCATTTGGTGGTTGATGCACCCTACGAGAAGATTCCTGTTTTCGTACGTGAAGGTGCCATCATTCCATTTGGTCCTGCCATGGAGTGGTGCGACGAGAAACCTGCCGAACTCATCAATCTCTATGTCTATGAGGGTCAGGACGGATCGTTCCAACTCTACGAAGACGAGGGAACCAACTACAACTACGAGAAGGGTAAGTATGCCACCATCGAGATTGCCTATAACGATGCCGACAAAACTGTCAGCTTCGGCAAGCGCAATGGTGCTTTCAAGGGTATGCTGAAAAACCGTCGTTTCAATGTAGTACTCGTGAAGAAAGACCAGCCCCGCGACCTCAACCTCGATAATCCTGAGGGTAAAATGGTGCAGTACAGCGGTAAGGCTGTTAGCGTGAAACTCTGATTTTAGAGATATTGCAATAGGAGGGGTGTGCCAAACGGCACACCCTTTTTGTCTTATATAATACCCAATGACTACCCATTGATCACCTGCATAACCATCGTACCGACATCGCCCTTCTTCTCTATACAAGTTGCCTAAATGTTCCATTTACCATGCACAAGATATTGCCCGATATTTTGCCAAGGGATTTCCTAACGTTTGGCAATAGTATTGTCTAACGTTTGGCAATAGTATTGTCTAACGTTTGGCAAAAGTATTGTCTAACGTTTGGCAATAGTGTTTTCAAACGTTTGGCAAGAGTATTGTCTAACGTTTGAAAAAGATCTTTTCAACGTTTGATAAAGATGTTATCCAATATTTGATAAAAGTATTATCCAATATTTGATAAGGGTATTATCCAATATTTGATAAGGGTATTATCCAATATTTGATAAGGGTATTATCCAACGTTGGATAAAAAGATTATTAAGGTTTGGAAAAACGTTGATAAACGATAGCTTTTTATAAGGGAAATAGGATCACGCTTTACTTTTGTCCTTTCATGGCGTTAGTTAATTGTTTATGTTTAGTATCCTCAGGGCGTTGCATGGGTGGTCGAATGGTGGTCGAAAATCTAAAAAACAGAAGGTTCGACCACCCGTTATGGTGTTGTGCTGTAGTCACTTATCTGATTCTGGTGGTCGAGTGGTCGAATTTTACGACATCGCGTGTGTGTGCGCATATACACGCGTACATATATAAAGGAAGTTCGTCAGATGCTCATTCATCTTTTTTTGTTAGATTCATTCTTTGATGCGCTACATCCTTGATTCGCCCCAATAATATACAACAGCCCCATAAGGCTAAGCGCAGATTCAAATTCAAATGATGCTTCATACGACGATAGACAGAAGTTGTTTTTGGGTAGTGAAAGTTCTCATTTCCATCCATCTTCATCAATTTGCAGGAAAAAACATAGCTATTGCCGTAGGGTGGAGGTAAAAAAAAGGTGGAAAGCCTTTGTCTTCTTGCTGAAAATCGCTAACTTTGCCCAACGATTTACCAATACTAATATCTTATGCATAGATTTTTTACTCTGGCATGTGCCATTGGCTGTATGTTGACCGCACAGGCACGCGATCGCCAGAACTTTGACAACGGATGGCGATTTGTGCTGGCAGACTCGGCACAAATGTCAAAAACCGATTATCATGATACGCATTGGCGTGCACTAAACCTACCACACGATTGGGCTGTGGAGGGTGATTTCCTCTGTTCTAACCCATCAGGAGCGGGTGGGGGAGCACTTCCTGGTGGCATTGGATGGTATCGCAAGACTTTCAATCTGCAGAAAAAACAGGGAGAACGCTATTTCATTGAGTTCGACGGAGTGTATATGAATGCCCGTGTCTATATCAACGGTAAGGAAGTGGGCTACCGCCCTTACGGTTATAGCTCGTTTGAATACGACATCACACCTTATCTCACAGCCGGTCGCAACGTGGTGGCTGTGCGTGTGGATAATAGCGATCAGCCTAATTCCAGATGGTATAGCGGATGCGGTATCTACCGCCATGTGTGGTTTACCAAAACCGCCGATGTGCATGTGAAACACTGGGGGGTGCATGTGGTTGCCAATCCCGACGGACGTATCTCCGTGACTGCCGATGTGGAAAGTCAGGGCAAAGCCTATAAGGTGCGCAACCAAGTGTTTGATGCCCAAGGACGAGCAGTAGGTTTGAAAGTGCGCCGTCCCCATCTGTGGTCAGTCGATGACCCCTATATCTATAAGGTACGCACGCAAGTGCTGGTAGGTGGAAAAGTGGTCGATGAGGTGTGGACCAACACCGGATTCCGCTCGTTCCGCTTCGATGCCAAGACAGGTTTCTGGCTCAATGGCAAGAACATGAAGCTCAACGGGGTTTGCGAACACCACGATTTCGGTTGCTTGGGTGCTGTGGTCAACGAAGATGCCATGCACCGCAAACTCGTGCGACTGAAGGAAATGGGTGTGAATGCCATTCGTTCATCACACAATCCGCCTGCTCCCGAACTCCTCAACATGTGCGACACTATGGGACTTATCGTCATGGACGAGTCGTTTGACATGTGGCGCCGCCGTAAGACTCAAAACGACTATGCACGCTTCTTCGACGAATGGCATGAGCGCGACCTTGCCGACTTGATACTGCGTGACCGCAATCATCCCTCCATACTGATGTGGAGCATCGGCAATGAGGTGCTCGAACAATGGTCGTCTGCCGATGCTGATACGTTGACTCTTGAGCAAGCCAACCTCATACTCAATGCCGGACACGATGCTTCGACCCTTGCCAAGGATGGCGAAACCAGCATCAATACATTGTTGGCAGACCATTTGGCTGACATTGTGCGCCGCTACGACACTACACGTCCCATCACCGCAGGATGTAACGAACCATCCCCCGACAACCACCTGTTCAAGGGTAAGGCACTCGATATTGTAGGATTCAACTATCATCATCAGTGGATTAAGGATGTACCCAAGAATTTCCCCGGTCGTCCGTTTATCATGACCGAAAGCGTTTCAGCCCTGCAGACTACGGGTTTTTACACCATGCCCAGCGACTCTGTCATCAAAGCACCTAAGGAATGGTGGTTGCCCTATACCGATCCTTCGTTCAAATGCTCGTCTTACGATAACATGCATGCCTCATGGAGCAGTACTCACGAGGAAACATGGGATGTGGTGAAGCATACTCCCTATGTCGGTGGACAGTTTATATGGACCGGTTTCGACTATATCGGTGAACCCACACCTTATTCTTATCCTGCTCGCAGCAGTTATTTCGGCATCATCGACTTGGCTGGTCAGCCTAAAGATGTCTATTATATGTATCAGAGCGAATGGACCAATCGCCCCGTTCTGCATCTCTTCCCCCATTGGAACTGGCTCGATGGCGAACAAATCGATATGTGGTGCTACTACAATCAAGCCGACGAAGTGGAACTCTACATCAACGGCAAGAGTCAGGGCGTGCGCCGCAAGGCAGATAGTCACCAGTATCATGTGATGTGGCGCGTAACCTTTGAACCCGGAGAAGTGAAGGTCGTGGCACGCAAAGACGGTAAAGAGGTGCGCCAGCAGACTATCCATACTGCCGGACAGCCCCATCATTTGCAACTCAGCATTGATTATCAAGGTAAAAACACCACCTTCGTCAAGGTGGAAGTAGTTGATGAGAACGGCAACCGATGCCCTTGGGCAGAGAACCAAGTGTTTTTCGATACCGATGCCACCATCATCGGTGTGGATAACGGAAACCAGACATCACTCGAACGCTTCAAGGACAATAAGCGCAAAGCATTCTTCGGCAGATGCTTCGTCGTACTCGACGGACATGGCACGCTGAAAACTAAATCATACGGACTACCAACAGCAACTATCAAATTATGATGAAGAAAATCCTATTATCAGCAGCGCTCCTGCCTATGGCAGCCGTTGCGCAGATACAGACATCGGCAGGTGTACAGTATCTGCAATGCCAGGCAAAAGATATGTCGGGCGAGTTCTCTGACCTCTCCAACACTTATTTCCTGGCTGACAGTCTGGCTGGCTTCGATCTCAACAAGGGCGAAGGACTGCTCAACTGGAAACGCTACCGTCTCGCACCGCGACAGGCTTTCAACCTCAATGGCTATTGGCCTGTGCGCATGAAGATGCTCGATTTCCCTGACACACAGTATGACAACGACCCCAACCTGCGCATCAAAGTGCAGAAAATAGACAACCGCACGCTTCGTGTCACCATCTTCACTTCACCCATCGAACCGAAGATGGACGATGCCAACGACCCCATGTTCTCACCGGAGTTTATTGCACAGCAAACTGGCGAACAGGCTAAAAACGGTCGTGGACGCTGGAACGTGAAAGCTACCGACCAAGCTATTGTCTATAAAAACAATAACGGATCACTCGAAATACAGAAGTATCCGTTCCGTATCGTGCTACGCGACGGACAGGGCAAACTGCTCACACAGACCCGCCACATCATCGATAACGACAGTACACAGGTGAAACTCCTGCCCTTCAACTTTATTAAGCGCGGTTCAGACAATTCGCGCAGCATCAATCCCGTACTGATGCTCTCACCCAACGAGCGCATCTACGGTTGCGGCGAAAGTTTCACATCGCTCAACAAAGTAGGACAGAAAGTGCAAATCTCGGTTGTCGATCCACAAGGACCAGAGACCGATGGCATGTATAAACCCGTGCCTTTCTATTTCTCTAATCGGGGATATGGTATCTTCATGCACACCTCGGCACCTACAACAGCTGATTTCGGTGCCTCTTACATCGGTGCACAGCGCCTCTTTATGGGCGACGAAACGATGGACTTCTTCATTTTCTTCGGTGAACCGAAAGACGTGCTCAATGCTTATACCGACGTCACTGGTAAGTCACCCATGCTTCCCCTCTGGACTTTCGGCACGTGGATGAGCCGCATCACCTATTTCTCTCAGGAGGAAGGACTCGACATTGCCCGTAAACTCCGTGCCAACAAGATTCCATCAGATGTTATCCATTTCGATACAGGATGGTTTGGCGTAGATTGGCAGTGCGACTATGAGTTTGCCAAAGATCGTTTCAAAGATCCCGTAGCCATGCTCAAGTCGATGAAGAAAGACGGTTTCCATACCTGTCTCTGGCAGTTGCCCTACTTCACACCGAAGAACCGCTACTTCCGTGAACTCGTTGATGGCGGCATGGCTGTACACAACGGCAACGGAACATTGAACTATGAAGATGCGGTGCTCGACCTCAGCAATCCCAAGACCGTAGCATGGTATCAAGGCAAAATTGCTAACCTCATCAAACAAGGAGTCAGCGTTATCAAGTGTGACTTCGGTGAGGCAGCACCATACGATGGCATCTATGCCAGCGGCAAAACAGGATTCTATGAGCACAACCTCTATCCCCTGCGCTACAACAAAGCACTCTGGCAGGCTGTGCGCGACAATACTCCCGACCATGAAGGTGTCATCTGGGCTCGCAGCGCATGGGCTGGAAGCCAGCGCTATCCGCTCCATTGGGGTGGCGATGCTGCTACCAACGAAATAGGTAGTGTAGGTATGTTGGGCGATCTCCGTGGCGGTTTGTCATTCGGACTCAGCGGATTCTCCTTCTGGAGTCATGACATGGGTGGCTTTGTCACCAAGAGTCCCGACGATCTCTACCGTCGTTGGCTGCCATTCGGATTCCTTTCAAGCCATACCCGTGCCCATGGAGCACCTCCTACCGAACCTTGGCTCATCAGCGAAAGCTTTACCAAAGCATTCCGCCAGTCGGCAGAAATGAAATACAAACTCATGCCTTATGTCTATGCACAGGCAAAGGATTGCTCTGAGCGCGGACTGCCTATGGTACGTGCACTGCTCGTGGAATTCCCCGATGATCCAGGTGCATGGTTTGTGGAAGACGAGTATATGTTTGGTTCGCAGATTCTTGTTGCTCCAATGCTCGAAACAGGAAAGAGCCGCACCGTGTATCTGCCCCGTGGAAAGTGGATTGATTATCAGACAGGAAAAGTCTATGAGGGTGGCTATCAGACTATCCCCACTGCTGAGATTCCCTGCGTCATCCTTGTCAAGGATGGATCACTCATTCCCCATGTACCTGTCGCACAGCACACAGGCGACATCAAATGGGATAAGGTTGAGCTGAAAGCCTATAAGGCAGATGCTGCCAAATGCACAGGACTCCTGTTCCGCCCTGGCGATAAGGAACTGCAACATATCGAGAAATAACTATTCATGAGCCGGGGAATGAACATCAACAATGTTTCATTCCCCGGTATATTTTATAACCTCAGTCCCTCTTTGGTATATACGATAACGCTTTATTATCAATTATAGGTACATGCTATGAAAAAAATATGGGTGGCACTTGCAGCCATGACCATGGCGGCACCGATGCACGCACAACTGGTCATCAACGAAGTCATGCAGTCTAATATCGACTGTATCATGGACGACATGAACGAATTTCCTGATTCGTGGGTGGAATTATACAACAATGGCGAAAGTAGCGAACAGCTTTCTAACTACAGTATCGGACTTACCAATGATGCTCAAAAGGCATGGGCTTTGCCGGCATCACTTATCAACAAAGGATATCGCGTACTCATCTATTGCGACAAGGCGGCATCGGGTATGCATACTGATTTCCGCCTTGAGTCGGGAAAGAACGGCGAAATCTATCTGTTCAAAAACAATAAAGTGGTCGATAAACTGACCAAAATGAAAAAACAGCCTGCGCCTAATATTGCCTATGGACGCAAGACAGATGGTAGCGACACATGGGGATATATGGCTATACCAACACCAGGCGGCACCAACTGCGGATCTACCTGCAAGGATCTCTTGGGCGATGTGGTATTCAGCGAACCTGGACGGGTCTTGGAAAATGCGCAGACTCTCAAACTCACCCTGTCACTTCCTGACGGAGCGCCTGCAGGAACTGTCATCCGATATACTACAGATGGTAGCGAACCAATAGCATCAAGTTTGCAATATACCGCTCCAATCACCATCAGCGCCTCACAGGTGGTGCGCGCAAAACCATTCTGTACGGGGTATCTGTCACCTCGGTCAGTCACCCAGTCGTATATCTTCCACGGACGACAGATGACGCTTCCCGTTATTTCCATCGTTACTAAGAATGTGTATTTCTATGATAACAAACAAGGAATACTGGTGAAAGGCAACTATAACAGCAGTCAGGAGAACTATAAATACAACTGGCGACGACCCATCAACTTGGAACTTTTTACTGCCGCAGGTAGTAAAAGTCAGCTCAACCAACTCTGCGAAACACGTGTCATGGGAGGTGCTTCACGTGATAATATGATGAAGTCGATGGCTATTTATGCCAACAAGCGATTTGGTACGAAGCGCCTCAAATATGAATTTTTCCCTGACCAGCGACCGGGTATCACCGATTATAAGTCACTCGCACTGCGCAATGCCGGCAACGACTTCGACTATCTCTACATGCGCGATGCTGTCATCCAACGGTCAATGGCTGCCTATGTCGATCTTGATTGGCAGGCATGGCGTCCTGCCATTGTCTATATCAACGGAAAGTACAACGGTATGCTCAACATCCGTGAACGAAGCAACGAGGATAATATCTATACCAACTATGAGGGATTGGAGGATATTGATATGATAGAAAACGGATGGGAGCTGAAAGAAGGCGATTGGGAACATTTCAACCGCTTCAAGGCGTTCTATCAAGAACATGGACATACCATGGCAGAATATGAAACATGGATGGAATGCAAGGAGTATATCAACCTGATGATTATGAATCTTTTCTACAATAATCAGGACTTTCCCGGCAACAACATCGTATGGTGGAGACCACGCACAGAAACTGGCAGATGGCGATGGGTGGCTAAAGATACGGACTTCGGACTTGGGCTTTATGGTTCGCCAGCTACCTATAAAACCTTTGAATGGTTCTACAACCCCAATTATGACAAAGACCACGCATGGGCAAATACACCTGAGGCTACAAGATTGTTTTGCCGATTAATGGAAGATGCCGATTTTCAGCGGGAGTTCATAGACCGTGCTGCCATCTATCTGGGTGACTTCTTGTCGGAAAAGAATATACGGTTGCTATGGGATGATATGTATAATCAGATCAAAACGGAATATCCTCACCATCGCAAGCTTGTCAACGAGTCGTGGCCAAATTATACCAACGAATTGAATACAGCACATAAATGGCTTAACGAACGTATTCCGAGTTTCTATCAGCAGATTTCCGACTTCTATAAAGTGGGAAAACCTGTTCCACTCACCATCAATGCCACGATGGCTGAAAGCGACAGAAACGCCATGACGATCACATTCAATGGCGTGCGCTTGACAGAAGCATGCTTTGACGGAAAATTCTTCAAGAATAGAGCCATGCAGATCAATGGGGTGCTCTCCGACGGACGGGAGGTGAAAGCATGGAATATCGTACAGCATCAAGGTATTACCACTACTACTATACAGCAGTCGGGAGCTACCCTTACTATGGCGCTACCCGATTGCGACAAGGTGGAGATTACCGCTGTAATAGGTGAACCTACTGCCATCACGCAACCTGATACCAAAACATGGCACTGGTCGTTTGCCGCTGGAACACTACAGGTTGATCAGGTGGAGAAGGGTACCAAGGTGTGTGTATATGACCTATTGGGCAGAATACTCCATCGGACTACAGCAGCTGGTGCACCGCTTTCCTTCGCAGTTTCTGCCAAGACCTGCATCCTGAAAGTTGGCGATGAGGCTGCTAAAGTAACGGATACTACTCGACGATAAATAGAATACTTATGGACATACAACCAATTGCTTATTTTCGATCACCATTCACCTCGAAGTTCGGATTGCCACGACAGAGTGGTATCGTAGAAACGTTGCATGGACGCATAGAACTCACTCGCGATTATGCCACACCAGAGGCACTGCGGGGATTGGAAGAGTATGATTTTCTCTGGCTGATATGGGGATTCTCTGAAAATGTCGATGCACGTAAGCATCCTACCGTGCGACCACCATTGTTGGGAGGAAACGAGCGGGTCGGGGTTTGGGCAACGCGTTCGCCATTCCGACCCAATAATCTCGGACTCTCATCGGTGCGTATTGTGGCGGTGCGTCCCGAAGATGGAGTAGTGGAAGTGGCAGGGGCTGACCTCATGGATGGCACACCTATCTACGATATCAAACCTTATTTGGCTTATGTGGATAGTCATCCTGGTGCACGGGGCGGTTTTACCGATCGCAAACAGTGGCAGCGGTTGGAGGTGGTTATACCTGACGAACTGACGAAGACCCTCTCACCACAGATCGTGCAGACACTGACCGATGCACTTGCGCTTGATCCTCGTCCACATTATCATGATGATCCCGACCGGCAGTATGTGATGCCTTTCGATGGCTATGAAGTGGTATTCTGTGTGGACGGCAACATGTTGTATGTCAAGAAAATTATCCCTTGTATCGTTGTATCAGAAAAAAAGTAACCGCATTATTTGTAGATGACGGGAATTTTTAATATATTTGTGTCCGAAAAAATGGTTGACATGATGGAAATGGTATTGATACTTATCTTGGCTATGGGCTGTCTGCTGGCTTTCTGTTGGGCTTGGCAGATGCGGAAAAGAATGCGTGTGTTGGAACGTGATATAAAGATGCATCGCATCTTTCTGAAGAATGTTATTCAAGAGTCAGAACTTCCCCTTCGGCAAGTTTCTCGCATGGCTAAGATGCTATCAAAGGATGATTTATACCTTTCCAAGAATGAAAAACACAATATGGCAGAACAGTTGAATGGCTATGCTTATTTCATCGATACATTGTTGAATGAACTTATGCTCTTCACTAATCCTTCCGATGAGGTGGCACACGTGAGACGGGAACAGTTCAGTCCTAACGAACTTTGTCGCCGTTGTCTGGAAATCAATATCTCCAATATTTATCATCGACAGGCTGTCAAGTTGAATTTTCATCGTACCATGAGCGATGAGTTCTTTATAGAAAGTGATCGCCATGTCATAGAGATTATCCTCAATAAGTTGATTCAGAATGCCTGTCGCTTTACCGAAAAAGGGGAAGTGGTCGTGGGGTGTAACACTACAGAGAATGAGGGCATGCTGACACTCGATGTTAGTGATACTGGTGCAGGAATTCCCAAAGATCGTCTGAGTCGCCTGTTTAGTTGGTTTGAACAGCCCGACGATATGCGCGATGAGGCTGAACTTGATTTGAGCATTTGCCAGCGGTTGGCACAAAAAATTGGAGGTGTGCTTTTTATCGACGAACTCTATGCACGTCAGGGAACTCGTGTGGTGCTGGTATTGCCCATCAAGTAGGCTGTAATAACAGAAACAAAATTATAGCTTTTCTTTCCGTCACGAAGGGATGGTGTGTCACATCCTATCGGACTTACAGATCGCTTCTGTCCAAATGGTCGCGCCACAGATATTTGCGTGTTTCGTGTACGATGATGCCGTTCAGCGCCAAGAGCGACAGCAGGTTGGGAATTGCCATGAGTGCATTCATACAATCGGCCATGTTCCATACCACACCCAACTGCATCACACTGCCTATAAATACAGCAACGATAAAAATCATCCGATAGGCAAGCATCCATCGACGACCTTTCAGATATTCTACTGCGCGTTCACCATAATAGCACCAACCTAAGATGGTGGAAAATGCAAAGGTCAACAGACCGAAAGTCAGTAAAGGTGTACCAATGATGGGAATTTTAGAAAATGCCATCTTGGTCAGTACCGCACCATTGTCGAAAGTAATGTCGGGGTATGCCAATACACTGCTTACAATAACAATTCCCGTCATGGCACAGATGACTACCGTGTCCCAAAATGTACCAGTGCTGGACACCAAGGCTTGGCGCACTGGGTTGCGTGTCTGTGCGGCAGCAGCTACGATGGGAGCAGAACCGAGTCCTGATTCGTTGCTGAAAAGACCGCGTGCTATGCCATAACGTGCTGCCATCATCACTGTAGTACCTACAAAACCTCCTCCTGCTGCCTGCGGACTGAAAGCCGAGGTGACGATGAGCTTGATGGCAGGCCACGCATAATCGATGTTTACTCCTATTATATAGATACAACCTAAAATGTAAAAGAGTGCCATGAGGGGTACCAGGGTTGCGCAGACACGTGCAATACTCTTCACACCACCTAAAATAACAGCACCAGTGAGTAGGCAGATGACTGTTCCTGTGATATAGGGCGATATGTCATAGGTTTCGTAGGCGAGTGTGGCAATGGCATTGGCTTGCACCGTATTGCCGATGCCAAACGAGGCGAGGGCAGTGAAAATGGCGAAGAGAATTGCTGCCCAACGCCATCCCAATCCTTTCTCCAGCGCAAACATAGGTCCTCCAATCACTTTGCCATCAGGTTTCTTCTCGCGATATTTGATAGCCAGTAGGCCCTCTGCATATTTGGTGGCAATGCCAAATACACCAGTCAGCCAACACCACAATACTGCACCAGGACCGCCTAAGGCAATGGCGGTGGCTACACCGATGATGTTTCCGGTGCCGATAGTAGCAGCTAGAGCGGTTGCCAATGATGAGAATTGCGATACGTCACCGGTTGCATCGGGATCACGTTGTACTGATAGCCGAATGGCTTTGAATATATGTCTCTGTGGAAAATGCAATCGGATAGTAAGAAAAAGATGGGTTCCCAAGAGCAGAATAATCATGGGCCAGCCCCACAACAGGGAGCTCGTTACGGAGAAAAATTCGTTGATGGTGTTCATGTTGTTGCTGCTTTTGCGTGCAAAGTTAGTTAAAAATGCTCAAAATGTAGTCGATTCTTCGTTTTTTTTGAATTTTGGCTAAACTTTTTGTCGTTTGATGCGTCATATTGATAACAAACGTGATTTGGCTCATTGAAAACACAGACGAGACATGAAATGAACGAAACATTTGACCTATGTGGTAGAAAGAAAATCAGGACAATGATGGCTGCTCCGATAGTTGGAGTAGCCATCTTTCGCTTTTTATCGGTGTTTATGCTCATCGATATCTGTTCTTGAGTACTGTTTGATATATGGTTAATTGCTGTTAAAATCTGCAGTTCTATCTATTTCGACAGATAACATAATTATATAGATAAGTTGAAAAATATTTGGTAGTGTGAGGTTTTCTTCTTATCTTTGCTCCCTAAAATATGATGAAAGTTCAGGATATGAAACGATTGATACATACGACAGCCCTCATGGCAGTGGGGATTTCCACTTGTTTGGGCTTTGTCTCTTGCTTTAAGGATGAGCCGCTCAATGCAGAATGTGATATTGAGCAGGCTTACATACACGCAGGCGACAAATTGAATAGTTGGTTCCTTTTCGATTCCGACACACTTCAATATGTGCAATCTGACCAGAACAAGATAGAGTTTACCATGAGTGCTATGGCTGATCTTACACAGATTGCTCCACTTTTCAGACTCACTCCCGGGGCTACTATATCACCTGCCAACGGCAGTGTACACGATTTTTCTAAAGGTTCGGTGAAATATACGGTCACTTCGGAAGATGGACAATGGTCACGTATCTATTTTGTCAGCATCAGAAAAATGCTCTATTTCGGTAGTGAACACGAGTTTAATTTTGAAAACTGTTATGAGGACAAAGGGTACTACCATTGGCAAGAACCATGGAAAGATGCTAATGGTAAAACGACCAAAGAGGCTATCTGGGCAACAGGAAATCCGGGTTACAAGATTAGCAATAGCTCTACTGCAGCAGAGAATTATCCCACAGCACCTATTGACGAAGGATATGAAGGCAAAGGGGTAAAGCTATCCACTTGCCGAACAAGTGGACTTGCAGACATGGTGCAGAAGCCTATTGCGGCAGGCAACCTCTTTATTGGGCAGTTTGATCCGTCTAATGCATTGCAGGATGCTATGTCTGCCACTAAGTTTGGACGCCCATTCAGTTTCGATACCCAACCCAAGACATTCACTGGATACTATAAGTATAAGGCTGGGGAGAAATTTACCGACCAGTATATGCATGTACTGGAGCAAAAAGACTACGGCACTATCTATGCTGTGTTCTATGATAACCATAATGCAAAGGGCGAAGCGGTGGTGCTCTATGGCAACAACGTACAGACAAGTGAACAGGTTGTGGCACTTGCCCGACTTGATAATATCGACAATACTCCTGAATGGACTCCATTCACTCTCAATTTCATCTACCGTAAAGCTGTAGATATGCAGAAGCTGAAGGCTGGCGGTTACAGTCTCGCTATCGTTTGTTCGTCAAGTACCAACGGTGCTGAGTTTATGGGTGCCGTGGGTAGTACGCTTTGGGTGGATAAGTTTAAGATTACATGTGAATAAGGATGAAATGCCAAGCGATATAGATATTCGGTTATGACAATGAAGAAAATCATAATATGCTCCCTGCTGATGATGTGCACGATGTGGGCATGGGCAGAAGACGATAATCAAGAACATTGGAGTGCATGGAACAAATACCTGCACAACTATAAATACTATGTACATGTGGGGTATAATATCGGTGGAACAGCACCTATTGGTATGCCTGCCTCTATCCGCACACTACATAGTTATACGCTGCAACCTAACTTCACCCTTGGAGTAGATGCCCACCATGTTATCTCTGGCAAATGGGGATTCTTGGGCGGTTTGCATTTTGAAAACAAAGGTATGAGAACCGATGCGGGTGTGAAGGGTTACCACATGAAGATTGTGCGTGGTGGCGAACAGTTGGAAGGTGTATTCACAGGAAGTGTGGTGACTAAGGTTGACATGAGTCTCATCACCGTTCCCCTGCAAGCCACTTATGATTTGACCCCACAGGTGCGTCTGAAGCTTGGTCCATACGTGAGTTATGCCAAAGCCAAGAAATTTGAAGGATGGGCATACGATGGATACCTCCGACGTCAGGAGGAAGGACATGAAAAGGGTGATCCTACCGGACAGAAAGTGATACTGGGACATAATGATGGTGAGCGTGGCAACTACGATTTCTCCAGCGATATGCGCTCTTGGCAGTTTGGTATCGACTTCGGTGCCGACTGGTATATCACTAAGCGTTGGGGTGTCAAGGCTGATTTATCATGGGGATTGACGGGTATCTTCAAGAAAGATTTCGATACCATCGAGCAGACCATGTTTCCCATTTATGGTACGATTGGTGTGATTTATCAACTGAAATAAAAAATAGGTATCAATTATTATTAACTAAAAAAGAAAGGAAAAAAATGAAATTGAACAAGATTTTCTATCTGATGGCCATGGTATGTACACTTGGCTTTACAGCATGTGGTGACGACGACGATGCACCCAAAGACGATCCAATCCAGTCGCCTATCGTAGGAACATGGAATGTTTGGTCACAAGGAAATGATTACGAAGGTTATATCGGTTCTGTACAGCTCAACTGGGAAGTAGAAGAAGGAACAAGTATTAGTCTTGACCTTCTTGGAACTGGTACACCCACTGAAATTCCTATCAAGGAAACCGTTGTTCCTTTGGCAAATAGCCTGGGTAATAAGTTCCTGCCTAAAGTGCTGAAGAGCGTTACTTTCACTCCTGATGGCAAGATCAATGCTGTGGTTTCTGACTATGATGATGACGATATCGCTCCAGAGTGGGAGACTGTTAAGGGCTATGCTACCTATAAGGTTATTAGCGACAATCTCATCAGCGTTTCTATCGACGTAGAAAAGGCTACTGAAGATATCGATGATCCAGCAGAAAAGGCACAGATCAAGGCTATCCTCAAATCGTATGGTACTATTCCCGTCAATGTTCGTTGGAATGGCGAAAAGCCTTTCTTCTTTGTTGACAAGGCATACGTACAGCCTATGATTGCTGCTTTGGTTGCTTTCATCGACAAGGTGCCTACAAACGCCATGGATCCAGATGATTTCCAAACTTTCACTATGGTTAAGGGTGTTGTGAAGCAGCTGCCTGGTATCATGGACAAAACTTCAAAGTTTGAAGCAGGTATCGAACTGACCAAATAATACTTGGTCGTTTGACTATAAACATAAATCCCTGGCATACAATCTGTGCCGGGGATTATTGTTTTTTCATAATTTTTCAGTATCTTTGCATCCAAAGACGCTAAGGTACTCACGCTCGGAAGTACAAAAGAAAAAGTGATTTTTCTTTTGTACTTCGCTCGCTTAATCGTACCTTTGCAACCAATAAGCTCTACTGGTATTTTGTAAAACATAGCAACGATGACACGAGAAGAAATAGTCTTTGACTATCTGCAACAGCACGACATTCCCTATACGTGCTATCACCATCCCGAAGGCAAAACCATTGAGGAGGCTAAACGATGGTGGAAAGACGATGGCAGCATCCATTGCAAAAACTTGTTTTTCCGCAACCACAAGGGAAATCGGCATTATCTGGTATGCTTCCATTGTGACCATGACCTCGATATCCACGATTTGGAACACCGTCTCAAAGCAACGCTCGTATCCCAGGGATTACCTTCTTGTGGTAAACTCTCGTTTGCGTCGCCCGAACGCATGATGCGCTATTTGGGACTTGAACCGGGAAGTGTGTCGCCTTTCGGACTCATCAACGATACAGAGCATCATGTGCATCTCTTCCTCGATTGTCATCTGAAAGAGGCTGAGACGCTGTCGTTCCATCCGAATGATTGTAGGGGAACGGTAGTTCTTCGTCGTGATGACTTTGAGCGCTATCTCGACACTCTCGGTAATACCTATGAGTATTTGACCTTGTATTGATGATGGTGACTCTATTCTTCTACATCTTCGTTAGCGTCTGTTTCTACATCACGTTTGATGGTAACGTTTCCTGTTGAAGAGAGAATAACGCGTACTGGAATATATTCATCGGTCTGTGGGTGACTGACACTACCGGCAAACTCCAAGTCGCTGCCGTTCACCTTGTCATATACCAGTCCGTCAAGAATACCAGTATGGCGGTAGTCGTTGTCAAGACAAGCATCGAAGTTGGCTTTGGTAAATGAGCGTGTAAAGAACACCTCTCCGTCAGCTCTTGTTACAGTAACTTCCACTTCGTTATCCACGAATTTCTGTCCTAATTCGTCTGTCACCATAGGCAGTGAGTCACATGGTTGGCGGTGTATCTCCACCTTATAGCTATTGCCTATCCACTGTATCTGGTGACTCTTATTGTAGTCAGCCTGTCGAATAGGGGCCTCTACTTTGGGGCGTTCCACTTTTTCGGTAATAATGTCGTCACTTTGTTTCTTATTGCCACAAGCGGTCATAAGCACAGCCATGCCCATCACGGCGAGTTGTAATGTCATTCGTTTCATATTTTCAATCTTTACGTTTCGATTTACAAAGGTACGATTAAGTGAAGAAAATGCCAAATATATTTGAGCATTTTTGAGCGTGAGTACCTAAGACCGTGCGTCAAAGGTAGTGCAAACCGAGCGAAATACAAAGAAAAAAGTCCTTTTTTCTTTTATTTTTGAACTGACGAACGAAGAAAGTGCAGAGTCAAGCTCGCTTGAACTATGTCTTTCAAGGAGGAAGAACCCCAAAAGGTTAGGTGCCGCCTATCTTAGATTCTCAAAATCAAAGGAACATTTTCGTTAAGCCAGATGAGCAGAGTTAAGTTCACTTAAGCTCTGCCATGGCGAGAAAAGGTGCCATGAAATGGAACGATTAAGTGAAGAAAATGCCAAATATATTTGAGTATTTTTGAACGTGAGTACCTAAAATCTGGTAGGATTACCATCAATACGTTTTTTACGGCTGTAAGACTTATTATAAGCAATTTGTAAAATAAATGGTTATATTTCTGTTATATTGTCATTTACATGGGCGGAAATTTGGAATGATGAAAAGTTTTCATTATCTTTACACCCAAGTTTGATAGACCAATGCAGAAAGTAAATAGACTAAAAGAAATCCTGAATGAGAGAAGTCTGATAAATTCGTGGCTTGCCCAGCAACTGGGCATAGATCCGACAACGGTCTCGAAATGGTGTACAAATTCTTCTCAGCCGGATGTTCTGACTTTTCTGAAAATAGCGAGTTTGCTTCATCTGGATGTAAACGCACTATATGACGAAAAGGTTGTCCGTGACATCTGCGGAGGCAGAAAACCGCATGAATTATGATTAGAAGAATAGTACATCATATTAACATTATCCTGCTGACGGCAATCTTGCTGACAACAGGCAGCTGTGACCGGCGTGGGGCGGTCTGGGAGAAACTGAACCTGGCGGATAGCCTTATGGATTCCAAGCCTGATTCCGCCCTCATGGTGTTGGAGGGCATACCGGCCTCAAAAGTCAAGGGTAAGGAGGTGTCTGCCAGATATGCGCTGCTCAAATCCATGGCATTGGACAAGAACTGCATTGACACGACGACATTCGATATCCTTCAGCCCGCCATAGACTATTACATCAAGCACGGCAGTCCTGATGAGCAGCTCCGTACATATTATTATCAAGGCAGGATTTATCAGAACCAGGGCGATGACGATTCGGCAATGCAATCTTTTATGAATGGCAGTGATTTGGGAGGAAGCATAACGGACACATTATTGCTGGCTCATACATTGGTGGCACAGGGTACTTTGTATTACAAACAATACAAGACCGGCGATTTTATCCATAATAATGAAGAAGCGGCAAAGTTATATGGTGCTATTGGCAAAAACATCCTCGAAATCAAGAGTTATACAAATGCCCTTGATGGCTACATCATGATGGATGACAAATCTGCAGCAGACAGTATTCTATCCATTTGTGTGTCTTTGGTACAGAAGAATCCTGCTGGAGAAGCATATCTGTTCCCTTCCTTACTGTCTTATACAATAAATTTGGGCTCGCCCCAAGAGATAAAAGAGTTCTTATCTGAATATCAGAATATAGAATTAACGACTGATGATGTCATGATTATTGCTCAGGGGTATTCAAAAATCGGAGAATACGACAAGGCAACAGCACTTCTTTCTGAAATAAATCTGTCAGAATCCACTTGGGATTCGCTCAAATATGCGTCGGTAAAGATTGATATTTTAGAGAAACAAGGTAAATATGAACAAGCCTTGAATCTGTATAAGGACTATTCAGCCATGCTTGAGCGTTATCAAAAAGAGCTACTGTCACAAGACCTGTTGTTTTCTGATAAAAAGCATCAGCTTGAAATGAAAAGCCTCATGGAGATTCGTGACAAAGACAGGATTATAGGGCTGACACTTTGTTGTATATTTGTGTTGGCGATACTTGTCGGCTGGCAATATTACCGTGGTTACTTAGGTAGGACAAAACGGGTCTTGGCTGAGAAAGAAAATGAGAATCTGAAACTTGAGCAAGACAACCTGCGAAAAGAAAAGGAAAAGGCAGAGCTTGAACGGGACAAGAAAACCCTTGAAGCAGACAATCTCAGATTAGAAATATCCCAGTTGGAAGGCGAACGTGACCACCTTAAGGATTTGCAGAAAGAACAGTACGAACTGGCTAAACCAATACAGAAGGTCATAAAGAACAGGCTTGATATGCTGAACGGTCTGTTGGCAAAAGAAATAACCCGAAATGACAGCTATGCAGAACCATACATTAAATGGATAGAAACTATCCATAGTGACAAAAAGAAGTTCATGGACTCCACCCGTCTTGCTTTCGCAGCGTCACACCCCAAGTTTATGGAGTATCTTGAGCAGCGTGACCTGTCGGCTGATGAGATAAAGTATCTGTGCCTGTATGCAATCGGGCTACGAGGCAAAGAAGTCGGAGAATATATCCAGATGAAACGCCATTACATCATAAGCCATGAAATCCGGAAGAAACTCGGCATTGACGAGCATGAGACCAATATCGGACATTATATCCGCAGGCTTATGAAAGATTTTGAGAAGTTAGTTTAGATTCTGCTCTGATAAAAAATAGTTGCGCCGTCCTTATTGTGAGGATGGCGTTTTTTGTAGGTCAGCGATGGCATTGTGGGGTCATTGATACATACCCATCATTGTCTCTGTCTGATGAACAAGCAAGACGAGAAAACGAAGGATGCAATCCACCTGTTTTGAGTTGCTATGTAAAACTTTTGAGGGCTATGTAAAACTTTTGATTTTTACAAATTTTTAAGTGTTTGAATATCAGCGAAATAAAAAGTTTTACGTAAAACTTTTACCCTTGGTTGAAAACTTTATTTGTAGTAATTTTACACCGATTTAAGAATAAAAAAATATTAAAAATGAAGAAGTTAATTATTATGGCGGCACTGCTATTGGGAATGGCACACACCGCTTTTTCAGAACAACGGGGTGTTCTCATGGAAATACATTATAGAAGTGTTCCTGGGAAGAATTTATCAGTAAATCGTGCGCCTATGCGTCTGCCAATAGAGGTAGTTTATGATTCAGACACGCACAAGATAGAAGTGACAGGAGGAGAGTCAATGGACGCCGAAGTGTTTCTTTATAATTCTAACGGCGCTTTGGAAAACTCCTCTTCGTCATTGAACAGTGAATTTACGGTTTTGGCTCCCGGTACCTACATCATCCGAATACAAGCTGATGCATGGTATGCTGAAGGAGAAATCGAAGTAGAATAATTTTAAACAAGAAAGATTAAAGTCGACAATAATCCCACAGACCAAACTGTTCAAAGGCGCGGAACCCGAAAGGTGAAAAGAGTAGGGAAAATTTAAATCGTACAAATCATGATAAACTTTGATTTTTTAGAGGGAATGACCCTCTCTGATGAAGAAATGGTTGTCGTACATGGTGGAATATCAGTTGCAGTTACAGGTGGAAATCATTGTGGTTCCGGTTGTGATGGTGGTGGTGGTAATCATTGTGGTAAAGATTGCCGTCCTGCGATTCGTATAGAAAGCCCTGACGGAAAAAACTATTAGGAGTAGATTAATCCCAAAAACATGCATTTTGATTCACCAATGGCTTTTGCCATCGGTGAATCATTATAACACCAAGCAAAAATGAAAAAAAGCAAATATAATATAATAATACGAAGAGACAATGCTTCGTTAATTTTTAATTCATTTACGAATTCATACGTTGCATTATCTAATTTAGTATGCGATGCCTTTGAAGATTTGCCTATTGAAGAATTTAAAAGTAAATATGAAAAGTCGTACTATAAATTATGTGAGAATGGTATAATCATTCCAAAATCTAAAGATGAGTTATGGACCACTGGAAAAAGTGTGTGGATATCGTAGTACAATAAAAACACTATATTGTCCGTTTATAAAGTCAAAGAACGGATAAATATGGAAAAGTATAGACTCCTTGCAGAATGTCTTTTG
>Ga0129312_1000246_pt1 | contig 53543 bp, 46 predicted proteins | sample O827metagenome_FD_94434 | JGI IMG/M metagenome (GOLD analysis project Ga0129312, IMG submission 94434) | Orangutan group fecal microbial communities from Wisconsin, USA - O827 metagenome | ecosystem: Host-associated > Mammals > Digestive system > Large intestine > Fecal | place: USA: Wisconsin... | reverse complement strand
CGTCGCTGTCATCGTGAGCAGCCACAAGGTTGCCATTGCCGAAGCAGATGAAACGAACATACAGCAGACCTTGGACAGCCTGCTTGTTCTTCCGCTCGATGCACAAACGGTCCTCGGCGGTGACAATGGACTTGATGTTCCGTGTTTCGGGCAAAGCCACCATGTTCAAGTCGTCATCGACCATGACCAGCTTGTACTCCAGATTTGCACTGGCAAAGCGGTTCGTTTCGATACGGAGGATGGATTCGGAGTGAGAGGCTTCCCCGAACAGCTTCTTCAGCAGCAAGCCGATGCGGGACTTCCCCTCGCCGCCCTTGCCGGTCATGACCAGCATCTTCTGCGCCTTGGTAGACGGGATCAGGAGATAGCCAAGGTATTCCTGCAAGGTCAGAATGTCCTCCGGGATCAGCAGACCGTCCAGAAATTCCAGCCACTTGGTCGGTGCGGGGGCATCGGGCTGGTATTCCACGGGGAGCCGATTCAGGCAGAGTTCCTTTTCCGGCACAAAGCCCCGTTCATCCAGAAAGTAAGTTCCGTTCTGGAGATGGATGCGGTCAAGCTGGGGTTTCCATTCAGGGGTATAGGTTTCGATACGGAGTGCGTCCAGAACCTGCTTCTCCTTCTTGGCAAGGTTGTCGAGCACAAAGTCACGGAGGTCGCTGTGGACTTCGTAGAGCAGTGCGTCCTCGTCCACCTCGCCGTTCTGGTCGAACAGTTTCTGTTTCAGACACATCATGGGGTGCTTCTCTAAAAGGTACTGGCAGTAAGCGGTTTCACGCACTTTGCCCTTGCTGTCTACCCAAGGGCATTCGCATTCTTCCTCTTCTTCCAGTTCGTCCTCATCACGCCAATCTTCGTTCCTCTTTTTCCAGTCGCTCATGCAATCCCTCCCAATACTTCCGTAGCTCGTTTTCGGTCTGCGGGTCCGGGAGCACCGAACAGTCCAGATAATATTCAACGATGTCAAGGTTCTTTATCGCTTCAAGAAAGCAGGGGTGAAGTTCTTCTGTGGGTGACTGCGGTGCGTATCGGACCCGCCAACGCTGCAGACAGCGGTAATAGTCCAGCAGCTGCTGCCGGACGGTGGGCGGTCTGCGGGGAGCAAGCCGCACCTTGCCGTCGGCAAGTGCCATGCCGAAATCGTTCTTCAACTTTTCCACAGCCTTGTAGGGAGAAAGTTGAAAAAGTCTGCCGACAAAATCGATCACATCGCCATCCGCCTGACAGGCGAAACAGTGGAAACGGCTGTCCACCTTCATGCTGGGGTGTTTATCCCCGTGGAAGGGACAGCACATCATGCCGTTCCGGTTTACGGCGAAGCCGTACAGCTCCGCCGCCTGCCGGGTCGAGATGGCGTTCTTTACGTCCGAAAAGACAGAGGTGCTACCCTCCGTCCCAATGGGTGGGGTACAGGCGAAAGGACGAAGCCCGGTGAGGGGCGTGGATGAGGTTGGGTTTATTCACACATCGATCCGTCAGAGTGTTGTTCATTTAACCTCCTGCTGCGGTACGGCGTGGCTGCGCTCTTCCTTGCGGAAGAAGGCTTCCACGTTCTGTTGTGCGGTGCGGAGTTCACGCAGTTCGATCTGCGCTTTCTTGTAGCGGGTGTAGAACCCGTTTTTCTCCGAGGAAAGGGTCTGGTATTCGGCATCCAGCTTTTTGAGGTCTGGCAGCGTCCTGAGCCCGTTGGCCTTGAAATAGGCGCAAGCGGCCTCGTACACAGCAAACTCTGCACGGTGCTGCTCCTTGAACTTGGCGGGATTCCGCACGGTCTGGAGCTTCTGTGCAAGAGGTTTGTACTGCCGATAGACCACAAGATGCCCGCGCAGCTCCTTGAGGGAGACCATGCGGGCATCCATGTCTTTGACCACCGCCAGTGCATCGTCGTGCTGGGTTTGCAGTTCGGCAATGCGCTGTTGCAGGGCATCTTCGCTGAGCAGCTTTTTCTCCTGCAAGAGAAGCAGGGTCTGCGACCAGCGTTTGAGGTTGAACTTTTTCGCCCAACGCTCATAGCCGATGCCCTTGCCCGCAGCCACTTTGGCCTGAATGTCAACCAGTTTCCTGATTTTATCCGGCTTCTGTTCGTTGACAGGATGGATGGCGGTTGCAAGTTGGATGTTCTGGGAGAGGGCGGTTAACACCTGCTCCTTTTCCAGCTTCTTGCTCAGTTTCTTGGCGGTGATGAACTTTGTCCGACCGGGTGGGCAGTAACTCAACCGGCCTCGGCTCTCCTTCACGGCGATGCCGTGTTCCTGCATGAGCAATGCAGAAAAATCCTCGAAGGTGGTGGTCTTGTTCAGCACGGAGTAGATCTGCTTTCGCAGCTTGTCCAGCTCCGTCCGATAGACGGTCTGGGTGGGCTGCTGCCCTTCGGCGGCAAGCTTGGCGTTGGCATGGTCGAGACGGCGTTGTCCGCGCCGCTGCGCCCAATACTCGCGCTCCGAAACATGGTCGCCTTGGGCTTCCAGCAGATTGATCTGGTTCAGGTCGGCTTGCTCGCACATCTCCATGACTGCGACACGGAGGTGCCGGAGCATGGCAGAAGTGCAGCGGTGCTTCTTGCCCGCTTCCCAGTCGCACGGCTTGTCCATGAAGGGCTGCCGTTCCACGGTGCGGACACGCAAGCTGCCAATGACGATGTGGACGTGAATGTTCCCGGCACTGTTGTGACCGTCCGGGTGGGTGCAGACGATGGCGGGATGACCGGGGAAGTTGTCCTTGCAGAACTGCAAGCCGAGGGCTTGTGCCCGCTCCATGGTCAGGCCGTTTTCTACTGCATCCTTCGGGTCGAAGCTGATGATATAGTGGTGGGTCTTCACGTCCTCCCGCCTGCCGTTCTTGCCGTACTTGCGGTTAGCGATCAGGCAGGCCATAGCGAACGAGGATTCACCGCACTCAAGGGTGTCGAGCAGGTACGAATCCCGCAGCTTGGGTCTGCCCTTCTCGTCCAGAATGGGCAGACCGGTGTACTCGTTGTGCTGAAAGGTGAGATAGCTTTCGGCGGCGGCGTAGTTAGAGTTTTTCGAGGTCAAATGCTTGATGGTTGCCATACAGTTCACCAACCGTTTCTTCGGCTTTCAGCCGAAAGTTCGTGAGTGCGGACAGTTCCTCCAGAATTTGCGCCCGGAGCTGCTCTGTGTCTTTGCCGCCGGAGTTGAAGTGCCGTGCAAGCTGGTTGAGGTTGCTGCCTACCTTGCTGCACTGGGCAGACAAGGCGGCAAGCGCCGCCAGTGCATCCTCGCCGCCTTGCGCCACCACAACGGTGTGCTTGACGTTCACGCCGTACAGGACGCGGCGGACGAGTTCGGATTGGGTGAGGTGGAGTTCTTTGCAGGCGTATGCGATCCGCAGTTTTTCTTCTGCGGTCACTCTGACCTTGATGATGTGTGTCTTTCGTTTTCGCGGCGTGTCATTGCGGTTCTTCTTTGCGTGTGCGTTCGGACTTTTCATTTCAGTCATATTCGACCTCCTGTGAAAATGATAAATGCCCGCTCCGGGATGGAGAGGGCTATGTAAAGCGACACGCCGCTTTTGCGCTGAAACCAGCGCAATGCTTAAGCAGGGTTTGGGGAAGGCACTCCCCAACAAGGATGACTGGGTGGACAGCAATTTTTCAAGCATTGAAAATTTGTGGCCACAGGTCGATACTTGCTTTCACCCTTTCCGTGCAACACTGAAAATTTCAGAAGTCGAACCGCAATGCACGTTGAAAATTTTGCAGAGCAAAACGTGTGAAAAGGCAAAGCCCCTGCTCGTGGTCACCGTTCACACCGAACGCAGTTCCTGCCCCTGTTTTGCAGCGGCGTTGTCCGGCTCGCCCACAGAAAGTGTGAGGTCATGGCGCAGTATCTCGTTCAGACGGCTTATGAAGGATTCAAGGTTCGGTATGAAGAAAGCCGGGCGCAGTGCGGACACTACAACCTGCTTCTTTCAAGCATTAGAATAACACTTTGAGGTTGTGCAGTCAACAACTAAAAATAAATTTTGGAAGATTAAACAACTACATAAGATTTTATTTGTAAAAAAGAAAAATACCGCCCACGCAGCGCAGCGATGGATTTTGTCGGGTGAAGTAAGCGGCAAAATGAATCGGGTGTGTTGCGGGGCGGTAAAAATCTTCATGGGGAATAAATCCTCGCCGTTCTGTACTTTTCTACAAATTTGGTGGGATTTGCGATAAAGAGTATCATGGATTGCAGGGCACGTCAAGATGGTTTTGCTGATTTTATTGCAGTAAAGCGGTGATAGTAGGACTTATCATACAACAAATTTCCAATTCGGGTCGTTTAAGAACACGGCGCTGAAAAATACTCTGACAACAAAACCGCTCCGAGCGTTCTGCCCGGAGCGGTTTTGTGTCAGCAGTATTTATGCAGAATGGGCACAGACAAAGGGAGAAGTCATGCGTCCTTGCACAGCTTGGTCAGCTCTTCGATGGCGGCATCCTCGTCCGGGCCATCGGCGGCGATGGTCACGGTCTCGCCGCACTTCACGGCCAGACCCATTACGGCGAAGATCTTCTTCATGTCAGCGACCTTGCCGTTCTTGGTCATGGTCACCTTGCTTTCAAAGCCCTTGGCAGCTTTGCTCAGGATACCGGCGGGACGTGCGTGCAGACCTTCTTTGTCCTGAATGGTGATATCGATGCTCTTCATAAAAATCTCTCCTTTTTGGAATCGTTATTGTAAGTGCTCCAGCACATAGTTCATATCGGAAGTGGTCTTGAGCTGTTCAAGCGCATCCTCGTCTTCAAGGATCTCGCAGACGTTGCCCAGCAGGTCGAGATGGTCGTTGCCGACACCGGCGATGCCGAACACGAGGTAGGCTTTTTCATCGCCGAAGTCCACGCCCTGCGGATATTGCAGCAGGACAACGCCGGACTTCTTGACGGTGCCTTTCTTCTGGCTGGTGCCGTGAGGGATGGCTACGCCCATGCCCATGTAGGTGCTTACCAGCTTTTCGCGCTCCACCATGGCGTCGGCGTAGGTCTCGTCCACATAGCCGCGCTTTGCCAGCAGCGCACCGGCGGCGCGGATGGCTTCTTCTTTCGTAACAGAGGGCAGACCCAACTGGATGTCCTCGGCTTGGATCTTCATCACGGAACCGTTGGCTTTGGAAGCCTCGGTCACGGCAGCAGCCAGAGGAGCAACGGCTGCGTTGCGCAGGTCGGATACGATCTCCTCATTGGCGGCAGCTTCGGCCTTGGCATCCAGCACCGGAGTGGTGGAGGTCAGGGCGTTGTACAGCGCATCCAGATGCGGGTCGGCAAGGAAGTTATCCAGCGTGATGAGCTGTGCCTGCGGGGCACACTTGGCAGCGCGGTCAGCCAGAACGCGCTGGCAGACCACCACGTCCGCATCGGCGGGGATGGTGTCCACGCTGGAGTTGGTCACGGTCAGGTCGGGGCGTTCGGCCTTGATGCGATTATGGAACTTGGTAGCACCCATGGCGCTGGAGCCCATACCGGCATCGCAGGCAAAGACGATCTTGCGGATCTGACCGACATTCACGGCAGTAGGCTCGGGGGTCTCTCCCTTGGCCTGCGCCTTCATCTCTTTCATCTCGTTCTGGGCATCGGTCAGGCTCTTGGCGTGGCCGGAGGTCGCTTTCAGGATGACCGAGGACAGGATAAAGGAGACTGCACCGGCGATGACAACGCCCAGCAGAACGGTGAGGATGGAATCACGGGGAGCCATTGCCATGTAGGCGATGATGGAACCGGGAGAAGCGGGGCCGGACAGGCCCGCACCGGTCATGGAGTAGAACAGGATGGCGCAGAAGTTGCCCACGATGGGGGCGATGATGATCACGGGATTCATCAGGATGTAGGGGAAGTAGATCTCGTGGATGCCGCCCAGCAGGTGGATGATGACAGCACCGGGAGCGGACTGGCGGGTGGTGTCGTCCTTGCAGAAGAAGCAGTAGGCCAGCAGGATGCCGAGGCCCGGGCCGGGGTTGGCTTCCAGCATATACATGATGGAACGACCGGTCTCAGCAGCCTGACTTGCACCGATGGGGCTGAAGATGCCGTGGTTGATGGCGTTGTTCAGGAACAGCACCTTGGCGGGCTCAATAAAGACGGACACCAGCGGCAGCAGGCTGTGCGCCACCAGAAAGTCCACACCGGCGGTCAGCACGGTGAGGATGGCAGTCATGAACGGGCCGATGACGTAGTAACCGAGGATGGCCAGCAGCATACCCAGAATGCCGACGGAGAAGTTGTTGACCAGCATCTCGAAACCGGCGGGGATACGGCCTTCCACCTTTTTATCGAACTGCTTGATGACCCAGCCGGCCAGCGGGCCCATGACCATGGCACCCATCAGCATGGTGTAGTCCGAGCCGCAGATGCAGCCCACCACGGCGATGGCGGCGATCACGCGGCCGCGGTCGCCTGCGATCATCTTGCCGCCCTGCCCTGCAATGAGGATGGGCAGCAGGTAGGTCAGCATCGGGGAGACCATGCTGGCTAGTTTTTCGTTGGGAAACCAGCCAGCTTCAATGAACAGAGCGGTGAGGAAGCCCCACGCGATGAATGCGCCGATGTTCGGCATGACCATGCCGCTGAGGAACTTGCCAAAGCGGGAAACAGCGTTTTTCATTTGTAGCTCTCCTTTTCACTTGAAAGGCAGGCGGCGCAGTTCCTGTGGCATGGGAACTGCGGCCTGCGGATGGTTGTTCGGAGAAGCTTTCGTTTCGTTCTGGCACTATTCTAGCTGATATTGCGCCGGATTTCAATGGTGACAAGCGGTGGGGCTGTCACCGGAAGATGGTGACACCGGTGGGTTGATACGGCAACATTTCCAAGGGATGCGCGGGCGATTTGTGCATATTTGCCGATGCGCCGGGATACAAGACGGGAGTGCGGAAGTTTTTGTCACCGGGCAATGGTGACAAAAAACACACAACTTCTTTTCTGCCCCGGGGACTGGCAGACGATGTGTCACTATGTTACAATAGAAGCAATGGGTAACTTTTGGAAAAGGAGAGGATCAACATGGGCGCGGCGTATCGTGAGGAACTGTCGGCAAATGCACGGAAGCTGATCGAGCAGCTGCTCAGCCTTCCGCAGGGGTGGGTGACGGCGGCTGCACTGGCCGAAAGCATTGGGGTCAGCCGCCGCACCGTGCTGCGGGAGCTGCCTGCCGTGGAGCAGTGGATGCAGGCCGCTGGGGCGCGTTTTGTGCGCAACCCCGGCAAGGGTCTGTTGCTGGATGAGCTGCCGGAACAGCGGGACGCACTGCGCACCCGGCTGAACAGCGGCGACAAAAAAGAACTTTCCCGCGCAGAACGGCGGCAGCAGCTTTTGACAAGGCTGCTCAGTGAGCAGGAGCCCTGCAAAACAGCGGCACTTGCACGGGAGCTTGGCGTTTCGGAAAGCACGCTGTCTGCGGACTTGGACGAGCTTGAGACCAAACTGCACCCCTACCGGGTGGAGATGTTCCGCCGCCCCGGTGTGGGGGTCTGGCTGCAGGGGGATGCTTCTTCCTACCGGAGGGTCGTTGCTGCCCTGCTGCGCAGCAGCCTGCCGGAAAAGGAACTGGCAGATGTCCTCTGCGGACGGATGCCGGAAAATGCTATCTTCTCGACCCTGCTGGATACGAAAACAGCCGAAAAGGTCTGGAAGGTCTTGCAGCAGTTTGAGCAGGAAGAGCAGCTTCATCTGCCGGATGCAGGCTTTCTGGCGCTGGCCATCCACTGCACCCTGACCATTCAGCAGCTGCAGCAGGGCGGCGACAAAGGCAGTGCGCCCAGAGGACTGCGCCCGGCGGGCAACCATGCAGCCCGGCTGGTGGCAGCCCTGAATCGCACCTTCGGGCTGACCCTGCCGCCCGAGGAAGCGCAGTATCTGGAACTGTATCTCGCCGCTTATCTGGGCGCGGAGGACCCTTGGGGCAGCGCACAGGAGATGGAGCTGCGAAATCTGGAAGCCGCCCTCATCCGGGAAATGGAAAAGGCGCTGCACACAGACCTTTCCGGCTACACCTCCCTGCGGGATGACCTGTACTGCCACCTGCGCCCCATGCTGCTGCGGGTGGAGCAGAAAATCCACACCGAAAACCCCCAGCTGGATACCATCCGCACCGCCTACCCCGGCCTGTGGAAGGCTACCCGCGCTGCCTGTGATGCGGTGCAGCAGCAATTCGTCCTGCCCGCCATCTCGGACGATGAAGCGGCCTACCTTGCCATGCACTTTGGTGCGGTGCTGGAACAGAATGCCATGTTTCGGCTGCGGCTGCGGGTGGTAGTGGCCTGTCCGCTGGGCATGGGTTCCAGCCGCTTTCTGGCTTCCCGGCTGGGAAACGAGTTCCCTTCTTTGCAGGTGGAGGGGTGCTGCTCGGTGCGGGAGCTGAACGCTGCCGACCTGCGCCGGAGAAAAATCGACTTCATCATCTCCACCGTGCCGCTGGAGCTGGACTACCCGGCGGTGTGCATCAGCCCTTCCCTGCTGGAACCGGATCGCGCCGTGCTGAAGGATGCCATCACGCGGTACAGCCAGAACCGCGAAGAACCGGAACAGACGGTGCAGCCTGTGCAGGAAACAGAGCGTGCAGGCTCTAAGCTGCAGTATTACGCACGCCTGACCCGCTCCATGACCGGGCTGCTGGAACAGCTGACCATCCAGCCCGTCAAGGCGCCCGGCAGCCGCGCTGCCCTTATCCGGGCGGCGGCACAGCTGTTCTGCCCGCAGGAAGCGGACGCCCGGCTGGTGGAGCAGCAGCTTCGCCGCCGTGAATCGCTGGGCGATACCTACATCAAACCCCTGTATGCCCTGTTGCTCCATTGCAGGACAAGTGCGGTAAAGGACTGCCGCTTGGGCTATCTGCAAGCGCAGCCGCCGGTCTACGAGCCGGGGCGCATCGTGCTGGGGGCACTGGTGCTGCTGGCCCCGGATGACGGAAACGGCATCCCGGTGGAGGTCATGCAGAATGTCAGCGGGCAGCTGATCGAAACGCCCCGGCTGATGGAAGCGCTACGCACCGGCCAGCAGCAGGAGGCGGCAGACCTGCTGGAACAGGGCTTTGACCGTGCCTTTTTTGCAGACTGCAAACCGCCGCACACAAAATGAACTGAAAACCGACTCCCGGCTTTTGCCTTTTTGGGCAGAGCCGGGAGTTTTTTGTTGCTATAACAAGATACCTATTAGAGAACTTTTGGACTGAAAATCATGTATCCCAGAAAGTTGGCGAAAAGCACCAAAAACAGCCGGTGCAATTTGTTGAAACAACAGCTAGACAGGGGCGAAAACTGTTGGTATTATAATGCCAGAGCTTTCGTTTCAACAGTTTCGAGTTTCATAACAACAATCATGAAGGAGGCTGTTGTTCCTATGATCTACACCGTAACATTGAATCCGGCGCTGGACAAGACCGTTGAGATCCCGAACCTTGCGCTGGACACCGTAAACCGGATCACCAAGATGCGTACCGATCCCGGTGGCAAGGGCATCAACGTCAGCAAGGTGATCGCAAAGCTGGGCGGGACCAGCAAGGCCATCGGCATTCTGGCTGGTAACAGCGGCAGAGCCATTCAGGACGCACTGGACAGCGAAGGGCTTGCCCACAACTTCCGTTTCGTGCCCGGCGAGACCCGCACGAACCTGAAGGTCATCGACCCGGAAAACCACACCAACACCGACATCAACGAGCCCGGCATCGAGGTAGACGCCCCGGAGCTGACCGCTTTGCTGTATGACCTGCTGAAGGAACTGAAGCGGGGGGATATCGTGGTGCTGGCGGGCAGCCTGCCCAAGGGTGCCCCGAAAGACACCTACTACACATGGGTGGAATCCTGCAAAAAGGCTGGGGCAAAGGTCTTTCTGGATGCAGACGGCGAGCTGCTGGCAGAGGGGCTGAAGGCCGCCCCCTATCTGGTCAAACCCAACAACGACGAGCTGTCCCGCATGATGGGACGGGAACTGAAAACGCTGGATGAACTGGCCGATGCCGGTCAGGCGCTCATCCGCAGGGGCATCGAGCGCGTTGTGGTGTCCATGGGCGGGCGCGGTGCGCTGTACCTCCATAAAGACAGCGTCATCTACGCTCCGGCACTGAAGGTCAAGGTGGGCAGCACGGTGGGTGCCGGTGACAGCGTAGTCGCAGCCCTCGCCTATGCCGAAGCGGAAGGGCTCAGCGAAGAAAACACCGTTCGCCTGTCCATCGCCACAGGAGCCGCCAATGTGATGTGCAGCGGCACACAGGCCGCAGAGCGCAGCCAGATCGAAGAGCTGCTGCCGCTGGTCACCTTCCAGCATCTGTAAAACTTCTTGAAAACACAACCATAACTGTTATAATAAAAGGAGAGTTTCATTATGAAAGTCAAAGCTGTTCGTCTGCACGCCGCCAACGATCTGCGTCTGGATACTTTTGAACTGCCGGAGATCAAGGACGATGAGATCCTTGTCAAGGTCGTTTCCGACAGCATCTGCATGTCTACTTACAAGTGCGCTATCCTCGGCACCGGCCACAAGCGTGTGCACCCGGATGTAGCCGAGCACCCCGCTATCATGGGTCACGAGTTCGCCGGCGATATCGTCAAGGTGGGCAAGGCACATCAGGACAAGTTCAAGCCCGGCATGAAGTTTACCCTGCAGCCTGCCCTGAACTACAAGGGCACCATGTGGAGCCCCGGCTACTCCTACGAGTTCTTCGGCGGCGATGCCACCTACTGCATCATCCCTGCCGAGGTCATGGAGCTGGGCTGCCTGCTGGAGTACAAGGGCCGCGCCTACTACGAGGCTTCTCTGGCTGAGCCCATGAGCTGCTCCATCGGTGCGTTCAACGCCGCCTACCACACCAAGATGGGCGTGTACCATCACGATATGGGCATCAAGAAGGGCGGAAAGCTGGCCATTCTGGCCGGTGCAGGTCCCATGGGTCTGGGTGCTCTGACCTACGCACTGCACCGTGATGTGCGCCCCGGTATGGTGGTGGTCACCGATATCAACGAGGATCGTCTGGCCCGTGCGGAGTCCCTGTTCCCCCCGAAGGAGGTCAAGGAGAAGGACGGCATCGACCTGTACTTCGTCAACACTGCCAACATGGCAGACCCCGCTGCCGAGCTGCGGGAGCTGACCGGCGGCACCGGCTTTGATGATGTGTTCTGCTACGCCCCCATCGCACCGGTGGTGGAGCTGTCCAGCGCCGTGCTGGGCCGTGACGGCTGCCTGAACTTCTTTGCAGGCCCCACCGATAAACAGTTCAGCGCCAAGATGAACTTCTACGATGTGCACTACAATTCTACCCATGTCATGGGCACCACCGGCGGCAATACCGCCGATATGATCGAGTCGCTGGAGCTGACCGCCGCCAAGCGCATCGACCCGGCTGTGATGGTCACCCACATCGGCGGCCTGAATGCTGCTGCCGAGACCACCCTGAACCTGCCCAAGATCCCCGGCGGCAAAAAGCTGATCTACACCCACCTGACCATGCCCCTTACCGCCCTGACCGATCTGCGTGCCAAGGGCGAGCAGGACAACGACCCCCGCTATACCGCACTGGCTGACATCGTGGATGCCCACAACGGCCTGTGGTGCCCGGAAGCAGAGGAATATCTGCTGGCAAACTTCAACCCGGAGGACTGAGCGGAGCGTGCCATGGGACAGGACAAACGCAGACAGGAGGAATCCCCCATGGAACAACGCCGCAACCAGATCGTGGAGCTGGTGAACCGCAAAGGCAATATCAGCTTTGCCCAGCTCAAGGAAGCTTTCCCTTCCGTTTCGGAAATGACCCTGCGCACCGACCTGAAAGCACTGGATGAAGCCCGCCGCGTGGTGCGGGTGCATGGCGGTGTCAAGTCGGTGGAGCAGGTGGTGGGCACCGACGACCTGCTGAGCCGCCGTTCCGCCCGCAATGCCGAGGCAAAGCAGATCATTGCCGAAAAAGCCGCGGCCCTGCTGCGCCCCAACACCACCCTGTTTCTGGATTCCGGCAGCACCGCCACAGCGGTGGCCCGCTGCATCCCGGATCAGCCCATGCTCATCTACACCAGCGGTCTGAGCTGCGCCATGGAGCTGGCAAAGCTGGAAAAGCCCCATGTGTCCCTGCCGGGCGGCAGCCTGAACCGGTTCAGCATGAGCGTCTGCGGTGCGCAGAGCATCCAGACGATGGAGGAAATCAACTTTGATCTGCTGCTGCTGGGCGTGACCAGTTACAGCCCGGACACCGGTTTTACCTGCGGCGTGGAGGATGAAGCACGGCTCAAGCAGACCGTGCTCCGCCGCTGTGAGCAGAAAGCCGTGCTGCTGGATTCCTCCAAGATCGGACTGAAAAGCACATTCCATATCTGCGGGCTGTCCGAGGTGGACATCATTATCTCGGACGGAAAGCTGCCCGCAGCGTTTTTACAGGCCTGCCGGAACGCAGGCGTAACGGTACTATAAAAGGAGCGTTATTATGAAGATCATCCGCGCAAAAGATTATCAGGATATGTCCCGCAAGGCGGCCAACATCATCTCCGCACAGGTCATCATGAAGCCGAACTGTGTGCTGGGTCTTGCCACCGGCGGCACCCCGGTGGGCACGTATGCCCAGCTGGTGGACTGGTACAACAAGGGCGATTTGGATTTCTCCGAGGTCACCACCGTCAATCTGGACGAGTACCGCGGCCTGCCCAAGGAGCATCCCCAGAGCTACTGGTATTTCATGAACGAGAACCTGTTCAGCAAAGTGAATATCGACCCGGCCAAGACCAACCTGCCGGACGGCACCAATCTGGACACTGCCGCCGAGTGTGCCCGTTACAACGGCATCATCCACAAGCTGGGCGGCATCGACCTGCAACTGCTGGGCATCGGCCCCAATGGCCATATCGGCTTCAATGAGCCGGGTCAGGCTTTTGAGCTGGAGACCCACTGCATCGACCTTGCGCCCACCACCATCGAAGCCAACAAGCGCTTCTTTGACGGCAACGAAGCCCTCGTGCCCAAGCAGGCCTATACCATGGGCATCAAGACCATCATGCAGGCACGCAAGGTGCTGGTGGTAGCCAACGGCAAAGCCAAGGCACAGGCCGTCAAGGACGCCGTGACCGGCCCTGTGACCCCCGCCTGCCCCGGCAGCATCCTGCAGCTGCACCCGGACTGCATCCTTGTGGCAGACGAGGAAGCACTGAGCCTGCTGTAAACTCCAAAAGCCAATCTCTTCATTTACCATAACTTTGCACAAGATCCAACAAAGACGCGGAAAAGGCCGGACTCGTTTGCACGGGTCCGGCCCTTTCTGCGTATGGTGCAGGGTCAATTTTCTGATCTGCCGTGGTCACACCCCAGCGACAGGTAGTGCTCCATCTCCCCTTTCAGCACCATCTGTGCATACTCCAAGGGCTTGTTGTAGAGCAGCCAGTCCAGCTCTGCCCGCTGTGCCGGGGTGTCGCCGTACTCGTCCTCGATGGCAATGCAGTCAATGGCAAGGGTGGTACCATCCTCGAACCGAGCTTCCACCCGGTTGGTGTCCATGTTGAAGCGGCAGGAAAGCAGTTTGTTCATGGTGAACCTCATTTCTATATCAAACGGTGTCTGTTCGGATGTCCTAAACCCTGCCATAAAACCGATGTGTCATGTAAGATTGTTGTTTGGATAAAACTGGAAGATTTTGCACAATAAATACCGTTGAAATCCAGCTTTTGGGGCTGTGCGAAACAGTCTGTTTTGCAGGGCTGATTTTGGCTCTGCACACTTTTGCACATTTTTTGCACATCGCAAGGATGGATAACAGGTGCAAAGACGTGCAAGCAATGCAAAGGATGCAACAGAATAACAATGGCAAAATAACGGCAGTTCGATTAAAATGATGTTTTAGCGTCAAATGATGAAATGGATAAAATGTGCCATTCGGTTCCTACGAATCAGTAGGCCGGGGGTTCGAGTCCCTTCCATCGCACCAGAAAATGCCGTGAAATCGAAAGATTTCATGGCTTTTTTGTTTTGTAAGCTATGAGTGCACGGTTTCTGCACGGTTTTTGCACGGTCGGTGTTATCCATGTCCGATGATGTAGGGCGCTGTATTGCATTGCAATCAGTACCCTTTTTTGCATCAGGTGAGCAGGGCTAAGCGGAGCTTTGCCTTCATCTCCGGGTCGGCATCCTTGAGCAATTCCAAAAGAGCCGTCATGGAAATGGTGGGTTCGCCTGCGGCGGGTACAGCCTGCGGACTGGGGGTGTCGGGCTTGGCATAGAAGCCGCTTTCAAACTTCTTGCCCAGCTCCACACGGGAGGATTGCTGGATATGGGCGTAGGTGTTCACCAGCATATCCGCACTGGCGTGACCGGTGGTCCCCTGCACTGCCTTGATGTCGCCGCCGGAGATCATCAACTGGTAAGTGGCACTGGAATGCCGCAGCCCATGGAACACGATGCGGGGGAACTCCGGGTGTGCATCCTGCCATTTCAGGAACTTCTTGCGGATGAGCACCGGCTCCACCGCCAGACCGTTGGGGAGCCGCAGCAGCATCCCGCTGTTGCGGTAGCGCTCCGGGTCGAGGGCTTCTTCCCTTTTCAAGCGTTCCAGCCACTGTTTCAGTTCTTCCCGCAGGGCGGCGGTCATAAAGATGGTGCGGCAGGAGGCTTCGGTCTTGGTGTCCTTCAGGATAAGAGAGGTCTTGCTGCCCTCCAGCTTGTCCGGGAAGATGCGGAGGATGCAGCCCTTGTCCACCTGCGCCAGCGTGTCCTTCTGCACCCGCTGCATGGAACGGTTGACGGTGAAGGTGCCCATGCCGTTGGCGGCATCGAAGTCGATGTCCTCCGGGGTCAGACCTGCCACCTCCCCTTCCCGCAGTGCACCCACCAGCGTGAGATGCACCGCCAGATGCAGGATGGGGTCCTCCATGCTGTCCAGCGCTGCCCGCATCTCCTCCACCTCCCAGATGCTGCGCTCTTGGGTGGTCTTTTTGGGTGCTTCCACCGGGACAGGGCTTTTGATGAGGATGCCCCACTCCACCGCCAGCAGAAAGGAATTGTGCAGAAGCTGGTGGACCTCATGGAGGGTGGTGCCAGAAAGGGTGCGCTTCTGCTGCTTGGGCGAGAGGTCTCGCCGCTTGCCGCCCACATACTGTCCGCAGGGGGTCTTGCTCAGGGTGTCGTACAGGGCTTCAATGTGGTAGGGCCGCAGCTTCTGCATCTGCATCTCCCCGATATAGGGGATGATGAGGTTCTGGATGAGCGCCAGATTGGACTGGTAGGTCTTGGGGGCCCACTTGTGCTTGCTGCACTGCTTGGGCAGCCAGTCCATCAGAAACTCTGCCACCGTCACCGTGGACGGGATCAGGAAGTTGCCGGTCGCCAGTTCGTGCTCGATCTGCTTCTGGCGTTTCACCGCCTCCTCCTTGGTGGGAAAACTCTCCCATTTGTCACAGCTCTTGCCGTGCTCATCTTCATAAGTGTAGCGGACGCTGTAAGAGTTGCCACGCTTTGTAATATATGCCATACTGTTGCCTCCTTATCAAGCTGCCCGGTTGAGCCACGCATCGAAACTGTCCTTCGGTACACGGATGCTTCCGCCTGCCCGCAGGACACGGAACTCGGTGGTGCTGTTGCACAGGTTGTAGGCGGCACGCTGGCTGATGGCCAGCATCTGTGCGACCTCCTTTACCGTGTACACCAGTTTTGTGGTCTCAGGGCTGTTGGTCGGAGACTTGACGACATTGGTTCGAGTGACCACCTCCATTGTAGCCGGAATCGAGTCTGACTGCAAGGAATTTTTCGTATAATCTAAAGATTTCACATTCTCGTACATTTTATTACACATAGGCAGTTCTCCTTACTTCTCGTGGCGCATCACAGGCTCCTGCGTGCGGTCCTCATAAAAACGGATGACCTCCGGCGGAATGTTGTCCAGCGTTTTCAGGGCGGCTTCATAGTCCTGTCGCAGCTTGGCATCCTCCAGACGCTTCAAGATGCTCCCCTCCTTCGCTTTGTCCAGCGAGGCAGAGAGCGTCTTGTTTTTCTCTTTTAACTTTTCATTTTCGGCGGCAGTCTTGGTGAAGGCTACGTTGTACTTCCGCAGCTGGTCCTTCATCCGTGCCACGTTGGGGATATAGCTGTCCAGCACCTTGCTGATCTCCGCCGCCCGGTTCTTGCCGTTGAAGGGGGTGATGCCCACCAGCAGGGCATCCAACTGCTCCTTCTGCTTGGTCAACTGGGTCATTTCCTTGAAGATGCGGGGCGGAATGTGCTCCCGCCCGGTCTGGCTGGCACTTTCGCCACGCTCCAGCTCCGGGTACTGCTTGACCATGTGCTGCCAGAACTCGTCCTGCCACTTCACAAGGTTCTTGCGGTTGCCGATGATCTCCTTGGCGCTCAGCCGTCCATCGGCGGTCAGGGGTACAAAGCAGAGATGCAGGTGGGGCGTTTTCTCGTCCATGTGGACAACGGCAGAGAGAAAGGTGTCTGGGTGCTGTCTGCGCTCCAAGAATTTCAAGGCGTACGCAAAGTACGCCCTGATCTCCCGGTTGCTCTTATCCTTGAAAAAATCCGGGCTGGCGGTGACGAGTGCTTCCACCACTCGCACGCTGTCCTTGCGGACACGGCAGTGGGCGGCAGATATCATGTGGTCGGCTTCTTCCCGGTATTTGCCCTGCGGCTGCACCAGATGGAGGTTGTAGCGGCTCCGGTTCGTGTCGATATCCGGGTTGCTGGCGTACTGCTCCTTAGTGCGCTCGTTGTGGGCTTCGATGGGGCTGATGGCAGGCCCCTTGTACTTTTTGAATCTTAAAATGCCGTATTGGGCTTTCATAAATCACGCTCCTTCTTGGGGTGTACAAAAAATCTGTACGGACTTCAAATAACCCGTACGGTCTGTACGGCGTACGGAAATGTGAAATATAAACGATAACACGCTTTAATTTGTCTCGATTTGCCGTACAGGTGCGTACAAGTACAGACCGTACAGGTTGTACGAACTTCTTCCGTAAAAAATGCACTTTTTACGGACAGGGGTGGACAAGCGGCTCGATGCCTACGAACCCCCGCACCCTGCGGCCACCGGGCAGGTAGATGTTGTTGGTGGCTTCAATGTTATAGCGGCGGTCATTCTGGCGCAGCTCTGCGCTGAAACGGATCGCCGATACGCTGTGGCAGGCGTTGTCCTCGCACCACTGCTTATAAATGTCGTAGAACTCCTTGGAGCTGATGGAGTAGTCCGCCTTGAAGCGGAAATAGCCCTCGGACTCCATGAAGTCGATGATGTTGTTGCTGCTGCGCTTGATGGTGTCCACGTTGGCCGCGGCTCGTTCGCTGACCGTGAAGCGGAAATCGTTCTGCACCAGCCGGTGCAGCCCTTCCAGACACCAGAGCAGGATGCCCTCCAATTCGGCGCACATCTTTTCGACAAGGAAAGGGTCATCCATGCGGTCGGTGGGTTTGTCCTTGGTGGTCAGGATAAGCTGGCGACGAAAGAAGCCATCCGAATGGTCATACAGCGAGGTCAGCGCACCGTTGCCGAAGCAGAGGAACCGGGCGTAAATGTCCCGCTGGTAGCTCTGGACACCCTTGCGTTCCAAGTCCAGCTTGGCTTCGGCGGTCACGATGGTCTTGATATAGTTGGTCTTGGGCAGGGCGTTCATGTCCATGTCATCGTCGATCATGAGCAGGCGGCGTTCCAGATCGGCGCGGGCAAAGCGGTTGTTCTCCACCTTCTGGACGCTGCCATTGCTGGCGGCATCTCCCATGAGCCGTTTCAGCACCAGTCCGATGCGGGACTTACCTTCGCCGCCCTTGCCAACGATGAGCATCATCTTCTGCCCCTTGGTGCTGGGAATCAGGCAGTAGCCCAGATATTCCTGCAAGGTGGGGATGTCGGCATCGTCCAGCAGCTCGTGCAGGAAGGTAAGCCAGCGTTCCGGGTTGGGTGCTTTGGGGTCGTACTTCACGGGCAGGCGGTTCTGGCAGAACAGGCGGCTCTCCTGAAAAGAGCCGTCCGGCAGGTGGTACACGCCGTTCTGGAGATGGATGCAGTCCTGTTCGATGGGGAACGGGTCGGAAAAGGCCAGCAGCTTGATGGTCTCCAGAATGTTGGTGACCTTTTTGGACAGGCCGGAGGTGACATATTCCTCGATGTTCTCCAAGATGCGCTGCTTGATCTCGCTTTCGTCCTCCACCGGGCCGTCCAGCGTGTACAGCGTACCGTTGACGCATTTCAGCGGCCACTGTTCCAGAAAGGCACGGCCAAACTGGACTTCATCGATCTTCTTGCCGTTGTACCAGTCCGGCCATAAGGGGTTGCGGGAAATGTTTTTCTTCATAGGGTGTTCCTCCTTTATTGCAATTCAACTTTTTAATGCGACGGCAACAACGTTGAATTGCATATCGCAAATATGCTGTTTTGATGTTGCACTGATTTCTTGCCTTGCGATAGAAAAGTGAAGTGGTGCTTCTCATAATGATAAGCACCACTTCAGGTAAATGAATCGTCAGGCGCACTTTGCCAGGGCAAGGCGGTCGGTGCGCTCCTCCAACATCAGCAGGAACGACCCAGACAGGAGCCGCGCAGCGGCATCGGCCTTCTGCTGGGGTGTTCCATAGGCGATGTGGTCGGTCAGATGTTCGATCAGGTCGGTCATGTGGAGGGCTTCCACAAACCGTTCGTCCTGCGACTCTTCCGGGCTGGCAGGCTTGTAGCGCTCCTGCCAGTCGTGCATCAGGTCGAGATAATCGGTCAGCACCCGCAGGCAGTAGGCGATGTCTGCCCACTGCTCGTCCGTCAGGTCACGCTTGGGCGGCGGCAGGGCGATGGCATTGGCGGGCGGCTTATCCGGGTCAAGCCCGAAGTCACTTGCGAGCTTCTCGGCGGCTTGCCGGGGGTTCAGGTCAAACAATTTGGCGGTGAGGTCGATGGCATCTCCGTTGGCTCCACAGCCAAAGCAATAATAATAGTTGTCGTTCAGCTTCATGCTGGGGTCGCTGTCGGAATGGAACGGACAGCACACCATGTCATGGCGGTCGGGCTCCATGCCGTACATCTCTCCCACCTGCCGAACTGTGATGGCGGACTTGATCTTTTGATATAAACTCAAAATTTCTCCTTTGGTCAAAGGTTTTGGCACGGATTATTTTGATCCCTGCCACGTTCAAAGTCACCGGTGTTCCCCAAATGGGAACTTCGGTGAAGCCGGTCTCCCTTGCTGCCTCCCGACAGGAAATCTTTTTGGACTCTGTGTCGGCCCCATACAGGGCGCTCGCTCCCTCGGTGGGAGGTCTTGGCGGTCTGGGCAGTTCGGACGGTCATTTTGTTGTCAAGGTTCTGTTATGAAAGATATCTCAGAGGGCTTTCGCGGGAAGCCCTTAATATGTTCGCTGCTGGGGTGTTAATATGTTTTCTTTCTGTCTATAGGATAGCACCGCAATGGCCGCTGTGCCGTATATCCATAATGTCGGAAAACAGGTGCAGAAACTGCAAAATTCCACGCTTATGGACAGAAACCGCCGGAAGTGGTATACTGTGCGAAAAACATCGGAGGTGCGACCATGAACATCAAGCTGACACTGGGAGAACGGCTCAAAGACCTGCGTGTGGAGCGGGATCTGAAGTTGGAAGCTCTGGCAGAGCAGACGGGTCTGTCCAAATCGGCACTGTCGAAATACGAGAGCGACGATGTGACCGACCTCAGCATTTACGCGGTGACAACGCTGGCTGAGTTCTATGGCGTGACCACGGACTACCTGCTGGGTGTGACGGAAAACAAAAAACGCCCAGATGCAGTCCTTTCGGACTTGCATCTGAGCGATGGCGCAGTGGACGTATTAAGAAATGGAAAATTCAATCATCGGCTGCTGAGTGAGTTGATCGTGCATGAGAATTTCCAGCGGCTCATGACCGATCTGGAGATCTATGTGGATGGATATGTCAGCGCAAACATTCAAAACCTCAATGCTGGTCTGGAAGCGACCCGGCAAATGCTGAAAAAGAAGTATACAGCAGATGAAAACGATCTGTACATGAGCACCTTGAAGCTGGGGCAGATCGATGAAGATGAGTACTTTGGTCGGGTCTTGTATGATGAGCTAGTGGCTATCCTGAAAAACATCAAGACGGAACACCGCAAGGACAAGACCACTTCGGATGGTTCAATGATCGATAATCTGATGAAGGAACTGGAGGATGCACAGAAACTTGAAGGGTCTGCGGATGAAAAGAAGATCCGAACGGCATTGAAGGCGATCGGCATCAACTACGATAAGCTGACAGAGGATGAAAGAAAGCTGATAAAGAAGATCCTTTATAAAACGGCAATGCTGAAACCGGGGACACTTGCAGGCAACCGGGGCAAGCACAGACGTTGATCATTTGCTCTGCGCTTTATGGGGAGAAACGCTGTTGCGGCAGGACGGGAGAACGTACACCATTGGTTCCTTTGCAAGCCTGCGCTGGGTGGGCAGAGACCGTCAACTGCCACGCCCATCCGCGCATCCTTCTGCCGCAGAACAGGTGCTTGCCGGAGCCTTTCGCAGCCCCTTTTCCGCATCAGCCGGAACCAAGGTGTAACACACTAGACTTTGCAAGCAAAGTCGTGTGCCAACGAGCGTTCCGCCGCTCTTTGGATTCTTCCCGGCAGGGCACTGGAAAATGGGGTGCTCTGTGCAGCACGCGGCACATCCGTCACCTCGCACAAAAAATTGACTGCAAGTTTTACTTGACAATTCGCGGAATATGCACTATCATAGCCATGAGATGAATATAATGTTTATAACGATATACTCAATTTGAGGGTGAGGTATTTCATGGCGATCAATGATAGTGCTGTCGTCCCACTTTACCAGCAGGTAAAGGATGACATTCGTGCCGCGATCGAGAGCGGCAAATACAAAACCAATGAGAAGATCCCCCCGGAGCCGGAACTGAGTGCGGAGTACTCTGTCAGCCGCATCACGGTGCGTCGTGCCGTGGAAGAGCTGTGCGCCGAAGGGTATTTGGTCAAAATGCAGGGGAGGGGCACCTTTGTCAGCAAGCCCCGCATCCATCGCAAGTTTGCCAGCGGCAGAGGGACTGCCAGCTTTACGGAGATCTGCAAAGAAAACGGCATGGTGCCGGGTGCCCGGCTGCTGAACCGTCAGATCGTGCCGGTGCGTAAGGATGAAGAAGCCTTCTTCCATGTAGGGTCGGATGCACTGCTCATCTATATCCAGCGTCTGCGCACCGCCGATGGTCAGCCGGTATTTCTGGAGAACCTGTTCCTGCCCTACGAGCCATACAAGAGCCTGATGAGCGAGAACCTCAATGATGTTTCCATGTTTGACGCCATTGAGCGCATCTCCGGGCTGCGCCCTGCAACCGCCGCCCGTCAGCGCATTGAGGCAGTGCGAGCCACAGCAGAACAGGCACAGCTGCTCAACCTTTCGCTGGGCGAGCCGCTGCTGTATCTGAACGCCTACTTCCATGACCAATATGACCACCCCCTGTGCATCGGGCGGCAGTATTACATTGGAAGCCGGTATATGTTTGAGTTTTAAGGGCAGCATTCTGTCCCCCCAAGAGCGTCTTTTCCACCCGGAAAAGACGCTCTTTTTGTCGTTCCAAGGAGAATTGTTGGTGAAACTGCTAAAATATAGTGGGAACGCTTTGTGCACGTCACCAAAGCTGAGATTATTTTAACAAAACCTCTTGACGTCTGCGTGAAATGTGGTACTATGTACATGACGATTATGACGTCTATGACGAGTGAGACGATACAGACGCCGAAGAGATGAAGGAAATACAAGAAAGGTCGTGGATGCGTATGAACCGAATCATTCTTGCTTCGCACGGAGGGCTGTCCGCCGGAATGAAGGACACCGTGCAGATGATCCTTGGCGAGTTGCCGAACCTTTATGCACTTGCTACCCTGCGGGATGAGACCGAGCCCATCACGGTGGCGGCACGCCGGCTGCTGGATGGCTTTGCAGCAGAGGATGCTGTGTACATCGTGACCGATGTGATGGGCGGCAGCGTGAACAACGAGATGCTGACCCTGCTGCCGGAGTATCCGGCTGTGCACCTGATCTGCGGCATGAACGCTTCTCTGGTGCTGACCCTTGCTTCCAACGACGAAGCCCTGACACAGGACGAACTGGCCGAGTGCATTGCAGATGCCAAGGCGCAGATTATTGATTGCAACCTGCTGCTGAAAAACGCAGCCCAAGATGAGGAGGATGACCTATGATCAAATTAGTACGTCTGGACTACCGTCTGCTGCACGGTCAGGTGGTATTCTCGTGGACCGGCCATGTGGGCGCACAGCGCATCATCGTGGTGGACGATGACGCCGCCAACGACGAGATGAAAAAGTCCGCCCTGCTGCTGAGCAAGCCCGCCGGTGTCCGGGTGAACATCTTTACGGTGGACAAGGCCGTCGCCAAGATGCCCAAGGTGGAGCAGCTGGACGAGAAGATCATGATGATCTTCGGCAACACCGCGGCCCTGCTCAAGTTCTGTCAGGCATACCCCAAGATCAAAGAGATCAACTACGGCGCTGTGGCAAATAAGCCCGGCTCCAAGGCCTTTGACCAGTCGGTGTTCCTGACCCCGGAGGAGCAGGCCGACACCCAGAAGCTGCTGGATATGGGCATTAAGATCTACAGCCAGCAGACCCCCACCTTTAAGGTAGTACCCATCGATCACACCTGATCGTAAGGAGATAAGAAGGAGGAATTGACCCATGTTTGTTACCGCACTGCTTCTGGGTCTGGTTGGCGTGTTCTGTATTCTGGACTCGCGCATTCTGGGCCGCATGAACTTCGAGCGTCCGCTCATCACCTGCACCATCGTCGGTGCGCTGCTGGGTGATCTGCAGACCGGCCTGACCCTTGGCGCATCCATCGAGCTGATGAGCCTTGGCATCGTGAACATCGGCGCAGCTGCACCCCCGGACATGAACATGGCTGCCATCATCTGCGCAGCCTTTGCCATCCTGACCGATGCTTCTGCCGAGACTGCACTGGCACTGGCCATTCCCATCGCCGTTCTGGGCCAGATGCTGGGCGTGCTGATGCGCACCATCCTGTCCAACCTGACCCACGTTGCCGACCACGCCATTGAGGAAGGCAAGTTCCGCAAGGCATGGAGTATGCACATCGTCTGGGGCACCGTGCTGTACAGCCTGATGTACTTCATCCCCATCTTCCTGTCCGTCTACTTCGGCACCGATCTGGTGCAGAAGATCGTGGCTTTCATCCCTGCATGGCTGACCGATGGCCTGAACCTCGGCAGTAAGTTCCTTACCGCTTACGGTATTGCCCTGCTGCTGTCCACCATGCTCAACCGCGACCTGACCGTTTACTTCCTGCTGGGCTTCTTCTTTGTGGGCTATCTGGGTCTGGATGTTACCGCTGTGGCTATCTTCGCTGCAATTCTGGCTGTGATCCTGACCGGCCTGAAGTATGGCAAGGGCGCACCTGCCGCAGCCACTGCCGGTGCAGCCGCTGCCAATCCGGACTACGACCCGCTGGAAGATGACGACGATCTTTGATAGGAGGAAGCTGAAATGAGCAACGCAACCAAGACTGCAAAGCGCAGCGACTTCAAGAAATACTTCCAGTTCATGTGGCGCTCCCTGAACATTCAGGCCTCCTGGAACTACGAACGTCAGATGAACATGGGCTTTTTGTACGGCATCGCTCCCACGCTGGACGAGCTGTATCCCAACGAGAACGACCCCGAGCAGCTGGCGCACAAAAAGGAAGCCTACGAGCGCGAGATGGCGTTCTACAACTGCACCCCCCAGACCAGTGCCTTTACGCTGGGTCTGGCTGCCTCCATGGAGGAGCAGTACGCCGCCGACCGTGAGAACTTCAACCCGGAGACCATCAACGCCGTCAAGACCTCGCTGATGGGGCCCCTGTCCGGTGTGGGCGACTCCTTCTTCCAGGGCACTGTCCGTCTGATCGCTTTTGGTCTGGGCATCTCCCTGGCACAGCAGGGCAGCGTTCTGGGCCCCATTCTGGCCATGATCATCTCCATCGTCCCCTCTGTGCTGGTCACATGGTTTGCCGGTAAGCTGGGCTACACCATGGGCAGCAAGTACCTGACCAAGCTCAACGGCGGCATGATGGACAAGCTGATGTACGTCTGCGGCATCGTAGGTCTGATGGTCATTGGTGCCATGGTGGCAAGCATGGTGGGTCTGACCACTCCCATTACCTTCGCAAGCACCGGTCTGGTGCTGCAGGATGTGCTGAACAGCATTCTGCCGAACCTTCTGAACCTTGGCATCGTGATGCTGATGTACACCCTGATCCGCAAAAAGGTCAAGACCGGCTGGCTGCTGGGCATCTGCATCGTGGGCGGTGTTGCCATCAACGCCCTTGGTCTGTTGGTGTAACCGGGACTCCGGCTTACATAGATATCCGTACGCCTGTAATTTGTGATTCATCAGAACAAAAGAAAAAATTTGGAGGATTGCATTATGTATAACATTGATCTGGCAAACGTCAAGTCCATCGTGGCAGACATCGTGGCAAAGCACAACGTGGAGAACGTGGCCTTTGTGGGCTGCGGCGCTTCCAAGGCAGAGCTGTACCCCGCAAAGTACTTCCTGTCCAACTGCAGCAAGAAGCTGCGCGTGGCACACTACACCGCCAACGAGTTCAACTACGATACCCCCGATTGGCTGGGTGACACCACCGTGGTCATCACCGCTTCTCTGGGCGGCAGCACCCCTGAGACCGTCAAGGCCAACAGCGTGGCAAAGGCCGCCGGTGCAACTGTTGTCAGCGTTACCCACGCTGCCGGTTCTGCCCTGACCAAGGAGGCTGACTACACCATCGTCCACGGCTTTGAGGCAAACTACGCCGCCAAGCTGGAGAAGATGGGCTACGTTCTGGCACTGGCTGTGGAGATCCTGCAGCAGGTGGAAGGCTTCGACAAGTACGACAAGATGATCGAGGGCCTGACCAACGTGTTTGAGGCTGCCGAGAACGCTGCCAACTCTGCCCGCAAGTCTGCCAAGGAGTTCGCTGAGAAGTACAAGGACGCTCCCGTGGTCTACGTCATGTCCAGCGGCGCTTCCATGGAGGTTGCTTACTCCACCTCCATCTGCCTGATGATGGAGATGCAGTGGGTCAACTCCGGCTCCTTCCACAGCGGCGAGTTCTTCCACGGCCCCTTCGAGATCGTGGACAAGGACGTGCCCTTCGTTCTGCTGATGAACGACGGCAAGACCCGTCCCGTGGATGCCCGCGCACTGACCTTCCTGCACCGCTTCGATGCTCTGACCACCGTTGTGGATGCAAAGGATTACGGTCTGGGCAATGCTGTGGACAGCAGCGTCATCACCTACTTCAACCCGCTGATGCACACCGCTGTGTTCCGCGTCTATGCGGAGGAGCTGTCCTACGTCCGTCAGCATCCGCTGACCCTGCGCCGCTATATGTGGAAGCTGGAGTACTAAGCGTTCAACAGGGATCAATAGACCCATGCTTGGGGGGAGGGGCTTGCCCCTCCCCCTTTTTTGATGAAGAGGGAAATGAAGAATGATTGAAGCAGTGATTTTTGATATGGATGGGGTGCTGGCGGATACGGAATACTACTACGAGAACCGCCGCAAAAACTTTCTGCTGGAAAACGGCATCCCCATCCCGGAGGGCAACTTCATCGGCTCCAACGAAAAAGCCATCTGGGAGGCAATTGTTCCCAACGACCCTGTGCGCCGTCAGGAGATGCTGATGGCTTACCGGGAATACCGCAAGGCTCGCCCCACCCCCTACGGCAAGCTTACCGACCCGCAGGCGGAGCCGCTGATGAATGCGCTGCGCGGCCGTGGGCTGAAGGTGGCGGTGGCGTCCTCCAGCGCAGCACCGGATATCATGAAGATGCTCACGGAGGGCGGTCTGAAAGCGATGGTGGATTTTGCCTTCAGCGGCGAGGACTGTGCCGCCCATAAGCCCGCGCCGGACATCTATCTCAAGGCGCTGACGGCACTGGGATTGACGGCAGATAAGGCCATTGCGGTGGAGGATTCTCCCACGGGCATCGCCTCCGCAAAGGCGGCAGGCCTGAAGGTGCTGGCACTGAAGCCCCGCCACGGCGAGCCGCTGGACCAGTCCGCCGCAGACTGCATCATCACCCAGCTGATGGATGTGACGGAGCATCTGGACTGAGATGGAAGCACTTAAGGAGAACCTTTGCAGAAGGATGGCCCCCGCCCAACTGTGGAAGGACGCGCGCTTTTTTCTGCTGCTGAATCTGGGACTTATCATCCTTGCAGTAGCGCTGAACTTTTACTGGGCCCCCAACCACTTTGTATTTGGCGGCACCACCGGCCTTTCCATTGTTCTGGCCACCTGCTTTCCGGCTCTGAGCGTCAGCACCTTTATGTGGATCACCAATGCGGTGCTGGATGTGCTGGGCTGCATTTTTCTGGGCATAAAGACCATGGGCTGGACGCTGTACTCCTCCTTCATGCTCAGCTTTTATTCCAGCGTGTGCGAAAAGCTGTTTCCTATGACCCAGCCTTTGACGGGTGATACCCTGCTGGAACTGTGCTTTGCGGTGCTGCTATCGGCCATCGCCAGCGGCATTGTGTTCAACATCGGTGCATCCACCGGCGGCACCGAGATCATCGCCATGATCCTGCATAAGTACATCAAGGTGGAGATCGGCCGTGCCCTGCTGCTCAGCGATATCAGCATTGTACTGTTTGCCGCGTATCTGTACGGCCCGCAGACCGGGATGTACTGTGTGCTGGGACTCATCGGGCGCAGCACCATCGTGGATACAGCCATCGAGAGCCTGAATCTCCGCAAGGTGTGTACCGTTATTACCACAAGGCCGGAGCCCATCCGGCATTTCGTTACGGAAACACTGGGACGCACGGCCACCCAGCAGAACGCCACCGGCGTGTACACCGGCGAGCCCCGCACCATGATCATGGTGGCGCTGACCCGGCGGCAGGCAGGGCTGCTGCGAGATTTCCTGCGCCGGGAGGACCCGGAGGCCTTTCTGACCATTGTCAACTCCAGCGAGATCATCGGCAAGGGATTCCAGTCCATCTGAAAACGCAGAATGCCCGCCCACTGTGGCTTTTCCACAGCTGGGCGGGCATCATTTATATGGTAGATGCTGATTTACGCTGACTTTCCGGGATTTACGCTGAAAATACGCTGACTTGGTATGGTTTGCGCTGAATTTACACTGAAATTGCGCTGAAAACGCGTAATCGCGCGAACAAACCGCGAACAAAGATTGCACGGGCGTGCATTCTTCATGCGTGGGAAGGTGCGACGTGAAAGTGGGAACTTGCAAAAATAAACTGTAATACGATTGAATTTTGGAAAAGTGAGATTGCACGCTGGAATGCACGCGTGCAATGTTGACTGAATAAAAGTCAGCGATAAAAACGCGCGCCGCGCGATTAGCATTTTTGCCGCGCGTTTTCTGTAGATCAATCCTCCAGCCTGCCGTGGTCACACCCCAGCGACAGATAGTGCTCCATCTCCCCTCTCAGCACCATCTGCGTATACTCCAAGGGCTTGTTGTATAGCAGCCAGTCCAGCTCTGTCCGCTGCGCTGGGGTGTTACCGTACTCGTCCTCGATGGCGATGCAGTCGATGGCAAGAATAGAGCCATTCTCGAACCGGGCTTCCACCCGGTTGGAGTCCATGTTGTAGCGGCAGGAAAGCAATTTTGTCATAATAGTATCCTCCAAGACTTGATTTATGGTGTGCGGTCACGCGAACCAATGCCGTCAAGTCGTTGTCGGATGAAGTATTTTTTAGTTTGTCTGAGAGTAAGTGCACGGTTTCTGCACGGTTTTTGCACGGTTTCAAAACGTGCAAAGGGCGCAAATCATTGCAAAATCGGACAAAGGGTGCAGAAACTTGAAGCTCAAAACTCGCGATGTATCACAAGAAAATAACGATAAAGCGTAACCTCCAAAAATTGAGGGAATCGCCCGGCGTGCGCTACGAATCAGTAGGCCGGGGGTTCGAGTCCCTTCCATCGCACCAAACCATAAAAATCCGAACTTTTTTCCGCTAGGAGAAGGGTTCGGATTTTTTGTTTTCTTCGGAAAGCAGAATGCCGCGGTTGCGCAGCAATGAAAGCCCCAGTGGGGCTTTTAAGCGGCAGAGCGGTCTTGCGCCAGCAAGATGGAGGAGCCTTGCCCTGACAAGCTCCGGCTCCTTCCCGACGGCTGTGTGTCCAAAAGCTTATAGTCATCCTCTTTGCAGAGGATGACCTGGCTGTTGAGAGCCGATACCGGCTCTCAATGCGGTAGGCACCCAAAACTTTGTTTTGTGTGCGATCAGCATCAAAAAAATCGTATCACAAAAGTCACAACTGTAAAGGTGCCATAAGGCGGAAAGGACACAAACATGAAGTACGATGCAAGAGCTTGTCATTTCAACATGGGCACTGGCTGCGTGGAGCTGCTGCTCCGGGATGGGAGAAAAATTTCCATTGACTGCACCGGGGTCGAGGATGCGCTGGACGTGACCATGGCGCAGAGGTCGGAGTTAGACTACCTCATCTACAACGACCCGCTGAGCTACGCGGATTTGATTCTGAACGGTGACACGAAGGAATATTTGAAGAATATGGCCGGAAGCCACGGATTAGAAATCTGAATGAATGCTGGACATTACCGTTTTTTGCGCTGGTGATGTCCGGCATTTGTTATTTGGTGTTGCCCGATCAATTTTAATGGAATCTTTATACTTCTACAATTTTCTTTACGGCTCTTTTATCTATTCCATGCTAATCTTTATGCACACGGATAGGTAAAGGAGCTTTTATGATTCGATATCCTCGTTACAGGCGGCACCGTTTTTCTTCTTTTCAGGTCATTATTGCAGGTTTTGCGGCAGTTGATCTGGTGGGCGCGTTGCTTCTGATGCTTCCGATCGCTGCACAGCAGCGGTGCGTTACACCGTTCCATGAGGCACTGTTTACCTCCACCTCTGCTCTTTGTGTGACCGGACTTGTGGTACAGGATACCGGCAGCTACTGGTCGGTTTTTGGGCAAAGCGTAATTCTTCTTCTGATCCAGATCGGAGGATTGGGCGTCATTACAGTGGGCGCTGCCTTTGCGCTGCTTTCCGGGCGAAAGATCTCCCTCAAGCAGCGCAGCACGATGCAGGAAGCTACGGCTGCCCCACAGATGGGAGGCATCGTGCGGCTGACAGGCTTTATTCTGCGGATCACCGCCCTGTTTGAATTGGCCGGTGCTGCACTGCTGCTGCCGACATTTTGCGCCGATTATGGTTTGCGCGGGATCTGGTATGCACTGTTTCATTCCATTTCGGCGTTCTGCAATGCCGGCTTTGACCTGCTGGGAACAGAGGGGGCAAAATTTGTTTCGCTGACACGGTATGCAAACAACCCATTGCTTACCACAGTGATCGCGGCCCTGATCGTCTTTGGCGGCCTTGGCTTTCTGACATGGGAGGACATTTGTACATACCGCCTTGATTTTCACCGTTACCGGATGCAGAGCAAGGTGATCCTTGTCACAACGGCGTTTCTTCTGGTACTGCCGACGCTGTACTTTTATTGTTTCGAGTTCACGGCAGGCTCTGCCCGGCAGCGCATTTTATTGTCGATGTTCCAATCCGTTACCCCCCGTACTGCCGGCTTTAACACCGCCGATCTTGCTGCGATGGGCAGCACTTCACAGGCATTGATGGTGGTTCTGATGCTGCTGGGCGGTTCGCCCGGCTCCACGGCAGGCGGCATGAAAACCACAACGTTTGCCGTTCTGCTGGCCAATATGTGGGCGACCTTCCGCCGCAGAGAAGATGCCGAATTTTTCGGGCGGCGCATAGATGGTTCTGCGGTCAAGAATGCTGCTACGATCGCGGGAATGTATTTGACACTGTTCTTCCTCGGAGCCTTTGTCATTGCTGCGGCAGAGCAGCTGCCGATGTCGGTCTGTCTGTATGAGACTGCTTCGGCTGTGGCAACGGTGGGTCTGACATTGGGCATCACGCCGCAATTGGGCATCCTTTCCCAGGGGGTTCTGATTGCACTGATGTTTTTGGGACGTGTTGGCGGATTGACGTTGATCTATGCGGCATTTGGCAGCAGCCCTGCCCACTCTCGTCTGCCGCAGGAGAAAATCGCGATCGGATAAAGGAGACAAGTATGAAATCGATTCTTTTGATTGGGCTCGGCCGTTTTGGCCGCCATATTGCACGGGAACTGAATGAACTGGGTCATCAGGTCATGGCAATCGACAGCAACGAAGACCGTGTAAACGCCGTGCTTTCCTATGTGACGAATGCACAGATCGGTGACAGCACCAGCGAATACTTTCTGCGTTCCCTTGGCGTTGCCAATTTTGATGTGTGTATCGTAACCATCGGCGGCAATTTTCAGAGTTCGTTGGAAACAACATCACTGCTCAAGGAGCTGGGGGCAAAGCTTGTGGTCTCGCGTGCAGAGCGGGATGTACAAGCCAAATTTCTGCTGCGCAATGGTGCGGATGAAGTGGTCTACCCGGAAAAGCAGCTGGCAAAGTGGGCGGCGATCCGATACAGCTCCGAACACATTCTGGATTACATCGAGCTGCAGGACGACCACGCCATCATGGAAGTGACCATTCCGCCGGAATGGATAGATCGCACGATCGGCGAGATCAATATCCGAAAAAAGTATAACATCAACATTCTTGCACTGAAAAAAGATGGAAAGCTCGATATGAGCATTACGCCGGATACGCAGCTGTGCCGGGATGAAAGTATGCTGGTTTTGGGAAAATACGCGTCGATCCAGAAGTGTTTCCGGCTCTGAAAAGATAGGACGGATTGGTATGGATGTCGTTTTGTTGCTGATGGTTCTTGGAGTCATGTTGAGTGGCTTCCGGGCAGCAGATGCGCTGGATCACATACGGAGGGAGATCCTTCGACAGGAAGGAAAAAGACGCGGCTGGTGGTCGTGACCATCAAATTGTGCTATACTGTGGGCAAGGCAGGTGATCTTTATGAATCAGAACGACCCACCCACTGAACATATTCTGGCGTGTCTGTCGTCCTCTCCCTCCAATGCAAAGATCGTGCGGACGGCGGCAACGATGGCAAAGGCGTTTGGTGGGACCTTTACAGCTCTGTATGTCCGAACTCCTGATTCGAATCAGATGGGAAAAGAAGATCGCCGGCGTTTGCAGCAGCATATTCGTATGGCAGAGCAGGCAGGTGCCGACATTTCTACGATCTACGGGGATGACATCCCGCAGCAGATCGCAGAGTTTGCCCGGATCTCCGGCATTACAAAAATCGTACTGGGGCGCTCCAGCATACATCGCCGCCATTTCTGGAGCGGGCCGTCACTGACCGAAAAATTGACGCTGACTGCCCCCAATCTGGATATTTATATCATCCCGGATGCTTCTGCAGAGAACGGCTACGGTTCAGGACGGAGGTTGTTCGCCCGTCCGCTTCTGCCGTCTGTCCGTGATCTGCTGATCACCGCAGGCATCCTGAGCTGCATCACGCTCATCGGCTTCTTTTTCTTGCAACTGGACTTTGCACGCTATAATATTATTATGCTCTATATGCTGGGGGTGCTGTTCACCGCATTGTGTACCAGCGGCTACACCTGCGGTGTGCTGGGCTCTGTTGCCGGTGTTGCGCTGTACAATTTTTTTCTGACGGAACCGCGCCTGACATTCCATGCGTATGACCCCGGTTATCAGGTTACATTTGCCCTGATGCTGACCTCTGCAATCATTACCTGTGCGTTGACGACACGGCTGAAAGACCATGCAAAAATGTCTGCGCAGGCAGCATTCAGGACAAAAGTACTGTTTGATACGAATCAGCTTTTACAGAGAGCAAAAAGTGAGGAAGAAATCCTCTCTCAGACAGCGTCCCAGCTGATGAAGCTGCTGAACCGGAACCTGATCGTCTATCCGGAACAAAACGGAGATCTTGGTTCAGAACAGCTTTTTTCGGTTGACGGGGAAGTGCCGTGTAACATCTTTTCTGCACCGGAAGAACGGGGTGCGGCAAACTGGACGTTTTCCAACAAAAAGCGTTCCGGCGCAGGCACGGATAGCTACCCGGACGCAAAGGGGCTTTATCTTGCGCTTCGGACCGGAGGCGGCGTGTTTGGAGTGATCGGGATCGATCTGTCCGAAAAACCGCTGGATGCCTTTGAAAACAGTGTGCTGCTTTCCATTCTGGGCGAAGGCGCGCTGGCCATCGAAAACCGCAGAAATGCGCTGGAAAAAGAGCAGGCTGCATTGCAGGCAAGGAATGAAGAGCTGCGGGCAAACCTGCTGCGCACGATCTCCCATGACCTGCGCACCCCGCTGACCTCCATTTCCGGCAATGCCAGCAATCTGCTTTCCAACGGAGAAACATTGGATACAGAGACCCGGAACAAGATCTGCACCGATATTTTTGACGATGCACAGTGGCTGATCGGTCTGGTGGAAAATCTGCTTTCCATCACCCGCATTGAGGATGGGCGGATGAATCTGCAGATCTCGCCGCAGCTGATGGACGAAATGATCGAAGAAGCACTGCATCATGTCAACCGGAAAAGCTGCGAACACACCATCACAACACAGTATGGGGACGAGATCCTCTTGGTCAATGTGGATGCACGGCTGATCATGCAGGTCGTTGTCAATCTGGTGGATAACGCCATCAAATACACCCCCGTGGGCTCGGTCATTCAGATTTCGGCTTACCGGAAAGACCATCAGGTCGTAGTGGAAGTTGCAGATAACGGCCCCGGCATTCCAGATCGCGCAAAAGCACAGGTGTTCGAGATGTTTTATACCGGGCAGAGCCGCATCGCAGACAGCCACCGCAGCCTTGGATTGGGCTTGCCCCTCTGCCGTGCGATCCTGACTGCTCACGGCGGAACATTGACCCTGCGTGACAACATTCCCAATGGCAGTGTCTTTTCCTTTGCATTGCCGCAAAGCGAGGTGAACATTCATGAATAAGCCGTCCATTCTGGTCGTAGAGGATGATGTTCCTGTACGGTGTCTGATCACAACGACCCTGAAGGCCCACGGCTATAAATATCTGACTGCTTCCAATGGGGAAACGGCGATCATGATGGCCACCAGCCACAACCCGGACATCATGCTGCTGGATCTTGGACTGCCCGATATAGACGGCATCGAGGTCATCCGCAGCGTCCGCACATGGTCGAACCTGCCCATCATCGTCCTGAGTGCCCGGAGCGAGGATTCCGATAAGATCGAAGCCCTTGACAACGGCGCAGATGATTATCTGACGAAGCCGTTTTCCGTAGATGAACTGTTGGCAAGACTGCGTGTGACACAACGCAGATTGAATCTGCTGGCTTCTGACGGCATCAATAGCCCGGTTTTTGTCAATGGTCCTTTGAAGATCGACTTCTCGGCCGGCTGCGTCTGGCTGAGCGAGAATGAATTGCATTTGACCCCCATCGAGTACAAACTGCTGTGTGTGCTGGCGCATAATGTGGGCAAAGTGCTGACGCATACCTCCCTCACGCAGAAAGTATGGGGCAGTACGCAGGAAAATGACATTGCCTCCTTGCGTGTTTATATGGCATCCCTGCGCAAAAAACTGGAACGATGCCCGGATGCGCCGCATCTGATCCAGACCCATGTTGGTGTCGGATACCGGATGCTGCGCGCAGAAAATGATGAAGCATAGTAAAAAACAGGGTGCGTCCAACCGGACGCACCCTGCCAAAAGCCACAGACAACAGCGATCTGTACAACAGGGCGTTCCCCGTCGGGAACGCTCTGTTTCTCTTTGCTGGGGGTGTGATGAGCTGGTAGATATAGAATAACACAACTTAAAAAGGCACTCGAAAAATAAAGAATATACAAACAGAAAAAATAAGACCGTAATTCCCGCTCATAATTTTTACGAGTAGGAATTACGGTCTAAAAAATAAAAGGATCAAGAAAGGATGTCGGAGGGATTGTTGGCGCTGTAAAAACTGCTCTTACGAGCGTTGTTCTTTCCTTGCTGTGCTTCAAACTCCTTGTGGAGGGCTGCCTGTATGGCTTTGTCGCGCTTTTCGGAATCTGCGGCACGCTTCTTAAACAGTGCGGCCTTCTTGGTCTCGCCCTGCTGTTTGAGAATTTTTGCACAAAAACGGTATGCAGTGGATATTTCCCGTGGCGGAGTACCCCCTGATTCGAGGATCTGCTCTGCTGATTCAATTGCGGTCATGTAGTACTGAAATGCCAGCTGTTGATCGTAATCTCGCGCATGATTCCCGAAGATCCAATAGTCCTCGCAGGTCAATTTCTTTCCGGTCTGTTTTGCTTTCTCCTCCAAATATTTGTCCTTTCGGAGCCATTCTGCGGCGTGCTTTCGGTTGTAATGATCTGCCGCTTCATAATAAAGACAATTTAGGCTGAATTTGCTGCAAAGCGCAGAATAGTAGGTGCAGATCTCGGAGAAGAAATCTTCCGCATCGTTGTCAAAGTGTTTCAGAACAAAAGCTTCTCCTTCGGCGGCGATATCCAGGACATGGCGGACAAACGCTTGGTCAAAAGAGCGGTCAGGATCTTGGCGGATAAGGCGGTCAACGCAGGAAAGATAGATGTCTTTCCCTAAGTTCCGGTATTCCTCCGCATGTTCACCGGCAAGCGCCTCCTCTTCTGAGAGTGAAAAGAAGAGTGTCTCCAGTTCCGCTTCTTTCTCAAAGCTTTTTGCCTGATCTTCACAGCTTCCCGTTCCGACATAAGCATCGCGCAGTTCTTCCAGTTCATGCACCCGCTGCCAGATATCCCGCTGTTCATCCTGAGGGGCTAGCTTTTGCGTCAGCAGAAGGCGCTTTAAGCGGCAGCGTCTGCATATGACTTCGATATCGATAACACTGTCGGAATCATCGTTGAGATAGAACCACTTGCTTTCTGAATAGTGATCCAAGGCTTTGTCCAGCCATGCCGCTTTTATCGCATCCGGGACAAAAGGCAGGTCTGCCGCAGTTTCATAAAGGCAACCAAGGTCATATTCAAAATCATAATTCGGATCTTTGGGATAAGGATCAGCCCGGATGGTCTCGGGGGTCGTGGTATAGCCGGTTTCTTCCAGCAGCTCCACATAATCCGTGAAGGAACGCTCCAACTGCGCAAAGAAAGCGCTGCATTCGTCCACAGAGGGGGCTAATTCGTTCAGGATAAGCTGGCGGATCAGCGAATGCGTCGTCAGAAAATAGATATCCTTGTTTAACCGGTTCCGCCCGATCCAACCGCGTTCGACCAGCTCGATCAGGGCGTCCTGTCCCTCCGGCGTTTCTCCATCAAGGAAAAGCTTGGTATCAAGCCCCTTGGGGGGAAGCAGCACCGTATGGCACAATACCGTGCGATATGCGCCGGTCATCTGGCTCAGGTCAAATAATACTTTCAGATGACCGTAGATCGTATCTTTTGTGTAGCCGCGGTCTTTGTCGCTGGTGACAGGCCGCTGCTTCAGGGACTGGAGATCGTATTGCTTCAAAGCGTCCAGTACATCCTGCGCAGTCAACCTGCCCCAAGAACAGCGGATGCTCTTTGCAATGAGATGACAGGTCAAAGTGTGGCCATGGACTGCAAGGATGAGTTCGCGGAGCGTGGACGCAAGGCGGGGGTCCTCTTTTTCCGTAATTTGCAGTTCTTTCAGCATCATTTTCAGCAGCAGCTCTTTCGGCAGAGGACAAATCTCCACGGAAGAATCGCCCTCCGGGATGAACCGCGTAGTGATAATGAGGTGAGGCCCGCCCAAATTGATCAGATCCTGATAGGCGGGTTCGCGGCGGAGGTCGTCGAGCGTTTGGCTGTTGCTGTCGAAGTTGTCCATCACGACTACGCTGTCCGACCCCATTGCCGCCAGAAGCTTTAAGTTTTCGTAATAGTGCTCTTCCTCCTGCTGCTGCAAGGACAGATGGGGTGTGGAGGGCGTATACCGGTAGTTGGTAAATTCCAGATTCAAAATCGTATCCCGCACGGATTGCTCGTAGTTGAAAAAAGCAACACGCATCCCGTCCTTCTTGCACTGCCGCAGAAGGGCGCGGGCGGTCTCCGTTTTGCCCAAGCCGCCCAGACCATAAAGGAAGATGGGACGGACGCCGGAATCCATTTGTTTGCGGATGTCCTTCAATTCGTTATCGCGGCTGTGCGGGATAAAGCTCTCCGGGCTGGAAAGGTTCTCTGCCAGCGGGAAACGCGGCGCAGAGAGCTGCTCGATGAGGGCGTTTATCTCTTTCAGCATTTCAGCCACAGGGATGCGCTTTTCCGGGTCTGGTTCTGCGGCGGCAGAGAGGATACGATTCAGCTGGGGCAGCACAGGCCGCGCGGAGGGAACGGTATCGGAAGGATAGATCTCTGCGGGCTTCAATTCCTCTGCCAGATCCTCCGGGAACTTCCGGTAAGCTGCCAGCGCTTCTTTTCGCAGCAGAAGCCGCAGCAGGACGCCGACAGAATACACGTCTGCCGCAGGGGTCAGACAAAATGGCTCGCCGCTGCGGGCACCGGTAAAAATTTCCGGCGCGCAGAACAGGGGTGTGGTGTAGAGCTTCTCGCTGGGCAGGATCGGCGCGGTCTTACCGTTGGGAGCATCCAGCAGGCGCGCAGAACCAAAATCCAGAAAGACTGCACCGCGCAGCGCACCGGTATGCAGATCGCCGTCAATGAAAAGATTCCCCAGGGAAATGTCTCCGTGGATCGCCGTTTTATGAAGCGTTGCAAGGGCATCCAGGATCAGGCGGATCAGGTGCAGGGTGGTCAGAATATGCGGCGCAGCGATGGAGCGCGGCTCGTCCGGCATCAAAGCGCCGAAAGGGTGCTCCTTGTCCCGGGGATAGGCGGCACATTCGGCAAGAAGATCGGACAGGAAAAAGCCTTTGGAAGGGTTCAGCGTGGGCAGATATAGAAAGGTGCAGGGCAAAGCGGTGCCGTCAACGGAGCGATGCACAGGCTCTTCGGGCTGGGAGATGGAACAGACCTCCAGCTGCTCCAAATGGGGCAATGCGTGGAAGGAACCGTTATAGGCCAGCTGGCTCAATTCCAGTTCGTGCTGTGCCATCCGCTCCAGCCGCTGGTAAAATGCCTGCCGCAATGCGGGAGAGGCATCCGGTGCGGCAAGGCCGGGGTCCAGCGCGACCCCGTTCACGCGCACACAACCGGCGGGGTAAAATTCTTTAAGGGTAACATCCAGCGAGGACCCGTCCAGATGCGCGGAATAAAGGATCGCGCTTCCGCCAATAGAGGTGCTGTGCAGGATATGAAAACGCTTTCCGTCTGTGGTGTGCAGAACTGTGCCGTCTTTCAGCGGAACGCGGTCGTTGTATGCGGCCATGGGGATTCCTCCTTTATACTTCTTTGGGCATATTATAAAACGTTTATCGTCAAAAAGAAAGGCGCGGCTCAGGAAATTGTAACGATGGCGGCGCTGTAATCGTCAAGGGGATGCTGTTCGTCCAGATAGCACTCCAGCTCCGGGCCGGAAAAGGGACAGAGGAGCCGGTCTTTCGGAAGGCTGCTTCGCAGCAGGTCGTCTGCGCCATCGGTAAGCAGAAGGATTTTTCCCCGCACAGGCCGGAGAGAACGATATACTTTCAGGTGCTGCATCATGTTGGTGTTCATGGTCAGATAGGTGGAATGCGGCGCGATCCCGCAGGAAGGGGCAGAGATCGTTGAAAATGCGGCTGCCTCCGCGCCCGGCGGCTGCATCAGGATGCAGCCATCGCCCAGATGGGCGCAGAGATAGCGGCCGGTATCGTCCGCAGCAAAGACGATCAGGGTCGCTGCCAGCGCTTCCGGTTCAACGCCCTGCTGTTTGGCAAAGGCGCGCAGTGCCGGTTGGAGAACGGCGCAGATCTTCCGGCGCACGGTGTCGGGGTCGTCCAGCAGCAGGTCGTAAAACTGCTCGTAAAACATCCGGGCAGTCAGGGTGACGATCTGCTGCGCCGCTGCCAGACCATGGGACGCGGTGCTGCATCCATCGCTCAGGCAGACCGCGATACGGTCACGGCTGCGGATGCCGAACAACTGATCCTGATTCTTCTCGCCGTTTTTCAGGTGGAGGCGGCCGGGCTTTGTAAAACTGTAACATTCCATATCCGTGTTGGCTCCTTTCAGCTTAGTCCTCGTTTTCGTCCTTGTCCCCGTCAGCGCTATCAGGCTCTTTAGAGATGTGCAGCAGCTTTTCAAAGAGCTGCTGATCCTCTTCCGAAAGTTCAGGCGCTGCACTGGGCGCTTCCGTCGCTTCCTCGTCCAGCTTTACCGCAAACGGAAAGTGGAACGGCTTGTCCGCGGAACCGTCCTCCTTGGAACTGTCCTCCGATTTCTCCGTCGGATGGATGGAACGCAGGAGCTCTTCCAGAAAACCGTCCACAAGGGAGGAGTCCGGGGCGGACGGCGCGGGCTTTTTCGGCTCCGAGGCATCCGTGAGCAGGCGAAGCAGATCCTTGCAGTGGAGGTCCATCATAGCGCAGGCATACGTCAGTGCACGGGACAGAACCGCGTCCGTGGGGATGCGCTCAACGCAGTCGATATAGATATGGAACAGCAGCCGACCGCTCATGGAGTTCAGATGGAAGCAGCCGTTCTTTATCGTGCTGTTAAGGTCCGAGATAAACGCCTTGACCGGAGCGCGGTGAGGGGGATCGATGATCAGCGGAAACTCGGCGTCCAAGAGGATGCAGTCGTCCTCCATGTGAAGAGAAAACATGGTGAAAAAGAACGAGGAGAACGCTGCATAAATGGGGAAATGGAAGCAGTCGGCATCTTCATCGAACATATACTTCATGTGGTTCTTGTCAAGATGCTCCCGAACGCGCTGTACAAGTTTCTGTGAATGGTTGATCTTCATAAGAAATACCTCCGTTTTTTGGGGTTCGGCGGGCGTTTCCCGCTTCAGTGAGTACAGTATAGCGTAAGCGGATACCCTGCCCCCAAAAAATTAGTTTCGCAGTCAACCTGCATAAGAAACTGGTAAAAAGTTGTGCGTATTTGCCATAGAGCCGAAGGCTTGGGTGTGGTACACTGAAAAAAACGGCGAACAGGGAGGAATGGAACATTGCGGAAGAAATGGGCGGAAGGGACTGTCCTGTACACACGGGATGGAGCAGAGTACAAAATAACAGCCTCCAACGAAGCGGGCGGAACGGCGATCATTTATTATGCGGAAAAAGCCGGCAGCGGCATCCGCGCCGTGCTGAAGGAGTTTTACCCCCAAGAGTGGGAGCGCCGGAAAGGAGTCCCGGTCGAGCGTGCGTATGTGGACAGCCCGGACGAAGATCCGGGTCTGCTGAGCTGCTATGAAAAGCTTGCCAAGCAGGCGGCGCGGGAAATGAAGATCAGTCAGGAGGTCGCGCGGGAAACCGTTCATGTGTGGCCGGTGCGCGGGATGCTGGAGGTGCAGAGCATCCGGGAGCCGGACGGCACGGTATGGCAGGCAGAGGGCACGCTTCCCTGCTGCATTCTGGAAATGGACAACCTGAACCACAAGGACGGCCTGTGGTTACAGGATATCCTGCGGGAAGCCGGAAAGGAAAAGAGCAAAGAAACCCCCTTGGGCAATCTGCAGCCGAACAGCAAATCGGTGTTGGCGGTGCCGCCGCTGCAAGTGACGCTGATGCTGGTCTGGCGTCTGCTGATCCTGCTTGCAAAGATCCATGAGGCGGGCTACCTGCACGGAGATATCAACTTGGGCAATGTGTTTTTGGCAATGGATGATAAGGGCGCAAACGTTCTGAACGCCATGCTCATTGACTTTGGCAGCGCCCGCGCACTGGTGGACGGGGAAACTGCGCCGCTCGGCGAAGAGTCGGTCATGGCGACCCCGGGCTTTGCCGCCCCGGAGCTGAAGGGCGGCGGCGAGCAGCGCCTGACCCCCAAGGCGGACGTTTACGCAGTGGGCAAGCTGATGCACTGCCTGCTGGATCAGAACATTCTGGAAGCGCTGCGGAAGGGCTGGTATTCGGATCTTGAGGAGGACCTGAAAGCCCCGACGCTCGATGCCAGCGGCATCAACGACCCGCAGCTCACACCGGCGGTGCAGAAAAGTCTGGATCAGATCCTTTCCGGCGCGGCAGAAATAAAGCCGGAAAAGCGCAGCTCCGTGCAGGAAATGATGGAACAGATCATGCAGCTGTACCGCAAGATCGAGCCGCCCGCTTGGCAGATGAGTCTTGGCCTTTTGCAGCTGAACGGCGACGAGGTGCTGGGGCGCGATAAAGATATCAAAAAAATCGAAGCAAAGCTGTGGGCCGAGGGAAAACTGGTGCTGCACGGCTTTTCCGGCATCGGCAAAACCAAGCTGGTAACGCTGCTGGGGCACAAATGGCAGAGGAACTATCCCTGTTCGCAGGTGTACTATGCCTTTTACCCGGGCAGCATGACCGGCCTTGCGGTGGATACACTGGCGCGGAATATGTCCACGGTGGCATTTACCGAGCAGAAGGACGGAAAGGACGTCCCCCGCCCTGTGGCTGGGATCATTGATGATATGTTCCGGGAACTGAATGCCCACATGCACGAAAACGACCTGCTGATCATCGACAATGTGGATGACGACACACAAGAGTATTGGGATTCTGTGGTGCACGAGGAAACGGTGCAGGGACAGACCGATCTTTTTACCCGTCTGTGCCAGCTGAATTGCAAGGTGCTGTTCGTGACCCGTCTGGATGTGTCGAATGTCACCGGGATCGTTCCTTTCGAGGTGGACAGGCTGGAATTGGAGCCGCTGCGCGCGATCCTGCGCGAAAACAGCAAAGATGCCAAGGGGCGCAGTGATGCGCAAAAGCGCAGTGACGAAGAACTGGACAGGCTTATTGCGTTGGTAGACCGCCACACCATGACGGTGGATATGATCGCCCGCACCATGAGGGAGAGCCGACTGACCGTCCCGGAGATCTACAAGGAGTTGAGCTGTGACGGCTATGGCTCGGGCGCCTTTGTGGAGATCAGCGGTCAGAAGGACACCGACTATTCAAAAAACCGGATCGAGGGGCATCTGATCCGGCTGTTCCGTCTGGCAAATTTTAATGAGCGGGAGCAGGATATGCTGCGCTATGCGCAGCTCATCGGCGAGAACAGCGGCATGTACGAAACGCTGTTTCTCTCCTGCTGCCCGCATGAATCGAAAGACGAAAACACCAAGAACCTTGAGGCGCTGAATCATCTGCTCCGGCTGGGATATGTGCAGCAGAAAAAGGAAGAAGATTCCGAAAAAATCATCCTGAATCTGCATACGCTGGTGCGGGTGGTGGCAAGGAAAGTGCTGGCGATTACGCTGGAACAGTGTGATATCTTTTTGAGTGCGTTGCCGCTTCCGTATAGAAGATATGGCGTGCAAATTTCTCCTCAGAACCGCATTGCGATGGCAGAAGCCTATATTCAGGCGCGAAAAATTGCGGAGAAAGAAACATTTCTGTTTGGCTATTGGTCCAGCTGTGCGGCGGCGTGGCTTTTTAATGTAAAAAATCGCAGTCGAAAAGAAAATTATGTTCTCCGTATAGTGGAATATCTTCCGGATGCAATGTGCATCTACAATGCTTTGAATGACGGTTTGCTGTCTGTTGCGGGTGTCTCGGATATACAGAAAAAAGTAATTTGCCTACACTGGAATTTGTGGAATGTTTTGAGCTATGTGACACCTGAGTATGTACGGAAAAACTATGAAACAACGGAATTGGCGCGAGAATATTGGACAGTCTGTCTGGAAGAGCCAGATCGAAAACTGACGTATCCGGTGCTGTTTCAGGAATATGAAAAGTATAGTGAACGGTTAGAAGAAATTAAACGAAAGCTTTCGGAGGAACTTCATCCGGATAATTATTTGGATTACTGGCCTTATACGGATATCGCCAGCAATGAAAAACAGATTCAGGTTGGAAAAGAATTGCTGGAACATTTTGAGAGAAAAACAAATGAGGATTACGAACATTATCTGAGAATCTGTAAATGGCTTGCAGAAAAAGCAAAGGAAATTGACTATGAGAAAAATCCAGATAAAGTTCAGATTTATGTACAGGAAGAAAAACAAGCGGCACAAGAGTATCTGGAATTTCTACAAGAGCAGGAGCCAATAAACTATGAGGAAATTATAGAACTTTGCTGGGATCGTATAGAACGTTTTGAAAAATTTTTTGCATTTTTTATTTCGGATGATGAGGAAACGCTTCGAGAAGAATCTGTTCAGTATGAAAAAATTCTTCTGGAAACTCGGTGTGATTATTCGGACTTTTTGATGAAGAAAGAACCAAGTGATGTAATTGCGCAGATGGAGTGCTGCGATTATATAGCATATCGGTTTAAGGATGAAGAAAAAAGCCGACAATATAAAAACCGTGCCTTTCAAGTTCAGTTGGATTTTGTAGAACATCCGAAAAAGTATCTCCCAATACAGGATCCACTGGAAGAGATGAGGGTTTATTGGCAAGTTGCAGATTGGGCAAGCCAACAGCCCAATAAAGAAGCATTGAAACAAAAACTTTGCAAAAAAATATTAAAAGTTGGACAAGCAAATGAAGAAAGGGTGCATATAGGCTTAACGAAGAAAGAAATGGATAACGATCCAAAAAATGAAGAAGAAGACTACATAGTTCCAGCCAGTTTAAGCGAGAAAGTAAACTATGAAGCAATTCCAATGCGCTATAGGCGCAAAAAAGCTGAGTTTTATGATATCTTACGAAAAGCAGCTTATCAGTTAGGAGAAGAAAAAAGAGCAGAAATATATGCAGAAAAGTGTAGATATATAATATATGGAACGCATAGACGAGATCTTTTTTCGAGACGGAAGGTGATAGGCGACAAGATTTTTTATGAACAACCGAAGCGTGTGTCCATCATTGACGAGGAAACAAAGTCTCTTCTGAGTGATTTACAGAATGGGGAGATGACAAAGCAAAAAGACCGGAAGTATTGCCAGGCGATTTTTGAGAAAGCAAGGAAGAATAATGGTGGCAGTATAGCATCTGAATTCATGGATGACTTACAGAAAATCGTGGATGCTTATGAAAAAGTAAAAGATTATGACAAAGAACTGAAATGGCTCAAGCAAATCATCCTTTTGCAGTCTGCAGGTCGGTGGTTTGATAATCCGGTCGTGACAGTAAGAACGCCAGACGGAAAAACGACGACGGAATTTTATCCGGGGCATTACTTTATGGAGCCGTACTATGAAAGAGCAATTTGTACGGCACGGAAAAATCACGATGAAAAAAGTGTGATTGAACTGACAGAGGAATTGTTTGATATTCTCTCAAAGGACAATCAGGCAAGAAATCAAGAGGAAACGTTTTTGGAAGTTTCTGATCTTTTGTGCTGGTTAAGAGCGTGTGCTCTATACGCTTATTGCTGTTGCATCCAAAAGAAATATACGCGTGCAGGCAATGCGTTGCTCATGGCAGAAAAAGATATGGAAAATAGCATTGAAAATTGGAACGAAAAAGCAGAGGAAGAAGCTGAAAAAGGGAAAGAGGCCGAAGAATTTAGTGAGCAATGGTATATGAATGATCTGCAACGCTACAAGATGATTGCAGAGGAGCTTAACAAGCAGAGAGAGCCGATGTTCCGCTTTTTTGAAGAACAGCTGGTTTTGCTGGAAAAAATCCTGCCTGAACATCATCCCCTTCTTTCGATGCAGAGAGAACTGATGATTTGGTTCTGCGATGATGATAAAAAGGCAAAAAAGTTAGAAAGGCAGAATAAAAAAGAAAAGCTGTTTGCCCTTTTCCACAACTGGGACTCCTGGTGGGAGCCGAACACCTGACAACAAAACTCCCCCTGCGGAAACCGCAGAGGGAGAAAGCATCATTTATTCTGAATCCGTTTGCAGCTCCATGCACTTTGCCCAGATCTCGGTCAGCGTATCCGCAAACAGGATCTCCATGCCCTGTGCATCGGCCTGCTCCCGGAGCTCCGGCGGCAGGTCGTCACGGTTTTCGCTGGGCAGAAAAAGCAGCTTGCAGTCAACGGCAAGGGCGGCTTCGGTCTTTTCCGGGATGCCGCCGACCTTTCCGACACTGCCCAGAAGATCGACCGTGCCGGTCAGGGCAAGGGTGCGGGGAACGGGCGTTCCGGTCAGCAGGCTGGCAAGCGCCAGCGCAATGGCGCAGCCGCCGGAGGTGCCGTTCTTGGGCGCATCGCCGCAGAAATGGATGTGCACGCCCTTGCCCTTCGGCAGCGTTTTGCCGGTGAGCTGTTCGGCGGCGGTCAGGGCGGTCTGCACGCTCTCCCGCAGAGCGTCCTGTGCAAAGCCGGTGATGGTAATGCCGGGGCGTGCCGTCAGAACGGCCTGTACGGCATCGCGCGAGCCGAAGCTCACACCGGCAGAGCTGCGCATGACTGCCAGCGTACTTACAAGACCGGTCGTATCCTCCGGGAGGTGCGCCGGGTAGTGGTTCAATGTGGCGGGCGGGGCACCAAGCACGGTCTCCAGCAGCGCTTCGTTTACCGTCAGTTCCTTTTCCTGTGCCCGGTACAGGGTCAGGGTCTCGCACAGGCGGTTCAGTGTGCTTTCCATGTCACGGCAGCCGGGTGCGCGGCAGTAGCGGCGCACCAAAAGGTCCGTGACGTTTTCCGGGAACAGCGCATCGGGCAGGCCGTATTTTTTCAGCGCGGCAGGGAGCATGGCCTGCTGTGCAATGGCCTTTTTCTCGGCCGGCGTATAGCCGTACATCGGCATCAGGTCGCAGCGGTCCCGGAGAATGGGCGAGACCTTTTCCAGATCGTTTGCGGTCAGAACAGGGACCAGCTGGTGCAGGTCGATATCGCAGTCCAGATGCTTTTCGTAAAAACTGCGGTGGCCGTCCAGCAGGTCCAGCAGGGCAAACTGGGATTCTGCCGGCAGCTTGTCCACCTCATCCAGCAAAAGAACGGCACGGGTGCTGCCTGCGCGCTTGAGCGCCTGCGCAATGACACCGGCGCAGCTGTTGTTGTAAACGATGCTGGTGCCTTTCAGGTCGGCGGGCTGAAGCCCGGCGCAGCTGATCTTCTCGAACGGAAGGTTCAGGGACTGGGCAAATACACGGCAGAAGTGCGTCTTGCCCGTACCGGCGGGGCCGACAAAAAGCAGCGGACGGCCTGCCTCGTTGGAGGCTTCCATACCGGCAAGCCGGGCGCGCATCGTGTCCTTTACATTGTCCAGACCGATGATCTGCTTCACACCGCATTCAAAGGAGGGCAGGTCGAACCGGAAGGGCAGCTGAGAGCGCTGGAAGCGTGCAATGTAGGAAAAGCGCTCCATGGCATCGGAACGATTGGTGCTGCTGCGCTCCGAGAAAGAGCCGCGGTTCTCGTTGATGGTCTGCATCAGCGCCTGACCGACCTTGCGCATACTGTCGGAATAGACCCCCTGACGGAATGCCAGCACGTTCTTCTCGTATTCGCTCAGCTGTGCCGCGCCAAGGAATTTTTCTGCGGCAGGGATCGTGATGGGCAGCGCCGGGTCGGGCGCGTTGGAGGCGGCATGGAAAAGCCGCTCCACGCTGGTTTTCAGGTTCGTCATGCCCTCGTCCGGGCAGTAATGATCCAGCAGCCAGGGAAGGACGTCCGGCTCCAGAACAAGGCTGCCGCGCGTGTTGAGGGTGTCGAACAGCGCCTTGCCGAATGCGAGACGTTCCTCCCGCGTGGGTGCGGGCATGGCGATCACCGCGTCAAAGGCACTGATCAGGTCGGCGGGCAGCGAAGCGGTGCTTTCAGCTTCGGCGATGATGTTGGCGTTTACATGTACGGAGGTGCCAAGGTAAAGGTCGTGCACGGTATGCTCGCGCACCAGCTGGATCAGCGCAGGGAACGGGTTGCCGTTCTGCCCGCCGAACGTAATGCGGTCTACCCCGGTAAACTGCAAAAGATCCGCCTGATCAAGCGCCGCATCCGCCAACATGCCATAGGTGGAATTGTTGTACCCGGATTCCTCTCCCGCCAGCGCGACGGGGGAACTGATGGAACCGCAGTCGATGCGCCGCGGCTTGTAGTGTGCGGCGAGGATGTCGCCAAGCAGGGTCTTGCCGATGCCGGAGGGGCCGACCAGCAGCACACGGAAAGGAACGGCAGTGCGGTTGGTGCGGCTTACCAGATCCAGCAGGGTCTGCTTGGCGGGTCCACAACCGGTCACCTGTTCCATTTCGGTGCGCAGCGCCTCGATATCGACCTGACGAAGGATGTGAGGCTTCTGGCACTGCCCCAGAAGGATCAGGGCGCGGCGGATCTTGTCCGTGCCGCAGCTGTCCAGAATGGTCCGAACGTCGGAGGGATACAAAAACGCATTCAGCTGATAAAATTCATTCAGCGCCATGACGTTCAGGTGAAAAAGCGGGTCGTCCAGTGCGTCCTTTTTGCAGTCGGACTGAAGATACGACAGGTGCATGGTCAGATGACGCCGCATGGCAGGGGTCATTTTCGAGAAATTTTCGGACATTTTATCGTGGCTTTTTTCGAGATCGGGCATAAAGCAGCCTCCTTTTGAATGGTCTGGGATCACGAGCGTTCCTTGGGAACGATACCAGATTAGCATACAAAAGAGACGCTGCCCGAAAAAATGTCGGAAGGCTTTTAGGTTATTTGAGATTTTTGAGACCAGATATAAAAGATGTGCTATAATAAGGGCAGTTGAATGGGGAGGCTATACCCTTCAGCCAGAAATTCAGAGGAGGTCAACAAAATGGAAGACAACATGATGCCCCAAACGCGCGAATCGGAGCGGCAGCTGAACGAGTGGATCGAACAGACGCGGGATAACGAAAACGCGGTGCTGATGAATGCAGAAAATCTGCTGGAAACGCTGACGGATTGGAGAACGGTGATGACGCCCGGCTTCTGCGTCTGCCGCGCATTGCAGACCCATTATCCTGAAATTTTGGAAGGGCTGGACTGCCCGGATCTCAAGCAGCTGGACCATTCGAGGGGATGGTCGGCAGCGGTCCGCCGTCAAGTTGCCCGGCGGCTGGAAGAAGCGACGAATATTGGCCCTCTGCATGATGCGGCATGGGTCACGGTGCTGAACCGCGGCTATACGGAAAGCCGTGTTGGCTCGAAGAGCGAGATCTACAAAATGGCCACGGTTTTCCATCTGACCGATGAAGAGGTCGACCGGCTGTTCATGCTCTACAACCAGAACTGGAATCCGCATAATCTGCTGGACGCTGTATTTCTGGCAATGCGCAGGCACTACCGCGACAACCTTACATGGCGGGATATGATGGAGGTGCTCAAGGGCTTTTTGCGCCAGACCAATGGCACCCGGAACGCTGCTGCGGGCACGGAGAGCGGCGGCACGCAGGCGCTCCTCCGCATGGTCGATACCGTCCCGGATACGGAGGAGAGCCGGGCTGGTGATAGTGCCTTCAATGCAAAGCTGGTAGAAGAACTGGTGAAGAATGCCGACTCGCTTGACCAGGCGACGCTTATGGATGCGGACGGAACGGACCCGCTGTCCGGGCATTATACCAGCAATTACACGCGGGAGTACACGCGCACGGCAAGCTTGGCGCTCAAGGGGCTGCTGCAGGCACTGGTGATCCTCTTCCCGAAAGTCCCTCCGTATGTGCTGTCGCAGGATGGCTTGCCGGAGGAACTTGCCGCGCTGTTTAATGAGATGTATGCCTATGTGGGCACCCGTGTGAATGACAACAACGAGGAACACATGGAACGGGAAGGTGCTGCAATGGAGGAAAAGCTCCGGGCGTATCTGAATGGACGCTTGCGGTCTCTCCCGAATGAGGTGAGCCAGACGCTGAGACCGCTGCATGGCGCAGAACCCACGAACCGGGTACTGGATCATGACGGCATCCTGCTGCTTGGCTGGTTTATGATCCTTGCGGCCAGATTCAACGAAGAAAGCTGGGAAAAGCTGGTCGAATATGAAAAGGAGCATGAAGAGGACCCGGACGCAGACCTGTTCACGATGAAGTCTGGAAGGCTCCTCCGGGAGATCGCAAAGATCGACAGCAGCAGCGCTCCGAAGGAACAGACGGAGCACATGGTCAAGGCGCTCAACGACCTGCTGAGTATTTTCGAGCAAGCAGGTCTGAAGGGCATCGGCCGGGTCTATCTGGCGCGCATGATGGATCGCCTGATCGTAGCAACGATGCTTTATGCAAGCACGCGCAATGACGTTTCCAAGAACATGGATCTGGTGGAGGCACTGCTTCATCCCGAGACCTGCTGACACCATCTGGGCACCGATGGGACTGAAGATCTGCCGTAACTTTGCACAAGATACAACCAAGGCACGGAAAAGGCCGGACCCATTCAAAGGGGCCCGGCCTTTTCTGCGTATATGCGAAGAAAAACAGGCGCAGCGGTAAGCCTACTGCATCCGGTGCTGTGTGCGGTATTCGGCGGGGGTGATGCCGTACAGGCGGCGGAAGGTTTTCAGGAAGCTGCTGTAATCCGGGAAGCCACTCTCGGTGCAGGCGTTCAGGACGGATACCCCCTCCTCCAGCGCCTTGCGGCAGTGCTGCATCCGCAGATAGGTCAGGTAATTGTGGATGCTCTCCATGGTGCACTCCTTGAATGCGCGGGAAAGGTGCTCCCGGCTGGCGTAAAGTTCCTGCGCCAGCTGCGCGGTGGTCAGAGTCGGGTCCTGATAATGGGCCTGCAGGTAGGCCACAGCGCGCGCGACCAGCACGCTGGTGCTGCTGGGTGCAGTGGTCTGTCCGCTGCCGGTGGCCTGCGTGATGAGCAGCATCATTTCAGAGACCTGCGCCTCAAAAACGATGTCCCGGATGGAGCCCGGCAGTTCCTGACTTTGCGCCATGCGGATGAAAAGCCCCTTGAAATCCCACTTGCGGCAGGCCTCGCTGTCCAGCACGGTGAGCTCGTGCATCCAGTCTGCATTTTTTAGGTTCACGCGGCGGCGGGTGGCCTGCCAGAGAGCATCGTCGATCTGGATGACCAGACGATCCGACTGCGCATCGTCAATATTGAAGTTGCCGGAGTGGTAGATCTGAGAGGGAAAGTAGACCAGTTCCCCCACATGGACCAGATACACGCTGCCGTCCACCGAGTAGCGCACCGTGCTGCCGCCGATGGGAAGCACCAGCTCGTGATACGGGTGGGAGTGCACCACGGACTGCTTGTTTTCCCAGTTCGTGTACCATGTGACCAGAAGCCGGGTGTTGCTCAGCCCCATCCGCGCCTGCGCTTCCGTAAGGACATTATCGACATAATGTGTGACCCGTTCCATGCCCATAGCCGCTCCTGCTCCTTGTTAAAAAAATCAGAATCGTGCCTTTACGTCCTTTTTTGCTCTAGTATATCAGTACATATCACATTTTGCAACATTTAAATCACAAAATCTGCGGAAAATCCATGCGTTTTTTAGTATGATAAGGGTGCAAGGAGACGAGATTGACCAAATACACAAAAATGTTGCAACGTTTTTGTGCTTATCGACAAATGCGCCGGTCGCATTTCGTGACCGCCTGAAAGGAGTCCGTCCATGCAGACCTCAAAAAATCATTTTGAAGCCAAAGTGGTCTTTAACGATGAGACCATCCGCCGGATGTTCCGCACAGAGTTCTACACCTACGAGGGGCTGCGGCATCTGCTGTGGCTTGCAGCGGCCTTTGTGTTGGTGATGGCAGCGCTGTTCACCGCCATCCCCGCCTTCATCAAGGTGCTCTGCCTGCTGGTGGGCTGTGCCATGTTCGCCATGCCGGACTTTTTGAGCCGGGTGGCGGCAGAAGGAGTCATCATGCAGCGGGGCGGCGCGGAAACCACCGTGCGCTGCCGGGTCAACGATGGCGGTGTGGACGTGGAAAACGGTGCCCACATCCCCTTTGCAAAGGTCGACCGTCTGGTGGAGGATGACCAGTATTTCTACATCTTCCAGAGCCGTCAGATGGCAGTCATGATCCCCAAGGGCAGCCTGCTGCCCGCAAACCCGGAGCGGTTTGCAAAGGTGCTTGCCAAGGAGACCGGCAAGGACTGGCAGCGCTCCAAGAGCCTGTGGGGGCTCAACCTGAAAGACCTGATCCAGATGGGAAAGGACCGCTTTCAGCGCAGCGCATCCTGAGCGCTGCACCGCTACTATGTTGTTTCACAGCCGGTTGGCTGTGATCGTGGGACACGATAAAACAAGATAAGGAAGGAAAAACACTATGAAAATCACTCGCAGACAGTTCGTACAGGTCATGGCAGTTGCTGGTGCATCTGCCCTGCTCACCGCTTGCGGCGGTTCTTCTAACAGCACTGCCGGTTCCGGCGCAGCCGCTGCCACCGGCGGCAGCTTCAACCTGAAGCTGGGCCACAATCTGGCCGAGGATCACGCTGTGCACATCCAGCTGACCAGCTTTGCAGAGCAGGTCAAGGAAAAGACCGGCGGCAGCATCAACATCCAGATCATCCCCAACGGCACTCTGGGCAGCGAGGCTGACATGATCTCCCAGATCCAGGCAGGCGCACTGGATATGGCAAAGGTCTCCGCTTCCACCCTGGGCAACTTCAGCGAGAAGTACAACGCCTTCTCCGTGCCTTATGTGTTCAACGATCAGGCACACTATTACAGCTACATGGACAGCGACTCTGCAAAGGCTGTCTTTGAGTCCACCGACGATCAGGGCTTCCGCGGCCTGACCTGGCTGGATTCCGGCGCACGTTCCTTCTACACCAAGGCTACCGCCATCCGCACCCCGGCTGACCTGAAGGGTCTGAAGATCCGCACCATGGACAGCCAGATGGCCATCGACATGATGAACTGCCTCGGCGGCTCCGCTACCGTTATGGGTTACAGCGATATCTACACCGGTATGCAGCAGGGCGTCATCGATGGTGCCGAGAACAACGTCACCGCACTGCGCGACCACGGCGACGTGACCAAGTACTACTGCTTCGACGAGCACACCCGCATCCCCGATATGGTGGTCATCGCTTCCAGCGTGTGGAACAAGTTCTCTGACGAGCAGAAGTCCATCGTGTCCGAGTGCGCCAAGACCGCTACCGAGGAGTACAAGGACGCTTGGAAGAAGTTCGAGGACGAGGTTCTGGACAAGGCTGTGAACCAGAACGGCGTCGAGCTGGTCAAGGATGTGGACATCGCCGCATTCCAGGCCGCTGTGCAGCCCATCTACGAGAACCTCAAGACCTCTAACCCCACCACCTACGCGGTCGTGGAAGAGATCCGCGCAATGGCCTAAACGCCAACGCATTGCTTTCCATCCTTATCTCCCAAGCTGCGGGCAGCGCACGGTGCTGCCCGCAGCTGCGCGGGAGGGAATGAGTTCAAGGAGATGATCTTGTGAAAAAACTGGATAAAATTCTGGATAATGTCATGCGCTTCCTCATGGCAGTGGCAATGTTCGCCCTGCTGGCAGGCGGCACCTGGCAGATCTTTACCCGCTGGATCCTGCGCAACCCCTCCACTGTGACGGACGAGTTTTTGCGCTATGTCCTGATCTGGGCTTCCATGATCGGTTCTGCCTACTGCTTCTACAAGGATAAGCATCTGGCACTGGATCTGGTCAAGGGCCGCGCAAAGGGTGCGTTCAACGTTGTACTCAGCGTGTTCATCGAGGCCGCCATCGTGTTCTTTGTGGGCTACGTCTTTGTTTACGGCGGCTGGAAGCTGACTGCAAACGCCACCAACGTTTCCTCGGTCATGCGCATCCCCTTCAAGTTCCTGTATTCCATCCTGCCGATCTCCGGCGTGTTCATCATTCTGGCCCGCGTGCTGAAGTATGTACAGCTCTTCGCGGAGCGTAAGGAAAAGAAAGGAGAAAACGCATAATGGTTGCACAGGCTACGTTACTGCTGTTCGGTTCCTTCTTTGTCATGCTGCTGGCCGGTGTGCCCATCTCGGCAGGCATCGGCATTGCATCCATCTTCACGGCACTGTTCAGCATGGACCCCGCAATTTTTGCCCTGACCGCTGCACAGCGCTGCTTCTCGGGCATTGACTCCTTCTCTCTGCTGGCACTGCCCTTCTTCTCTCTGGGCGGCAACATCATGAACAAGGGCGGCATTGCAAAGCGCCTTGTCCGTCTGGCACGTCTGGCTGTGGGCAAGATGCCCGGCTATCTGGCTGCCACCAACGTTCTGGCTAATATGTTCTTCGGTGCCGTTTCCGGTTCCTCCGTGGCAGCTACTTCTGCCATGGGCTCCATCATGGCACCGCTGGAACTGGATGAGGGCTACGACCCCAACTACTCCGCAGCCGTCAACATCTGCTCTGCTCCCACCGGCATCCTGATCCCCCCGTCCGGCCCGCTGATCCTTTACTCCATCACCGCCGGCGGCGTTTCTGTGGCTGCTCTGTTTATGGGCGGCTACCTGCCCGGCATCCTGATGGGTCTGTGCGTGGCTGGTCTGGCTGTGTTCATCGCCGTCAAGAAGGGCTATAAGTCCTCCGACGTCAAGGACCCCGACCCCGCCATCAAGATCATCATTGATGCAGTGCCTTCTCTGCTGGCCGTCATCATCGTCATGGGCGGCATTCTGGCAGGCTTCTTCACCGCCACCGAGGCCGGTGTGGTGCTTTGCCTGTACTGCGGCCTGCTGTCCATCCTGTACAAGGAGATGACCTTCAAGAGCTTCTACAATCTGCTGGCAGACACTATGGAGAGCAGCGCTACCATCCTGTTCCTGATCGCCGCTTCCTCCATCATGTCCTACGTCATGAGTTACTCCGGCATCCCTGCCGCTATCAGCAACGCGCTGATGAGCATTTCCAACAACCGCTACGTCATCCTGCTGGTCATGAACGTGTTCCTGCTGGTCATGGGTATGTTCCTGGATCTGACCCCCGCAGTTCTGATCTTCACCCCCATCTTCCTGCCCATCACCCGCAGCATCGGCATGAGCGATGTGCAGTTCGGCATCATGCTCATCATGAACCTGGGCATCGGCTCGGTCACCCCGCCGGTCGGTTCCTGCCTGTTCGTGGGCTGTGGTGTCGGCAAGGTCAAGATCGAAGGCGTTACCAAGTACATTGTGCCGCTGTTCACCGCCATGGTCGTGGCACTGTTCCTTGTCACCTTCATCCCTGCCATTTCGCTGTGCGTCCCGTACCTGTGCGGTCTGGTGCCCAGCCTTGGCTGGACGTTCTAAGCCCTGACTGTTCCGGGTAAAGCAACGAATACGTTGCCCCCATTTCTCTGAAGATATCCTGCATCTGAGGGGGAATGGGGGCATTTTTTATCAAAAATCAACCGAAAGGAATAAAAATCATGGAGATCTGCTCCCGTTTTACCGGCATGGAGCGCAAAGACGGCGCTTTCCTGCTGCATACTGATAACGCAGATGTCAAGATCTGCTTTGTGACCGATGAGATCGTCCGCGTCCGCGCAAGCTTTGACCACGAGCTGGCAGAGGAGTCCTACGTCCTGATGACCACCGCATGGGAGGATCGGATGGACGAGCTGTTCAAGGGTGAGCGCACCCGTGTGGAACCCTTTGCCGCCGAGGTCACCGAGGATGACAGCACCCTCACCTTTGCCACCGGCAAGGTGACACTGGTGGTGGACAAGGACCCCATCAACTTCAAGCTGCTGGCTGCCGATGGTTCCGAGCTGTACAGCACCCTGCCCGGCAACCCCTTCGTCAAGGATTCCAACAACCGCGTGGTGGCTTACAGCCGGATGAAGGAGGACGACTGCTTCTACGGCTTTGGCGAAAAGACCGGCCTGCTGGATAAGAACAAGACCTTCCAGCGGGAGCGCGCCACCGACGCCATGGGCTACGAT
>Ga0129312_1000245_pt1 | contig 53605 bp, 45 predicted proteins | sample O827metagenome_FD_94434 | JGI IMG/M metagenome (GOLD analysis project Ga0129312, IMG submission 94434) | Orangutan group fecal microbial communities from Wisconsin, USA - O827 metagenome | ecosystem: Host-associated > Mammals > Digestive system > Large intestine > Fecal | place: USA: Wisconsin... | reverse complement strand
CTGCCGTTCCACTGAACGACACTGTTTACGACATTTTCTTCCCGTCCCGGACCGCTGTATGTGTCCGAGAATACCGATCTGCACAGCCGCATCAGTCCGAGTCTGGACGATGTAAACCACAGATTGCCCTGATAATCGACCAGCATATGGTCGATCGAGCTGTTAAATGCACCGACATTGATACGTCTGCACTCCTGCTGTGCGTCCAGATACCAGACACCGTTATCCGCACACAAAAATATCTCACCGTTTTCCAGCACCTGGATCGAATTCACGCTGAGAAGCCCATTGCCGCTGATCTGTCCGATCTGTGTCAATACATGTTCCTTGATCTCATAGACATCCACCTGACCGTTCGCAGTCCCCGCATACAGCGTTCCGCTCTGGTCAAACGCACAGCTCTTGTAGCCGTCCTCCGGCAGCAATGTCTGACAGATCTCCCCATCGGACAGCAGATACAGCCCGCCCTCATCGGTGACCACAACGACGTTTCCATGGTCATCTGCCGTGATGCTGCGCGCATATGTAATCTGTGGAATGATAGCTGCGACACGCAGCCCGCCAGAGATCGATACGACCGCCAGGCTGTCCGTCGTTCCCACATAATAATAGCCGTCTGCCCCCTGTGTAATACAGCGCACCGAATCCGATGGCAGCCCATCGGTCTCGTCAAGCGTATTGGAGATGCGTTCATTAATACAGATTGACAGACCACTGTCATTCGTGCCGATCCAGAGCCGTTCACTCTCATCCGTATATAGACAGTTTGCATTTTTCACACTGTCGAATGTATCCATGAGTTTGAACGACGTACCAGTATACCGGTACAGCCCACTGTAGGTGCCGATCCAGAGCACGCCATCCTTCCCCTGTGCGATATCATTTGCCTTGCCGCCCGGCAGCCCATTCTCACTGTCATACACCGTCTGGAGGTAGCTATTATAATCCTGCTGCTCCTGCAGATCGGCGGCTGCCGCCTGCTGCGGGGACAATAGTGCCAGCGCCGGGATCATAAACAGCATAAATACCGACAGCGTCTGCGTCTCACTATGCTGACCCGCCCGCCATCTGTGACTGATCTTCACGATCACAAACAATAACATCAGTGTCACGACCTTGTCCACAAATTCAAGATAAAACTCCGCGATCACATGGCTCAAGATCGTGTTGCAGCCAATATGCTCCAGAAAAGTACAGACACCATCACCCCATATATTATCAAGCGCTCCGTCAAAAAAAACATAACTGAGTACCGTACCTGCACTCGCAGACATCAGTGTCACAAAAAAACTGACCGACAGCACACCGAATAAATAATCTAAATATCCTTTTTTGGCACAGATTCCGATGATGATACCGATCGCGATATTGATCAGTCCATAGATCATCTGCGTATAGGAAAACAAAAGTCCATAGGAAATATTTAAAGACACGCCCACAACCGCCCCACAGACAGGTCCTAACACATATGCTGCCACGACCGTTCCGAACGAATCCATCCACAGAGGAAGCTGGAAATGTTCCACGAGCAGTTTTCCACCCAGGTTTATAAAAATACAACCAATCACAAACAGGCTGACCATACATTCCTTTTTATACTTTTTCATTCTTTTATCCTTTCGGGCGTATTCAATCAATATGTTTTTATTATAGCAAACCAACTGCAAAAAAGGAACTGCATAGACAAAAATGCTCTGAAAATGCTTTTACATTTTCATAGCATATGTTACGCCGAATCTTAATATTCGTCCTCGACACCGTCTTCTTTCTCACTGATATCATTGACAGGTTTTTCCAGACCTTCGATTGTGATATGATGCTTCTCTGCATAATCCCACAAAGCTGCATGGATCGCCTCCTCAGCTAACAGGGAACAATGCACCTTTACCGGAGGGAGCCCGTCCAAAGCCTCCATGACAGCCTTGTTTGTGACCTGCAAAGCCTCCTGAACCGTCTTGCCCTTTACCAGCTCTGTTGCCATGCTGCTCGTCGCTACTGCCGCACCACAGCCAAATGTCTTGAACTTGCAGTCCTGAATGATACCATTGTCATCAATATCCAGATACATACGCATGATATCACCACATTTGGCATTACCGACAGTACCTACACCACTTGCATCTTCAATCTCTCCGACATTTCGCGGATGGTTAAAATGATCCATTACTTTTTCACTATACATACTTCATCTATTTCCTCTCTATACTTAGCTTATATCTCTTATCTGTGTCATATTACTGTTATTCCATTACCAGACGCACCTTGTCACAGTCACATTATTTGCCCTGCTTCTTCACAAAATCCTCATACAGCGGTGACATTGACCGCAGCTGCTCGATGATCTTCTTCAGTTCGTCCACCGTATAATCAATGTCCTCCATCGTTGTCTCCTGTGAAAGTGTCAGGCGCAGAGAACCATGTGCGATCTCATGCGGCAGTCCGATAGCCAGCAATACATGTGACGGATCCAGAGAACCGGATGTGCACGCACTACCACTGGAAGCACAGATGCCTTTCTGATCCAGCTTGATCAGCATAGACTCACCCTCAATAAAACGGAAACAGAAGTTGGCATTGTTCGGCAGCCGATTCGTGCGGTCTCCGTTCAGACGGCTATAGGGAATCTCTGCGAGTACGCGCTCAATCAGATGATCCCGAAGCCTGCACTCGTATGCCATTCGCTCCTCCATCTTCTCGTCTGCAATCTGCGCAGCCTTTGCCATTCCGATGATTCCGGGGACATTATGTGTGCCGGCACGACGTCTGCGCTCCTGTGCTCCGCCATGGATAAACGAACCACTCTTGATGCCCTTGCGGATATACATGATACCGATACCCTTCGGTCCGTTGATCTTGTGTCCGCTAGCTGAGAGCATATCGATATGCATCTCATCGACATTGATCGGAATATGTGCAAATGCCTGTACCGCATCTGTATGGAAAAATATGTTGTGCTTTCTTGCGATCTCTCCGATCTCCTTTAACGGCTGGATCGTACCGATCTCGTTGTTTGCAGCCATCACGGAAATCATGATCGTATCCGGCCGGATCGCTGCCTCCAGCTCGTCCAGACGGATCTTACCATTCTCGTCTACATTCACATAAGTCACTTCATAGCCATGCTTTTCCAGCCATTCGCATGAATGCAGGATCGCATGATGCTCAATCTTGGATGTGATGATATGCCTGCCTTTATTCGCATAAGCCTCTGCAGTTGCTTTGAGTGCCCAGTTATCAGACTCACTGCCACCGCCAGTAAAATAGATCTCTTCCGGCTTGGCTCCGAGGATACCTGCGATCGTTGCACGCGCCTGCTCCATATCATCCTTGATCTTTCCGGCAAATGAATACACGCTGGAAGGATTTCCATAATACTCTGTAAAATAAGGCGTCATCGCCTCCATTACTTCAGGCACGACTTTTGTTGTCGCTGCGTTATCTAAATAAATTAACTTCATATCAGTTCCTCTTTCTAGTATGATTTACATACAAATACTAAAATAATAATAGCATAAATTACTATATTTTATGCAATCATTATAACGCTTTTCTATTCGTTGTCAAGCGCGTACCCCAGTGCCTTGCTATGAAAAGAGGTCTATGCTATACTGTGCTTAAAAAAATAATAACATACATAAAGGAGCGTGATTATCATGTCTGAAACAATGAAGGATTATGAGGCAGAGATTAATGCCTCTTTTCGCAAGATCGGCGTTGGCGACATCGTCACCGGTACTGTCATCGCTGTCACGGAGGAAGAGATCACCCTGGATCTGCGCTACTACGCATCCGGTATCATCAAAGCCGAGGATTATTCCGATGACCCCGACTGCATGTTAAAGGAAGCCGTTCAGGTCGGTGATACCATCGAAGCTACAGTCATCCGTACAGATGACGGAGCCGGCAATATCCTGTTATCCAAAAAGGAAGCGAACCATGTACTCGCATGGGATGTGTTAAAGGGCTATCTCGAGGATGAAAGCGTCCACACCGTGCGTATTAAAGGTATCGTTCCCAGCGGCGTAGTCGCATATCTCGAAGGAATCCGCGGCTTTATTCCCGCAAGCCAGCTGAGCCTCGACTACGTCGAAGACTGCAACCCCTGGCTTGGCAAAGATCTGGATGTGACAGTCATCACTGTTGATCCCCAAAAGGAACGGCTGGTCATGTCTGCCAAAACCGTACTTCGTAAGCAGCAGGAGGAGGCCCGCAATCACAAAATCTCGATGCTCGTACCGGGTTCTGTCGTAGAAGGTACTGTCGAGAGCCTCATGCCTTATGGCGCTTTTGTCAACCTGGGTGACGGTCTGAGCGGTCTCGTTCACATCTCCCAGATCAGCGAAAAGCGCATCAAACATCCGGGAGAGGTATTAAAAGAAGGCGAAAAAGTCCACGCCAAGATCCTGAATACGAACGATGGCAAGATCAGTCTTTCTATCAAAGCACTACAGGAGGATATGACCGATACAGAAGCTGAAAATGCAGAAGCGGCTGAGTACACAACCGATGAACAGGCGACGACCAGTCTTGGCAGTCTGCTCGCAGGATTAAAATTTGACTAATTTTCTCATTATCCTCATGACTGACATGACAAGGGAAAGCAAGTGGGTTATGCATATGCATAACCCACTTTTGTTCCATAAAACGCTCATGGGGATCGCCGGATTCTTAATTTTTCCTCACACTATATCCAAACGTTCCGATCTCTTTTCCAAGTTTAAAATACCTGCCGTGTGAATAAGCCACCAGTCCCGCATCATTCAGGTGGAAGGTGCCCTTTTCATCCATATAGCGCTCATCTACAGTCACACTGACGACCTCTGCCAGAAACATGTCATGACTGCCGAGCGGAATGACCTGCTTCACGCGGCAGGCCAGATTGACCGGGCTCTCAGCGATCGCCGGTGCCACAACACCATCGACTGCAGCCGGGGTCAGCTTCATCTGAGAAAATTTATCAACATCCCTGCCCGAGCGCACCCCACAATAATCACATGCACGTACAAGCGGCTCATTCACCAGATTTACGACAAATTCTCCTGTTTCACTCAGAATCGCATGTGAATAACGCTCCTTGCGTACTGAGATAGACAACATGACCGGATCAGAATTGACCGTACCTGCCCAGGCGACTGTGATAATGTTTGGTTTTTCACCCTCGCGTGCCATGCTGACCATGACAGCCGGAACCGGATACAGCATGTTGCCTGCACGCCAGGTCTGCTTTTTCCCGATCGTACTTTTTGCACTTTTTTTCTGATTTGGTATCCGGGCATTTTTACCGGTTGGATTCTTTTTATGCTTCTTGTCTTTATATTTATCTGTATCGTTCTTTTTTGCTGCCATCTGTCAAGACTCCTGCAATGCCCGGATCAATTCCGGGATAAACTGCTTTTTACGCGATACCACACCTTTTAACAGCGTCTCATCCTCATCGACCTGTGCATTCGGAAATGCCTGCGCGAGTATCTTTCCTGCTCCCTCTCCTGCGCATAAGATCTCTGACTGCTCCTGTACGATATTGGTGAGCATGATGAATACCATATCCAGCTTGCGCTCCAACAGCATCGTATCCAGATATTCCTGCATACGCCGTTTTACCTCCTCCAGATCCAGCGCACTCATCGCACTGATCTGGCTGACACCAAATGTGACCTTTTCTGCTGTAAAAGTCTTAAAATCAAGATAGCAGATCTCCTGGATTGTCTTTTTGCTGAAATCACTGCCTGCGCGGAACATATTGCTCGCAAATGTCTCAATATCAATGCCTGCGATCTGCGCCAGTGTCTGTGCTGCCATCTGATCAAGCTGCGTACAGGTCGGCGAACGGAACATCAGCGTATCGGATATGATCGCCGCACACAGCAATCCAGCGATCTGCGGATCGACCTCGATACCCTTTTCCTGATACATACTCCATATAATAGAGGAAGTAGAACCGAGGGGCTGGTTACGGAAAAATACCGGTGAGATCGTCTCGAGGCTGCCAATCCTGTGGTGGTCGATGATCTCTAAGATCTCCGCACCGGAGATACCATCGACTGCCTGTGTTTTTTCGTTATGGTCTACAAGAATCACACGCTTTTTTTGCATATTTAAGAGATTTCGTCTCGAAATCATGCCCACATAGTCTCCGTTCTCATCCAATACCGGAAAATCTCTGTGCCGTTCCTTTGACATGACCTCACGGATATCCTCGACATAGTCATCCAGCTCGAAAGTAATGAGATCATTTTTCGTCATGATTGAACGGATCGGCATACTCTGGTTGATCAGACGCGCCGTGGTAAATGTATCATACGGTGTCGAGATGAGCACACAGTCTCTGCTTTTCGCCATCTCTAATACCTGCTTTGATACCTGTGATCCACCACAGATGATCATGCAGCTCGCATCCAGTTCCAGGGAGCGCACCTGCATCTCTTCGCGGTCTCCGAGAATGACCAGATCATCCTTCGCGATATATTCCTCTACCCGCTCTCTGTTACCGGCAGCCACTTCGACCTTGCCATGCATGAATATACCATGCTCATTGCCGGTCAGCAATGTACCGTTCAATGTCTCTATAATATTGTGATAACGTGGTCTCGCCTGTGAGAGACTTTCCTGATTGGACACCTCCATATAGCACATGGCGATATCATTGTTAGAGATCAATCCGGAGAGCTTGCGTGATTCATTCACAACCGGCAAAGTCACCACGCGCTCGGTCTGCATCAGTTCCCATGCTTTCTTGAGCGTAATGCCATCACGCACACCTGCGGTACGGCGGATATTGATATCCTTGACCTGCGCGCCCACATCAGAGACTTCTTCCGGCGCATCCACACCGAAATAGTCCAATACATACTGTGTCTCGCCATTCATGGCTCCGGCACGCTTTGGCACATACTGTTCTCTCTCTGTCTGATTTTTCAATGCGGCATATGCGATTGCCGCACAAATAGAATCAGTGTCCGGATTCTTATGACCGATGATCCAGACACTGTTTGTTCCCTGATAATTCATATAAAACCTATATCCTGCTTAGTTTGTTTTTGTAATACGATTCTACATGCACTTCCGGCTTAGCGCACAACTAATAGTGCTATGATACCGGCGATCCCGAGCAGATTGAGCACGGAGATCACCAGCGATGCCTTGATCATCGTCGCGTGGTGGCTCATCTGATCTTTCAGACCATTCATCTGCTCTTCCATCAGTCCACGGATCTTCTCATCGCTCTCTGACAACAGCTTGCTCTGCTCATCGAGTGATACCTGGATATTCCGGTAGCACTTGACATCTTCCGCGTGGATTTTCTCCACGATATCTGCCTTGAGCGTTGTCATCTGGCTATTCATCTCAGTAGAGAGTTCACCGATCTGTCCGGAATGATCCAGCTGTTCTAACTGCTCCTTCAAGCCCTCCAGACTGCGGGTATTCTGATCGATCATATTCTGAGTCGCAGCTTCCACAATCTGTCTGGTCTTTTCTGTCGACTGATTGATCTCATGCGTGATATTCTGTGTCAGATTCTGAGTCAGGTTCTGTGACAAGCCACCGACTTCCTTGCTGACTGTATCTGACAATCCGCTCATCTGTGTCCGGACACCCATAGACATCGCATCTATGCGCTGCGTCACCTGCTTCATGATCTTGTCCGCTTCTCCCTGGCGCGCATGAACCATACGATCCAGCGAATTCGCTCTGGCTGCGCGTTCTTCTACGACGTCCTGCAGTTCCTTTGCCTTTGATTCGCGGTTCTGCATGAGCTCCTGCAACTGTTTTGCTTTCTCTCGAAATTCATCTATCTGTTGAATCAACACATCTTCCTTGTCCATATCTATCATATCTGCCACATCCATCCCTATTTTCTGAGAAATATCTTCCAACTCATCCGTCTCAGTAACTGAATCCTGCAATGAAACCGCTGCAGCATCCTCTGTAACGGATTCTTCCGATTCGGACTTCTCTGCACTTTCCTGCTCGAACATGTCCTCCGGTTCATCAAAGAACTCCGGCTCGTCCAAAAATTCCGGTTCAGACTCCGGCTGCTTCAGCTCCGTTCCCTCTAAATGGCTCGTTTGTGCCGCCATTTTCTTTGTATGTAACTGTTCCTCTTTCTCTTTCTGTGCTGCAGTATGTGTAACAACCGCCGGTCTCGATGCAGTCACTGCTCGTCTTTCAGGCTTTCGCTGCGATCTGCGAAACCACTCCTCTATCTGAAGCATAGCTTTCCTCCTAATATGGCTAGACTATACTTCATTCTAACACCTGAAATAGATTTTGTAAATGCTATTTGAACATCGTCCGGCAGATCTTCTTTCCGGCTTCTGTTTTAAAGATCCTGTCGTAGACATTTTGTACCTTTTCTTTGTCCACACCACCGAGACGGAAGCCTTCCTCAAACAGATTTACGAGGAAATCAGCTTCTACAAGAATCTGATAGTCGATACCTTCAATATTCGTATAGGTGTGATGATGACCGACCAGATAGCTCACACGGTCAATGATCTTCTGATCGTAGCCCAGCTCAGCCAGCATTTTTTCTGCATAGGCAGGTCCTTCTTTTTCCTGCAGCGGTCCTTCGCAGCTTCCGTATGTTTCCTCTGCGATACGGATACCGATATCATGTACGATTGCAGCCGTCTCGATCAAAAAGATCTCATCCTCACTCAGACCTTCCATCTTTGCGATCAGCTCACCGAAACGGTGCACCTTCATAAAATGCTGGATACGCTCTGCATCTCCGGCATAAAAATCGATCATTTTGAGTGTCAACTCGTCTAATACATTCATTTGTTCTCCTCCTTCGTTTTATATGTCAGGATTTTCCTATCACACAAGAATACCCTGCGGACAGATCTGCCCGCAGGGTATCTAATCATTGGTATTTTGCTGAATTATTTGTATAACTCAACTAACTTCTGTAAGTGCTCGAAACGAGCCTTTGCAGCTTCCTCTGACTCCTTGAACAGTCTCTCTGCTCTCTCAGGGAACGGCTTAACAAGACGTGTATAACGTGCCTCGTTGTTCAGGAAATCCTGATATGTGCCGTCGCCAGCCTTAGAAGTCAATGTGAACGGGTTCTTGCCCTCTGCCTTTAATGCAGGGTTGAATGAGAACAGGTTCCAGTAACCGGAAGCTACTGCCTTCTTCATCTCATCCTGGCAGTGATTCATACCACCCTTAGCGATACCGTGTAACTCACAAGGAGCATATCCGATGATCAGGGAAGGTCCGTTGTATGCCTCAGCCTCAGCGATAGCCTTTACAGCCTGTGCAGGGTTAGCGCCCAGAGCGATCTGTGCTACATATACATAGCCATAGCTCATAGCGATCTCTGACAGAGACTTCTTGCCGATCTCTTTACCTGCAGCAGCGAACTGGCAAACCTCACCGATGTTGGAAGCCTTAGATGCCTGTCCACCTGTATTAGAGTACATCTCGGTATCGAATACCATAACGTTTACGTTCTCGCCGGAAGCAAGTACATGATCCAGTCCGCCGAATCCGATATCGTATGCCCATCCGTCACCACCGAAGATCCATACAGATTTCTTTCCGAGGTAATCTTTCTTATCGATCGCAGCCTGTGCATCAGGACATCCTGCTGCAGCAGCCTTCTCTAACTCAGCAACGAGTGCCTTGGTAGGCTCAACGTTTGCCTTGGTGTTATCCTTGGTCTCCATGAACTTATCAAATGCAGCCTTTAACTCAGCAGGTGCCTTGTCTGAGCTTGCACAAGCCTTTGCAGACTCGATAGCCATGTCACGCAGATACTTCTGTCCGACTTCCATACCAAGACCATGCTCAGCATTGTCCTCGAACAGTGAGTTAGACCATGCGGGTCCCTTCTTGGAATCCTTGTTTACAGTATACGGTGAAGTAGCTGCCGGGTTACCCCAGATAGAAGAACATCCTGTTGCGTTAGAGATGTACATCTGCTCACCGAATAACTGGGTGATCAATCTTGCATAAGAGGTCTCAGCACATCCTGCACAAGAGCCTGAGAACTCAAGTAAGGGCTGGTTGAACTGTGATCCCTTAGGTGTAGTATCAGAAAGACCGATATCCTTCTTGCCTACGTTTGCTACTAAATAATCAAATACGGGCTGCTCTGCTGCCTGTGACTCCTGAGGTACCATCTTGATAGCTGCGGTCGGGCAGACAGTGATACACTCGCCACATCCCATACAGTCTAACGGAGATACGCTCATGGTGTACTTGTACTCGCCAGCCTTCGGCTTCATATCTGCTAACTTGATGTTAGAAGGAGCAGCCTTAGTCTCGTCATCGCTCAGTAAGAACGGACGAATGGTAGCATGTGAGCAGACAAATGCACAGTTGTTACATTGGATACACTTCTGCGCATCCCACTCAGGAACAGTAACTGCTGTACCACGCTTCTCGTATGCAGATGCACCGGTCTGGAACTGGCCATCCTCGATGCCCTTGAATGCAGATACAGGGAGGCTGTCTCCGTCCATCTTGGAGATGGGATCTAACAGCTTGTTAACCATATCTACGACCTCAGGGCGACCGGTCTTCTCAGCCTTAGCAGCATCCGGAGCCGGATTCTTCCAAGAATCGGGGATCTCTACTTTGTGTACAGCGTCTACACCGGCATCGATTGCCTTATAGTTCATCTCTACGACAGCGTCACCCTTCTTTGAGTAAGACTTCTTAGCTGCCTGCTTCATGAACTCGATCGCATCATCGATCGGCATAACGTCTGCTAACTTGAAGAAAGCTGACTGTAAGATGGTATTGGTTCTCTTGCCCATACCGATCTCGATAGCCTTGTCGATCGCGTTGATGGTGTATAACTGAATGTTGTTATCAGCGATATATTTCTTAGCCTCTGCGTTCAGATGGTGATCTAACTCTTCATCTGACCACTGGCAGTTGATCATGAATACTCCGCCCGGCTTTACATCCTGAACCATCTTCATGCCCTGGATCACATATGCAGGGTTGTGGCATGCTACGAAGTCTGCCTGGTTGATGTAGTAAGGACTCTTGATCGGGTTGTCACCAAAACGTAAGTGGGAAATGGTAACACCACCGGTCTTCTTAGAGTCATACTGGAAGTATGCCTGGATATACTTATCTGTGTGGTCACCGATGATCTTGGTAGAGTTCTTATTAGCACCTACAGTACCATCTCCGCCGAGACCCCAGAACTTGCACTCCTTAGTTCCCGGAGCAGAAGTGATCGGAGCGGGCTTAACCTCAGGTAAGCTTAACTCAGTTACATCATCGACGATACCGATGGTGAAACGAGGCTTGGGAGCGTCTTTCTCCAGCTCTTTGTATACAGCGAATACAGATGAAGGAGGAGTATCCTTTGATCCTAATCCATAACGTCCGCCTGTTAAGATGATGTCATTTAAGCCTGCCTCACGAAGTGTGGTAGCTACATCCAGGTATAACGGCTCGCCTAATGAACCGGGCTCCTTTGTTCTGTCTAATACAGCGATCTTCTTAACAGTCTTAGGAATAACCTTTAAGATAGCCTGTGAAGACCAGGGACGATACAGACGAACCTTGATCAGTCCGACCTTCTCACCCTTAGCTGTTAAATAATCAATAACCTCTTCTGCAACGTCACAGATAGATCCCATAGCGATGATCACGCGGTCAGCGTCCTCTGCTCCGTAGTAGTTGAACAGGTCATAGTTTGTTCCTAATTTCTCGTTGACTTTCTTCATGTACTTCTCAACGACTGCGGGAAGTGCATCATAGAAACCGTTACATGCCTCACGATGCTGGAAGAAAACGTCTCCGTTCTCGTGTGAACCACGAGCTGCGGGATGCTCAGGATTTAATGCATGCTCACGGAACTCCTTGACAGCGTCCATCGGGCACATATCCTTCAGATCCTCATAGTCCCATTTCTCGATCTTCTGGATCTCGTGAGAGGTACGGAATCCATCGAAGAAGTTTACGAAAGGAACTTTTCCCTCTAATGCTGCACAGTGTGCAACGGGGCTTAAGTCCATAACCTCCTGCGGGTTGGTCTCTGCTAACATAGCGAAACCTGTCTGACGGCAAGCGTATACGTCACTGTGATCACCGAAGATGTTCAGTGCGTGTGAAGATACGGTACGTGCAGATACATGGAATACAGAAGGTAAGTTCTCACCTGCGATCTTGTACATGTTGGGGATCATCAGTAATAATCCCTGTGAAGCGGTAAAGGTAGTAGTCAAAGCACCTGCTGCAAGGGAACCGTGTACGGTACCTGCTGCTCCGGCCTCAGACTCCATCTCTACAACCTTAACGGTATTTCCGAAAATGTTCTTCTGTCCTGCTGCTGACCACTGATCGACGGTATCAGCCATCGGAGAAGACGGTGTGATAGGATAGATACCTGCTACTTCTGTGTAGGCATAAGCTACATGAGCGGCAGCGGTATTACCATCCATTGACTGTTTTGCTCTGGGCATTGGTATATCCTCCTTTATTGTTCGCGTCGAGTTTCGACACATATTTTGTCATATCGACCTACCATATATATTAGCATTTATTTTTTCGATTGTAAAGGTTCGTAACTGTACTAAACCAAGTGCAAAAATACGGCAGACCTAACCGCGGTCTGCCGTATCCATGCCTCTGTAAGTCTGTATTTAGTTATCTTCCGAATCGCTCTCGGACATAGAGTAGACTGCTCTCTTACGAGCCATCTCATCACTCTCGAGATATTCATCGTATGTCGTGATCTTATCGATGATCGATCCGTCGGGCATAAACTCTATGATACGGTTTGCTGTCGTCTGTACAACCTGATGGTCACGTGAAGCAAACAGGAGCACTCCGGGGAATTTGATCATTCCGTTGTTCAATGCCGTGATACTCTCCATGTCCAGATGGTCTGTCGGCTCATCGAGGATCAGCACATTCGATCCTTCGATCATCATACGCGACAACAGTACACGCACCTTCTCACCACCGGACAATACCTTCATACGCTTCATGCCATCCTCACCTGCGAACAGCATACGGCCGAGGAATCCGCGCACATAGGTTGCATCCTTGATCTCTGAGAACTGGGTCAGCCAGTCTGTGATTGCCAGATCATTGTCATTGAAGATCGCTGAGTTATCCTTCGGGAAATAGGACTGGCTCGTCGTCACGCCCCACTTGTAATTACCCTCATCCGGCTCCATCTCGCCTGCGAGGATCTTGAATAATGTCGTCTTGGCCAGCTCATTGCTGCCGACAAATGCGATCTTGTCATCATGTCCCATGATAAAGGATACATCATTTAATACCTTGACACCGTCGATCGTCTTGCTGATGTTGTGTACTTCGAGCACTTCATTTCCGATCTCACGGTTCGGCCGGAAATCAATATACGGATATTTACGACTGGACGGCTTCATCTCATCGAGCTGGATCTTCTCCAGTGCACGCTTACGCGAAGTCGCCTGCTTGGATTTGGAAGCGTTGGCGGAGAATCTGGAGATGAATTCCTGTAATTCCTTGATCTTCTCCTCCTTCTTCTTATTGGCTTCCTTCATCTGCTTGATCAGCAGCTGACTGGACTCATACCAGAAGTCATAGTTGCCGGCATAGAGCTGGATCTTGCCGTAATCGATATCGGCAGTATGTGTACATACTTTATTTAAGAAATAACGGTCATGGGATACGACGATGACTGTATTCTCAAAGTTGATCAAAAACTCCTCCAGCCATGAGATCGCATCCAGATCCAGGTGGTTCGTCGGCTCATCGAGCAGCAGAATATCCGGATTACCGAACAATGCCTGTGCCAGCAATACCTTGACCTTGAGCGCACCCGGCAGATCCTTCATGATCGTATAATGATCCTCTGTCGGAATTCCAAGTCCGTTCAGCAGCATCGCCGCATCACTCTCTGCATTCCATCCGTCCATCTCAGCAAATTCTGCCTCGAGCTCACTTGCACGGATACCATCTTCATCCGTAAAGTCCTCTTTCATATAGATTGCGTCTTTTTCCTTGGAGATATCATACAGACGCTGATTACCCATAATGACCGTATCGAGCACGCTGTACTCATCATACTGGAAATGATCCTGCTTTAAGAAAGACAACCGCTGTCCGGGAGTGATGACCACATCACCGCTCGTCGGCTCCAGTTCGCCGGTCAGTATTTTCAAAAATGTGGATTTTCCGGCGCCGTTTGCACCGATCAGTCCGTAACAGTTGCCCTCGGTAAATTTGATATTTACATCTTCGAACAGGGCTTTTTTTCCAAGTCGTAAGCTTACATTATTTGCACTAATCATAGTTTGTCCTCATCTATTTCTCTACATATCATCTTTTTTACGCATCAGCTACAATTATACATAAACTCATGGATTTTGCAAGTGAAAAACGGCGAAAAAACGGGATCAGCCATTGGCTGCTCCCGTTATCTTACTGCTATTCTGTTTAGAAAAATGAGTTGTACAGCGAACCCTGTGTATAATTGCTGCCGTAACTGCCGTATTTATTATAGGTATTCGCCTGTTTTGCCTCCATATCTGCATAGGAATTGGCCATCGCAGACTTGGTCGCGATCGTATACGCATACGATCCGGTACCGTTGAACAGGCTCTTGGCTACGCTCATATCCGACTTTTTAAACGTATTCTCATCAATAGAGAGCTGGCTGTCGGAACCGATCGTGATGCCGACCTTGCCGAGCATATTTGCCTCCATCTTGGTATAATTGACCATGCCCGTCACGTTGTTGGCGATCTTGGAATCCCTGGTCTTTTCTGCGGCTTTCAGCACATCATTATAATCATCCACAAAACTTTTGACCTGTTTATAGATCGCCTCGGTATCGTACTCTTTCGTCCGGTTACCCTTCTCATCCGTGACATCCTTCTTATTAAATACGGACTTGGAACCGGTCGTATAAAGTGCCTTGCCGGAAGCGGTCAGATCATCAGTCGTGCTCTGCAGTTCCTTGATCGTTGCACTGCTGTCTGCTGCCGTCGATGTATTGCTCTTATTGGTCGCCTTGTTATATGCAGATTTGACAGCATCGTTGTCTGTCTGGTTATAATATGCCCGGAGCAGCTTGCCATAAGAGCCATTTCTTATCGAACTGTAGTCCGACAACAGACTGCTCATGCCTGAAGATGCACTGCTGTTCAGGCTGGAAAATAAAGAACCAATGTTATAATTGAAACTCATACTCTGCCACTCCTTTGATACTCAGAATCATCATTCCGGTGAAATACGACATCCGTGTCATATAATTATCTCATCGGCTATCAAAGCCATTTTCATAACTATATTCTATACACATTTTCCATAAAATGCAATAGCATAGTTTATAACCAGACATGTGGATGATATGTTACGTCTATTTTTTGACTAAATTGAATACAAATTTCTGAGAACTGCTGCCTGAACTAATACATACAGATTGCCGTTCGCAAACCAGATAAGCATGATCGCACAGAGCATTCCACGCGTCATCTGAAATCCCCGCATCTGTGCCAGCAGTCCGGCAGATGCCACATACACCGGCACATCCGGGCATTGCGCGAGCAACGCCCGCTCGATCACCTTCGGACTCTCTGCCAGAAAAATACCCGGCTTTGGTTCCCGGTAGCGCAATAGCTGTACTTCCGGCAATCTGGTATAGATATCGAGTCTCGGATCATTAAAATCTGTGATCCGGATCAATGGTTCATTTATAATCATCTTGTATTTCTTTTGACTTTTTATATATTTCCTGCATCATGTCAGATAATTGCCAGCAGAATCGTACCTGCCGTTATGCATATCACACCTAGCGCAGCTTTTTTCGTCAGTTTCTCATGAAAGACGATCCATGAAAAAGCGATCGTGACCAGCATACTCAGTTTATCGATCGGCACAACGACACTGGCCGGTCCCTCCTGCAGTGCCCGATAATAACACAGCCACGATGCACCCGTCGCCAGACCGGATAATCCGATAAAGATAAACTCCTTTTTCTCAATCTGCCGCACCTGCTTTTGTTTTCCTGCCACGAATACCATCAGCCACGCCATGAGCAGCACCACCGTTGTACGGATCGCTGTGCCGAGATTGGAATTGATATCCGTAATCCCGATCTTGCCCAATATCGATGTCAGGCTGGCGAAAACAGCGGACAATACTGCATAGACCAGCCAGCTCTTTCCCTGTTTATCCTTATCAGGTTCATCCTGTTTCTTCGATATCATGAGCATGGTTCCCACGCCTATGAGTACGACCGACACAACCTTACTCCAGGTAAGTCCCTCATGCAGGAAAATAAGTGCCAGAAAGATCGTTAGCACAGTACTTGACTTATCGATCGGTACGACTTTGTTGATCGATCCTTTCTGGAGCGCACGAAAATAGCACAGCCAAGATGCCCCTGTGGCCAGACCGGACAATATGAGAAATATGTATGTTCTGCCTCCGATCTGTGATAGCGGTGTCCATGCACCGGTGATCATCACCATAAGCCACGAAAACAGCAGCACTACAATCGTGCGAATGGCAGTTGCCACATCAGAATCCGTTTTCCGGATACCGCATTTTGCCAGTATCGCAGTGATTCCTGCAAAAAAGGAAGAACCAACTGCATATAAAATCCACATTTTACCGCCTCCAACCTATTGTTCTACTGAATGCTATTATAGCAATCTATACGTGATAAAAAAGGCTTTTCTTTATTTTATGCCACAATCATGCACATAAAATGTGGATCAAAAAGAATACTTCTTCTTATATAGGAAGAAACTACCGGTTTACTGCATAAAATAGATGCCGTCATATCCACGGTCATCCGTCATGGCTACCATTGTCACACCGTCCTCATCCTCTACAAAACCGCATGCATAGCGCAATTCGCTTCCATTGTTGTCCAGTGTCACCAGCACAGTGTAGTCATCTACATACTCATAAGTACCATCTATGCTGCCACCGCCCTGTACCATAGACGCACTGCCGTCCTCCTCAAATACCATATCCAGCGTTCCACTGTAATTGGTATCTAAAACGCCCTGTGCCGTCTCGGCATCCAATTCCTCACCATCAAGCATCGCGCCTACAAAATGCCATGTCGTTCCAGCTACATCCGGTGCTGCTGACGCCTCGATCGAATACAGCGGCCCAACATCCTCCGCATCTTCCGAATCTGAGGAATCCGTCTCATCTGCTGCATCTGCGGAGTCTGCTGAATCTTCTGAATCTGCCGCGTCCGCTGCATCTGTCTCATCCGCTGCATCTGTCTCATCCGCTGTATCTGTCGCATCCGCTGCATCTGCTGTTGTATCAGTCTCCGTATCAGTTCCTCCGCATGCAGTCACTGCCATTGCCAGAGTCAGGCTCATCATCATTGCAATTACTTTTCTTTTCATTTTCTTTCTCCTTCACTAAAAAAATTGTGGTTATTCACCTACTCTTTTTAGCCTACAGGAAAATTGAAAAAAAATGGTCGGTTTACCACAAACCGACCATTAAATGTACTCAATCGACCATCACCGAAAGACCATCTGACCTTTACTGAATACATACTCCAGATATTGGTTTTTTATCTCCGAACACTTTCCATGCGGAACCGGTATCTCGTCCTGATTGATCATTAAGACCGCCTTATAAGAAATCGTTTTTATGTATTCCATATTTACGAGATACGACCTGTGCACACGCAGGAAATTATCGTATTCTGCCAGTTGCCGGCTCAGATCGTCCATACCGCCTGCCCCTTCGATCACTTCCCCATTCTGCATGTGAAATGCGAGCGTTCTGCTACGCACCTCACAGTATATCAGCTGATCAAGTTCGATCTGCGTGACGCCTCTCCTGCTCTTTATGATCAGGTTTTCCTTTTGTGCCTTCTCACATTCCCCGATCACGGAATCCATCAGCCGGTAAAAGTTTTCCTGACAGATCGGTTTCATCTGATAAAAATAAGCATTGACCGTGTAGGACTGCACCGCATATTCCGCAGAAGACGTAAGAAAAATGATCTTCATAGCACTGTCATATGCCCGTATCTCCTGCGCTGTCTCGATTCCATCTACACCAGGCATCAGTACATCCAGAAACAAAACGTCAAAGCGCATTCCCTTCTCGATCTGCGCGATCAGCTCCAACGGGCTGTTAAATGCGGTGCATATAATTTTCTGATTTCGTTCTTCCCGATAACCGTCCATCAGAACCTGCAGTTCATTTAATACGGATCTGTCATCGTCACAAAAGGCTGCTCTTATCATGCATGAATCTCTTTTCTTTACATTTATTTCACTCATCTTAACATATTTTCCATGCAAATGCCATGTTTTTACACAAAGAGCAGCAGCCGTTCGATCACCTTTACGCCCGCCTGATATTTTGCATTTTCTGAACATATTTTGCATAAAATCTTGGCATTTGCAGATTTTATGCTACAATAATTCACGTATAAATTGAAAGAAGATTTTTATAGGAAGGAATTTTACAATGATAAAACTGATTGCTTCTGATATGGATGGAACGCTACTCCCTGAGGGGACGACTGCGATCGATCCCGCTGTATACGACGTGATCCGCTCACTTCAGAAAAAAGGTGTGTCCTTTGTGGCTGCGAGTGGACGCAATTATGAAAGTGTCATGGGTGTATTCAAATGCATGGAAGATGAGATCACCGTCATCTCCGACAATGGCGGTTTTGTCTCACGCCATGGAAAAGAGCTCGCCTGCAATGGTTTCCCCACAGAATTACTGCGAGAAGTCGTACAGGAGGCACGCAAAGTACCGGATGCATGGATCATGGCATCTGCTGCCCGCGGAACCTATACAGACCAGAACCATCCCCAATATGTAAAATGGGTCAGGGAAGGCTACAAAATGAACATCCGTATCGTGGATGATCTGCTCTCTGTTGCGGAACCACTGATCAAAGTCGCTCTGTACACCTACGCAGCAGATGCGGCTGACGTTGCCGCCCCGCTGCGTGAGCATTTCGGTGACCGTGTCAGCATCGCACTGGCAGGTGACCGCTGGGTCGATATGATGGTTCCCGGTGTCAGTAAGGGGCAGGCACTGTCACATATCCAGCAGGCGCTTGGCATCTCACCGGAAGAGACCGCAGCCTTCGGTGACAACGGCAACGACATTCCAATGCTGCGCTGCGCCGGTGAGAGCTTTGCTGTTGCCAATGCCAGACCCGAAGTAAAACAGGCTGCAAAATATCTGCTGGGCGACGTCAGTGAAGCCCCTGTTCTCGCCCAGTTCAGACGATATTTAGACGAAATTTCCGCTTTGACCTGTGCTAATAGTTACCTGTGATCCTATTATTTATCGAGTACCACATACGGAACCTGTAACAGCTGTCCGATCTTCTCAAACAGCGCTCCGTTATGTCCGACACTCATTGAAAAATGATGGGTCGGTGCCTCTGCAAACCACTCGTCCATATAGGCATCGGGATCCTTCTTGAATTTCACGGGTGTCTGTGTATTACCGATCGTCATGATCGTACCATCTGTGGCCTCTGCCTCTGTGATCGTGAATTTTAATGTACCTTCGATTGTCTGTGTACATCCTAAATTGGTGATCGCACCCGGACGCACCTTTGCCTCTACCGAGACACCACTGCCCTGCTTGCCGTGATACAGACCAAGTCCACGGAGGTAGGGCTTTCCTTTTGCGATCGCCAGATGGAACGGTCCGTCATGTCCGAGCAGGATCGTGCCGTCTACATAATCTGTCGTTACGATCTCACAGAAGCTGCCGCCGACACCGACCATATCGCAGATCTTCATCGCCAGACAGGTCTTGAGATCGCCTTCTCCCGCACACGGAATACCCTTGGCAGTCAGCAGCGAATGTCCTACGATAAATCCACTCTGGAGCTTCTCATACTCTCCGCCCGGTGCACCGTGATAATAATAGCAGAGTGCATCCAGATCATATTCTTTGACGAGTTTTTCCTGTGCGACTGCCACACGCGCAGACCAGTCAAGCTGCTCCGGTGTAGGTTTCTGTGCCAGCGGATCTGCCGCCTTATCATCACTGATGATAAAGAATTCCTCGATCTCACGCTTTTTCTGTGCTACTTCTTCGTCTGTCACAGTCTGTAACTGGCGGTTCAGATCACACATCTCGAGCACTTCCACATGCGCACCGGTCTGTCCCTGGAACATGGCGAAATCGCTGTACATATCGAGCATTCCGCAATAATATCCGCCGAGGAATCCGAAGCGGCTGCCGCGCAGTCCCGCCTTGACAGAAGCTGCCTTGACCCACTCCCCGATCTCCTTCCATGCACGCTTTGCCTCCGGACGATCTGCTGTATTTTCGTCTGTCATGGAGATCTCCGGTGTATGATCCATGCCGAGCAGTCCGTTCACGATCTTGCAGGAGATGCCCGCACGGTTAAATGCATTGGCGAGCTCCGGTACCGGACATGCGCCGCAATGCGCCAGCCACTCACCGGTCGTTGTCACGGCATAGTTGATACGCGCGGTCGGCTGCAGATTCAGGATCACGGTAAATGCCGGACAGATCTGATGAACCGGGAGTACCGATGCACTGGTCACATAGGTTCCTGCATGTGCCAGGATCATATCTACATTATGCTCATTGAAATACTCTCCGGCCTTTTTTCCCTCTTCCGGGCAGTCAACCAGTCCGTAAAAATATACTTCTGCCTCATCCATCGCATCTACCTTTTCAGCGATAAACTGGCCATATTCGATCATTCGCTCACGCAGTCCTTCGAACTGGTTCCAGTATGCTTTGAGTCCCATCGTGTAGATTCCGATACGTGCCTTTTTTGTCTTTTTTAATTTTTCCATGATAAAATGCTCCTTTCGATTCTTATTAAAATATCATCTTTTTGCTGTATGCAATTATTTGGTGTTCCTTTTCCCAACTTCTTATGATAGTATTACTATAACAACCGAAGCGGCATTTGTCATTCGATGATATTGTTCGAAAATTGCACGATCTTGCGGTCATCTGTTCCGGTAATTGCGAACATATTTTAAATCGGGCTGTCTGGCTGCGGTTGCAGCAGTATCCCGATCAGTTGTGTGGACGCGAGCGCGTGGTTCGTGAACATGCCCCATCTATGCAGTGAATACGTTTCGCAGACGATATGTAACGCCGAGCTGACGGCTGCGGTTACAGCAGCCAGACAGCCCCAACCAAAATAAATTTACACAAAGGAGCACCAACTATGCCTACATCCGGTTCTTATCTGGAAAATTATGTTGCCGGCTGGAGTCAGGATTCGATCCGGCTCATGCCCACTGCCAGCGAGACTGCCAAACGGCTGTTTTTCTATGTACAGGAATGCGGCTATTTCCGCACGGACGCGTCTTATTACACGGAGCGTGCCAACCTGAACAGTTATCTGGTCATCTACACGGTCTCAGGCAGCGGCAGGCTGACCTATGGTAGCAGCACCTATGAGCTCACACCCGGCTCTGCCTGTCTGATCAACTGTAACGAGCATCATTATTACCGCTGTATTCCGGGCGGCACATGGGAATTATTGTGGCTGCACTTTAACGGAGCCAATGCACTGGGATATTATGAAGAATTTGTCAAGAACGGCTTTCATCTGCTGCAGTGTCCGGATCCGGATCACATGGAGCTCATGCTGCGCCGTATCGTAGCGATCCACCAGAAGACAGATGCCACAACAGAACCGGTATCGTCCGAACTGATCACTTCTATTTTAACGGAATTTCTGACCGATACCTACACAGGCTCGCAAAATGATTTTATCATGCCGGACAGCATCAAGGAAACGAAGCGTTATATCGACAGGCATTTCAGGGAATTCCTGTCTCTCGATGAGCTGGCGACGCGGATACCTGTCAGCAAATATCATCTGTCACATGAATTTAAAAAATATGTAGGAAAACCGGTCAATGAATATATCATCTGCACCAGATTATCCTACGCAAAAGAATTGCTCCGCTTTTCCTCACTGTCCGTGACCGAGATTGCCTACGAGACAGGTCTGAACCAGCCGAGCTACCTGATAAGATTATTCAAAGAAAGGGAGTCAATGACTCCCAATCAGTTCCGCCGCCAATGGACGGACAATCATGCAATTAATCCAGATGGAACACAGGCTTGAGATCAATGCAGACCGGGCTGTTATCCGGATTGGTCTCCATGATATCAGCCATGAAATCCCACCACTTGCGGTTGATCGCTGTGTCAGCACCCTTTGCCCACAGCTCCTCATCCTCGATCTCGATATAACCATACAGGATATTGGTCTTCTCATCTAAGAAGATGGAATAGTTCTTTCCGCCATGCTCATGGATCATGTCTTTCATCTCATCCCAGAGCTCGTTGTGGCGCTTCTCATACTCTTTGGCCTGTCCCTCGTACAGCTTCATTGTAAATGCTTTTACCATTGTCAGATACCTCCGTTTTTCTTATTAAAAAAGGGACTGCCGGAGCAGTCCCTTTTGTCAGCCTATTTTAGTAAACAGACTTCCACTCCTCGATGTTATCAGGATTGAATCCATAAGGAGGTCCAAGGATGATTTCTGTACCACCATCGCTGGCTGCAGTTACTTCATAAGCAGTTCCGTCAGGAGCAGTAAAGCTGTCTCCCTCAGCACCGGTGATCACACCGTTAACAAGTGCGATTGAAGTATAACCTGCTAACTTTCCTAAGTCGATCGGGTTCCACAGGAACATGTAAGGGCAAGAATGAGAATCATCAGCGCCGATGTAATCAGCCATCTCTGAAGGTAATCCAAGACCGGTAACCTTAACCTGTCCTGCAAGACCCTTGTCCTCAACAACCTTTGCAGCTGCCATGATACCTACAGTAGTAGGTGCGCAGATAACCTTTACGTCAGGGTTCTCAGAAAGAATAGCATCTGTCTGGTCTACTGACTTCTGGTACTCATCATCACCATAGTATACACCAACTAACTCAAGTCCTGAGTAAGCTGAATCTTCCATTACAGACTTCATAGAATCGATCCATGCGTTCTGGTTTGTAGCTGTAGAAGCAGCAGACAGGATTGCCCACTTTCCTTCTCCACCGGAGATATCCTTTACAGCCTCCATCAGAGTCTCACCAACCTGAGTGATACCAGCCTGGTTACAGAATACTTCACGAGAAGCTGCGTTTGTAGCAGAGTCAAGTGCAAGTACATGGATACCAGCGTTCTTAGCTTCTGTTAAAGCGGGCTGTAATGCATCTGCATCATTAGCTGCGATAGCGATCGCATCTACGCCCTGTGAAATTGCATTGTTGATACATGTGATCTGGCTCTCAGCATCTGCTGCTGCGGGCTCCTGAAGTACGAATGTACCTCCCTGTGCCTCGATAGCTTCCTTGAAACCATCAGCCTCTTTCTGATTGTAAGGGTTACCAGCACTCTTAACGATCAGACAGAATGTTTTGTCTGTGGTCAGGTCAGCATCTGTAGCTGCTGCTGAATCATCAGCTGCATCTGTTGTGTCCTCTGCTGCAGGCTCCTCTGTGTCAGCTGCTGCATCTGTTGTGTCCTCTGCTGCAGGTGCATCTGCGGCAGCGTCGTCTGTCTTTCCACCACAGCCTACTAACATAGTAGCTGCCATGGATACGCATAATAATGCGCTCAGAACTTTTTTCTTCATGTTTTTCTTACCTCCCATAAGATTTTGATATATGCTCAAACGGATGTGAAACCATCCGCTTTAGCCAGGTTAAATTATAACTATTCCTTAGCTGTTATGCTACCTTTTTCTTTCTGTTACCAACGATCTTCAGATTCGGGATCATGACTGAGATCACGAGCAGTGCGCCCTTGACTACCAGCATAACGTTTGAAGATACGTTGACCAGTCCGAGACCATACTCTAACAGACCCAGTAAGAATACGGAGATCATTGCTCCGATAAAGTTACCTTTACCACCATCTGTCATGATACCACCCAGTACGCAGATACCGATGGCATCCATCTCTGTACCTTTTCCTACTGCGTTGTTGATACTTCCCATAGATGCTGCAGTAAAGATTGCAGCTACTGCTGAGAACAGACCTGTGATCACGAATACGATAAATCTGGTTCCCTGTACATTGATACCTGAATATCTGGCTGCTTCGCGGTTGGCACCGATCGCGTACATTCTACGTCCGAATGTCGTCTTGTGCTGCACGATACCGAAGATCACTGCACATACAACAAAGATGATGAACATGTACGGAACGACTCCGCCGAGCTTGCCCCAGTACAGATTGGAGAACCACATAACGTTGTTCAGACCGCCTGTTGACTGGTCTCCTAAGATGATCTCACATAATCCACGGTATACGACCTGTGTACCGAATGTGATGATCATCGGGTTTAACTCTGTAAACCGTGTTGCGATCAATCCGTTGATGCATCCGCAGACAGTACCGGTCAGCAGTGCAACTAATACTGCCACGCCCATCGGTGCTCCTGCATTGTATGTAACACCAAGCATCGTAGCGCTGAATGCGAGGATCGATCCAACTGAAATATCGATATCTCCGAGGATGAGCACGAAGCACATCGGCAATACCATAAATGCGATATTGAGGAAGGAGTTGGTCGCACGGAACAATCCGGTCACACTCCAATACTTATCTGAAATCGCAATGTTCATAATGTTTACGACTACTAACAACAGAACGAGCATGGACTCCCAGCGAAGAAACAGATGTTTCCATGAGAAGGGCTGTTCTGCAATAATCTCTCTACCTGATTTCCCTGCCATGACTAAATCTCCCTTCTCTTTAATGCTGCCTTGTCAACAGAACGCTGTACGAGTACGTTCAGGATAACGAACACGAGGATGATCACACCCTTGATCGCCTTCTGCCAGAACTGTGATACACCGATCAGAGGAAGTCCTTTACCGATGATCGCGATCACGAGAGCTCCCATGAACACACCAACGATATTTCCTTTACCACCTGTCATGCTCACACCACCTACTACACAGGCTGCGATACAGTCCATCTCAAGACCTTCACCCATGTTACCCTGTGCAGATGCATACAGTGAAGTAAACATACCGCCGGCAAGTCCGGTCAGACCGCCCAGGATCGTATAGCAGATCGTCTTTACTTTCCGTACATTGATACCGGATACAGATGCTGCCTCGGCATTGGAACCTACCGCATAGATCTTACGTCCGGCCGGTGTCCATTTTAAGATGATGTAGAAGATCACATATAAAATGATAACGATAACCAGAAGGTTATTGATCACACCGAATCCAAGATAGCTCTTCTGAGCAAAATTCTTATAACTCTCTGTGAAATCCATCGCTGCTACCCACTCGTTATGTGCTACGAGGTAAGTAGCTCCACGGAATGCGTTCATACAACCCATGGTTGCAATGATCGGAGGTACTTTACCATATGAGATCACTGCTCCGATCAGCAGTCCGCATGCCAGACCAACTACGATCGCGATACCGAATACTACTACGATCGGCAGTTCCTGATGATCACGGAAGATCAGGGATGCGCACATTCCTGAGAGTGCCAGTGTAGAACCGACACTGATATCGATACCGCCGGTCAGCATGACGAGCATCATACCGATCGCGATCACGAAGTCAACTGCGTAGTTCTTAAACATACCGTTTAAGTTATCCAGCTGGAAGAAAGCGCCGCCGGATTTTGCTTCAATGAAGATCGCCAGAATTACCACGATGAGAAACAGGATTGCTTCACGGGAACCGGTGATCTTTTTCAAAACTGATTTATTTTCCATTTTCTTCACTCACCTTTCCCTATTTATCTGCAGTATTCTTTAAGGATTTAGCCATAGCGAACTCCAGAATACCCTCCTGTGTTGCCTCATCACGATTTAACTCGCCGGTGATCTTTCCTTCACACATGACGATGATACGGTCACTCATGTTCAATACCTCAGGCATCTCGGATGAGATCATGATGATCGCATATCCGCGCTGTGCCAGCTGACCCATGATATCATAGATCTCAGCCTTGGCACCGACGTCGATACCCTTTGTCGGCTCATCCATGATCAGCACCTTCAGATCAGATGCAAGGATCTTGGATACTGCAACCTTCTGCTGGTTACCACCGGACAGTGTGCTGACCTTATCGAACAGTGAAACTGCCTTGGTATCTACTTCCTCTGCCAGTTTCTTGGCTGCGGCACGCTCTGCCTTGTCATTGGTAAAGAATTTATTTCCGTATTTTTCGATCTCTGTCAGGGTAATGTTACGTCCGATACCCCAATCCAGGATCAGTCCCAGATTAGAACGATCCTCTGTCAGAAGTCCGATACCGTTTGCAATCGCATCATGCGGGCTGCGGATCTTGATCTCTTTTCCGTTCAGAAAGATCTTACCGCTGTCTAACTTCTCTACTCCGTAGATTGTCTGAATCACCTCAGTTCTGCGGGCTCCTACCAGTCCGGTCAGACCGAGGATCTCACCCTTGCGGACGCTGAAGGATACATTCTTGAAGAATCCCTCTCTGGAAAGATTCTCTACACGGAGTACTTCCTCGCCGAGCTCAACCTCAGGCTTCGGGAACATATCTGTGATCTCACGACCTACCATTGCGGTGATCAGGTCTGCATTGGAGATCTTGTCTACATCGTAAGTTCCTACATATTTAGAATCACGGAATACGGTAACTCTCGTTGCCAGACGGTACATATCCTCGAATCTGTGTGAAATGAAGATAATGGAAGCTCCCTCATCTCTTAATTTCTCTGCGATACGATACAGATTCTCTGACTCATTCTTGGTCAGTGATGCAGTCGGCTCATCCATGATGATGATCTTGGCATTTGCTGACAATGCCTTTGCGATCTCGACCATCTGCTGCTGTGCAACAGATAAAGAACCCATCTCTGCGCTGGATTTGAAATCCGCATTCAGCTGTGCGAGCAGCTTGTCTGCCTCCTCATACATCTCTTTCCACTGGATCATTCCATGTTTTACTTTTTCATGACCCATAAAAATATTCTCCGCTACGCTTAAGTGCGGATAGGCAGTTACATGCTGATAAATTGCTGCAATACCTGCTGCCTGGCTGTCATTCGGTCCTTTAAAATCAACCTTCTCGCCATTCAGATACATCTCGCCGCCATCGGCCTTATGTACACCGGTAATTACTTTAATAAAAGTAGATTTTCCGGCTCCGTTCTCTCCCATCAGTGCGTGGATCTCGCCTGCTTTCAACTGAAAGCTAACTTTGTCAAGGGCCTTAACACCGGGGAAGATCTTGGTGATCTCTTTCAATTCCAGAACATATTCTGAAGCCATTGATCGTTGCTCCTTTCTCTCTCATTGTTTGCCAAAAAAGTAATATCTCTCTCGACCTTGTAATAATCTTATCATTACATTTTTTCGAATCCTATCGTAATTTTTTTTGATTGTGGGTGTTTTTTTTCGTTTTTTATTCTTTTTTCATTTTTATCCGACAGGTGACACCATCCTGCGGATGTGCTAAAATGGTGGCAGATAATGAACGTACAACGGAGGTACATCATGCGTATTCTGATTGCAGATGATGAAGAACTGACAAGAAAAGGAATCATATCCAGCATCGACTGGGACAGTCTGGGTATCACACAGATCGACAGCGCCGATGATGGTGTCAATGCCTTATCCTACGCGCAAAAGGCTGCACCGGACATCCTGCTCACAGATGTGCGCATGCCCCGCATGGATGGGATTGAGCTGTCGAAACGCCTGCGTGAACTGGTTAGCGACTGCCCGATCATCTTTATGAGTGGTTATTCTGACAAAGAATATCTCAAGGCCGCCATCAACTTAAAAGCTGTCAGCTATGTGGAAAAACCGTTTACACCGGATGATATCACCCAGGCTCTGACTGAGGCAGTATCTCTCGTACAAAAGCAGCAGCTCCAACGTGAATCCAACCAGTTTTTCGAACAGGAAGCCAGTTCCAAGCTGGCTCTGGCTCTGACACAGGCGGGCGGCGCAGTGCACGAACAGTCTGAACTTCCTTTTCATCATAACCAGTATTTTACGACGCTGATCCTCCGTACCGGCGAACAGATGCTGCATATGCCTGACGCAGACCGTTCCGCACTGTTTGCTGCTATCCGCAAACAGCTCGACGGATATCATATGTCCGAACTGCACACGATGAAGCATACCGCCTATGTGATCCTGCATCTGTACGGTTCAAAAAAACAGCCACCCCAGACGCTCGTGCGCATCTGCAAATATATCCGTGATCTGCTGCGCAACTATGCTATCTCACAGTTTCATCTCGTGCTGGGTGATACGGTCAAGGGAGATGAAAACATCTACATATCCTATAATAGTGCGGTACTGCTCTTACAGAGCGCATTTTTCACCCCATATGAGACGATCCTTCATCCTTACGAAGAGGGGCACAGCATCTCTGTGACATATATGAATGAGTTTCCCACCCGCCTCCGTGATGCACTCTCCAAACGGGATCAGGCACAGGCGCTCGCTCTCTGCGACGAATTATCCGATAAACTGCAGAACAACCGCGGTCTGCTGCCCAACCAGGCCAGAGATCTGTATTATAAGCTGCTGATGGTGATTTCTAACCTGCAATACGACGCAAAAGTCAGCACAGCTTCCGATGTCTCCACGATCAGTCCGCTGGAAAAACTCAATGACTGCATGAATTACAGTGATGTCCATCAGCTGCTCACGAAGGCTGTGAACAACTACTTTACCCTGTTGGAGACCGCAGTCACGGAAAACTCCACCCTGTTTCTGATCAAGGACTATATCAGCAAGAATTACAGCGACAGCAATCTGTCGATCAAGGATATCAGCGATCACGTGCACCTGTCTTCTTCCTATTTATGTACGGTGTTTAAGACAGAGACCGGCCAGACGCTCAATCAGTATCTGACAAATTTCCGGATGGAGAAAGCCAAACAGCTGTTATCCGATCCACGCAACAAGATCAGCGAGATCGCTGCCAGCGTCGGCTACGGTGACCAGAATTATTTTGGGAAGACATTTAAAAAAGTGGTCGGCCTGTCGCCTTCCGAATACCGTGAAAAGGAGTCCTTATGACCTTACTGAAGAAAATCAGACATATATACGAATACCAGATCTCGCTGCGTACCAAATTTCTCATCACGCACCTGATCCTGACGATCATCCCGGCATTGCTCATCTCATCCTTTGCCTACAATCAGATGGTCTCTGTCACGACCAACACGACGCTGCACTCTCTGAACACACTGGCAGACCAGACGCGCACCAATATCGGCACCACGATCAACCAGCTGGAACTGATGGCTGAGAATATCAGCAACAATGACTTCTTCTGGGCATTTGTCAGGAACCTTGAACCATCCAGCTATGAATATCTGGTCAATTTTCCGACCTCCGTCCACAATTTTGAAAATGTGATCGCCAACTGTCAGGATAATTCCCTGGTATCCGCAGTCCGGATCTACCTTGACGACAAACATCTGCGCGTGCTCAGATCCCGCTCTGACAGTCCGGTATATGACACACTTGATCCCGCAAAAGGCACTTACTGGCACGGCATCTTCAGCAGCACGGATGAAAATCTCCTGCTGTGTCCGCCACGCTACCTGTCTCCGACCGAGTCTTCCACACTCGGTTCACACGCTGTCATCCGGCGGATCAAAAGCGGCGATATGGAATGTTACATCGCGATCTATTTCAATCAGTCTACGATCCAGCCGATCCTGTTGCAGGATCTGCCGTACAACAACAGTGTGATCTATATCACCAATTCGCGTAATGAGATCGTGGCCTCGACCAATACCGCACTCTCCGGTGCCTATTACATCCCCTATGACGAGATCACTGAACGCATTCCCTCCACTTCGCGTCAGGAATGTCTGCAGTTTGCCGGGCAGAATGTATACTGTGGGTGCAAAGTGATACCCGACACCGACTGGATCATGGTATCAGCTGTACCAGAATCGAATCTGACATCCGAAGGCAGCCAGCTCGTCATAAACTTCATGCTGCTCTATGCATTCGTGCTGATCATCTGTGTCATCATCAGCCAGCGTCTGAGCCGTTCTGTCACCGGGCGCATCTCAAAAGTGGCCGAAAACATGCAGCGTGTGCGCAGCAGTGAGCTTCCCGTGCCCATGGATGAGCCGGACGGATCCGATGAGATCTGTTCGCTGATCGACTCCTATAATTACATGTCCGGTGAGATCAACCGGTTGGTCAGCGAACAACAGCAGACAGCCGATGAGCTGCGCCATTCCGAATTTCGCGCATTACAGGCGCAGATCAATCCTCATTTTCTGTATAATACACTGGATATGATCAACTGGATGGCCAGATCCGGCGAGACAGCCCAGGTATCGGAAGCGGTCAACCTGCTCTCCCGTTTTTACCGGATCACGCTCAGCCGCGGCAGTTCGATCATCACGGTACGCAAAGAACTGGAACATGTGACACTCTATGTCCAGCTCCAGAATATGCGTTTTAATGACAAGATCCATTTCTTTGTGGATGTTCCCGATGAAATGTTTGACTATATGATACCCAAGCTGGTCTTTCAGCCGATCGTGGAAAATTCCATCTTACACGGCATACTGGAAAAACCGGTCAAAGAGGGAAATATCGTTCTCATGGGATGGATGGAAGGTGAAACACTCGTGTTCGTGATCACAGATGACGGTGTCGGCATCACTCCCGACAAGCTGGCAACGATACTGACCGGCAGCGGTCACAGTACGCACGGCAGCAACATCGCGATCTCCAACACACATAAAAGAATCCAGCTGTGCTACGGCAATCAGTATGGCCTGAGCTATCGCAGCACACCCGGAAGCGAAACCGAGGTAGAGATCCGCATTCCCGCCAGCAGCGAATCTGCAGACCCTACCCCGCTTATGATCCATCATGAATAACCGGATACTGGTCAGATATCCGGAATCTGCCAGTCAATGGGCGCTACCCCATGCTCTGACAGAAATTGATTTGCTTTACTGAAATGACGACATCCGAAAAATCCACGGTATGCGGACAACGGACTCGGATGGGGCGCTGTCAGCACCAGATGCTTCGGATTCGTCAGCATCGGTATCTTACTCTGTGCCGGTCTGCCCCACAGCATGTAGACGATCGGCCGGTCCTGTTCATTTACTGCCCGTATCACGGCATCCGTAAACTGTTCCCAGCCTCTGCCCTGATGGGAGTTCGCCTGATGCGCACGTACCGTCAGCACGGTATTGAGCAGCAGCACTCCCTGATCTGCCCATTTTGTCAGACAGCCGTTGTTCGGTATCTTACATCCCAGATCATCCTGCAATTCTTTATAAATATTCACCAGTGACGGTGGGATCTCCGGCTGTGACTCCTGCACGGAAAAACATAACCCATGCGCCTGATCCTCTCCGTGATACGGATCCTGTCCAAGAATCAATACCTTCACTTCATGCAGCGGTGTCAGGTGAAACGCATTGAATATATCTTCTGCCGGCGGATAGATCACATGCTCGTGATACTCCTGCCGTACAAAACGATATAACTGTGCATAATAGGGCTTGCGAAACTCCGGTTCTAATACCGGCAGCCAGTCATTATCGATCATTGCCATTTTTATCATCTCCTTATCTGCGCACCGATACGCCACGCTCTGCCAGATAATTTTTCAGATCCATGATCTCCATCTCTTTATAATGGAACAGTGATGCCGCAAGCGCCGCATCTGCCTTTCCTTCAGTCAGTGCATCATAAAAATGCTCCATCGTTCCCGCTCCGCCGGACGCGATCACAGGGATCGACACATTCTCCGCGATCTGTCTCGTCAATTCGATATCATAGCCTGCCTTTGTGCCGTCGCAGTCCATACTCGTCAGCAGGATCTCTCCCGCTCCCATACGATCGGCTTTCATCGCCCACTCGACCGCATCGATACCTACATCCACACGACCACCGTTTTTATAGATATTCCAGCCACTGCCATCTGCGCGCCGTCTCGCATCGATCGCAACGACCACACACTGGCTGCCAAATTTATCTGCGGCTTCGCTGATCAGTTCCGGCCGGTTGATCGCCGATGAATTGATCGATATCTTATCTGCGCCTTCCCGTAGCAGTGCCCGGAAATCATCGACTGTACGGATACCACCGCCGACCGTGAACGGGATAAACACTTTCTCTGCTACCTTGCGCACCATATCCACGACCGTCTCTCTGCCGTCGGACGATGCCGTGATATCGAGAAATACGACCTCATCCGCACCCGCCTTGTCATAGGCAGCCGCGATCTCTACCGGATCGCCTGCATCGCGCAGATTCACAAAGTTGACACCCTTAACCACTCTGCCGTTATTCACATCCAGACAAGGGATGATTCGTTTTGTAAACATCCTAGACTCCCTCCTCTGTTCCGATATGTGCAAAATTATTCAAAATAGACAATCCGACCGTACTGCTCTTCTCCGGGTGGAACTGACATGCGAACAGATTGCCCTGTTCCACCGATGCATGCACCAGATCTCCATATGTCGTCGTTGCCTTTACGATCTGTTCATCCGCCGCTTTCAGATAATAGGAATGGACAAAGTACACATACGATCCGTCCGCGATCCCACGAAACAGCCGTCCCTCATTCTGCAGTGTCAGTGAATTCCATCCGATATGCGGGATCTTTAATCCGTGCTCCGATGAAAAACGCACGACACTTCCGCGGAGCAGTCCAAGACCTTCCACTCCTTCACTCTCTTCGCTGCCGTCAAATAACAGTTGCAAGCCCAGACAGATGCCCAGCATCGGGATCTGACGATCCACAACTTCGCGGACGACCTTGTCCAGCTCATATTTTTTCAACTGCTGCATCGCATCCCCGAATGCTCCCACACCCGGCAATATCACATGATCCGCATGCAGGATCTCATGCCTGTCTCTCGTAATGATGCTGGGCTGTCCGAGCGAAGCAAGTGCTTTTTCCACGCTCTTTAGGTTGCCAGCGTCGTAGTCAATGATTGCTATCATTTATTCTCTATCTCCTGTAAAATCGTCATTTATTCGCTATGCTTTTCTCAAATACATGCCATCATCATATCACACCCGGGGCACCTTGTCGATATTTTATATCCTATGTCACAGGTCATCCACCTGCGATCACCAGCATCTGCTGCATTTTCCCAATCCCAGATTGATCGCCTGTTCTTCCGTAAGCTGTGTTGCCCTGTCCGGGTTCATGTTCCCGCAGTGATTGATGCTGTGATACTTTTCACCTGTCGCTGACTTCCATACCATAACCGGTGCCTCCTCATCCGGAGTTTCCGGTTCCTCGTTCTCGTCTACAGTATCATCTGTCAATGCACTGTCTCCGGTCGCATAATCGATATCCACACCCGGCTGCACATTATAACAATATACATGAAACAGGATGCCCTCACCTGCATCCTCTACCGATTCAGCCTCCATCTCTACGCCGCTGGCGACCAGATCATCTCCGTCAAAGATGGGTGACACACGGTACATGACATGATTTCCGGTTTCTTTTACATAGTCTGCCACCATGTTTTCAAACGGAAGCATTCCCTCCGCATTCATGTATCTCGTGCCCGTGATCAGGTTATTGACATTGGCATTTTCACCGGACAGCTGATAGGCGATCAGATGACATCTGTTGTATAAATAATTGCCGTCAACGACATCATATTTCACCGTATGCCAGCCGGTAGGCCTGACGGAACCGATCCTGCCACGCGCCTTAGTCGGCATCAGATCCGTGCCTACACATGCATATGCGACTCCGCAGCGCCCCATCGGATCAAGTTCACTGTAATACTCATAAGATGAGGTCGACAGATCCGCGTCCGAAAAATACGGCTCGTTGTCGTTAATGACAACATACGGATCTCCGGAATATGCCGGGATATCATCCAGAGATAATACGGCATCAGTCTGTCCGGATGAACATCCCATCAGCAGGGCGATACTCATACAGATACTGATGAATATCGGCCGGATTTTTTTATGCCCGTTCATGTTCCCACTCCTCTACCGTAATCTTCTCATGTGAATAACCTGTAAATTCATCCGAACCGGTCAGTTTCCAGTCCGGGCCGGTCAATGAAATATCGAGATAAATGTCTGCCGGATATGCACGATTCCATCTGAACAGCACGAGCTTCGTCATTTTCTCTGTGTACTCCTTCAATGACAGATTCTCCACAAAACAATAATCATCCGCACCTGCCCTGTTTAAAAAATCCTCATCCACCGCAATATTAGCAGCCAGCGGTGATCCGAACTGTTTTGCCGAATACCGGTTCATCCATAGTCTCTGCTCCCCTGCCAGCTGCAGCAGCTTTGTTCTTAGCTGCCGGTCCTGACTTAGCCGTCTGTTGTAAAACATCATACCCATCCGGTCATCCACTGCAACACATACGATCATTATCATGCACTCCTTGATCATTATTTATTTGTATTTCTTATTCATGTCTTTCCTGTCGTTGTCTGCGCCTATTCTCCATCTCGATCATCTTTACGATCCGCGGTCTGTTATAGCGCTGCATGATCACAAACAGACTCTCCACGCCGGCCGCCAGAACTGATGTGATAAAAAATACCCAAAAGCTGCCCCATACGAATGTCGCTGATACCGGCACAAAACTCAATATGGCGATCACAGAGTGTACCACTTCCGACTGGCACATGGCTCCTGCGATCTCTTCCCACGTATGTACCTTCAGATTCAGCATATCAGGTGCAAATGTCGGCATTTTATCCTTCCATTTTTTGACCTGCAACACTTCATACAAGCGTTTTTCAAAGCCTTTTTCCTGAAACCATTGCGCCCGGTAATCAAATCTGTTATGAAAAATGCCATTCACGATGTAACCCACCGCCAGACGCATCAGAAAATGATAACTAATCGTGCCGGATGTGATCGCCAGACTGAGCAGTGCACCATTCGGATTCTTTTGATAGACCAGTGTTACTATGATCGTCAACACCACAAAAACCCCTGCGAAAATCTTGATCGTTTTTGCAAACATAACGTGCTCCTTCCATGACACATTCCACTTTATCACATTTATCTGCTGATCTTCTTCACCGTCTTTTCCAATATTGGTATATCGATCGGAATACATTGGCGGTCATGGCTATGATCGGTATCGTCCGCGCAGCGGGATGGTTGCTACTGCGGATCAGACGCACGGCTTCGTAGCCGTCCATGACAGGCATCTGGATATCTGTCAGGATCATGTCGTATTCATCTGAGCCGGCTTGTTCTCCTCTTGTCCTTTGTCTATTTTAGTCCCTGTAATGCCGTTTGGCATCACACTGATTTCTACACACCAAAAAGGGCAATTCCTTTCCATGAACTGCCCCATTTCCCGTTATCCGATTCTCTGATCATTCTATTTTAATCCAAGTTCCTGCAGTACTTCATCCAATGCCAGAGAATACTCATCGCGGTCATCGATCGCGTAGAGTTCGCGTGCCTTTTCAGGAGTCACATTAAACTGATCCTGCAGCTGTTGCAATGCTTCGGACACCAGTGCGTCCATCTGCGATGTGACACCCCACTCTTCCGCATCCGCCATGTGCAGATCAGCCCTGCCGATCGTACGCACCAGACAATCCAGTGCCAGATCGAACTTCCGCACTTCCATCATCGGGTAGTACGCGTTCAGTTCTTCCTGTACACCTGCCAGTGTCCGCGTGCGCTCGTACAATTCCTGCTCGTTCTCACCGATCTTCACGCCTGCCAGTGCTTCATAGCTACCCACATAATCGCCGCTGTCAAAACACTGCTGCGCATCCCGGAACGCATTGCCCTGACCGAGCAGCTGATTGCCGATCATGATCAGTGCAAATACCGACAAAGCCAGCAGCCAGATCATAATGACCGGTCCGCGCGGTAATGGCTTCTCCTTCGGTCCCTTTTCCTTGGGCTTTTTCGGTTTCTTCTCTTTTTTCGGTTTCGGCTCCTTGGGTTTCTTTTCTTTTTTCGGCTTCGGCTCTTTTTTCTTTTTCTCTTTTTTACCCTTTTTCCTGCCCTTTTTACCGGACTTGCCATCATCCGCTTCGCCCAGCATATCGCCGTTCATCGCACGGAGGATCTCCATATTCTCGTCAGAGATTCCTTCCAGTGTATCGGCTTCCTCCACAATATCTGTATCCGGTGCATCGTCATCGTCTTCACCGAACAGCAGATCCATTAATTTAGCAAAAAATCCGTGCTTCTTTTTATTCTTTTTATCTGCCTGCTCATTATCCGACTGCGTGCGTTCCACCACATCTGCCGCATGCGACAGGTTCTCAGGTTCTGCACTCAGATCCTCCAGAGAGATCGACTGGTCATCTGCCTCCAGCATCTTGCCGATATCAGAGAGCGCCTCATCATCGCTCTCTCCGTTTAACAGCCTCATGATATCATCATCACTCAGATCATCACTGTCGTCCTCAGGCAATAATGACTCCTCATCGTCTCCACCCGGAACATCCAGATCACCCAGACTACCCGAAAGATCATCTTCTGCAAACAGATCTCCCAATGCCTCCATACCTTCCGGTAATTCACCATAATCGTCCGTGTGCGCTGACTCCCCAGATGTCTCACCATCGTCCGGCTGTTCTGCGAGTTCTTCGTCCGGATCCAGCAGATCATCCATCTCAAACGCTGACAGATCCGAATAATCCGGTTCCTCCTCAGACTCTGCGTCAACAGCCTGTGACTCCTCATCGGTCTGTGGCTCCTCATCCAGTGATCCGAGCGCTTCGATCGGTTCCTCGTCCATTTGCGCAGTAACTGCGGTCAGCGGATCTTCTTCAATCTGCGGCTCTGCCTGTGACTCACTCACAAGCTGGTCGATCTGATCCATATATGCATCGTCGTCTGCGGTCTGCGCTTCCTTAGTCTGTTCAAATTCCAACGCTTCATTCTGCAGTTCGGATTCAAATTCCTCTAAGAACTGATCTGCATCCTCCCGATCCAGTTCATCCTCAAACTCACGCAGAAACTGGTCTTCCCGCACGCTTTCCAGCGCCTTCATTGTCTTTGGCGGCAGATTTTTCTTGGTCATATAAGGGTCAGCTGCCTGTTTTTTCTGTTCAAAATCTTCATCGAACTCGCTCAGTTTCCTGGTCACATTGTTGAGCAGGCTGTCAAGATAATCCTCATTATTCCGCAAGAAAACTCCCTCCTTTCATCATCTGCGGGAATGCCCGGCTGCATGGCGACGAAAAGTGAGAGTGCCCGAAACACATGCGTTCCGGAACGCTCTCACTTAGTTTGTCATAAATACTGTGATTACATATCCGCGCGGTCGATCAGCTGATCGATCGTATCTACAAGCTGTCCGATCTCAGGCTTGGTCAGCTGCGCATCCGCACCAAGTGCCTCACCTTTGCGCCGCATCTCCTCATTGACCAGCGATGAGAAGATGATCAGCGGTATGTTCTTCAGATCGCTGTCTGATTTCACCAGCTTGGTCAGACGGTGTCCGTCCATGATCGGCATCTCTATATCTGTGATAATACAGTGAACATTTTCCTTGAGTGTGCCGTCTTTCTTATACTGCTGCAGCTTATCCCATGCTTCCTTTCCATTCGGATTCACATTGATATTCGTATATCCCGATTTTCTCAGGCAGTCAGTGATCAGCTTGCTTAAAAGCGGTGAATCCTCTGCCATCAATATCGGCGAATCGCATCTCTTATGCTCTCCACGTGCATCGATATCGCTCACCTTCAGTCCTGTATCCGGGCTGATGTCTGTGACGATCTTCTCAAAATCAAGAATAATGACCAGCTTATCTCCCAGCTTGATGACGCCTGTCGATACGCCGTCCTCTCCGGCATTGATCGTTGAATCCGGTTCAATGATATCGGCCCATGATACTCTGTGGATACCGATCACCTCATCTACGTGGAAGGCCAGATCCAGCTTGTTGAAATTCGTAATGATAAACAGACCCTTTTGCTCTCCCTCTACAGCCAGCGACAGACACTTTTTCAGGTTGATGACCGTGATCATCGCATCACGCGGCATAAAGATACCTTCAACCTGAGGCTGTGCGTTCGGAATCGGTGTGACCGGCTGATAAGATAAGATCTCACGAATCTTCGCCACATTGATACCGTAATGATTATTGTTCAATGTGAACTCCAGAACCTCCAATTCATTTGTTCCGTTCTCCAACAAGATATTTGTGTCCATATAAAAGTCTCCTCCCATCACCTGCAATGCCTGTATGGTCTGTCCGTTCTCGATCGGCACTGCACATCACTTATGATCATTGTACCATAGATTGTTGTATAATTGTACCTATTTTTTCTGTTTTTTACAAAAATAAGACACGGGATGTCTTTTCTTCTGTCTTTACCTCCATCTCCAGCTGGTCGATCTGTGTGACCGCATCTTTGTTCAACTGGAAGATGATGACTGTATTCTCAGATGCTCCGGCGGGTAAATCTTCTTCCCATGTCGCCAGATTATCCGGCAGGATCGTGAGTTCCGATGTCGCCTCAACATTCCCGTTCACCTTCACGCGAAACGTCGGCAGCAACGATAAGATATCGCACTTCTGTGTCTTTTTCGTCGGATTCTGCAGAGTCACATGCAGGATCAGCAGCTGCCTGCCGCTCTCAGGTACAACTGTCTCATCATAACGGTCTGTCAGTTCGGCTCCTGTGTAGACAGCCTGGATCTTGTTCAATCCGAGCGCTTCGCTCAGAGTCGTTCCGGAATCCTGCGGTGTATTACTATCCGTTGCCGCTGTATCCGGACTCTGTGTATCCGTATTCTGTGTATCAGAAGATGTGGTATCCGTCGTATCCTGTCCGGCCGTATCCTCCGCCGGTTCCTCCTGCTGATCGTCCTCCGGCGTATATACATACCGATAGCCTTCCGGCTGTTTCATATTATATTTGGCTACGATATGAGCCGCATAATTGACTATGATCGCGCGCTCATTATCCTCCAGCTCATAAGGCTCCTCACCGCATCCGCACAACGCACCGGCGCACGCGAGCAGCAGCCCGCCCAGGAGTGCCTTTTTCATTTTCGACCGTTTCATGATTCCCTCCCTATTCCATTCTATGGTATCATTCTTTACCGGTCGGTGCAACTGCATTTTTATCCAGTTCAAACCAAAATTCCACACCATCCGGATGATTGCTTACGCCACAGGTTCTGTGATGGGAATCCATGATCGCCTTGACGATCGACAGACCGATCCCGCTGCCGCCGTACTCTCTGGTACGCGCCTTGTCGACTTTGTAAAACTTATCCCAGATATGATCCACATCCTCATCCGGGATATGGCTGCCCGTATTGAACACGCTGATCCGCAGCATATCCTCCCTGACCGTATAATAGATCCGGATCATCTTATCTCCTGCCACATAATGCATGGCATTGCTCAGATAGTTCGTCACGACCTCCTCGATCTGGAATTCATCGCCCCAGACATAGGTTTCCGGCTCATCAAAGACCAGACGGATCTCACTCTGTCCGATCAAAAGAGAGTTATTCTCTATGACACCGTGGATCAATTCCGTGATGTCAAACCGGTCGATCGTGATCGGATCATCACCGAATTCCAGATGATTGAGCGTCAGCAGTTTCTGCACCATCCGGTTCATCTTGCCGGCCTCATCCATGATGACATCACAGTAAAAGCTGCGGCTCTCTGCATCATCATTGATGCATTCGTTCAGGCCTTCCGCATACCCTTGTATGAGCGCCAGCGGTGTCTTCAGTTCATGTGATACGTTGGACAGGAACTCTTTTCGCATCTCATCGATCTGTTCCTTCTTCTCGATATCACTCTTCAGCTCATTATTGGCCGTCTTCAGTTCGCTGATCGCCCGCTCCAGTGTCGATGACAGCCGGTTCATATAGATGCCGAGCTGTTCGATCTCCTGACTGTCATTCCCGATCTCATATTTTGCACTGAAATCCAGTTCAGACATCTGTCCGGCGATCTCCGTGAGCCGTCTGATCGGCCGCGTAATCCGCTGTGTCACCGCCAGAACCACGAGCATGCTGACCAGTATTCCGCATATACCGATATATGCCAGAAAACGGTTTGCGATTTCCACGCTCTCCCGGATGCTCTCTAACGCAGTACGCATCATCACCAGCTTGCCATCCTCGAGCGTCCCCCACAACACCAGATATTTGGATGCCATCCGGTTGTCTGTCACCTGAAGGATCTTATAATTATCGGTGAGTGCCACTTCCCGCCGTCCGTTATCCGTGGCTGCGCCGAACAGCACATCCATAAACTGACGGATCAGATTCAGACTGTCATTAGAGGTCGAACGCACAACGGTTCCGTCAGATGTCACGACCAGTATCTCTATATTTCCGTTCGCACTGATACGGTCAAACTGTATATCAAATTCATCATCGTTCAGTTTTTCATTTCTGGCAGCACGGTTGATCTCGTTGTAGCCGCTCTCCAGCTGTGCGATCTTCATCCTGCTGTAATATTGTCCCAGAAAGGTCGTATTTAAAAACCAGCACAGTAATACTGTTCCGGCCACAAGCGCGATGATCACCATTCCGACCTGCGTTGATATCGATCGTTTGTGCGAATGTTTCCTATGCCATCTCATATATCATTTCATGCTCCTATTTGCTTACTTCAAATTTATAACCCATGCCCCAGATCGTCTTGATATAATCTCCGTGGGTGCCCATCTTGCTTCTGAGCTTCTTGACATGCGTATCGATCGTTCTCGCATCACCAAAATAATCGTAATTCCATACGCTGTTTAGTATCTTTTCACGCGAAAGTGCGATTCCTGCATTTTCGATAAAATATGTCAGCAGTTCAAATTCCTTATAGCTTAGATCTACCTGTTTGCCATCGATCGTGACGATATGTGCCGACTGATCGATCGTGATCGCGCCCGCATTGAGGATCTGCGGCTCATCCGTATGGTTGGTGCGGCGCAGGATCGCCTCCACGCGCGCAACCAGTATCTTCGGGCTGAACGGCTTGGATATGTACTCATCCACACCGAGCTCAAATCCGTTTAACTCGTCATTTTCTCCGCCCTTTGCCGTCAGCATGATGATCGGCACCTTGGAATGTTCACGGATCTCCTTACATACCTCAAATCCGTTCAACTTTGGCATCATGACATCCAGAATGATCAGTGCGATCTCCTTGTCTGCATAGAACTTGTCCAGAGCCTCTTCGCCATCTCCTGCCTCTACAACATCATATCCCTTTTTTACCAGAAAATCCCGCACCAGTTTACGCATACGGCTTTCATCATCTACTACCAGTATCTTAATCGTTGTCTCCATAGATTACTCCTTCTTTCTCGCGGATCGCATTTTCTCTCTCATCCAGCTGCTGTTCCCACGCAGAATATTTATCGACCAGTTTATTTTCATAATTAAGTACGGTCGGGCTGTCACTGCTGGCTGCTATTGCAAACATCACCACGATCACAGCCGCCGCCACACAATTGATCACGACAGACCACCGGAATGCACGCCTGCTTTTTGCATTCTCTTCACGCAGCATCGCATTCGTACCCGACGCATCCAGCACGCGGACCGTATCTGCGACCGGTATCGGCAGGATCTGATCATCCGGCACCTGCGGCATTGTGTGCAGATAGTCCTGTAATTCACGCAGATATGCGCGTCCGACTGCCGTCTGGAACATATTCTGCTCGATCATCTTTCTATAGATCTGCAGCACACGCTCCGGATGTTGCAGATCCACGCGTGCCTTCATATAGTGGACGCCCTCCATCTCTTTTTTTGCTTCCCCCAGGACATCTTCCGATTCAAAAGAAAATCCATCAATCACACGTTCACGATCCATATCTGACTCTCCCAATCTATACTATTCATTATATCATGTGCAAACCCAGCACATGATCAACATTCGTCGTTCGTCAAATACAAATAAATTTGTATTTTTCTCACTTGCACTCATTATATCGTGATTTCATCACTCAATAATATCGTCGTTCGTCAAATACAAATAAATTTGTATTTTTCTCACTTGCACTCATTATTATCATACATTTTTTTTGAATTGCAAGCAAAAACTGAGTTTTTCACAGTATCTACATAATCTGTATCCTATTTTCCACGCTCTGCGCAGTTCCGTTTCGGTCTGTGGTGAATAATAATTCTGATCCTCTATATCTAAATATTGCAAAAATATATTCCATTTTTTTACCGTATTATGGTATAATATCTACTAATATGTAATTCATATATTACTTTACTTTTAGGAGGCAGCTATGAGTAAGCTAAAACACACATCTTTTGCAGACAAAAAACAGAATGCAAAAAAAGAGAAAAAAGTAAAACAGCGTGCCGCGAAGCCGTCCAAAGCGACCGGCAAAAAGCAAAAGGGCACAAAGAATAAGAATAAAAAAGGTTCGAGCATCAAGGTCAAGATCCTGATTCCTCTGCTCGCATTGACACTGGTGATCGTTGCATCCGGTCTCATAAATATTGCGAGTATGCAGAAGATGCAGGAAAGCATCTCACAGCTGACGAACCAAAGTCTTCCGACCCAGACAGCATTAGATACAGCCATCGCAGATTTCAGTGATCTGCAGCGACTGATCTATGCACATTGCCTGTCAGAAGACAAGCCCACGATGGAAGGCTATCAGGACAAGGCAGCCACTCTCTTCACTGAGATTGAAGATGCGCTCGCTACCTACGAAGCCGGTGTCTCCTCTGACGAAGACACTGCCCTGATCGCTGACTTCCGCAAGAATTATGAGATGTACGCTTATACATACCAGTCAGCCCAGCAGCTCAGTTACAGCATGATGAAGAAGCTGGCCCAGTCCTATGTACCGAACCTGATGCAGAGCAGCGCCGATACCATGCAGGAGCAGCTCCAGACAATGAAGGCCAATATTCAGGCGACGATCAACGAAGAAGTAGCCGCACAGTATGCAAGCTACACACGGGCCGTAATCGTTACGATCGCCTCGACGATCGTCGGCATCGTGATCGCGATCATTGCCATGCTGCTGATCAATGCCAGCGTCGTACGCCCGATCAAAAAGACAACCAAGAGTCTGGATCAGATCGTCTCCGATATTCAGGATGGACGTGGCGATCTGACCGTCCGCATCAATGTGAAGTCTAAGGACGAGCTCGGACGTCTCGCTGCCGGTATCAATATATTTATTGAGACTCTGCAGAATATCATGTCCCAGATCGCAGCCAATGCCGATCATCTGGGCAACGTTGTAAACACGGTATACGGCAGTGTCGGAACCGCCAGCGGAAATGCTTCCGATATCTCTTCTCTGCTGGAAGAGCTCTCCGCTACAATGGAAGAGATCTCTTCTACTACTACAAATGTCAATGATGAAGTAGCCCATGTCGGACAGCAGGTATCCAATATTGCAGAGGATACCGTATCCATGAACAACTATGCAGGAGAGATGGAGTCACGTGCCAAGGAACTCGAAGAGGCAGCACAGCAGAGCAAGGACAGCACCGGAGATATCATCGGCGGCATCATCTCTGCACTGGAGCAGGCCATTGCTGACAGCAAGAGCGTATCCAAGGTCAATGATCTGACCGATGAGATCCTCAATGTATCCAGCCAGACCAACCTGTTAGCCCTGAATGCATCGATCGAGGCAGCCAGAGCAGGAGAAGCCGGCAAGGGATTCGCTGTCGTTGCCAATGAGATCCGTACACTGGCTGATTCAACCAGACAGACCGCCGGAAACATCCAGGAGATCAACCTGATGGTCGTACATGCGGTAGACGCACTGGTAGACAACGCACATGCAATCGTTAATTATGTGAATGAGACGATCCTGCCTGATTATGATATGTTCGTAAAGACCGGAAAACAGTACCGCGATGATGCAAGCTACATCAACAATACGATGAACACCTTCCAGGAGCGCACCAACCATCTGCTCCAGATCATGCAGCAGATCTCCGAGGCAGTCAGCGGTATCACCAAGGCGATCGAAGAAAGTGCACTCGGTGTGACCAACGCGACCGAGAATACCTCTACACTGGTCAACAACATCGAGATCGTCAACCAGGAGATGGATACCAACCAGCGTATCAGTCTCCAGTTGAAGCAGGAAGCAGATCGTTTTACAAACCTGTAAAAAGATTACCTGTAGGAGATTCCATTAAGATCATGACAAGCAAAAGAGCTACAACCGTAAAACCGGTTGTAGCTCTCTTATCGTTTTCTATCCTATTATTTTATTCTACTTTGTATTCTATTCTGCATCCGATCCTGTGCAATGCTCAGATATACAGATATTTCTTTACTTCTTCACGGATCCGCTGCTCTTCGATCGGCTTGGATAAGTAATTGTCAAATCCATATTCCATGTACTTCTTACGCGCTCCCACCGAATCATCTGCTGTCAGCAGCACGACCGGTACCGGTGCCAGATGTTTCTCCTGTTCCATCTGACGTACCTTTTGGAATGTCTCCGTACCTTCCATCTCGGGCATCATCTGATCCATAAATATCAGATCCACTGCTTTGCGTTCCAGGATCCTCAGACATTCTGCGCCACTCTTGGCCATGATCGTCTTCAGCCCCATTTTTCTCAGCCAATTGTCCATCTCTTTCAGATAGATCAGATTGTCATCTACTACCATGACCGTACATACCTTTTTCCCAGTCTCCTCACCTGAGAATTCCTTCTGATGGTTCTGACCGACCAGTTCCTGATGTACGCCATACGGAGAATTATCAATGACCTTCTGCGGGAACGTCAGACAGATCACCGATCTTGTTCCGTCCACGCTGCAGCTCAGTGAGCCCTTCATCTGTGTCAATACCCGGCTGCAATATGCATACGGTATGTAGTCTACCTTTTCCTCCAGAGCCTCTGCATCCTTTTGCTGCATTGCTTTCAGCCGGTTGAATTCTCCGGTTGTAGCTCCGTTATCTTCCAGATACAATGTCGTGATCAGCAGGGTATCCGCATAGCGCATCTCTGATGTCAGTTCCATACGAAGTTCTGACACCTTTGATGCGATCCCGATACACCGGAACACTGCTTCGATCGCGTGCTCAATGCCTTCCAGGCTGCCATACCAGCGCTGTGGCATCTGCGGACTGGCCATAAATTCCACACGACGGCATCTGCCCTGTCTTCTCGCCTCCAGCATCAGTCCCAGCGAATGCACGATCTGCTCTGTGGTATATTCCGCCTCTTTCAGTCGGATCGCTTCTTCAGATCCGGAATAATCCATCATAACAGCAACCATATCCTGCAGTTTCTGCCCTGCCTCATAGATCTCCAGTGTCATCTCCCGTACATCCTCAGAAGAACTTTCATCCTCATAGAGCGCATTCGCACGGTCCTTGATGATATGCAGCGGCGATCCGAAACCGTGTGTCATATGATTTAAAAACAGGTTTCTGGTCTTGTCCAGATCCCTGGCACGCTTTTTGACCTGTTCCAGATCTTTCATATAATAATATTCATCCGTGCAGTCATACAGCCACATCACATATCCGGTCAGATCTCCATTTTCTTTTAATTCAGAGACGACCACATTACATATCTTTCCATTATGCTCGATCACATCATGATTGTGCAGGTAGATCAGTTCGATGATGACCTCCCGCTCCTTCGGCTTCTCCAGCTCCGGATACAGCATCGCTGCAATCGCATTATAGGCTTTGACATTCCGCTCATTATCCAGAATGATATAACCCTCTGCCATCTCATCCAGGATCGTCTCGCGCGCGATCTGTCCGTCATCCAGAATGTGATAATTCGCATTCGCTCCGTATGCCACCCAGCACGCCAATACCATCAATGCCGACTGGGCATCGTACCCTCCCGTAAGACCGGCCATATTCAGCACATAGCCCAGACAAGGCAGCGCCGCAAATATCGCCAGCACAGTGACGATCGCATCTTTGCCTTTACTCTGGCGGATGACTGTACCGACATACAGGATCGCCGCGACCACGCATAACACATATGCCATGTATACATAGCCGAGCGGCATACAGTCAAAATGGATCTGCACCGCCAGCAGCTTATCTTCAAATGTAAAATTGCGAAACAGGATCTGGAAACCCTCATCTACAAACAGCAGCACGATAAATACCGCATTCAGTGTCCACAGGATAACCGACTGTATCTTATTCACACCGAAATCGCACAGCAGCTCGATCAGATGCAGCATAAACACCAGATACAGCACCGCCGATACATACTGTGAACGCACTGCCCACTTGCTGCTCTGCTCAGACATCGTTGACAATGCCTCCAGATAACCATACATATTCAGTGCAGCACATATCGACGCCAGCAGCAGGACTCTCTGTTTTCTGGTATTCTTGGCCCGGTAGATCCGGTAGATCAGCGAGAAGGTTGCCAGAAACAATAAAAACTGAATGATACGAACGACCATATATACTACATTTATCATACATCTACCCCTCTTTTATGTAATGATTCTAGCCGGTCCATACTCCTGACCGGTATACTTATCCATCATCAGACACCATAATTTTATCCCCTTTCCCAGCGATTGTAAAGCAGAAAGTATGTCCCTTATCCCCGTATATTACAAATGGACAGATACATTCCTGTATCTGCCCATTTGAATGAAAGAATTCATAGGAAGGCTATTTAATTCCGGGGAATATCCTGTGTCTGGAACATATAATCACTGTCCTCGACGGAATAGTATACTACATTCCCCGCTTTCGGATACCCCATTCCCAGATGCAGTGCGCGCTCCTGCACATCACTCATTCTGGCGGCATCCTCCAATCTCTTCTGTGCATCATCGTTCTCCTGACGTAATGCATTCAGTTCCTTTTGTAAAACGGTGACTCTGTATGTCTGCTGCTGTACCCTGAAACTGATCTGTAAAAACACCGTGCATACGAGCAGTGTCATCACTGTCATGAACACCAGCCGGATCAGCCGTCCCCGGCTCTCTCTGAGTTCCCGGTTCGCACGGATTGTATAATACCGTTTCAGATTTTCCTCTCTCTGGCATCTATAGTATTCATCTATCTGCGCCTCAGTCATATATGACGCACTCTGATCAAGCATATTCCGTTCCTGCCTTTATCTGTTCTAGCAGAGCTGCAACCGCCCACAGCTCACCGCTCACAGCGATCCGGAACAATTGCCCTTCATCATGGTATTCATACGAGATCAATGCGACATCCTCACCGCACTGCTTCTCCAGCTTCTGGTACATGGTCATCCCCTGTGCCTGCGTGACACCCGGGAAATCCAGCAGCACACAAAATGCTGCCTTATCACGTTCCGTCGTACCCAGATAACTACGCACGATCTGTGCCGGCGAACTCGTCCCCGGCTGCTGTCTGGAGAACAGCTTCTTCACCTCATCCTCTGTGAACCGCCACTGAACACCAATCTTTTGTCCGGTAAGCGTCCCATCCTTCAAATAATTACGGATCGTTCGGCTGGTCATACCGGTCACTCTGGCGACATCCGCAACTGTATACAATTTTTCATCCAGCATACCGATGCCTCCTTGTATTCCATTATATTTCATATATTTTCATTTGTAAACATTTTTTTACATTATTTTTACTTTTTTTACTTCTTTTTTGTCATTGTTTTACATATTTTCTTATATATTATTCTTTATTCATATTTTATATCTATTTTTCATATCATTTCATATTTGGAAGCAAAAAATAACCGGAATCTTGATTTTCCGGTTACTCCAAAATCAAAACTCCGATCATGACCGTTCCTGTCTCTTCTGCCCGGATTACCCGAGATTGCGTATCTTAAAGTCACGCTCTGCCTCGCGTCTGGCATCCTTTTTGGCAATGTCCTGACGCTTGTCATACAGCTTCTTGCCTCGCGCCAGTGCGATCTCCACCTTGACCAGACTCCCCTTAAAATATACCTTGACAGGTATCAGGGTATAGCCCTTTTCCTTGATCTTGCCGAGCAGACGCATGATCTCCTTTTTATGCATCAGCAGACGCTTCGGGCGCAGCGGATCTTTATTAAAGATGTTGCCCTTCTCATAAGGGCTCACATGCATGCCATAGATGATCACTTCTCCGTTCTCAATGTGGATAAAAGCCTCCTTGATGCTGCAATGCCCCTGTCTGAGTGATTTGACCTCCGTGCCGAACAGCTCCACACCGGCCTCGAATGTCTCCTCCAAAAAATAGTCATGATGTGCTTTTTTGTTATTCGCGATCAGTTTGATATTTGATGTATCTCTTGCCATTGCCTTCTGCCATTGCCCCTTCTCATGACTCTGATGGACCAGGCGGGAATCGAACCCGCGTCCAAAGACCCATTCCCTGTACTTCTACGAGCGTAGTCAGTTATTTAACATTCCCTCCGCCATCCGGGAACAGACACCCTGATGGTTTTAGTAGCTTCATGATACGCCCAACTGCTCAAAGCTTTGCAGATGTCGTTTCCTACATGGATGAAGCCCGTATCCGGTCGTGTAGGTGCGTCCGGGCGGACTACTGCCAAATCTTAGGCAGCGTAAGCTAATTTATTATTGTTAGCGTTTAATTTTAAATTTGGAATTTATGCATCCCGTGCAGCTCGCTTCTCCAGCTTCAAAGCCCCTGTCGAAACCTTTACTGGCCCAAATACTATTTAATCATAGCATATTCTGATATGATTTTCCATATCAAATACATAAACTTGTGGTTTAATTTTATTCCACGAGTTCAAAGTCGATCGTACGCATCAGTTCATCGGTGCCGGTCACCATCACACGTACTGTCTGTCCAAGTTTGTAACTCTTGCCGGTGACTTCTCCGACAAGTTCATAGCTTTCCTCTATATAATGATAATAATCATCTTTCAGAGATGTCACATGTACCATGCCCTCGATCGTATCCGGCAGTTCCACATACATGCCCCACGCCGTCACGGAGGAGATCACACCTGTAAAGCATTCCCCGATATACTGCGACATATACTGTACTTTTTTCAGTTTAACCGTCTCCCGCTCAGCCTCCTCGGCCCTGCGTTCGCGCTCACTCGACTGTCTGGCAACATCGGGAAGGATCTTCTCGTAATGCTCCTTTTTGGATTCGTCCATCCGGTTTCTCAGCCGGTCTTTGATGATGCGGTGGATCTGCAGATCCGGATAACGCCGGATCGGCGAGGTGAAATGACAGTAATAGTTTGCCGCCAGGCCAAAGTGTCCGGTACAATCCGTCGTATATTTTGCCTGCTTCATCGAACGCAGCGTCAGACGGCTGATCAGCGTCTCCTCAGGTGTATCCTCGATCCTGCCGAGCAGCTTCTGCAATTCCTTCGGATGCAGTTCGCCGCCTTCGTTATGGATCGTGTAACCAAAATTGTTGATAAATGCAGCCAGCTTTTTGATCCTGTCAGGGTCCGGCTTTTCATGTGTCCGGTAGACAAACGGCAGTTCCTGCCAGTAATTATCCTCCGCTACGGTCTCATTGGCCGCCAGCATAAAGTCCTCGATCATCTTTGTCGCCACATTGCGCTCATACGGGCGGATCTCTACCGGCAGCCCATTCTCATCAAGTATGACCTTGGTCTCTGGAAAATCGAAATCGATACCGCCCCGCTGTCTGCGCTTTTTACGCAGGATCGATGACAGCTGCTCCATCTGCCGGAACATCGGCACGAGCCGTTCATATCGTGCCGTCTCCACCTCATCATGCAGTGCCAGTATTTTATTGACACTCGTATAGCTCATCCGTTCATCTACATTGATGACTGTCTCTGTGATCTCATAATCCACTACTTTGCCTTTGGGATCGATCAGCATGATACAACTCAGTGCCAGACGATCCTCGCCTGCATTGAGTGAACAGATACCGTTGGACAGTGTATGCGGCAGCATCGGAATCACGCGGTCTACAAGGTAGACCGAAGTACCTCTCTCCAATGCCTCCACATCCAGCGCCGAGTGCTCCTGTACATAGTTGGACACATCCGCGATATGCACGCCAAGGCGGTAATACCCGCCCTCCATCGTGAGCGATACGGCATCATCCAGATCCTTGGCATCTTCTCCGTCGATCGTGACCATCTGCACATCGCGCAGATCCTTTCTGCCTGCCATATCTGCCTCACTGACCGGCTTTGCGACTCTCACCGCCTGATTCAGCACTTTCTCTGGGAACTCGATCGGCAGTTCGTAATCCTTCGCGATTGCCAGAATATCCGTACCCGGATCATTGATATGACCGAGGATCTCTACCACGCGTCCCTCCGGCTTTTTGCCGTTGCCACCAAACTCTGTCAGTTCGACGACAACCTTATGCCCGGCGACTGCCCCCATCGAATGCTCGATCGGGATGAAGATATCCTCCGTGAACCGCGCATTATCAGGCACTACAAAGCCAAATGTCTTGCTCGACTCATAGGTACCCACGATCTGCGTCTTACCGTGTGCGAGCACCGCTGTGATCCTGCCTTCGCGCCGCTTGCCCTGCGGAGCGGCTGTGATACGCACCTGTACGGTATCGTTGTGGATCGCACCGCCGCGGTCGTCTTTTCCGATAAAGATATCTTCGTCTTCGCCCTCTACGCGCACAAATCCGAAACCTCTCGCGTTGCTCTCGAATACGCCTGTCACGGTACGTGTCTGCGCCTTTGCATATTTACCTTTTTTCGAAACCTCGATCCTGCCCTCTGCGACCAGCGCATCTAAAACTTCCTGCAGATCTGCCCGGTTCGTCTTTGGGATGTTGAGCAGCATCGCGATCTCCTTGACCTTCATCGGTACATACAGGTCATCGCAGATCAGTGCATAGATTGTATTTTTTCTCTCTTCAAATTTATTCATGTTATCCCCCATACATCCTTGTCGAATATACTATATGCAGGTGTTTGCGAAACTTTTTTTAAACCGGGCTGTCTGGCTGCGGTCACAGCCCGATTTAGAATCGTTTTGCTACCACGTAAATACGATATACGAAAAAAGGAACTGTCGTATATGACAGTTCCTCGGATTCGTAAATCTTATGCAATACTTCCGATGTTCAGTACACAGGAAATCACGATAAATAACACAACAAGCACTTTCGTGATCTTTACAAGCACACCTTCCATGGAACGACCCTTGTTCTTGCTCCAGTATGAATCAGATGTTCCTGCCAGCGCTCCGAGTCCTGCGGACTTGCCCTCCTGCATCAGAATGATAACTGTCAATGCAATACATATAAGAACTAACACAACTGTTAATATTGTCTTCAAAACTGCCACGATTTACACCTCCTATTTCTAGAACTTACTCACAACTTCTAAAAGTATATCATACTTATTTTTGTATTTCAACTATTATTTTCGCGCGATATATGCTATCTTGAAGGTATCAGATAATTTTTACCGGAGAGGAAAGGAATCACTGCCATGCAGACACAACCAAACCGCAAACGTACCAGGCTGCGCACGATCCAGCGCGCATTGATCATCCTGCTGCCGATACTGCTCAATATCCTGCTTGCATTAGTGATCATCAGACAAGTTCTGATTCGCAGCCAGACAGCACAGGATCTGCCCACTGCCTCTGAGGTCACGCAGTCGTCAGATCTATCCGGTGAACCGGATACCCCGCCGGATGATGATCCGGCAGACGGATCTGCCAATACGCCGGATTCCGAAACAGCCCAATCAGACGAAACGGCCGAACCGGCTGTGGAACCCACAGAACCCGTTACGCTCGTCTTTACCGGAGATGTACTGCTCTCGGATTACGTTCTGAATAACTACAACAGCAAAGGGATCAGCGGTGTCGTCTCTGACGATCTGCTCTCGGAATTACAGCAGGCCGACCTGACGATCATCAATAATGAGTTCCCGTTCAGCACGCGCGGTTCACAGGCTCCCGACAAGCAGTTCACCTTCCGCGTGGATCCGTCTTATGTGAGTGTTCTCACCGATATGGGTGTGGATATCGCCGGGCTGGCCAATAACCATGTATTAGACTACGGTTCCGATGCTCTGCTCGATACATTTGATACGTTAGATGCTGCCGGCATTGATTATATGGGCGCAGGTGTCGATATGGATCGCGCCAGCAGGCTCATCACACGCGAGATCGGCGGTATGACCTTCGGCTTTCTCGCCGCCTCACGTGTCATACCGGTCGTATCATGGGATGTGGCCAATGCTTCTCCCGGTGTATTCACGACCTACGATCCCGCGCGTCTGGTAGCAACGATCGAGGCAGCCCGCAGCCAGTGCGACTATCTCACGGTCATGGTACACTGGGGCATCGAACGCGATGCATATCCGCAGGAATATCAGACACAGCTCGCCAGACAGTATATCGATGCAGGCGCGGATCTGATCATCGGAGCGCATCCACATGTATTACAGGGAATTGACTATTATCAGGACAAGCCGGTCTGCTACAGTCTGGGAAATTTTATCTTCAACCAGGAGATTCCCCGCACAGCGATCGTAAAAGTAACCGTAGAAAAAGACAAGGAGCCGACGATCCAATTTTTTGCAGCTTCCGCGTCCGGTGCGTACACATCCCTCAGTTCATCCGAAGAAAAAGCATCGATCTATCAATATCTGGAGGAGATCTCCGATCATAAGATCTCTCTGGATGCGGACGGTGTGCTGTCACACTGATGCGATATATTTGTTCTTTATGCAGCTCTTAATACAGATTTTAATGCAAGTCTTTTATGCATATAAAACCTCCTGATTGGAAATCCTAACCAGAGAATATCAGTAACTATTCAAATAAGATATCAAGATCAGGAGGTTTTTTTATGAATCACAACAAACCAATCACCCATATCTATGCCCGTCAGATCCTCGATTCCCGCGGCAACCCCACATTAGAGACCCGGCTGACTGCCGAAGATGTCACCGGACGCGCCGCCGTTCCCTCCGGTGCATCCACCGGCGAACATGAAGCCGTTGAGCTGCGTGACAATGAGGCAGCTTATCGGGGAAAAGGCGTTCTGACCGCTGTCACACATGTCAATGATGCGATCCATAAGCTGTTAAACGGAGACAATGTCTTCGACCAGCGCAAGCTCGACTACCGCATGATCCGGCTCGACGGAACCGAAAATAAGTCTAAACTCGGTGCCAACAGCATGCTCAGTGTATCGCTCGCTGCGGCACGGGCTGCTGCTGCGTCATGTGATATGCCCCTCTACCGTTATCTCGGCGGATGCAATGCCAACCGCATGCCGGTGCCCATGATGAATATCCTAAACGGCGGTGCGCATGCCAAAAATCATCTGGACTTTCAGGAATTCATGATCATGCCGGTAGGCGCAGACAGCTTTCACGATGCACTGCGCATCGGCGCAGAGATCTATCACACACTCAAGCAGCTGCTGGAAAAAGAGCATCTGTCCACGGCTGTCGGTGATGAGGGCGGATTTGCACCCGATCTCAAGGATGCCTATGAGGTATTCGATCTGCTCATGCGCGCTGTAGAGACCGCCGGATACACTCCCGGAAGCGATATCGTGTTTGCTATGGATGCAGCCGCAAGCGAGCTGTACGACCGCGAAAGCGGCTGTTATTATTTTCCCGGTGAGAGCGCTGGTCTGCTCCACACGATCCAGACAGATCCGAATCCTTCTGACGATACGAAAGAGCTGTCCGTGACACGGACAACCGATGAAATGATCGCCTACTACACAGATCTGTGTGACCGTTATCCACTCGTATCTATCGAAGATGGTCTCGATGAAAATGACTGGGAAGGCTGGATCCGGCTCACACAGTGTATCGGTG
>Ga0129312_1000244_pt1 | contig 53767 bp, 53 predicted proteins | sample O827metagenome_FD_94434 | JGI IMG/M metagenome (GOLD analysis project Ga0129312, IMG submission 94434) | Orangutan group fecal microbial communities from Wisconsin, USA - O827 metagenome | ecosystem: Host-associated > Mammals > Digestive system > Large intestine > Fecal | place: USA: Wisconsin... | reverse complement strand
TATCTACACAGAAGAAGTGGAAGGCATTCAGGTGCATCGTTATGGTGCCCATATCTTCCATACAAGCAACAAGGAAGTATGGGATTACATTCAGCAGTTTGCAGAATTTAACCGTTATACCAACTCACCGATTGCCAGATATAAAGACGAGCTTTATAATCTGCCCTTCAACATGAACACATTTTCAAAGATGTGGGGCATTGTGACACCTGCTGAAGCAAAAGCCAAGATCGAAGAACAGGTAAAAGAAGCTGGCATCACAGAGCCGAAGAATTTGGAAGAGCAGGCACTGAGCCTTGTAGGCCGTGACATCTATGAGAAGCTGGTGAAGGGCTATACAGAGAAACAGTGGGGACGCCGTGCCGCAGAACTGCCGTCCTTTATTATCAAGCGTCTGCCGGTTCGTCTGACCTACGATAATAATTACTTCAACGATAAATATCAGGGTATCCCTGTGGGCGGATATACACAGATCATCGAGAAAATGCTGGAAGGAGCGGATGTGCGTCTGAACACAGACTTCCTTTCAGATAAAGAAGGATATTCAGCCATGGCCCACAAGATTGTCTATACAGGTATGATCGATGCCTATTACGACTATAGTCTGGGTGAACTGGAATACAGAAGTCTGAGGTTTGAGGATGAGATTCTGGATACGGACAATTATCAGGGCAACGCAGTTGTGAACTATACAGAATATGAGGTGCCTTATACCCGAATTATCGAGCATAAGCATTTTGAATACGGAACACAGCCGAAGACCGTGATCACCCGTGAGTACCCGCAGGTATGGCACCACGGAGATGAACCGTACTATCCGATGAACGATGAGAAGAACAATACATTGTACAAGAAGTACCGTGAACTGGCAGACAAAGAGGAGAATGTGATCTTCGGCGGAAGACTGGGCATGTACCAGTACTTTGATATGCACAATATCGTAGCTGAAGCACTGAAGTGTGCCCAGAAGTACTTATAATTAGAGAAGGTGACTGGATTGAAAACAGTAGTTGAATTATATGATGCCGAAAACCGCAGACCGGAAGTGATGGAGAAGGCCGGAGAAATTTTGAAGGCCGGCGGTCTTGTGGCATTCCCTACAGAAACAGTGTATGGACTTGGCGGGGATGCACTGAATCCTGAGGCATCTGCCAAAATTTATGCGGCAAAGGGAAGACCTTCAGACAATCCGCTGATTGTGCATATTGCAGATATGGAGGCCTTGAAGGTTCTGACATCGGAAGTGCCTGAGAAAGCGAGACTTCTGGCGGACCGTTTCTGGCCGGGACCATTGACTATGATCATGCCGAAGTCTGACGTGGTGCCTTATGCCACAACAGGCGGTCTGGATACAGTGGCCATTCGTATGCCTTCCCATCCCACAGCTTATGAACTGATCAGAAGCTCAGGTGTTTACATTGCGGCACCAAGTGCCAATACATCCGGCCGTCCGAGCCCAACAACAGCCCAGCATGTCTATGAGGATTTGAATGGCCGCATTGATATGATCATTGACAGCGGCAAAGTAGATATTGGTTTGGAATCCACCATTGTGGATTTGACAGGAGAGATACCGACAATTCTTCGTCCGGGTTATATTACCAAGGCGATGCTGGAAGAAGTAGTTGGTCCGGTGACCATCGACAAAGCCATTCTGGCAGATCATGAGGATCCGAATCTGCGCCCGAAGGCTCCGGGAATGAAATACAAGCACTATGCGCCGAAGGGGGACTTGGTGATTGTTGAAGGCAAAAAGCAGGCAGTGGCTGACAGGATCAATCATTTAATAAAGACAGATGCAGAAAACGGTTTAAAAACAGCGGTTATCGCTTCGTCTGAGAATTTATCTCTGTATGATGCAGACTGCAAGATCAATATCGGATCCCGTGAGCATGAAGAAAGTATTGCGGCGAATCTCTATGAAGTGCTGCGAGAGATGGATGAGCTTGGGGTTCAGAAGATGTATTCCGAGAGTTTTGCCGGCGGAAGCCTTGGGGCGGCCATTATGAACCGCCTGCTGAAGGCAGCAGGCCATCATGTGATCCGAGTGTAAGCTGACAGGTTAGTCATTGCTTCACGGAGGATCTGCAAAATCAGCATGCAAAACGAGGCATACAGGGTGTCTCGCCATTTTATACAACAAAGGAGAATGAGAAAATGATAGCACTTGGATGTGACCATGGCGGTTATGAACTGATGCAGGAAGTCATCAAATATTTGGAAGAGCATGGGCTGGAATACAAGAATTACGGTACGTATTCTACAGAGTCCTGTGATTACCCGGATTATGCAAAGAAAGTGGCAGAAGCCATTCTTTCAGGAGAGTGTGAGAAAGGCATTCTGATCTGCGGTACAGGTATCGGTATTACAATTGCAGCCAATCGCTATGAAGGTATCAGAGCGGCCAACTGTACAAACAGCTTTATGGCAGAAGCCACAAGAGAGCATAATGATGCCAATATCCTTGGTATGGGTGCGCGCGTCATTGGTGTGGGCACTGCATTGAAGATTGTGGATACTTTCCTCAATACACCATTTTCCAATGATGAGAGACACAAGAGAAGAATTGCCAAAATTGAACACTAATTACGGTTCAGGTATGGCACATGCATAATCATCCGCCGGGCAGGCATTCGTGTCTGCCTTTTACGGATGATTTTATATTATCTGCGTATCAGCCTGCAGATTGAGGATAAGTCTGCATGTTTATAAAGAAAAGGGGGATAAAGATGTCAGAAAAGAGACAAGATTATATCAGCTGGGATGAGTATTTTATGGGGGTGGCAAAGCTTGCCGGTCTGAGATCCAAAGATCCGAACAGTCAGGTGGGCTCCTGTATCGTCAGTCCGGACAATAAGATTCTTTCTATCGGGTACAATGGCTTTCCAAGAGGCTGCTCAGATGATGTTTTCCCATGGAGCAGAGAAGGAGATGAACTGGATACCAAGTATTTCTATGTGACGCACAGCGAGCTGAATGCCATTTTGAATTACCGCGGCGGCAGTCTGGAGGGCAGCAAGATCTACGTGTCCCTGTTCCCGTGCAACGAGTGTTCCAAAGCCATTATCCAGAGCGGAATCCGTGAAATTATCTATGACTCGGATAAATACGGGGATACGCCGGCAGTCATTGCATCAAGAAAAATGCTGGATGCGGCAGGGGTTCATTATCGTCGTTACATCCGGAGCGGTCGTGAACTGAAGATAACTGTATAATTCGGATAAGAATGATATCTGTGCGGCAGAGCCGGATGATGCATCAGGCCTTACGGACAAGTCTTGAAGGCGTCTATTATAAGGTATTCATAAACATTATTGGTAAAATATGGTCAATATAGATAGTAATAAGATACAGAATTATGTATACAGTAGACATGTTAAATAATAAACATGGGCCTATGCAAAAGAATTATAGACATATTCGTTAAATTTTGCTAAAATGAATATTGTATGGATTTTGAAACAAGTAGGGCATAAAGGGAGAGAGAGGATGAGAGATAAGCATGGTATAGGACAGGCGATTGTGATGATCACACAGCTCAGCATCAATATGCTTGTACCTGTTTTTATGTGTCTGTTCATTGGTATCTGGCTGGATAAGCGATTGGGTACAGGATGGCTGACACTTGTTTTTCTGATTCTTGGTATTATGGCATCTATTCGTTCAATGTTCATCACGTTAAAGCCATTGTTGAAGGGAGAAAGAGAGAAGAAGGATGAAGCATTTAAAAAGCAACTGGATGAGCAATTTAAAGACTCAGAATGAAGCACTTGCGGATCTGATTCTTGGTATCCTGATATTTGGCATACTGGTAGTATTTGTGGGAATGTTTGTGGCCCCGGATAAAGCAGCATTTGTGCTGGGTGCAGTACTTGGTACAGCGACTTCCGTAATTCGAGCCGTGCATATGGCGGTGACACTTGATCGGCAGCTGGATTACGGTGAGAAGGATGCAAGAGCTTATGCGGCACGTAATTATGGTATTCGTTATTTGATTATGATCGTAGTGCTTCTTGTTTCAACCAGACTGGGTGTTTCCGGCATGGCGGGAGCTGTTATCGGATTGTTTTCGATGAAGCCGGCTGCGATTCTGAGCCCTCAGATTCACAAGTATATTTATACCAGAATTTTTGGCAAAGGAAGGTGAAGTTATGGGCAATGAAGTCGACTTTATGGTACATGGATATGTTCCTTTGAACATTTTCGGCCATGAAGTCTGGTTGACGACAACGCATGTCTGCCTGTTGATTGTCTGCCTTTTTATGCTGGTCATAGGGCTGATTGTCAACAACAAGATGAAGCACGCAACAGAGGTGCCGGGAATGGTGCAGAATATTGCGGAGCTTTATGTGGAAATGATGGATGGCGTGGTTCAGTCAAGTATGTTCAGGCATTGGGGCAAATATGCCAACTATATCCTGACAATTTTCATGTTCCTTCTGTTTTCCAACATTTCGGGTCTCTTCGGACTCAGACCGCCGACTGCTGATTACGGTGTGACATTGCCGCTGGCATTGATCACATTTGTTTTGATTCAGTTTAATGCATTCAAGTGGAAGGGTGTTGGAGGCTATGTGAAGGATTTGATGGATCCGATCCCAATATTCCTGCCGATCAATATTATCAGCGAGGTTGCAACGCCGGTTTCACTGTCGCTGCGTCTGTTTGGTAATGTCATGGCCGGAACAATTATGCTGGCATTATATTACGGCATGCTGCCTGTGCTGGCAACAGTAGTGATTCCGTCATTCTTACATGCATATCTTGACTTATTCTCCGGAGCGATCCAGGCATATGTCTTCTGTATGCTGTCAATGACATTTATCTACCAGAAAATGCCGGAATAAAATATCCGGACAATCAAAATTTATATTTTTTTAAGGAGGAAATATAATGAATGGTATAACAAATGAAGGTTTAGTATTAGCGTGTTCAGCAATTGGCGCCGGCCTCGCTGTTATTGCCGGTATCGGACCTGGTGTAGGCCAGGGTATTGCAGCCGGTCATGGTGCATCTGCAGTTGGACGTAACCCGGGTGCTAAGGGTGATATCATGCAGACAATGCTTCTTGGTCAGGCCGTTGCCGAGACAACAGGTCTTTATGGTCTGGTTATCGCTCTGATCCTGCTCTTCGCCAACCCATTATTTGGCAAACTGTAAGATCAGACAATATTGTTTAAGCAATAATATAAAACAGAGATATTCTGAAAGGAGGCTTAAACTTGGAGGACAGATTGTTTGGGCTTGACGTGCAGCTCCTGTTCGATGCGTTTGTACTGTTTGTTGTGATTATGATCATGTACGCCATCATGAGCAGGCTCTTCTTTAAGCCGGTGCGTGCTTTTCTTGAACAGAGAAAACAGGCAGTGGCAGCAGACAGAGATGAAGCACAGCAGCTTCAGGAAGCAGCCGAGGTGTCAAAGGCGGCTTATGAAGAAAAGCTGAAGGCTGTACACAAAGAAGCCGAAGAGATTCTATCCGCATCCAGAAAAGCTGCAATGAAGCAGCAGGATGCCATTATTGACCAGGCGAAGTCAGAAGCCTCTGCAATCATGGAACAGGCAGACAGGGAAACAGTATCTGAAAAACAGCGTATCAAAGCGGATGTGAGAAAAGAGATGTGCGGACTGGCACTGGCAATGACAGGGCGGTTTGCAGATCAGGCGGATCCACAGCGCGGAGAAGTTCTTCTTGAGGAAGCGCTGAAGGAAATGGGTGGTGAAGCATGGTTGAATTAATTGTTACAGCGATCAATGTGTTCATCCTGTTTTTCCTGATGGGATACCTTGTCTCGGATATGCTGTCCGGAATGCTGACCAAGCGTCAGGAACGGATTGCTGATGACATCAACACGGCCCGTATGAGTAAAGAAGAAGCACTGGCTCTTAAGAATGATTATGAGCACAGACTGGCTGATTTTGAAAGTGAAAGGGCTGATATTCTTGAGAATACACGCAGGAAAGCTGCACAGATGGAAGAGAGAATTCTGCTGGATGGACAGCAGGAGGCTGACAGAGTGATTGCCCGTGCGAAGAGAGAAGCCGAGTTGAAGAAGACGAAGCTTATGGAAGATGTCAGACATGATATGATCATGGCTGCATCTATCACAGCAGGCAAGCTGGTAGCAGAAACTCTTGATGACAAGAAGCAGGCGGTATATATTCAGGAAATGCTGGATGAGATGGGTGAATCAACATGGCAGAATTAATTGATAAGACATATGGAGAGGCATTGTTTCAGCTGAGTCTTGAAGAAGGCAAGGTAGAACAGTATGCCGATGAAATAAGAAGCATCAAAGAAGCCATTGCTGAGAACCCTGAATTCATGGTTTTACTGGATCATCCTCAGATTACGAGGGAAGAGAAAGTGGAAGTCATGAAGAACTGTCTGGATGGCAGAGCCTCTGACAGTGTGACCGGCTTCTTTGTTACCGTTATTCAGGCGGGAAGACAGCATTATCTCATGGGAATGATCGATTATTTCCTGGATGCTGTCAGAAAGTATCAGCATATTGGCATAGCAGATGTGACCAGTGCCTGTGCATTGAGTGATGCGCAGAAGGCGGCCGTTGAGAAACGGCTTTTGGAGACAACAGGTGATGTCTCTATTGAGATTAATTATCAGGTAGATCCTGAGATCATTGGAGGATTGGTTATCCGGATCGGTGACAAGGTTGCCGACAACAGTATCCGGACCCAGATCAATACTCTGACGAAGGCTATATTAAACAGCTAGAAAGAAGGTGCCAAAAGCTCCATGAATTTAAGACCTGAAGAAATTAGTTCAGTTATTAAAGAACAGATTAAGAGATATAAATCAGAACTTGAAGTATCAGATATTGGTACAGTTGTTCAGGTAGCGGATGGTATTGCGCGTATTCACGGACTTGAGAATGCGATGCAGGGCGAACTTCTTGAATTCCCGGGTGACGTTTATGGTATGGTCATGAACCTGGAGGAAGATAATGTTGGTGCCGTTTTGCTTGGCAGCAACAGAAATATCAATGAGGGAGACGTTGTTAAGACAACAGGACGAGTAGTTGAGGTGCCGGTTGGCGATGCAATGCTTGGACGTGTTGTCAATGCCCTTGGTCAGCCAATCGACGGCAAAGGCCCTATTGATACCAATGCTTTCCGACAGATTGAGAGAGTAGCCCATGGCGTTATCGAGAGAAAGAAAGTCGATACACCGTTACAGACAGGAATTAAGGCGATTGACGCCATGATCCCGATTGGCCGTGGTCAGCGTGAGCTGATTATCGGTGACAGACAGACTGGTAAGACAGCCATTGCCCTTGATACGATTATCAATCAGAAAGGACAGGATGTCCTTTGTATCTATGTTGCAATTGGTCAGAAACAGTCTACAGTATCTTCTATTGTACACACACTGGAATCCTTCGGAGCCATGGATTATACAGTTGTTGTTGCAGCAACAGCATCCGAACTTGCACCATTGCAGTATATCGCACCTTATGCGGGCTGTGCCATTGGTGAAGAGTGGATGGAGCAGGGCAAGGATGTCCTCATTGTTTATGATGACTTAACCAAGCATGCGGCTGCTTATCGTACACTTTCCTTACTTCTCCGCAGACCACCAGGGCGTGAAGCATACCCAGGTGACGTTTTCTACCTGCATTCAAGACTTCTGGAACGTGCTTCCAGACTGTCCGATGATCTGGGCGGCGGTTCACTGACTGCGCTTCCAATCATTGAAACACAGGCGGGCGACGTATCTGCATATATTCCGACAAACGTTATTTCCATCACAGACGGACAGATTTACCTTGAAACAGAAATGTTCAACTCAGGTTTCAGACCGGCGATCAATGCCGGACTTTCTGTCAGCCGAGTTGGTGGTGATGCGCAGATCAAGGCAATGAAGAAGATTGCCGGTCCTATTCGTACAGAGCTTGCTCAGTTCAGAGAGCTGCAGTCCTTCGCACAGTTCGGTTCCGATCTGGATGCGGATACACTGCAGAATCTTGCACAGGGTGAGCGTATCCAGCAGATACTGAAACAGCCTCAGTACCAGCCGATGCCGGTTGAGAAACAGTTTGTTATGATTTATGCCGTTACAAGAAGACATCTGACAGATATTCCTGTAGATCAGGTACTTGACTTTGAAAAAGGTCTCCTGGAATACATGGACAGCAAGTGCGATGATGTTCTGACAGCCATCCGTACAGAGAAGGTACTGACAGACGACATCGAAGCAGGTCTGGTAAAGGCAATCACAGAGTACAAGAAGGTATTTCTGGAAGAAAATAAGAGGTGATAAAGCATGGCCTCAATGAGAGAAATTAAACGACGCAAAACCAGTATTCAGAGTACGGCTCAGATTACAAAAGCCATGAAGCTGGTTTCTACGGTTAAGTTTCAGAAGGCGAAAGTCAAAGCTGAAACCACCCGTCCGTATTTTGACAAGATGTATGAGACAGTGTCTTCTATCCTGTCAAGATCAGGCAATATTCACCATCGTTATCTGATGCAGGGTGAATCTCAGAAAAAGGCAGTTATTGTCATTACGTCCAATCGCGGCCTTGCCGGCGGCTACAACAGTAATGTTGAGAAGGCTGTTACCAGTGCCGGTTTTAATCCTGCAGATGTGCAGCTTTACACAGTAGGTAGTAAAGGACGTGACAATCTCTCCAAAAAAGGTTATGCCGTAGCAAAGGATTACGGCGATGTCATTGAAGCACCAACATATCGTGCAGCAATGGATATCGGCCGTGATGTGCTGAATGCCTTTTCGTCCGGTGAAGTGGGTGAAATCTGGATGGCCTATACGGTCTTCAAGAATACGATCACTCACATTCCGAAGATGATCCGCCTTCTGCCTGTTGCTGTTCCGGAAGAGGAGCACACAGAGGAGAAGAAAGACGGACCACTGCTTCTGATGAATTTTGAGCCGGAACCGGAAGAAGTACTGGATGCAGTCATTCCGAAGTATATCAACAGTGTTATCTACGGCGGTATGATGGATGCCGTTGCCTCTGAGAACGGTGCCCGTATGACGGCCATGGATAATGCAACAAGCAATGCAGAGGATATGATTGAGAATCTGACATTAAGCTATAACAGAGCAAGACAGGGTGCGATTACGCAGGAAATTACCGAAATCGTATCCGGTGCAGAAGCGCTTAAATAAACAGAAGGGAGTGATAGCAGCATATGGCAGAGCATAGTATTGGCAAAATCACTCAGATTATCGGTGCGGTACTGGATATCAAGTTTGCCGACGGAAATCTTCCTGAGATAAACGATGCCATCCGCATTACCAGAAAAGACGGCTCAACACTCGTTGTTGAAGTTGCTCAGCATCTGGGTGATGATACTGTCCGCTGTATTTCCATGGGACCTACGGATGGTCTTGTGCGTGGTATGGAGGCTATCGCTACAGGCGGCCCTATTACGGTGCCTGTAGGTGAAAAGACACTGGGACGTATTTTCAACGTTCTCGGTGAAGCAATTGATAATAAAGAAGCTCCACAGGCTGAAGAACACCTGCCGATTCATAGAAAACCACCTGCTTTTGAAGATTTGTCTGATGAGCAGGAAATCCTTGAAACAGGTATCAAAGTCGTTGACTTACTTTGCCCTTATCAGAAGGGTGGTAAGATCGGTCTGTTCGGTGGTGCCGGTGTTGGTAAGACCGTCCTGATCCAGGAGCTGATCCGTAATATCGCAACAGAGCACGGCGGCTACTCTGTATTTACAGGTGTAGGCGAGCGTACACGTGAAGGTAATGACCTTTACACTGAAATGTCTGAATCTGGTGTTATCAACAAGACAACCATGGTATTCGGACAGATGAATGAGCCGCCTGGCTCAAGAATGCGTGTCGGTCTGACAGGACTGACAATGGCAGAACATTTCCGTGATACAGGTAAAGACGTGCTGCTTTTCATTGATAATATTTTCCGTTTTACACAGGCTGGTTCAGAGGTATCCGCTCTGTTAGGCCGTGTACCGAGTGCCGTTGGTTATCAGCCGACACTGCAGACGGAAATGGGTGCGCTCCAGGAGCGTATCACATCTACAAAGACAGGTTCCATCACATCCGTACAGGCTGTATATGTACCTGCCGATGACTTAACAGACCCTGCTCCGGCAACAACATTCACCCATCTGGATGCAACGACAGTACTTTCACGTTCCATCGTTGAGCTGGGTATTTATCCGGCCGTTGATCCTCTGGAATCCACATCCCGTATGCTGGATCCACATATTGTCGGTGAAGAACATTACCGCGTTGCCAGAAGCGTACAGGAGATTCTTCAGCGTTATAAAGAATTACAGGATATTATCGCTATTCTTGGTATGGATGAACTTTCCGAAGAAGATAAGCTGGTTGTATCCAGAGCACGTAAGGTTCAGAGATTCCTGTCCCAGCCTTTCTTCGTAGGCGAACAGTTTACAGGTCTGAAAGGACGTTATGTACCGCTGTCTGAGACAATCCAGGGCTTCAAGGAAATCATTGCAGGTAAATACGATGATATTCCTGAAAGCTATTTCCTGATGGCAGGTAATATTGATGACGTTCTTGCCAAAGTGAAATAAGTCTGGAGGATGAGATATGGAAGCCTTGATGCAGCTGCAGATCATTACACCGGATCGTCTGATGTGTGATGAGTCTGTCAAAATGGTTGAAATGAGAACTGCGGAAGGCGAGATTGGCGTCCTTCCGGGACATATTCCGGTGACTGTCATGATGGCACCGGGAGTCACTCATATCACAAAGGCTGACGGAAGTATCCGACATATTGCGATTCATGATGGTTTTGTAGAGATACAGCCGGACAAGATCAGCATCATGGCGGAAATTGCCGAATGGCCGGAGGAAGTCGATCTGGATAGAGCAAAAGCTGCGCTTTCCCGTGCGAGAGAGCGTATTACAAATCCAGGTCCGGATACGGATGTAGCCCGCGCAAGACGTGCATGGGCCCGTGCCGCAGCTCGAATTGAATTACTTACCCGCGAGTGGTAAAAGCATAAAAGATGCAGTCCACAGCTAATGATGAATCATCGGAAGCTGGGGACTGCTTTTTTATACCATCATCATAAAAAATAACTGCAGAGAAGATTCCGGGCGTGCTATAATAGACAGACGGGAGAGCATAACAATCATAGAAAGAGAGTGACTTGCATGCAGGAAAATTATTACAAGCCGATCAAACTGGCAGAAAACATCTTTCACATTTATGAACCGGGCAATGTCTATACCACATTGATTATCGGTGAGGAGAAAGCACTTCTAATTGACACAGGTTATGGCTTTGGAGATCTGGCCGGCTTTGTTCGAACCTTGACAGATAAGCCATTGGAGGTGGTGCTGACCCATGGTCATACAGATCATTGCGGAGGAAATTCACAGTTTCCGATGGTTTATATGAATATGATGGATGTGCCGACCTATCTCTGGTATGAAGCAACGCAGAAAACATTGATCGTAGAGAAGTTCAAAAGAGACCGCGCGGCTGCAGGACTGCCGGATGTGTGGCCTGAAAATTTTGATCAGAAGAAATGGACCGAACAGCATACACGGCATTTTGAACCGCTGAAGAATGGGCAGATTTTTGACCTCGGCGGCAGAAAAGTGGAAATCTTTTTTATGCCGGGACATACCGTCGGATCCATTGTGGTTTTTGACCATGAGACAGGCCTCCTTTTCTCCGGGGATAATATTAGTGACAGTTTGTGGATTATGTTTGATACCAGTGCTCGGCTTTCAGAATACGTAGAGCATCTGATGGATATTAAGCTGCTTCCGATCAAAGGCATTGTGGCGGCTCACAGAGGCATCATTTTTCCGGTAAGTATTATGAGTGATCTGCTGAGGACGATCAGCTGTATTAATCCGGAGACAGATCGGACATTTACGCATCCGAGAACAGGGCAGAAAGCACTCAAGCATCGTGAGGAATGCCGTGCAGTGGAGGATATTAAGTATATATATGTTGTTTACGATAAGGATAAAATTGAATAATTATTAAAAAGTTGTTCCGGTATGTAATCATATTTATCTTAAATATGTATGAAATGTTGCGCTTTTATTAAGAAAGTGTTATTATAAAAAGAAGATGAGTATGAGAGAAAGGGGAGCAATGTCAGCATGAAGAAGATAGCAAACAGACTTTTGGCAGGATGTTTGATTGCAGGTCTCATTTTGGCACAGGGACATCCGGAGATTGCGTATGCTCAGGAAAATCCGGCAGATGGGACTTTACAGACAGAGTCAACAGTGGAGAATGCAGACGAAACAGAAGCAGCAGAAGAGACAGAGACAATCATAGAGGAAACAGAAGAAATTGCTCAAACAGAATCAGTCATTGACAGCCATCCATCAGAATCAGAGACAGAAACGATGGAAACGGAAGTTTCAGAGACAGAAACTGCTGATGCAGCGGTACATATGATTACGGGATTTCAGGATTTGGCAGCCCAGGATGCCAGAATAGATATCGCTTATGCGGATAAACCATCTTTGGAAGAATTAGTTGCGGTTATGCCGAAGACAATGAATGTTTATCTGGACGGCAGCAATGAGTTACAGACGATTCCTGTCAGTTGGTACTGTGCAACAGAGGATTATGAGGAAACGGAAGGCCATTATTATCAGTTCAGTCCTTCATTTGATGAAGAACAGTATCAGCTGTCTTCAGATATCGATTTGCTGACGGAAGTTCCGTATATCGGTGTCTTTTTATATGCGGATGACGGCATTTCACTTTTATCTTCAGATAGTGAGAGTACGAATACAACCATTGTTTTTAATTATTTGATAGATGAATTGAAGATGAATTCAGCTGCGGCCTGCGGTGTATTGGCAAACATATACTATGAGTCTGGATTTGATCCGCATATGAGCGGAGACAATAATACAAGCTATGGTATCTGTCAGTGGCATGCTGATCGTAAGACAAATTTAATTAATTACTGCAAGGCGAATAACCTGGATTATACAACAATTGAAGGACAGCTGGCATTTCTGAAATATGAACTGGTCAATAGTTACAGCAAGATTTACAATTATATGCTGGATGAAAAGAATACAGCAGACGGTGCATACGATGCAGGCTGGTATTGGTGCTATAATTTTGAGGTGCCGGCAAATCGAGAGACAGTTTCTGTTACGCGAGGCAATCTGGCGAAGAATACATACTGGGAACAGTACGGCAAAGATGAAATTGCACCGCCAGCCATCACCGGTCTTCAAAATCTGGAGAAGGGTGTTCAGTTAAAATGGAAAGTGACAGCAGGTGCCTCCGGCTACAACATTTACAGGAAAACCTTTTTAAATGATGCATGGACTAAGATTGGCTCCGCAGCAGAAGGTGACACAGATTGTTATACAGATCAGAATGTTAATTGCGGGACAACCTATTACTATGCGGTGACGGCATGTGTCGGGGATACTATGTATGATACATATGTTACAACAGATGCGGTCAATTACAGGACCGGTCCGGGAACTTCTTACGCCAAGGCGGGGACACTGGAAGCAGGTGTACAGGTAAAGGTGGATCCTTCTTACAAAAAGACGGCAGATGGATATACATGGTACAAGATCCATTATTCCGGCGGTGATTATTATGTTGTTTCTCAGTACCTGAAGAAGCAATCTTCTGCATCAGGCAATGCATCCCTTCAGGAATCAGAGAAATCTTCATATAGAAGTATTATGTATCTGACACAGGTGACATTGACGAAATCGGAGAATATTGCAGACGGCGTCAAAATCAGCTGGAATAAAGTGAAAGGCGCGTCAGAATATTATGTTTACCGGAAGGTCAGCGGCGGCAAATATACCCGTCTTGGGAAAACTTCTGGAAACGCTCTGAGCTATACAGATAAAACAGCTGAAAGCGGCAATACATATATTTATACAGTGCGGGCGGTATCGGGAGATTCTATAGGTATTTATAAATCTACAAGTACTATTTATTATCTGGCGTATCCTGTTATAAGCAGTGTATCAAATGTACAAAATGGCATACGGATCAGCTGGAACAAGGTAAAAGGCGCATCAGAATATTACCTTTATAGAAAGAACAGCGGCGGCTCCTATTCACGTCTGGACAGTATTTCCGGCGATACATTGAGCTATACAGACAAAAAGGCTGAATATGGAGAAAAATATACCTATACACTTCGAGCTGTTAATAAAAATACAATCAGTGCTTATCAGTCACTGAAAGAGATTGTATGTTTAAGTACGCCTGTTTTAGATAAGGCGACATCGAAGCAGGACGGCATGCATATTTCCTGGAAGCAGGTAAAGGGAGCTGACGGTTACTATATCTATAGGAAAACAGGCAGCGGAAATTGGCAGAGAATAGGAAGTGTCAACAAAGGCGCAGCTGTTTCCTATACAGATGGCAGCGCTGTCGGCGGTTTAACATATACGTATACTGTGCGTGCGAAAAAAGACACCTCGTTATCGGGCTATAATAATACAGGACTGGTTCAGAGATATTCTCAGAGTCTGGTGAATTACACGACAACAGAAAAGGTAAATTATCGGACAGGAGCAGGCACATCCTACAGCATCGGAGGCACATTCAATAAGGGTACGGCTCTTAAGGTGGTTGCAAACTATAGTATCAAGGCTGATGGCTATACATGGTATAAAATTTATTACAAAGGCAAGTATTATTTTGCTGCCAATAAATATTTGAAAAAAGCATAATATTACGCTTGACTAACCTCACATCTGCGTATTATATTAATGATAATCTCTTTGCACTGCATTTATACAGTACAAACTGATCAGGCGGGGCGCACTTTTTATAAGCGATTGCAGCCGGGCCCTTTCGGGCAGCAGATGAATGGAATGATGAAGCATCTGCGGGACAGTTGGTGTTCCGCAGGTGCTTTTTATATTTTACGCGGATAATGAGGCAAAGCCTATGCTTGCATGAGGCCTTGCCGAATATCGCGATAACGAGTGAAACTCGCAAAGCGTGTTTCATCTCGTTTTAAATCTCGTTTCAGAGAGCATCTGCAGCAGAATATGGAGATAGAGAACGAGTACAGAAATCATTTTATCTCAGAATGGAGGGCGTTATTTATGAAGAATGAAAAAACAAAGACAAATGAACAAATCGCAATGCAGGTTTCAGCCAACAGTATTGCTGTGAATCTGATGTTATCTATTTTTAAATTGATTGCCGGTCTTTTGGCATCATCGGGAGCGATGATCTCCGATGCCATTCACTCAGCATCGGACGTGTTCAGCACAATTATTGTTATTATCGGTGTTAAGATTTCCGGCAAGGCATCAGACGAGGATCACCCTTATGGACACGACAGATTCGAATGTGTTGCTTCTATTATATTAGCAATCCTTCTTGGTGTTACAGGTGTCGGCATCGGCTTGACTGGTGTACAAAAACTGATGGCCGGTCATTACGATACACTGGCAGTACCGGGTGTGCTGGCATTGGCAGCGGCTGTTATTTCTATTGTTGTCAAGGAAATCATGTATTGGTACACAAGAAATGCAGCGAAGAAAATTAATTCTGGTGCATTAATGGCGGATGCATGGCATCATCGTTCAGATGCATTATCTTCCGTAGGCAGTTTTGTCGGTATTTTTGGTGCCAGAATGGGCTTCCCGATGTTGGATCCGCTGGCCAGCGTTGTCATCTGCCTGTTTGTTGTCAAAGCAGCAGTAGATATTTTCAGAGATGCCATCAGCAAGATGACAGATAAATCCTGCGATCAGAAAACGGTCAATGCGATGCATGACTGCATTATGAGCATACAGGGTGTAGAGGGCGTAGACCTTCTGAAAACAAGATGCTTTGGTTCAAAATACTACGTCGATATCGAAATCAGCGCCGACGGTGACAAGAAACTGAAGGAAACACATGCCATCGCAGAAAACGTCCATCAGGCCATCGAGCACCAGTTCCCACTGGTCAAACATTGCATGGTCCATGTCAACCCGGCATAAAACGATACATTGTCGTAGCTGGGGCTGTAAAATTTGATGCAGAATCATTCAGTCAGTTTTGTAAAAATAAAAGTGCTGCATATTAAAAACTAAATACTTTGTAAAATATTTAAGAGATAGAGTTTTTCAATCATTTTTGGATATATAAGAAAATTCCATAGCGTGCGGTCAATAACTATCGAAAAAAGGACCTCAAAAGGACTTATTCAAAAGCAGGTGCTTCGACGCCGGCCGGTACTTAGGCAGTGTTTTTTACTGCCTTACGTACCGCTGCCAGGTGTCGGCAGCGAGAGCGGCCTGTGTTGAATAAGTCCTTTTGAGGCCCTTTTCTATATATCGGGGAACCGCACGCCTTAAACTTTTCAAACTTTTTTCAAAAATTTTACATAACACTGGTTTTAGATTTTACATGGGAGTTTTATCTTTAATAGCGACACGAGAAGTCGAGTAGTAAAAAAGAAATCTCAATGAGAAGGAGAAATGAGAAATGAAAAAATTTATTTGTACAGCTTTAACACTTGCAATGGTTGTAGGAAGCCTTGCAGGATGCGGTAGTTCATCATCAAAAGAAACAACAGCAGCAAGCGGAGCAGCTACAGAAGCTGCAACAGAGGCAGCCCAGGCAGACGGTGCTTCTTCAGCAGGCGATTTTGATACAAGTAAGGAAATCAGTGTTAACTCACGTGAAGATGGTTCAGGTACAAGAGGTGCTTTTATTGAACTCTTTGGTGTAGAAGAAAAAGCAGCCGATGGTACAAAAGTAGATAATACAACGGTAGAAGCCAATATTACAAATAGTACAGCGGTTATGATGACAAGTGTAGCCGGTGATCCATATGCAATTGGTTATATTTCACTTGGTTCTTTAAATGACACAGTTAAGGCAGTTAAGATTGACGGTGCCGAAGCAACAACAGAAAATGTAGCAAATGGTACATACAAAGTTGCAAGACCATTTAATATCGTAACAAAAGATGGTCTCAGCGATGTTGCACAGGATTTTGTAGATTACATCATGAGTGCTGAAGGTCAGGACATCATTGAACAGAATGGTTACATCAAGATTGATCAGAATGCAGCCGCTTATGCAGGCAGCAAACCATCAGGTAAAATCGTTGTAGCAGGTTCTTCAAGTGTATCTCCTGTTATGGAAAAATTAAAAGAGGCTTATCTTGCAGTCAACACAAATGCAGATATTGAAATTCAGACATCTGATTCTACAACAGGTATCACATCTGCACAGGAAGGTATTTGTGATATCGGTATGGCATCCAGAGATCTCAAAGATACAGAAACAGATGTAACAGCGACAACAATCGCACAGGATGGTATTGCAGTGATCGTTAACAACGAAAACCCTGTAGACAACCTTACAAGCGATCAGGTAAAAGCTATTTTCACAGGTGAAACAACAAGCTGGGCAGATGTTCAGTAAGCAATAATAAAAGTGGGGGCTGTCTCCGGACAGTCCCCTGTTTTAGGATACAGGAGTATTTATGAAAGTCAAAGAAAAAGTAATGGAAATTGTTTTCCTGGTAGCGGCGTGTGTTTCCATTCTGGCGGTTCTGCTGATTTGCGTGTTCCTTTTTTCCAGTGGTATTCCGGCCATCGGCAAAATAGGACCGCTGAATTTCCTGGGAGGAACTGTCTGGAAACCGAGCAATAACTTATTTGGCATTCTGCCGATGATTCTCGGCAGCATTTACGTAACAGCCGGTGCTATTGTCATCGGTGTACCAATTGGAATCTTTATGGCTGTTTTTATGGCGAGATTTTGTCCGGAAGGGCTTTACAAAATTTTAAAACCTGCAGTAGAGCTTCTGGCAGGTATTCCATCCATTGTCTACGGTTTCTTTGGTATGGAAGTACTGGTGCCGCTGCTGCGTGATGTATTTGCGGACTTTAACTGTAAAGGCAATTCTATGCTGGCAGCTTCGATTCTGTTGGGCATTATGATTCTGCCGACAATTATCGGTGTTTCTGAATCTGCAATTCGTGCTGTACCGAATAGTTATTATGAAGGCTCGCTGGCTCTGGGAGCTGATCATGAAAGAAGTGTATTTTTTGCAGTTCTTCCGGCAGCAAAATCCGGTATTCTGGCAGGCGTTGTTCTTGGCATCGGACGAGCAATCGGCGAGACAATGGCAGTGATCATGGTTGCCGGCAACCAGCCAGTGATTGCACACAGTATTTTCAAAGGTGTTCGTACAATGACCGCAAATGTCGTTATTGAAATGGGATACGCAACCGGCTTGCACAGAGAGGCATTGATTGCAACGGGTGTTGTACTGTTTGTATTCATCCTGCTCATTAATCTGTTATTTTCAGTTATTAAAAGGAGGGAAAAATAATGAAAGAAGTAGATGGCATTAAAGCCATTAACAAGGTTTCTTTTGGACAGCGCCTGAAAGCTTATAAGAGAAGCAAATTATCTTTCCTTCTAGCTGTATTGGTTTTACTTTCAGCCATTCTTACCATTGGTGTATTGGGATATCTGATTTTCTATATCCTGATCAAAGGTGTACCGAATCTTAGTCCGGAACTTTTCTCTCTGACATATACTTCAGAAAATGTTTCTATGGTTCCGGCGATTATCAATACGTTGATGATGACCATTCTGGCCCTTTTGATTGCCGTACCCCTTGGTATTTTCTCAGCCATTTATATGGTGGAGTATGCGAAAAAAGGCAATAAGCTGGTAGGTGCGATCAGTGTTACGACAGAGACACTGGCAGGCATTCCTTCCATTGTATATGGCCTTTTCGGTATGCTGTTTTTTGTAACTTATCTGCATTGGAAATATTCCATACTGGCAGGTGCGTTTACACTTTCTATTATGATTTTGCCTTCCATTATGCGTACAACTCAGGAAGCACTTTTATCAGTGCCGGATTCATATCGTGAAGGCAGTTATGGTCTGGGGGCAGGTAAACTGAGAACGGTTTTCAGAATTGTACTGCCGTCTGCAATCCCGGGTATCCTGGCGGGTATTATTCTGGCGATCGGTCGTATCGTGGGTGAAACCGCAGCATTGATTTTTACAGCAGGAACCGTACCGGATATTGCCAAAAACCTGATGTCATCCGGTCGAACATTGGCCGTTCATATGTATGTATTGTCCGGTGAGGGTCTGCACACAGATCAGGCTTATGCCACCGCTGTGGTATTGCTGGTAGTCGTGATTATCATCAATGGACTTTCCACATTGATTGCCAAGAAATTTACGAAGGCATAAAGAAGAGAAAGGAATAAATATGGATAAATTTAATGTAGAACATCTTGATTTATATTATGGTGATTTCAAGGCGCTCAAGGATATTAATCTTAAGCTTCCGGCCAATGAGATCACAGCATTTATCGGACCCTCCGGATGCGGTAAATCGACATTCTTAAAATCCCTGAATCGTATGAATGACCTTGTGGAGGGATGTAAGATCACCGGCAAAGTCACTTTGGATGGCGAGGACATTTATGGGCCGAATATGGACGTGAATGTGTTGAGAAAAAAAGTAGGTATGGTTTTCCAGAAACCGAATCCTTTTCCGATGAGTGTTTATGACAATATCACATATGGCCCGAGAACCCATGGCATCCACAAAAAATCCCAGTTAGACGAGATTGTAGAACGCTCACTGAGAGGAGCCGCTATCTGGGATGAATTAAAGGACAGACTGAATAAGAGTGCGCTTGGGCTTTCAGGCGGCCAGCAGCAGAGACTCTGTATTGCAAGAGCATTGGCTGTACAGCCGGATGTCATTCTGATGGATGAACCGACTTCTGCACTGGACCCTATTTCTACTTCTAAAATTGAAGATCTGGTTCTGGAACTGAAGAAGGATTATACCATTATCATGGTCACCCATAATATGCAGCAGGCAACCCGTGTTTCAGACAGAACCGTCTTTTTCCTGCTGGGAGAAGTGATTGAAGACGGCAAAACAGAAGAACTCTTCTCAATGCCAAGAGACAAGAGAACAGAAGATTATATCACAGGGAGGTTTGGCTAATGCGCAATCGTTTCGATTTACAGTTAAAGCAGCTTAATGATGACATTATTGAGATGGGCAATATGATTGAAAGAGCCATCGAAATGGGTGTTTATGCATTGATTGCCCATGATCAGGATAAGGCAAAACAGACCATTGATTATGATATGGATATAGACCATATGGAACGCGATATTGAGGCGTTATGTATGAAACTGCTGCTTCAGCAGCAGCCGGTGGCGAGAGATTTGAGACAGATTTCCTCAGCACTGAAGATGATTACAGATATGGAGCGAATCGGCGATCAGGCATCGGATATCGCTGAGCTTTCACTTCAGCTGGGTGATGTATCTGATATTGCAGAGCTCTCATTGATCCAGAAAATGGCCAACGAAACGATGATGATGGTCGTTCGAGGTACAGAAGCGTATGTTACAAAGGATCTGGAAGTGGCCCGCAGTGTCATTGATAACGATGATGTGGTAGATGATCTTTTCGATCAGGTCAAGATGGCACTTGTGAAGCGTATTCAGGAGAATCATGTGAAGAGCTTTGAAGCAGCCGATCTTCTGATGGTTGCCAAGTATTTTGAGAGAATCGGTGATCACGCCACCAATATTGCGGAGTGGGTGATCTATTCTATCACCGGCAAGCATGTAGATGAAGTAGAAGGTTAAGTATGACCGTAAGCCTGAAAGAGAAATAAAAAGAAAGGCGGGAGAGAATGATGATAAAGCGTATGTGGTATGAACTGAATATTCTGGCGTTGAGAAAACATGTGCGCCCTGTCAGCCTGTTCCTGCTGGTGCATACATTGCTCTGGTGTGACCTGACATGGCTGGTTTGCCAGATAGGATGTGATATTCTGGAGATACCAAGGGCACTGTATCAGATGAATATTCTTCTGATTACGGCCTATGCAGGTGTTTTCGGAGGACTGATCGGCGGCATGATCTATCTGATGCATGAGAATCTGAGCTAAATGACGGTGATTGAATCAGCTGCTGTAAAAGAGTATAAATAGTAAAAGTTAAAGTATGAATAGCAAAATGACCCGTATACGGTGGAAATTCCACTGCATACGGGTCATTTTCAGATTCAAAAAATCCTCTGAACAACACGAAAACTTACGTTGTCCGACAAAAATTCCTTTGTAATCATATTTCATTCATCTGCCCGGCAGAATGTACAGAGAATCAATGGAATGTAATATGTAAGTGGCAGGATTAAAGCATCCCTGGTTCCCGTGATATTCTGAACACAGCCGACAGTGCAAATGGATCGTTATCAGACAACGCAAGTTAAAGCGTTATTGAAATTATATCATTTCGCATGGAAAATATCAATGACTGGAGCTATGAAAAAAAGCAATAGGTCTGTGAGTAAAAAAGAGGACTTGCATTTCAAGGCGGCAGCTGTTAAGCTAGAGTTGGTCAATGAAGAAGAGATAAATATATTTAAAAATAGGAAGAGAGGGATATCCATTGATTACATCAGATGACATATTATCCCTGAATTTTTACAATTATGGGAATCCTTTTACCGGCAGTTATCGGGGAATGAGATACCGCATTATCAAACAGAAAGAGGCCAAAGACGAGGAAGGTCAGATCCTTAAGGAGGAAGGCCTGCTTGCAGCGATATGGCCGGAACCTTTTGCTTACGAGAAGACAGCAGATGAGTTGAAGACAACGAGACTTTTTCCTTTTAGTGAAGAGGGCAAAGCGCAGGTGCTTGAATGGCTGAATTCGTCCTGGGAGAATGGCGAATGGAAGCCGGGCTTTACGGCTTCCGAGCTGGATGAACTGGCACAGAAGATGCAGGAAGGACATGAAGCATGAGAAGGACAAAGGCGGATTGGAGAGAAAAACTTCAGACAGATTTAAAATAATATAGAACAGGGGGATTTTAGAATGAAACAATATGATGTGATTATAATCGGTGCAGGACCGGGCGGTATTTATTCCGCCTGGGAACTGGCTATGAAGAAACCGGAATTGAAGATTGCCGTTTTTGAGAAGGGCAGAGAACTTGAAAAGAGAAAATGTCCAATTAACGGCGATACAGTGAAATCCTGTGTGGGATGTTCATCCTGTGCGATCATGAGCGGATTTGGCGGTGCGGGAGCTTTTTCTGACGGCAAATACAATATTACCAATGAATTCGGCGGCACACTGCATGAATACATCGGCAAGAAGAAAGCGATGGAACTGATGCGGTATGTGGATGATATTAATATGAGCCATGGCGGCGAAGGCACCCGTATGTATTCAACCGGGGATACAAAGTTTAAGAAGATTTGTATCCAGAACAATCTGCATCTTCTGGATGCCTCTGTGCGGCATCTTGGTACAGATGTGAATTATATTGTGCTGGAACAGCTTTTTGCAGAACTGAAGGACAAAGTAGACTTCTATTTCAATTGCGGTGTCGAGCACGTGACAAAAGAAGCCGACGGCTATGGTGTCCATACGGCGAAGGAAAGCTATCTCTGCAAACAGTGTATTATTTCTGTTGGCCGAAGCGGCAGCAAATGGATGGAAACCGTCTGTCAGGAAATGGATATTCCGACGAAATCCAATCGTGTGGATATCGGTGTGCGTGTTGAACTTCCGGCGGTCGTATTTTCAGATCTGACGGATGAGTTATACGAGAGTAAGATTGTATACAGAACAGAGAAATTCGAAGATTTGGTACGTACATTCTGTATGAACCCGAAGGGTGCGGTTGTTGCAGAGAATACCAATGGCATTGTGACGGTGAATGGCCATAGCTATGAAAATCCGGAACTTCAGACAGAAAATACGAATTTTGCGCTTCTGGTGGCCAAGCATTTTTCGGAGCCATTTAAGGACAGCAACGGCTACGGTGAAAGCATTGCCCGCCTTTCCAATATGCTGGGCGGCGGTGTGATTGTACAGCGTTTTGGAGATCTGATTCGAGGAAGAAGAAGTACAGAAAAGCGTATCAGAGAGAGTCTGGTTGTGCCGACATTGTCAGCAACACCGGGTGATTTAAGTCTTGTGCTTCCTAAGAGAATTCTTGACGGCATTATCGAGATGATCTATGCACTGGACAAGATTGCTCCGGGTACGGCCAATGGCGATACTTTGCTTTATGGTGTGGAAGTGAAGTTCTATAACATGGAAGTTTCTATTGATGAGAACCTTGAGACAAGACACAAAGGATTGTATATTATCGGCGATGGCAGCGGTGTGACCCACTCCCTGTCCCACGCGTCTGCCAGCGGTGTGTTTGTGGCAAGACGCATTATGGAAGGCATCGAATAAAGATCATATACAGGACGGTTCCGGCGGCCACGCTTAACAGCGTATTGCGTTTCCAGAGATGGAGAATGACGACACCTGCAATGGCGATGGCGGCAGCAATGGTTTCTGTGCCGAGTACAGTTAATGGACTCTTCAGGCAGTAAATAACCAGAACAGCGATAATAGCAGGCGGCAGTTTGTCGGCAATTTCTTTGATGAAAGCCGGCATCTGCCGCCTTTTAAATACCAGAAAGGGAAAGGCACGAATGAGAAAGGTGATGCCGGAAGCAATGGCAATAAGCAAAATAGAATGAGCGGTATTCATTAGGGCGTCTCCTTTCTTCTTTCAGCCTGTGTAAAGGCAGTGACAAATAAAACGGTGATAATAAGCGCCGGCAGCAGAAAATTGCCCGAGCCAAAGAGGAACAGGCAGACAATGCCGGCAAGAAGTCCGGTAACGGCACAGCGGCTGGCAGCTTTTGGATGCGCCAGTACCTGATCCAGCAGAATGACAACAAAAAGCGCAGTCATGGAGAAATCAATGCCGGTGAAATCAAAGGGCAGAACCTGACCGAGAAGCGCACCGATGACAGAACCGATGATCCAGTAACTCTGATCAAAAAGGTTGATCAGAAACCAGGCCGGTCGGTTTTTCTCTTCCGGATCCTCATTTTTACAGCTGCACAGCACAGAATAGGTTTCATCCGACAGAGAGAAAATCATATAAAGCTGTGACTTCATTTTCTTAAAAGATTCTATAAAGGACAGACCGTAAAAAACATGGCGGCTATTCACAAAAAGCGTAGTAACCGCAACCGTCAGCGGCGAAGCAGAAGCAGCCAGCAGCGGTACCAGCACAAACTGCATGGAGCCGGCATAAACAAACTGATACAGAATGCCCATATAAAATTAAAACCAGCCTGCTGCAGAACGATACCAAAAGCAATGCCAAGGAAAATATAGCCAAAAAGAACCGGCAGCGTCCTGGAGAAAGCGTATTTTATGTATTTCTTCATTTTTCCATTTCCTTCCCAACATACTTTACTTATCATAGCAAGTTAATGAAGAAAAATCAAATAAATACAGGGTATTAGTGGGTATAGAAAAAAATTATGGGTGGTATAAGGTGACTGAAAGCTGCGTAAATAGCAGGCTTTTATTGACGGGAATAGATTTTCTATGTTACTCTAAGAGAAGGATATTAATGAACATTTTAGTATAAAGCGGCAAATGAATGCAAAACGCTCATTTACTTGGATGAACGTATAAAATAAACAGTTCATGGCAGGTGCTTCTGGCGCGGCTGGCACTTAGGTGCTGCTTTTTAGCACCTTATGTGCCACTGCCAGCGACAGGCAACGCGAGTGTGCCTGCCGTGAACTGTTTATTTTATACGTTCTCAAAGAACGGGAATAAAGAGGTGTTTATCATGAGTTTTAGGGATGATTTTGTATGGGGTGCTGCCACCAGTGCCTATCAGATAGAGGGCGGCGTTTTCGGCGAAGGAAAAGGCCGGCATATATGGGATGTTTTTGTCAAGGAGCCTGGCAAGGTTTATGAAGGCCACACAGGGAATGTGGCCTGTGATCATTATCACCGTTTCCGTGAGGATGTACAGATCATGAAGGAGATGGGGCTGAAGGCCTATCGGTTTTCTATGGACTGGTCCAGAATTTTGCCGGATGGTGTCGGAAGGGTGAATGAGAAAGGTGTAGCCTTTTATAATGAACTGATTGATACACTTTTGGATAACGGCATAGAGCCCTATGTGACGCTGTACCATTGGGAACTGCCGTATGAATTGTATAAAAAGGGCGGATGGATGAATCCGGATATGCCGGAGTGGTTTGGGGAGTATGCTGCCCTTGCGGCGAAGCTGTTCAGTGACAGGGTAAAATACTTTTTTACATTGAATGAGCCCCAGTGCTTTATTGGTCTGGGATTTGTGACCGGTGTGCATGCGCCGGGACTGCAGGTACCTTTGCGGGACAGCTTTGAGATGGCTCATAATGCTTTGAAAGCGCATGGAAGGGCTGTTCAGAAGCTTCGGGAGAATGCAAGGCAGCCGTTGATAATCGGCTATGCACCAACGGGATCTATGTGTTATCCTGAGTCGGATACGCCGGCGGATATAGAAGCAGCCAGACTGGCAACATTTGCAATTCCGGAGGATGACAGAAACTGGACATGGAATGTGAGCTGGTGGTCAGATCCGGTACTTCTTGGACAGTATCCGGAGGAGGGACTGAGACGATTTGAGCCTTATCTGCCGAAGATCACAGAAGCCGATATGAAATTGATCTCAGAACCGATTGATATATACGGGCAGAATATTTATAATGGACGATGTATTCGTATGGGTGCTGACGGTCAGCCTGAAGAAATCATGCGTTACAGCGGTTTTCCGAAGACGGCAGCCCAATGGCCGGTGACGCCGGAAAGTCTTTACTGGGGACCGAAATTTTTGTATGAACGGTATAAGAAACCAATTTATATTACAGAGAATGGTATGTCCTGTCACGATGTGATCTCATTAGATGGCAAGGTACATGATCCAAACAGAATAGATTTTCTGGCACGATATCTCGGTGCATTAAAACATGCAGCGGAGGAAGTGGATGTGCGGGGATATTTTCAGTGGTCTCTGATGGACAATTTTGAATGGAATCTGGGTTATTCCGAGCGATTTGGATTGATTTATATAGATTATCGGGATCAGAAACGTATCTGGAAAGATTCGGCTTATTGGTACCGGGATATAATCAGGAGCAATGGGCGTTCCCTTTAAAAGTGCAGCCGGAATGCTGAGGTTGTCGGAATATTGCGGCAGCTGGACGATATGAACAGCTGGATTAGTTATAGTTTTTAGTAGGATGGAGAGAAGAAAATGAGTGAGTCTGCAGAGATAACGATTAAAGGGCTTTCAGATCTGGCGGTGGGGACTTACCTGCTGGTGGATGTCCGGGATGCCATTTCTTTTGGCTATGGTGCGATTCCGGGAGCAGTTAGTATACCGAATATTGTCGAACTGGCTGAAGCTGGAAAGCTGGCAAAGGACAAAAAATATATTTTGTATTGCATGAAAGGTATGAACAGTGCGGATGTGGCGATTCAGCTGCGGGATTTGGATTACGATGCAGTGAGTCTGGCCGGCGGTTACAGTGCATGGCTGATGGCCAGTTTCGGCGGGGATGACAAACAGGAGGATATTGAGAAGAGCCTTCGCAAGGGCCGTTTTCACAAAGCATTGTTCAGCAAATTTGCCAAGGCGATTAATACCTACGACTTGATTCAGCCAGGGGATAAGATTGCGGTCTGTATTTCCGGCGGCAAGGATTCCATGCTGATGGCAAAACTGTTTCAGGAATTAAAACGCCATAATAAATTCCCATTTGAGCTGGTCTTTCTTGTGATGGATCCGGGTTACAGTGAAGTCAACAGAAAATTAATTGAAAATAATGCCCGGATCATGGGTGTGCCGATTACGGTTTTTGAATCTCAGATTTTTGAAGCAGTGTATGATATCAAAAAATCACCATGCTATCTTTGTGCAAGGATGCGCCGCGGTCATCTGTATAACAAGGCCAAAGAACTGGGGTGCAATAAGATTGCACTGGGACACCATTATGATGACGTCATCGAGACAATTTTGATGGGGATGCTTTATGGTGCCCAGGTTCAGACAATGATGCCGAAGCTGCACAGCAGCAACTTTGAAGGGATGGAACTGATCCGTCCGATGTATCTGATCCGTGAGGATGATATTAAACAGTGGCGTGATGCAAATGGGCTGCATTTTATCCAGTGTGCCTGCCGTTTTACAGACACATGCAGTTCCTGCCGGCCGGATGGTACTTCAGCTTCCAAGCGCATGGAGATTAAGCAGCTGATCAGTGAACTCAAGAAGGTGAACCCGTTTGTGGAGGGCAATATTTTTAAGAGCGTGGAGAATGTCAACCTCAGCACAATTATTGCTTACAAACAGAATGGACAGGTGCATCATTTCCTTGATACTTACAATGATAAAAAAAGCGATAAAGAACAGTAATCGCTGTCAAATGACCAAATAGAAGAAGCGCATCCATAAAAAGAGTATGAAAAATAAGAGATGCACGGGAGGTTTTAGAATGGCTTGTAAGATCATATGCTATGGTGATTCCAATACTTATGGTGCCTGCGGTTTTGTCGGCGGAAGACATGCGGCGGACAGCCGTTGGACCGGCATTCTTCAGCAATCCGGTTTATATGAAGTTGTGAATCTGGGGGAAAATGGACGGGAGATTCCGTCAGATCAATGGGAATTCAATGAATTACTTGACAGCCTGCGCCGGGAGGCTGATTTTGACCTTTTGGCGGTGATGCTGGGAACAAATGATCTGCTGACGATGGTGCGCTCCGGAAGTGCCAAGGTGGCAGTGCGGATGGAGCAGTTTCTCACAGAACTTCTGCATGTGCAGCCGACAGTCTGCAGGCCGGAGCAGGTACTTTTAATCGCACCGCCTTCAACAGCTCTCGGGGCAATGTCGCCTTCCTCTGCCGGATTGGATGAAGTCTGTCGTGAACTTGGCGATTATTATGCGGATATTGCCGGGGAGCTTCATATCCATTTTGCCAATGCCTCCGTCTGGCCTGTTGAATTAGGTTCTGATGGGGTACATATGACAGCAAAGGGACATCAGATTTTTGCCGAAGAATTGAAAAAGGTACTGGCTGACATTTTCTAAATGTCGGTCAGTACCTTTTTAGTTTAGTTTGAACTGTTCAGAACGCGTTATGAACATAGTGATGCTTATTAACGACGCTGAACAGATAGTGACAATTTACTGCATCACACCGATTTCATCAGGAACGATCACATCTGCATCAGTACATGCCAGAATGTCATCTACTGTGTAACCCGGAGCCAGTTCGCGAAGAACAAGGCCTTCAGGGGTGACTTCAAAGTAACAGCGCTCTGTAACAATATCTGTGACACATTGATAACCCGTCAGAGGCAGTGTGCATTTCTTCAGGATCTTGGACTGGCCATTCTTCTCACAGTGGTCAGTGGCAACGATAATTTTCTTGACACCGGCACAGAGATCCATGGCACCGCCCATACCCGGAACAAGTTTGCCCGGGATTGTCCAGTTGGCAATACTGCCTTCCTGGTCTACCTGCAGTGTGCCGAGAACGGCTGCATCAATATGGCCGCCGCGGATAAACATAAAGGAAGTCTCATTATCATAAACACTGCCGCCCGGAATGATAGAAGCAGGCTGGCCGCCGGCGTCAATACAGTCGATGTCAGCTTTGTCCCAGCTTGGTGAAGGACCGCTTCCGACGGTTCCGATCTCTGCTTCAAGCCAGAGATGGACACCCTTAGGAAGATAATTCACACACATCAGAGGAACACCGATACCGAGATTTACAAAATCACCATCTTTAAAGAACTTCGCGCAGCGGGATGCAATCAGTGCGCGTCCGGTTAATTCTGCCATTACTTATTCCCTCCTTCTGCCTTTTCTCTTGCTTTGGCTTCTGCTTTGGCCTTTGCACGCTGCCACATCGGACACATCGGGCGTTTCTCACCGGTACGTACATAAACCATATCAACGATAGGCGCAGGTACATGGATTTCTTCAGGCCCCAGCTCACCGACTTCCACCACTTCTTCGACCTCAGCGATGACATAATCAGCAGCAAAAGCCATAGTGCTGTTGGTTGCTCTGGAATTCAGACGGAAGTAAAGATTGCCGGCAGTATCTGCTTTGGTAGCTTTGATTAATGCCACATCTGCATGAAGCGGCAGCTCAAGGAGATATTCCTTGCCGTTGATGGTCAGCTTCTGTTTGCCTTTCTCGACTTCTGTGCCGACACCGGTAGGAGTCAGACAGCCGCCCAGGCCTGCACCGCCGCAGCGGATACGCTCAGACCAGGTGCCCTGAGGGCAGAATTCAATATCCAGTTCACCGGCAAACATCTGGTCACGGGCCAGAGGATTGAGGGCGATATGGGTCGTTACAAGACTTTTGACACGTTTATCTTTGATCAGTTTGCCGACACCCTGATCCGGCATGCCGGCGGAAACGGCAATGGCATGAATGTCTTTGACACCCTTCTCAAGCATACCGTCGATAATTTCATCGGCAGCAAATTCACCGTGCCAGTCACCAAACATAATGGTCTGGCCATCGTGGATTTTGGTAAGTGCTTCTTCTTTGCTTACAACTTTAGACAGCAATTCAACAACCACCTTTCATAGATTAATTGACGTTCATATGATTCAGAATCCCTCATGTTTCAGTCAGATGAGTGATGTCCGGCATCTGTTATTTCCCTTCAAAATGGGCTTTGCGTTTCTCCATAAATGCTTTGCAGCCTTCCTGGAAATCCATGGATGCAGCGCATTCACGCTGGGTCGGAATCTCAGTTTCGGCAAGCCACTTCTTATAATCGGAATAAGCAGCATCATAGATCTGTTTCTTGATATTCTTATAGGAAAGCAGAGGTCCTGCAGCCAGCTTTCTGGCAAACTTCATAGTCGCTTCGTCTAATTCATCTTTGGCAACAACTTTGTAGGCAAGTCCCAGTGCCTTGGCTTCTTCGGCACCTACAGGGCGTCCTGTGGCTGCCAGTTCCATCGTGCGGGCTGTACCGAGGCTCTTGGTCAGGAGATAGGTCGCACCTGTATCAGGAACCAGTCCGAGATTGACGAAAGCAAGGATAAACTTGGCATTGTCTGCGCAGATCATAAAATCGCCGCCCAGAGCAAGGCTGACACCGGCACCGGCTGCGGCACCGCAAACAGAGGTAATCACCATTTTGCTCATGCGTTTCAGTCCATCGGCGACAACACCGACCTTGCCGATGAGACCATCCATATTCACTTCACCGCCTGCCTGGATCAGTTCATAGAAATAACCGATATCACCGCCGGCAGAAAAAGCACGGTCAGTACCTTTTAAGACAACAACTTTTACATTCGGGTCCTTCTCAGCAGCATCAACCACATACATCAGCTCATCAGCCATCTGTTCATCAATAGCATTGAGATTCTTCATGTAGTTCATTGTAATCACAGCGATACCGTCTTCGTCAACGGTATAGATCAGCTTTTTCAGTTCCATAAAAAAACCTCCCTTGAAAAATGCCTGTCCGGCACGTTGCTGCAATGCAGAAGCAATGCGATATTGTATAAAATATATAAAACTATATATAATATTATACGATTATTAGTAAAATATGTCAATGATATGAAAAGCTTTCTTCCTTTAATATCTGAATAATAAAAATTAAATGCGGAAATATCCGGACATTAAATGTAAAAAATACACAAAACCATATTGAAAAGGTAGGAATTTGCGAAACAGTATTGACAATTGGTAGAATATACCATATAATTCCTGCTAAATCACTAAGATAATAGGAAATAGAGATGACTTTGAATGCTCAGAGTCAAATAAAATTCAGTATAGAAAAGAAGTGAGTCAGTTGATCAGATTTGAACATGTTTCCCGCGTTTATCACAATGATGGGTGGGAGTTTGCAGCAGTGAACGATGTGAGCCTTGAGATTAAAAAGGGTGAGATATTCGGCATCATCGGTTTCTCAGGTGCCGGCAAATCCACATTAGTTCGATGTATTAATTTGCTGGAGCGGCCGACATCAGGCAAAGTCTTTATCGGTGACGAGGAACTGACGGCCATGTCACCGGCAGAATTGAGACAGCACCGCAAAAAAATCGGTATGATTTTCCAGCAGTTTAACCTTTTTGCTTCCAGAACGGTTTATGACAATGTGGCCTTTCCGTTAAAGGGCAGCAATCTGACAAAGGAACAAAAGGATAAGAAAGTCAGGGATTTACTGAAACTGGTAGAACTGGAGGAGAAGGCCTCTGCTTATCCATCACAGCTATCCGGCGGACAGAAACAGCGAGTTGCCATTGCAAGAGCCCTGGCCAATGATCCGGAGATTATTCTCAGCGATGAGTCCACCAGTGCCCTGGATCCGAGAACAACAAGGGCAATTCTTGACCTGCTGAAAAAGGTCAACAAAGAGCTGGGGATTACCATTGTAGTGATTACCCATGAGATGCAGGTCATCAAAGATATCTGTGACAGGGTAGCGGTTATGAAAGACGGTCGTGTTGTTGAGACAGGCACGGTGTTTGATATTTTCGCCAATCCGAAGGAACAGATTACAAGAGAGTTTGTTGAGAATACTTCGAATATGTCACGTATCTATGAACTGGTGGAGACGAAGAGCCCTGTGGTTGCTTTAAAGCCGGGAGAAGCTATTTTGCGTTTCAGGTATCTGGAGCGAAATGTGTCGGAAGCACTGGTTTCACAGCTTTCAAGAAAATTTGATCTGGATCTGAATATTATTTTCGGAAGTATCGAGTTAATTGGTGAAAATCCCATCGGCGGACTGGTTGTCATCGCCCAGGGAACGGCGGAGAATATCAATCAGGGAATTCAGTATCTGAAGGACAAGAATGTAGGAGTGGAGGTGATTCTGGATGGTCGAACTGCTTAATCAGTGGCTGCCGAATGTCATGGACAGACCGGATGTTTTTATTAAGAGCATCCAGGAAACCTTTATCATGGTTGGATGGTCCGGTGCTATATCCTTTGTGGTTGGCCTGTTTCTGGGAGTATTGATCACAGTTACCAAGCTGGGCAATATTCTGGAACACCCTCTGGTATATCAGATCATCGATAAGGTGGTCAACCTTTTCAGATCCGTACCATTTATTATCCTGCTGGCTTGTCTGGTGCCCCTCAGCCGTCTGATCATGGGAACGGCCATTGGTGTTAGAGGCGCCATTGTACCTCTGGTATTCGGATGTGCACCGTTTTTTACAAGGCAGATAGAATCCGCACTGGCAGATGTGGATCCGGGGCTGATCGAAGCTGCACAGTCCATGGGACTGGACAATAAAGATATTATCATCAGAGTGTATCTGAAAGAGAGTATTGCAGGCATTGCCCGCGGTACAACCATTACTATTATCAGCCTGATTGGTCTGACAGCTATGGCCGGAGCCATCGGCGCGGGCGGTCTGGGCAACTTTGCCATTATGTATGGCCATCAGAGAAATATGCCGGATATCACCTATACAACGGTGGTTGTGCTGGTTATCATCGTTACGGTGGTACAGCTCATCGGCAATTATATAGCGAAAAAAAATACACATTAAATTTTTACAACAATGCATTAGGAGGAAAATGACATGAAAAAGAAAGGTATTATTGCACTTGCATTAACAGCAGCACTGGCGGTTGGTGCTTTAGCAGGCTGCGGCAGCTCTGCAGCAAAGGAGACAACAGGCAGCACAGATGCGGCAGCTGAGACAACAGCAGCGTCCGAAACAGCAGGTTCAGAGGCAGCAGGAAGTGAGACAGAAGCAGCATCAGGAGAGGGCCGTGTTGTTAAATTGGGTCTTACAGGCGTTATCTATGAAGATATCTGGAACCCGATCAAAGAAGAACTGGCGAAGGAAGGCATTGATCTGGAATATGTTCAGTTTTCTGATTATTCCCTGCCAAATGAAGCTTTAAATGCCGGTGAAATCGATATGAATGCGTTCCAGCATCATGCTTACTTCAACAATGATGTAGAAAAGAACGGCTATAAGATCACACCGATTGCAGATACATTTATCATTGCCATGAATCTTTATTCTGACAAAGTCAAATCTGTAGATGAGATCAAAGACGGCGATGTCATCGCTATTCCGGATGATGCATCCAACGGCGGCCGTGCACTGAAGGTACTGGCATCCGCAGGCCTGATCACACTGAAATCTGAAGCCGGTGCGAATCCGACAGTAGCTGATATTGATACATACAATGTCAAGATTGAGATCAAAGAAATGGGTGCAGCAGATATTCCATCTGTACTGCCGGATGTAACAGCAGCAGTAGTCAACGGCAACTATGCACTGGATTACGGCATTGATCCAAGCACTGCTATTTTTGAAGAAAAAGATTATGATGATGACAGCTATTTCTGCCTGATCGCCGTTCGCAGCGACGAAGCAGATGATGCGGTTTACAAGAGAATTGTTGAATTATTCCAGTCAGATGCAACAAAGAAGATTTTCCAGGATGAATTCAACGGCTACTTTGTTCCTGCATGGGAAGTACAGAAATAATAGATAAAATAAACATAACGATTCAGTACAATCTGAAGCATTTGCTGCTGAAGATGTGAAAAATGATTCAAAAATGCAAAATTCCATCAGCAAAATTGATTGTTGGTGGATTTTGCATTATAACAGTGAGAAAACTGAACCGTTATGACAGAAAATATGAGGAGAGCGAGAAAAGTCATGAAGGAAGCACTTTTATCAATCATAAAGGACGAGAACAGAATTATCACAGGTCAGATTGATCCGCAGTATCTTTCTGATAATCTGGGACGTAAAAAAGGGACAGCCGAAGCGGTTGTGTTTCCATTATCAACGGAGGAAGTCAGCGGTATTATGCATTACGCCTGGGAAAATAATCTGCCGGTGACGCCGAGAGGCGCAGGAACGAATCTTGTGGGTTCTACTGTGCCGTCAGGACAGGGCATTGTACTGGATTTATCTTTGATGAATCATGTCCTTGAACTGGATGAGGAAACCTTCACGGCGACTGTGGAACCTGGGGTCGTGCTGGAAGATTTTCAGGCTTATGTTGAAAGCAAAGGTCTGTTCTATCCTCCTGATCCGGGCGAAAAGAAAGCAACCATCGGCGGCAATATCAGCACCAATGCAGGCGGCATGCGGGCTGTAAAATACGGTGTGACAAGAGATTATGTCATGGGGCTGGAACTGGTTCTGGCAGACGGCACCGTTGTCATGGCGGGAAGCAAGAATCGTAAAGATACTTCAGGTCTTGATCTGAAGGAAATCGTCATCGGTTCCGAGGGAACACTGGCAGTAATCACAAAATGCATTTTGAAATTGATTCCGAAGCCGGAAGACAGTCTCAGTGTTCTTCTCAGTTTCGACAGTCTGAAAGCGGGTATTGAGAGTGTCCGACAAATTATTCAGGCCAATTTGAATCCGACAGCCATGGAATTCATTGAGCGCAAAGTCGTTCAGCTGGGTGAAGACTATCTGAAAATGTCATGGCCGGAACCGGAGGCCAGTGCCTATGTGCTGACAACCCTTGACGGCAGCAAAAATGAAATCAGGGATCATCTGGCAGGTCTTCGCAAAGTTGCTGAGGAAAGCGGCGCACTTTCCATTCTTCCGCTGGAAGATAAGGAAGAGGCAGCCAGAGTCTGGAAGATCCGCGGCATGCTGGTGAAAGGCGTGGAAGCTGTTTCAGAACAGGAACCGCTGGATATCGTTGTGCCTATCAATCAGATCGACGCCTTTGTCAACTTTGTCAATGCCTTTGAAAAAGAGTGCGGTATGCGTATGATCAGTTTCGGACACGCCGGAGACGGCAATGTGCATTTGTGTGTTGTCAGAGGGGACAGAGACGATGAAACGTGGGAAAAAGAGCTTGACGCCAATCTGACAGTTCTTTATGATAAAGCCTATGCACTGGGCGGTCTGGCCAGCGGTGAGCACGGCATTGGACTGAGCAAGCAGAAATATCTGCTGAAAGCATCGAAGCCTGAAAACATTGCATTGATGAAGCGCGTGAAAGCAGCTTTTGATGAGAAAAATATTTTAAATGCAGGCATTTCCTACAATGTCTAAAGGAGTATAGAGTATATGAAACCGTTAAGTGATAAAACTGCCGGATTTACAGATTCGGTAATCAGAAGAATGACGAGAGTCTCAAATAAATATGGTGCTGTCAATTTGTCCCAGGGATTTCCTGATTTTGACCCGCCGAAGCAAATCACAGACAGACTGCGTGAGATTGCACCGCATGGACCGCATCAGTACGCCTTGACATGGGGCGCACAGAATTTCAGAGAGGCCCTTGCCAGAAAACATGAACATTTCTCCGGTATGAAAGTGGACCCAGATAAGGAAATTGTAGTCACATGCGGCAGCACAGAGGCCATGATGGCATCCATGCTCACCGTCTGCAATCCGGGAGACAAAGTTGTCGTATTTTCTCCATTTTATGAGAATTACGGCGCAGACGCGATTCTGTCCGGTGCACAGCCGATTTATGTGCCGTTAAATCCGCCGGAATTTAACTTTGATGCCAATGTGCTGGAAGATGCCATGAAGCAGGAAGGGGTGAAAGCCCTGATTCTCTGCAACCCTTCCAATCCATGCGGTAAAGTTTTTACACTGGAAGAACTTCAGATCATCGCGGATCTGGCTATCAAATACGATTTGTATGTCATTACCGATGAAGTGTATGAGCATATTTTATACAAGCCGAATAAGCATATTTATATGGCCACTCTGCCGGGAATGCGTGAGCGTACCATTATTTGCAACTCTCTGTCAAAGACCTATTCCATTACAGGCTGGCGTCTGGGGTATGTCATTGCACCGCCTGAAGTCATTGACAGAGTCAAGAAAGTCCATGACTTCCTGACAGTGGGTGCCGCAGCACCGCTGATGGAGGCGGTTGTACCTGGATTGAACTTCGGTGATGACTATTACATCGAACTGCAGAATCACTATACCCATATGAAAAATCTTTTTGTAGGCGGCCTGAAAGATATCGGCCTGACATTCACAGAGCCACAGGGCGCTTATTATGTCATGGTGGATATCAGCGAATTCGGCTATAAAGATGATTATGAATTCTGCGTGGATCTGGCTGAAAAAGTCGGCGTTGGTGCTGTTCCGGGTTCCAGCTTCTTCAGAGAAGACGTGAACCAGTACATCCGATTCCACTTCGCAAAGAAGGACGAGACTTTGAATGCGGCGCTGGAAAGACTGGCAGATATTCGGAAGATATTGAAGAAATAGCAAAAATAAAAGACAATGTTTCATCTGGAAAATTCGTTTTGGATAAAACATTGTCTTTATTTTATTGCAGCATGTGTACAACTGAATTATCAATATCCCCATGTCATCAATTTCCACTTACCGCCATTCGAACGGGCCAGCCACCATTGCCAATCGGTATATTCTGAATCAGGATTCCACGAACCGCCGCCATTTTTCGGAGAATGAAAATCACTTGTAAACATAATGCACTGGTCGAAGGTTTCTTTGTTGTCATTGGCAGTTTCCAGTTCGTTCATCCAGGCAATATTATCGGGCGTATTGCACTGGTCATCTGAGCTGTAGGAAATACTGTGCAGCTCACAGCCTTCAAAATCCTTGAACGCCGATTTGATGGCTGTGATGGCGGCATCCATATCTTCTTTGGAATAGATGGAAGAGCTGCCATAATCAATGGTGACATCTGACATTTTGGCCTGCTTGCCGCATGCAGTTAAAGCAAGCAGACTGATGATGCATAAAAATAATAAATATTTCTTCAATGTTTCTGACCTCCGTTCCTTGAAATTCCCGAAATTCTAATATCTCCATAAACAGTATAACATATAATTAGGGGACATAAATGAACGAATCCCTTAAGAAAAAATGACGATTTACAAGTAAAGGATGGCATTTTGAAAATGTAAGAAAGTTCTTGTTTTGGCTGTTTAACTAGTCCCCAAAATAGGTTATAATGAATCAAGAGAAAAAAAGAACGGGAGGTTGTGCAGATGGGAATCTATTTGAATCCGGATGGCAGTAAATTCGAGGAAGCTGTCAATTCTGATATTTATGTTGATAAGACTGGATTATTGAATTATACCAATTCTGTTTTGCATACAATGCAGAAATACCTTTGTATCAGCCGTCCGAGACGTTTTGGAAAATCCATGGCGGCGAATATGCTGACAGCGTATTACAGTCGTGGTTGTGATGAGAAGACGCTTTTTTCACAGTTTGAGATTGCGAAAAGCGATAACTTTGCAGAGCATTTGAACCGATATAATACAATCTCAGTTAATATGCAGGAATTTTTGAGCCGCAGTAAGAGCATCTATGAATTGATTGACCGTTTTAAGCGGTTGGTGATTCGTGAGCTGAAATATGAATATCTGGATGTGGATTATTTTGATGATACTGATCTCATTGAATGCATGCAGGATATATACGCACAGAAAAAGCAGACATTTATTATTATTATTGATGAGTGGGACTGTATTTTCAGAGAGTACAAGGAAGACCGAGATGCCCAGGAAAAGTATCTTGACTTCCTGCGGGATTTGCTGAAAGACAAGTCGTACATTCACCTCGCGTATATGACAGGTATTCTTCAAATCAAGAAATATGGTACGCATTCGGCATTGAACATGTTTGATGAATTTTCCATGATTGACCCCGGACCATTGGCGGAATATGTAGGTTTTACAGAGGATGAAGTTGGCAGATTGTGTGAACACTACCGGATGGATATGGCGGAAATAAAGAGCTGGTATGACGGGTATACTTTTGAAAATGGTCTGTCGATATACAGTCCCCGCTCAGTTATCAGCTGCATGCGATTTGGAAAGATAGGCAATTATTGGAATCAGACTGAAACATTCGAGGCTCTTCGTATTTATATAGATATGAATTTTGAGGGACTGAAAGATGACGTAATCAGTATGATTGCGGGTAAATCAGTGCCTGTCAACATAGGAAGTTTTGCCAATGATATGGCAACATTTCATTCAGAAGATGACGTTTTGACGTTGTTGATACATTTAGGGTATGTATCTTATGATTATGACTATAAGACGGTGCGGATTCCGAATGAAGAAGCCAGAACAGAATGCAGGAAATTGGCATCAATTATAGCAAAAAGACAAAAGCACACGAATGTGTGATTGAGGAATATCTTAAATAAAGGCAGAGGGCAGTAAAAATGAATTTACGCATTTTTACTGCCCTCTGTTGTCGTCTGCATGTTATATAGTTCTTATTCATCCGTATACTGAAACAATTCTTCGACAGTGGTATGAAAAACTTTAGCGATATCCATAGCCAGCTTCAGGGAAGGATTATACTTGCCCCGTTCAAGATTGACAATGGTTTCTCGGCGGACACCCACCAGTTCGGCAAGGTCGGCCTGTTTGAGGTTATATTTTTCCCGATATGCTTTTAAATTTGTCAAAAGTGCCATGTTATACTCCTTTGGCGTCCATGATGCAGAAGAGAATTGTGCGTACAACAGCAAGGATGATCAGGATACCCATCAGGCAATAGCCAATGAGATCTGTTGTCAGTGTCAATCTGCCGACAGCGCAGATGAAGCTGAGAACAATGATTGCGGCAGCACCGATCTTCAGGCAGATGGCATCGCAGCGTTTTAAATTGGCTTCAGACATTTCGTCCGGCAGTTCCTGTTTGTATTTCCTGAGTCGGGATGCACGGGAGATAAAATAGAAGAATGTAAAGGCAAAGACAGCGTATTGAATCGACGTATAGTAGTTGTGCCAGTCATTTCTTGCCCACATCCAGTAGTAAAGGGCGATCAGGATGGCAAATACAATCTTGTCTGCAACAATTTCCCGTAATGATACTTTTTTCATCAACAAAATACCTCCTTGAAAGTGATGTATTTCTCACTTACTTATGTGATAAATATATCACTTTCAGAAAAAAGTGTCAAGATGGAATGTGCGAAATTTTTCACTTTATGATCAATCGTTGACAGCCCGAAAAAAGTATGTTATTTTGAAGCTAAGTAAAGTTTTCTTCGGAAATGAGCATGTTCTCTACTGGCGGTGACAGCCCGCAAGCCACCCGGCTAATTCGGTGTAATTCCGAAGCCAACAGTCAGTCTGGAGGGGAGAAGAAGGCTTTCCGGCTGAGCGCCGGATGCCGTTTTTTGCTCATTCTATCTAAGTCATCATAGAAGCATCCGGTATCATTATTACTTCCTTTAGAAGCAATAGCTGCCGGGTGCTTTTGTATTATCAAAATTTAATGATGATGAGGGGGAGATAGGGAATGGAAGATATACAGTCAAACAGAAATCCTTTGGAGACAGAGCCGCTTACGAAACTTTTAGTAAAGTATTCTGTTCCGACGACGCTGACATTGATGGTGAATTATATTTATAATATTGTGGATCAGATTTTTGTTGGGCAGGGTGTTGGTATTACAGGAATGGCAGCCATCAATATCGCTTTTCCGCTGTCGATTCTTGTCAATGCAGTTTCACTGCTTCTGGGGGATGGCTGTGCCGCCAACGTCAGTCTGTGTCTGGGACGAAGGGAACAGGAGAACGCCAACAAGGTTTTCGGGCATGCAGTAACATGGATTATTGCCGCTGGTATTGCAATGGCGATGATTTGCGGTATTTTTGCGCCGCATATTGTTACACTTTTCGGAACAACGGATACCGCGTATGAAGAATCTCTGGCTTACATGCGGATCATTGCCATCGGCATACCTTTTCAGCTGATTTGTCCGGCATTTACGGCGATGATACGTGCAGATGGTTCACCGCAATATACCATGAAGTGTATGATGGCCGGTGCAGTGGTCAATATCATTTTGGATCCTGTATTTATTTTCGGGTTGAAAATGGGGGTCGTGGGAGCAGGCATTGCCACGGTGATCGGAGAAATGGCAGCAGGAATTTTATGTCTGCTCTATCTGCGCAGATTACAGTCTGTACAGCTTGAAAAGGGCGCATTGCGTCCGACATGGCCGGTAACGAAGATGATTCTGCAGCTTGGTTTTCCGAGTCTTTTGACACAGGGATTAACGGCGCTGGTACAGATTGTGCTGAATAATCTGATGCGGTTTTACGGAGAAGCCAGTATTTATGGCAGTGATATGGCGCTGTCTGTTTACGGCATGATGATGAAAGTCTATCAGATTGCTCACTCGATGTTTGTGGGTGTTTCTTCGGCCATTCAGCCAATTAACGGCTATAACTTTGGCGCAAAAAATTATGGGCGTGTGCGGCAGACCTATCGTTTGGCTACCGGAATTGCGGTGGTTATTTCGGCCGCATGGTGGCTGGTTTATATGGTATTTTCCAGACAAATAGCAGGATTGTTTGTTGCGGATAATCCGCTTTATTTTGATTGCACGCAGCATTGTTTCCGGCTTTATATGATGGCTTTTTTCCTCTATGGCGTGCATATGACAACGGCTTCCTTCTTCCAGGGAATCGGGAAGCCGACAAAGTCATTGCTGATCCCGCTTGTTCGACAGGGAGTACTGCTGATTCCTTTGGCAATGGTACTGTCAAGAGCAATAGGACTTGATGGGGCACTGCTGGCGGCACCTGTGGCAGATACGGTTACTTGTTTGATGTGTGCGGTACTGGCGAGGACGGAATTCAGGCGGTGGGAGAAGTCGGGGATGCTGTCAAACTAAAAATAAATGAGGTTGCCCGAAAGGCAGCCTCAAAGTATTTTCAACGCATATTTGCAAAGCGTTCAACCGCTTTGGTAAAGTTCGCAATGGTCTTATCTGCATCACCGTGTTCAATGCCGTCCCTTACACAGTGTTGGATATGACCCTCTAATACAACCTGTCCGGCTTTATGAAGTGCGGATTTGGCAGCATTGATCTGCGAAAGAATATCTTCACATGGAACATCTTCATCAATCATGCGGTCAATAGCCTGAACCTGTCCGATAATTTTCTTCAGGCGACGGTGAAGATTTTCAGAATCCATACATTGTCTCATATATATTACACCTCCTGTATACCTTTAGGGGTACCTGTATTTAGTATTATCAGATAAGTTATCCGCTTTGTCAAGACTATCCCGATATGACTTTTGTAATTTGAGACACAGTATGCCTTGAATTAATTCGGATACTTTGCAAATAGGGTGGTGACATTGCTGGATGACTAATTGAGAATGTTTCTCAACTTAAACGAAAGCTTAACGCTTAACTTAACATGGTTTGTATGATAAACTGGTTAGTGAATACTAACATAACAGAATATATGATACAAATGCTATGAAAAGAGGCGAAGAGGAATGTTTCTGGAAATCAATCAAATCAGGAAATCCTATGGCTCAGGGGAGAGCCGGGTTGAAGTGTTAAAAGGGATTGATTTGTCCGTGGAGCAGGGGGAATTCTGCGTGCTTCTGGGGCCTTCCGGTTCCGGCAAATCGACACTTTTGAACATTATCGGCGGCATTGATCAGGCAGACAGCGGTGATATCTGTATCCGCGGTGAGAAGATGGCGGACATGAAGGAGAAGAAGCTGACAATGTACCGCAGAAAGCATCTGGGGTATATTTTCCAGATGTACAATCTGATTCCGAATTTGACAGTCAGAGAGAATATAGAAGTAGGAGCTTATCTTAGTGAGAAGCCGCTGAATGTGGATGAGCTTTTACATACGCTGGGACTTTATGATCACAGGAATAAGCTGCCGAATCAGCTTTCCGGCGGCCAGCAGCAGAGAACGGCCATCGGCAGAGCTATTGTCAAAAATCCGGATATTCTGCTGTGCGATGAGCCCACGGGTGCCCTGGATTACAATACATCCAAGGAAATCCTGAAGCTCATTGAAAAGGTCAATCAGAAATACGGCAACACAGTCATTATGGTTACCCACAATGACGCCATCAAGGATATGGCGGATAGGGTGGTGCGCTTAAGAGATGGCATGATTCGCAAGAATTATTTGAATGAGCAGAAGCTTTCGGCGGATGCCCTGGACTGGTAGGAGGCGAAGTGTATGAAGAATCCACTGAACCGGCGTCTGCTGAGAGAATTAAAGGGAGAATTGGGCAAATATCTGGTGATTCTGATTCTTCTGATTGCGACTATTGGCGTCGTATCCGGTTTCCTTGTGGCCGACGGCAGTATGCTGACGGCTTATGATGAGAGTTTTGAAAAATATAATATAGAAGACGGACATTTCACAGTTGTAAAGAAGATGAACAAAGCTCAGAGAAAGAATATTGAAGCATTGGGAATAACGATTTATGACCTGTTTTATGTAGAAGAGCCGTTGACCACAAATGAAAGTACACTGCGGATTTTTGCGGACCGTAAGGAGATTGATAAAGTGTGCCTGATGGAAGGCAGTATGCCGGAGAAGACGGATGAAATTGCCATCGATAGAATGTATGCGGACAATAACGGTTTGAAAGTAGGAGATGTGATTGAATCTGCAGATAACAGATGGACAGTAACTGGTCTGGTGGCTTTGTCAGATTACAGCGCATTATTTTCTGATAATAATGATTCTATGTTTGATGCTATCAAGTTTGGTGTGGCGATTGTAACAGAAGAAGGTTTTGCACAACTGGATCAGTCGGAGATGACTTACCAGTATGCATGGAAATATAATCAGTCACCAAAGAATGATACAGAAGAGAAAGAAATGTCGGATGATTTGATGACAGATATCAACGACACTATTGTGCTGGACAGCTATACACCGCAGTACTTAAACCAGGCCATTCATTTTACCGGTGAGGATATGGGCAGCGACAGGGGCATGGTTATTGTGCTGTTATACATGATTATTGTGATTATGGCCTTCGTCTTCAGTGTGACCATCAGCAATACCATCAGCAAAGAGGCCAATGTGATTGGTACACTTCGAGCATCCGGTTATACGAGAGGTGAGTTGGTTCGTCATTATATGATGGTACCGATCTTTGTGACATTGATAGGTGCAGTGATCGGCAATGTCCTTGGTTATACCGTATTAAAAGATTACTGTGCAAGTATGTATTACGGCAGCTACAGTCTGCCGACCTATGTCACCTTATGGAGTTCCGAAGCCTTTGTATTGACGACGATTGTGCCGGTGATCATGATGGCAGTGATTACTTTTGCGGTGCTGTCGTACAAACTGACACTTTCACCGTTGAAGTTTTTGAGACGTGATCTGAGCAGAAGAAAACAGAAGCATGCATTGCCTCTGAGTGTGCATATTCCGTTTTTTAACCGTTTCCGTATCCGGGTCATTCTGCAGAATATCAGCAATTATCTGGTGCTTTTTATCGGTATTTTATTTGCAGATATGCTGCTGCTTTTCGGCCTTGGATTGCCGGAGGTGCTGGATCATTACAAATCCACAATCGGCGATAACATGCTGGCTAATTATCAGTATTTGCTGCAGATGCCGGTGGGAACGGTGGATGAGGATCATAAGCTGGAAAGTATGCTGAATATGATGATGTTCAGTCGTTCAGTTGAAACAGACAATACAGATGCAGAAAAATTCAGTGCCTACTCACTGAAAATGCAGCAGAATGCCACAAGAACAGAAGAAGTTCTGCTGTATGGGATTGAGCCGGGCAGCCAGTACGTTCACCTGGATCTGCAGCCAACGGATGTTTATATTTCATCCGCTTATGCAGATAAATATCTGATTCAGCCGGGAGATACGATTACGCTGAAGGAAACTTATGAGGACAAGCACTATGACCTGACGGTAACAGGCATTTATGATTATGAAGGTGCATTGGATGTTTTTATGTCAAGAGAAGCATTAAATGATATGTTTGATCTGGGCAGTGACTATTTCAGCGGTTATTTTTCCAACAGTGAAATCACGGACATTGATTCAAAATACATTGGTTCAGTCATCGATATTGATGACCTGACCAGAATCAGCCGTCAGTTGGAACAGTCCATGGGCAGCATGATGTATCTGATTGATGGATTTGCGATACTCATTTTCATTGTTTTGATGTATTTGTTGTCAAAAATCATTATTGAAAAGAATGCTCAGTCCATTTCCATGAGCAAGATTCTCGGATATACCAACAGCGAGATCAGCCGATTATACATTGTTTCCACATTTGTAGTAGTAGCTGTGTGTATACTGATCAGTATGCCGATTGTCTATGAAGGTCTGGTTTATATTTTCAGGTGGATGCTGATTAACAGCATGTCCGGATGGATTCCGATTTATCTCGGCAAATCAATTTATGTGAAGATGTTTATCATGGGCGTTGTTTCCTATGGTGTGGTTGCTTTGCTGGAATACAGGCGTATTCAGCGGATTCCGATGGATACAGCCTTGAAAAATGTGGAATAGACGGGAGGCAGTGCGATGAAAATAACAAAGCGATTAAAAGACAAGGCAGGAATGCTCATATTGACAGCCGTACTTGTGGTGGCTGCGCTGATAGCGTCTGTTGTGAGCGGCTGTACGGAGCAGGTCAAAGCAGCGGAGAATGAGACTTCAGCAGAAACTTCAGCAGATAGTAATGATAAAAAATCCGGTGCATCAGATAAAAATGGCAGTGATGGCAAGAAATCTCAGGCGTCAGACGCTGATAAAAATTCAGATCAAAAAGACAGCGATAAAACAGACAAAACAGAGACTGTTTATGCCAAAGCAGACCCTTCAGGCAAAGTTTACGATGTATCCGTAGAGGCTGTACTGAAAAATGATGGGAAGGGTGAAATCAGTGATTATTCAACGCTTTCTGATATCAAGAACACAGAAGGTGATGAAGAATTTACGGAAAAGGGCAGCAATGTGGTTGTGTGGGAGAATCATGGTGAGGATATTCATTATAAAGGTACTTCAACGGATGCCCTGCCGGTGGATGTCAAAATCACTTATTATCTGAATGATAAACAGGTGACGGCAGATGAATTAAAGGGCAAGAGCGGCAAAGTTAGAATACGTTTTGATTATACCAACAAATCTTCTCAGAAGGTTGAGGTGAATGGTAAGACAGCAGAAGTCAACACACCTTTTGTTGTGTGCTCCGCTATGTTTCTGCCGTCCGATAATTTCAGCAATATCGAAGTGACCAACGGCAAAACCGTAGAAATGGATGACCAGAATATTGTGATCGGTTATGCCATGCCGGGACTTTCAGACAGCCTTCAGTTGAAGAACTATGAGGCAACAGAAGACATCGATATTCCGGAATATGTAGAGCTCACAGCGGATGTGACAGATTTTTCACTGGATTTCACGGCAACGATTATCTCTAACGGTGTGTTCGGGGATATGGATACGGATGATCTGAAAGATGTGGATGATCTCATTGATGCCATGGATGATTTGTCGGAGGCTTCCGGCAAACTGGTTGACGGCACCGCTGAACTGGCGGATGGCGCCGATGAATTAGGCAACTATTTTGGACAATATCTGACAGGTGTGTCTGCTCTGGATGAAGGCTCCGCAGGGCTGATGAAAGGGCTGAAGTCAGTCAATGACCAGAAAGGGGCACTCCTTGAGGGAGCCAAAGGTCTGCAGCAGGGACTTGAGACTTTGAATCAGTCACTGGCAGCAGTGAATCTGGATGGACAGTCTGTGGATATGCAGCCAATGTCAGCGGCAGCAGCTGCCCTTGGACAGGATGCAGCTAAATTAAAAGAAGCATTGACGGCCATGCAGTCAACATTAAATGATGTACAGGATTTTGCAAAAGAGGCAAAATCATATACAGAATCCGTCCAGAAAAAGACATCTGAGGCAAAAGATGCTCTGGATGCTGTTGACCTGAGCGAAGTTGAGCAAAAGGCAGAATCAGAAGCAAAAGAGCAGGCAATCAAGGCTGTGAAAGAGGCGCTGGCAGGTACAGAACTGACAGATGATCAGAAAGCTGAAATTCAGTCAAAAGTGAAAGACAGTATTTCCATTTCCGGTACAACAGAGGCGGCTTCAGGTAAAATTGCCGATGCCAAAGATGCATTGAAAGATATGCCGAGTCTTGAGATTCCTGATTTTTCAGTGAATACAGATGAAGTCATGACGCTGGTGGATGACATGCAGAAGCAGATTCAGGTGCTGGGACAGTATTCAGAAGTATTGTCGAATCTTGGCACACAGATGTCAGGACTTTCAGGGACACTGGAACAGTTAAAAACAGGTGTCAGCAGCCTGGCTTCCGGCAGTGGTCAGTTGACAAAAGGTGTGCAGGCACTCAACGACGGCATTGAGCAGCTCTATCAGGGTTCCGTGGCATTAAATGATGGTACAGGCCAGCTCATCACAGCCGGCAATGCCATTTCCAAAGGATTCGATGGCCTGTCAGAGGGAACAGATGCCCTCAGTGACGGCATGAAAGAATTCGACAAAGAGGGCATTCAGGAATTGAAAAAACTGGCAGGGGATGACCTGGAAAACATCATCACCCGTGTACGTGCCCTGAAAAAAGCAGATGAACAGTACAACAACTTCTCCGGCCTTGAAAAAGGAAAAACCGGAAGCGTGCGATTCATTGTTGAGACAGATGAGATAAAGAAATAAAACTATTCTAATATTTTAAACTGGTTCTTATGGTAATCAATCCGGCCTTCCCGGCGCAGCTTGCTGAGTTCTGCGGACATAGCACTGCGCTCAACGCCGAGATAATCCGCCAGTTCCTGACGGTCATAAGGAATGGAGAAAATTCGGCTTTTATTCTGTTTGGCCTGCATCAGCAGGTAGGCCATGAGCTTTTCCTTGGTGGTACGTTTGGAAGTCAGTTCAATTTTCTGATTCAGCATAATGTTTTTGGCAGCAACGATGCGCAGAAGGTTGGCGATAATCTGATTATGAAATTCACATGAATTGCCGCAGGTGGTGATGACACGACGGCAGTCTAATAGAAGAATCTCACTGTCGGTGACTGCAGTTGCGGTGACCGGCAGTTTTTCTATGCCTGCGCAGGCAAAGGCTTCCCCGAACAGCTGCGGCGGTTCCATCATGGAAATGATGTTGCGGTTGCCGAAAAAATCGTCCTTGGCAATCTGGACTTTGCCCTTTAACACAACGCCGATCAGGCTGGCCGGTTCCCCTTCCCAGAAAATCGGCTGGTTTTTAGAATAGGAAGCGGTCCGCGCGCCGAGACAGGTCAGCATGCCATCCAAATTATACTCTGAAATCCCTGCAAATAGTGGGGATTTTTTTATAATTGGAAAATATTCCTTCATAAAAGAACTCCTTTTGTTGGATTTACAACGTAACTTTTGGGCAAAGTATACTATGATAGGTGCATAAAGTCAAGGAGGTATTCCAATGGAAAATAATATGTTTTGTTTTCAGTGTGAGCAGACAGCCGGGTGCGGCGGATGTACAGGCAGAGCAGGTGTCTGCGGCAAGCAGGCAGATACTGCAAAGCTTCAGGATAAACTGACAGGCGCACTCATCGGTCTTGCCCGTGCGGCAGAGGGAAATGTGCCGGGGCCTTCCACTGATAAAGTGATTATCGAAGGATTATTTACAACAGTCACAAATGTGAATTTTAATAATGAAACAATTAACGCTCTGATTGACCGTGTGCATGAGGAGAAGCACAAAATCGTGCCGGATTGTGAAAGCTGCGGTTCTCCATGCGGCAGAACAGAGGACTATGATATGAAAGGCATCTGGGAAGCAGATGAAGATATCCGTTCTCTGAAATCATTGATTCTTTTCGGTATCCGCGGTATGGCAGCCTATGCTTACCATGCAGCTGTGCTGGGATATAGAGATGCGGATGTGAATAAGTTTTTCTACAAAGCACTCTTTGTCATCGGCGAGAACTGGAAAGCGGATGAACTTCTGCCGGTGGTGATGGAAGTGGGCGAAGTGAATCTGAAATGTATGGCGCTCTTAGATAAGGCGAATACAGAGACTTACGGGACACCGGAGCCGACAACCGTTCCATTAACTGTAGAAAAAGGCCCTTTTATTGTTGTGACCGGCCATGATTTATATGATTTGAAACAGCTTTTGGAGCAGACAAAGGATAAGGGCATCAACATTTACACACATGGTGAAATGCTTCCGGCCCATGCCTATCCTGAGTTGAAAAAATATCCGCATCTCAAAGGCAACTTTGGCACGGCATGGCAGAATCAGCAGAAGGAATTTGCAGGTATGCCGGCACCGGTTCTCTTTACAACCAACTGTCTGATGCCGCCAAAGGCCAGCTATGCAGACAGAGTTTTTACAACAGAGATGGTGTCCTATCCGGAAATCGTGCATATTGGTGATGACAAAGATTTCTCACCGGTGATAGAGAAAGCGCTGGAACTTGGCGGTTACAAGGAAGATCAGCATTTTACCGGCATCAACGGCGGCCATGAAGTGACAACCGGTTTTGGTCACGGCACCATTCTGTCAGTGGCTGATCAAGTGGTTGAAGCGGTTAAAGTCGGAGATATCCGTCATTTTTTCCTGGTGGGCGGCTGCGACGGTGCGAGACCGGGCAGAAATTATTTCACGGATTTTGTGAAGCAGACACCAAAGGATACCATTGTATTGACATTGGCCTGCGGCAAATATCGTTTCAACGATTTGGACCTGGGAACTATCGGCGGTCTGCCTCGCATCATGGATATGGGACAGTGCAACGATGCTTACGGTGCCATTCAGGTGGCAGTGGCACTGGCCAATGCCTTTGGATGCGGCGTCAATGATCTGCCGCTGTCCATGGTGTTGTCATGGTATGAGCAGAAAGCGGTCTGCATCCTGCTGACGCTGCTGCATCTCGGCATCAAAAATATTCTTCTCGGACCGACACTGCCGGCCTTTATTTCGCCGAATGTACTGAAGATTCTGATCGATACCTACAATATCGGTGCGGTGACCACACCGGAAGAAGATATGGCACGCTGTCTGGGAACTGAACAATAAGAGAACAATATAAAGAAGCGCTTTCTGCATTTATTTCAGTGTGGGAAGTGCTTTTTTTTTGCGCGAACAACGAGTCAAAATCCAAAGCAGGAACCGGAACCTCCGCTTTGATAGTCTTTGTTCGTAATGGGCAGCAGACGCAAATTTTATGATTGGAATGGGGAAAATAGGAAAATAACATGTCAATATGCACAAAAACGAACACCCAAAATGTGAATAAATAACAATTTGACAATAAATGCAGATTATATGCTTGCTTTTTTTGGTAAAGTGGTATATGATGTAATTACAGAGTTGGAAACGTTTCCAGGAAGGTTTATTTAAATGAGGAGGAATCATAATGAAGAAAAGAAGTTTATTAGCTTTGGCCATGGTGGGCGCACTCAGCGTTTCCATGCTTGCAGGCTGCGGCAGCTCTTCAACAAAAGAGACACAGGCTCCGGCAGGTTCTGAGGCAGCGACAGAGGCAGCTGGCGAAAGCGCAGCAGCAGACAGCACAACAGCTGGCGACGGCAAGGTTTATTATCTGAACTTTAAGCCTGAACAGGATGCACAGTGGCAGGAACTGGCTAAGCTGTACACAGAAGAGACAGGCGTCCCTGTAACAGTTTTAACAGCTGCATCCGGTAATTATGAGACAACACTGAAGTCAGAGATGGCTAAGACAGATGCACCGACATTATTCCAGGTAAATGGTCCTGTTGGTCTGGCTTCATGGAAAGATTACTGCTATGATCTGAAGGATTCTAAGATCGCAGGCGAACTGACAAATGATGAATTTGCTCTGATGGATGGCGATTCTATGGCAGGTATCGGCTATGTTATCGAGACATACGGCATCATTTACAACAAGGGCCTTCTTGAAAAAGCAGGTTATACACAGGATGACATCAAGGGATTTGATGATCTGAAGAAAGTTGCTGAAGATATCACAGCACGTAAGGACGAGCTTGGCTTCTCAGCATTCACATCCGCAGGTATGGATGGTTCTTCTGACTGGAGATTCAAGACACATCTTGCCAATCTTCCAATTTACTATGAATACAAAGCAGACGGCATCGATACAACAGATGCCATCAAAGGTACATATCTTGACAACTACAGAAATATCTGGGATCTCTACATCAACAACGCTACATGTGATCCGGCCCTTCTTTCCACAAAGACAGGTGATGATGCAGTTGCTGAATTCGTAACAGAACAGGCTGTATTCTATCAGAATGGTACATGGGCATACAACGATGTTGCAGAAATTGGCGATGACAACCTCGGCATGCTGCCAATCTACATCGGTGCTGAAGGCGAAGACAAACAGGGTCTTTGCACAGGTACAGAGAACTATTGGTGTGTTAACAGCAAAGCAAGCGAAGCTGATATCCAGGCTACACTTGATTTCATGTATTGGTGTGTAACATCTGAAGTTGGTACAAAAGCTATGTGCGGCGGCGAAGGTGCAATGCCATCCGGTGACGCAGGCATGGGCTTCGTTATTCCTTTCAAAGGCAATCTTGAGTCCACAAATCCTCTGGTTAACATCGCTAACCAGTATGTAGCTGATGGCTATACACCAGTTGCATGGACATTCTCCACAATGCCTTCAGAAGAATGGAAGAACGGTGTTGGTTCTGCACTGACAACATATGCAGCAGACCAGACAGATGATAACTGGAACGCAGTTGTAACTGCATTCGTAGATGGCTGGGCTTCTGAAGCAGCAGCTTCCAAATAATCAGGAAACGGTTTTATATTGTAACTGTAGATTAAAAGACAGTGGGCGGGCATCCCTTGCCCGTCCACTGGTTTTTTATGCGAGTGAAATCTGCAAAGGGTATTTGGACTCGCAATTTATATCAACTTAAGAGGGAGGTTGATTCTGTGGAAAAAGCCATTAAACGTTATCTTCCAATATTCGTTTTACCGACTCTGGCAGCATTTGTAATTGGCTTTATTGCCCCGTTTATCATGGGTGTGGGTTTGTCATTTTGTGAATTTACAACGGTTAAAGATGCAAAATTTGTAGGTTTAAGTAATTATGTGAAAGCTTTTCAGGATACCATTTTCAGACATTCTTTCTGGTATACGGCACTTTTTGCGATTGTGTCACTGATAGTGATTAATGTCTGCGCCTTTGCACTGGCGTTGGCTCTGACTAGGAAAATGAGAGGAACAAACATCTTCAGGACGATTTTCTTTATGCCGAACCTGATCGGTGGTATTGTTCTTGGATATATATGGCAGTTGATTTTTAACGGTATTCTTGCGAAATATTCTACAGCACTGGCACTGAACCAGTGGCTGGGCTTCTGGGGTCTGATTATTCTTGTCTCCTGGCAGCAGATTGGTTATATGATGATCATCTATATTGCGGGACTTCAGTCCATCCCCGGCGAAGTCATGGAAGCAGCACAGATTGATGGTGCTACCGGCTGGCAGCGCTTATGTAAAGTGACGATTCCGATGATGATGCCGTCTATCACCATTTGTACGTTTTTATCTATCACTAATGGTTTCAAACTTTTCGACCAGAACCTGTCATTGACAGCCGGTGAACCATCTAAATTGTCTGAAATGATGGCATTGAATATTTACAATACGTTTTATGGACGTTCAGGATGGGAAGGCGTCGGCCAGGCCAAAGCGGTTATTTTCTTTGTCATCGTTGTAGCCATTGGTCTTGTTCAGCTGAGAGCAACACGTTCAAAGGAGGTGCAGCAGTAAATGAAGAACAAAAAGGCATTGAGCTGGATCGGTACAATCTTTTTTACCATATTAGGTCTCATTTATATTGCACCGATTATTATTGTATTATTTAACTCATTCAAGAAGAAATCTTTTATTAATCTGGAGCCATTTAAGCTTCCGACAGCGAAGAATTTTATCGGTCTGGACAATTATACGACGGCACTGAATCAATATGGTCTTCTGAAGGCTGTTGGATGGACAGTATTTATTACAGTTGGTTCTGTTATTGTTATTCTGATCTGTACTTCTATGTGTGCATGGGCCATTACCCGTGTGAAGAATAAGTTTACGAATGCACTTTATTTGTTATGTGTTTTCTCAATGGTTGTGCCATTCCAGATGGTTATGTTTACACTGTCATTGATTGCAGACCGCCTGCGATTAAATACACCTTGGGGCATCATCATTGTTTATCTGGGTTTTGGTGCCGGTCTGGCCGTCTTCATGTTCTGCGGTTTTGTTAAGTCGATTCCGATTGAAATTGAAGAGGCAGCCATGATTGACGGATGTAATCCGGTGCGTACATTCTTTTCCGTTGTACTGCCGATTATGCAGCCAACCTATATTTCTGTCGGTATTCTTGAAACAATGTGGATTTGGAATGACTTCCTTCTGCCGTATCTTGTGCTGGATATCAACAAGTATAAGACCATTTCCATCGCTATCCAGTATATGAAGGGAAGCTATGGACGTGTGGATATGGGCGCGATTATGGCGGCTCTGATTATGGCGGTTATCCCGGTTATTATCTTTTATCTTGCCTGCCAGAAATATATTATCGAGGGTGTTGCAGCAGGTGCTGTTAAAGGTTAAAATTGTATGCGGGTATTCGAATAAGATATATGTCTGCAAAGCAGACACGAATTCTGCACCGGAGTTCGCAGAAGAGGCTTGAAGCAGACACTTGAAGAGAGGTAAAAACTGTGACAATAAAAGACATTGCAAAAGAAGCCGGATATTCTGTTGGTACAGTCTCAAGGGTACTGAATAACCATCCGGATGTTTCTGATACAGCCAGAGAAAAAGTGATGGCTGTTGTTAAAAAGAATCATTTTAAATTGAATAATAATGCGAAACACCTGAAACAGCAGTCTAACAGCGGCATTGCAGTGATTGTCAAAGGTAATAATAACATGCTGTTTGCGACAATTGTGGAAAAACTCCAGGGATTGATCAAAGAACGTGGATATGTCTGTCTGATCTACTATATCGATGAGGACGAGAATGAAGTTGAACAGGCACTGCAGATTTGTCGTGAACGGCAGCCGATGGGAATACTTTTCCTTGGAAGTGATCTGGAGTACTATCGCGGACGATTTAAGGATGCGGGGATACCGGGACTTCTTGTCACCAATTCTGCGGAAGGGATGGAAGTTGAGAATCTGTCCAGTGTCAGCACGGATGATGAGATGGCAGCGCAGACTGCGATAGAGTACCTGTTTGCCCTGGGACACAGAGAAATCGGTGTCCTCGGCGGTAAATTAGAGAAGTCCTATGCAGCCAGATCCAGATACATTGGCTGCCGGAAGGCTTTTGAACTTAGAAATCAGAATTTTGACAGCAGCCGGCAATATGAAGGCGCCCGATTCTCTATGGAAGATGGGTATCATGGCATGATGAGACTGTTAGACAAAATGCCAGAGGTGACAGCGGTATTTGCCATGGCAGATGTAATGGCCATTGGTGCCATCCGGGCCATCAAGGACCGGGGGCTTCGAGTGCCGGAAGATATATCTGTGATCGGATTTGACGGGATTGAGCTCAGTCAGTATATGTGTCCGAGATTGACCACCATCAAGCAGGACAGCGAGATTATTGCCAGACGCAGTCTGGAGATTTTGATTGCCAATATCCGCGGAGAGCTGCCTGTCACTTACGAACGAATTCCGTCGCTTTTTATAAGGGGTGAGAGCACCGGCGCTCTTATAGAACAGGATAAAGGAGATGAAAAATAGTGAGGAAAAGTGGTGTATTGATGCATCTGGCGTCCCTGCCGTCACCGTACGGTATCGGAACAATGGGCGCGGAGGCAAGAAAATTTGCTGATTTCCTCAGCGATGCAGGTCAGCAGTACTGGCAGCTTCTGCCAATCTGTCCGACCAGTTACGGCGATTCGCCATATCAGTCTTTCTCAACATTTGCGGGTAATCCTTATTTCATTGATTTGGATATGTTGGCTGATGAAGGGCTTTTAGATAAGAAAGAATACGACGCTGTCAATTGGGGCGAAGATGCCTCAAGAATTGATTATGGACGCCTTTATGAGGAACGCTATCCGGTTTTAAAGCTGGCGGCAAAGCGTTTCCTTGACCATGAGACAGAAGATTTTGAGAAATTTTGTGAGGAACAGGCTTCCTGG
>Ga0129312_1000243_pt1 | contig 54204 bp, 53 predicted proteins | sample O827metagenome_FD_94434 | JGI IMG/M metagenome (GOLD analysis project Ga0129312, IMG submission 94434) | Orangutan group fecal microbial communities from Wisconsin, USA - O827 metagenome | ecosystem: Host-associated > Mammals > Digestive system > Large intestine > Fecal | place: USA: Wisconsin... | reverse complement strand
TATAACCACGAACGCATCCAACTAAAAACAGGACTGCCTCCGCTTTCGCTTCGTCAGTCCTGTTGAGGTTTACCCTACATGGGTCTCTTTTTGTGCATGTCTACTATTTCTGGGGCGGTTCACCCTTGTGAAAAGAGAACTCTGCTCGCTTTTTTTGCTGCTTTTTACCGGTTTTTATGACCGGTATACGCTTCAAGCACAGACCAGCTGCTCAGGTGTCCTGCAGCTCGCCGCGGCTGGCCGCCTTCAGGTAGGCGTTGATGAAGCCATCCAGATCGCCGTCCATCACGGCCTGCACGTTGCCGCTCTCATAGCCGGTGCGATGGTCCTTCACCAGCGTGTAGGGCATGAATACATAGCTGCGGATCTGGTGCCCCCAGGCGATCTCGTTCTGCACGCCCTTGATGTCGCTGATCTTGTCCATGTGCTGCTGCTGGGCGATCTGGAACAGCTTCGCCTCCAGCATTTTCATGGCCGTGTCGCGGTTCTGGAACTGGCTACGCTCGGTCTGGCAGGAAACCACCACGCCGGTGGGCTTGTGGATCAGACGCACGGCCGAAGAGGTCTTGTTGATGTGCTGGCCGCCGGCACCGGAGGAGCGGTACACCTGCATCTCAATGTCCTCGGGGCGGATGTCCACATGGATGCTGTCGTCCAGCTCGGGCATAACCTCCAGGCTGGCAAAGCTGGTCTGGCGGCGGCTGTTTGCATCAAAGGGGCTGATGCGCACCAGGCGGTGCACGCCGTTTTCGCTCTTCAGCAGGCCGTAGGCGTTGGGGCCTTCCACCATAATGCTGCCGCTCTTCATGCCGGCCTCATCGCCGTCCTGATAGTCCAGCGTGGAGACCTTGAAGCCGTGGGCAACCGCCCAGCGGTTGTACATACGGAACAGCATATCCGCCCAGTCCTGCGCCTCGGTTCCGCCGGTGCCAGCATGAAAGGTGAGAATGGCGTTGTTCTTGTCGTACTCCCCGCTCAGCAGGGTGATCATCTGCAGCTCGTCAATGGCCTCGGCCACCTTGTGCACACTCTCCTCGGCCTCGGGGATCATCTCGGGGTCGTTCTCTTCCTCGCACAGCAGCAGCATGGTGTCGGCGTCGTCGTACAGGCGGGTCAGCTTGCCGTAGCGCTCCAGCTTGCCCTTCAGGTCGCTGACCTCCGCAAACACCTTCTGGCTGGCTTCGGCATCGTCATAAAAGCCCGGCTGGCTCATTTTGTGTTCCAGCTCGGCCACACGCTTTTCGCTGGCGGTAATGGCCAGGGCCTCGCCCAGGTCCTTCACAGCGGTTTCGTATTCGCCCAACTGCGTTTTCAGTTCGTCAATGGTAATCATATAAGCGCACCTTTCTGATCGGCGTTAAAACAGTATTGGTTTTAGTATACAGAATTCCTACGGCAAAGTAAAGCCCTCGCACGCCGTTTTTTCTGATTTTGTGCGGCCGGGGCCTGGTAAATGCCGCTGCTTTCATGATGCACCGTCCGTGCGCCCGCCAGGGATACGCCGCAGGAACAGGGATCAATCCGTCCCGTTTTCCCCTGCTTTCCCGCCCGCCGGGGGCGATTTGTGCCTGAATTCACCGCAATCGTCCTTCGTTCCCCACAATTTTGCAGCCCGGCCGCCCCAACCGGCCGCTTGGGGAAATGCACATGGATTTTAGCGTCTATCCGGCCGCCGAACCACTTCTATATTTAAGGTAATATATAAAGGGGTCACTGCTGGATTTTTCCGTCCTGCGGCGGGTTCCGTGCCCTTGAAAGCCTCTGCCTTTTTTCGTTCCTGTGTGGCATTGTTCAAGGTTTGTTCAGGAAATTTACTTTCCTTTTTTAAGAGAATGGTCTATAATAGCCATAATCTCTGTACCGGAACCCCGGTGCAGCAACCATTCGGAGGATCATTCATGTTCAATTTTAAAGGCTGCAACTGTGTTGCCTGCCGTCAGCCGCTGAAGCCCGAGGACGACATCGTCGTCTGCCCGGATTGCGGCGCCCCGTACCATCGCGCATGTTATGAAAAGCTGGGCCACTGTCAGTTTGAAGCACAGCACGGCCCGGATTTTGAATGGCAGCCCTCTCCGGAGGAGCGCCCCGAGCCGGAGCCGGAACCGCAGGGCACGCCCCGCTATCAGGCCCCCGGTGCCGAGGCCGACACCTATTGCCGGGTGTGCGGCCAGAAAAACGCCCCCGGCGCTGCCACCTGCGAAAACTGCGGTGCCCCGCTGGGCGGCGGCCGCCAGAGCTTTACCGGCCCCTATCTGGACCCCAACGACAAGCTGGACGGCATTTCTCTGGCGGACTGGGCGGCCTATATGGGCCCCTCGGCGCCGATCTACCTGCTGCGCTTCAAGCAGATGGCCCTCACCGGCCGCAAAGCTTCCTTCTCCCTGAGCGCGCTGCTGTTCGGCCCGCTCTACTTCTTCTACCGCAAAATGTGGAAGCCCGCCATTGCGTCCGGCCTGCTGTTTCTGCTGTGCAACCTGCCGTCCGTTCTGATTCTGCTGACGGTTTCGGAAAATCCCCTGTTCGCCGGGCTGAACGTGGGCACGCTCACCAGCCTGACCTATGTGGCCTCGTTTGTGGACGCCGTCGCCCGCATCGGCTTTGCCATGGCGGCCAACCACCTGTACCGGCGGGACGCCGGGCCGAAGATCGCCCGCATCACCGCCCAGTACGCCGGTGCGGAGGACCGTCAGCTGGCGCTGAGCGCCCAGGGCGGGGTCAGCCCCATTGCCGTGGCCTTTGCCATTGCCGCCTTCTCCGGCCTGTGCTGGCTGCTCACCGACCTGCTCGGCCCCAACGTGACGGCGCTCACCCAGTTTCTCGGAATGTCCTGACCCGCCGGGCAGGTGCCATTCCGACAGTTTCTTTGGTTTCGCGCGGGCGTTTTTTCTGCTCGCCCGTGTTGAGTTTCTGTTTGCCGCTTCATTTTTTATGAAAGGATGTCATTTTTATGCAGATTCGTAAGGCAATTATCCCCGCCGCCGGCCTGGGCACCCGTGTGCTGCCCGCCACCAAGGCCATGCCCAAGGAGATGCTGCCCATTGTGGACAAGCCCGCCATTCAGTACATTGTGGAGGAGGCTGTCCGTTCCGGCATCACGGATATTCTGATTATCATCGGCCGCAACAAGGACATTATCGAGGATCACTTTGACCGCGCCCCCGAGCTGGAGGCCGCTCTGGCCAAGCCCGGCAAGGAGGCTGCGCTGGAGACTTGCCTGGGCATTGCCGGGCTGGCCAACATCTTCTTTGTGCGCCAGAAGCAGACCCTCGGCCTTGGCCACGCCGTTCTGATGGCCAAGTCCTTCACCGGCGATGACCCCTTCGTGGTCATGTACGGCGACGACGTGATCATGGGCGAGGACCCCGCGGCCGCCCAGCTGATCCGTGCCTTTGAGGAGTTCGGCCGCCCCGCCGTGGCCGTGAACCATGTGCCCATGGCCGACCTGTCGAAGTACTGCTCCCTGAAGGCCGAGCCCATCCGGGACAACTACTATTATGTGGACGACATGATCGAGAAACCCAAGCCCGGCCAGGAATTCTCCAACCTGTCCATCCTGGGCCGCGTGCTGCTCACCCCGGAAATCTACCCCATTCTGGAGCACACCAAGCCCGGCGCAGGCGGCGAGATCCAGCTGACCGACGCCATGGCCGAGTATGCCCGCGCCAAGGGCGTGACCGCCGTGGACTTCACCGGCAAGCGCTACGACATGGGCAACAAGCTGGGCGTCATGCAGGCCCAGGTGGAAACCGCCCTGAAGCACCCCGAGATCGGTGAGGCCTTCCATGCCTACCTGAAGGAGCTGGCCGCTACCCTGTAACGGCTTTCCGCCTTCTGCCCGCGGCCCCGCACCGCGCAACATTTGTTCATAAAGCAGGCAGTGCCTCATCCCCGGCCGCTTTTGCGGCTGCGATGGGCGCTGCCTTTTGTTTTGCGCCGTTTCCTCATGGGTGAAAAGAGCAAAAAGTGGGAGAAATCCCCATGGAAAACCGCGCCTTTTTCGTTTATATTGGAAGCAGTGAGTGTATGGCCCGGCCGGCCGCCGGGCGTATGGTTTTCAAGACTGCTTTGGAAGGAGTGGCACAACATTATGAACGCCGCCTATGAAATTGAACGTCTGCTGCAATTCGGCCAGAAACACAAGCTCATCAAAGGGCTGGACGTGCTGGTCGCGCGCAACCAGCTGCTGGACCTGTTCCATCTGGACGCCCCCTATGAGGGCGAGGTGCCGCAGGAGGAATTCCAGTACCCCACTGAGCTGCTGGAAAACCTGCTGGACCTGGCTGCCCAGCAGGGCCTGTTCGACAACGAGGTGAACAACTACCGGGTGAACTTTGAGGCCCGCATCATGGGCTGCATGATGCCCGGCGCCCAACAGGTGGCCAAGCGCTTCAAAAAGCTGTACGAAAAGAAAGGCCCCAAGGCTGCCACCAATTACTTCTACAAGCTGTGCATCGACTCCAACTACATCCGCACCGCGCAGATCGCCAAGAACATCAAGTGGGTCACCCCCACCCAGTACGGCGATCTGGAGATCACCATCAACCTGACCAAGCCCGAGAAGGACCCCAAGACCATCGCACTGGAGAAGCTGCAGCCCCAGGCCGGTTACCCCAAGTGTATGCTGTGCAAGGAGAACATCGGCTACGCCGGCCGGGTGAACTTCCCCGCCCGGCAGACCCACCGCATCATTCCGGTGAGCCTGTGCGGCGAGCCCTGGTACTTCCAGTACAGCCCCTATGTCTATTTCAACGAACACTGCATCATCCTGTGCGATGAGCACCGCCCCATGGCCATGGACCGGCCCACGCTGGAAAAAATCTTTGATTTCGTGCGCCAGTTCCCCCATTACACCTGCGGCAGCAACGCCGATCTGCCCATCGTGGGCGGCAGCATCCTGAGCCACAGCCACTTCCAGGGCGGCAGCTACGTGTTCCCCATGCAGAAGGCCCGGCTGGCCCTGCCCCTGCGCAGCACCCGGTACCATCATGTGCGGGGCGGCATTCTGAACTGGCCCGTGTCCACCATCCGTCTGGCCAGCGAGAACCCCGCCCACCTGCTGGATGCCGCCACCGAAATTCTGGAAACCTGGCGGGACTACAGCGATGAGAGCGTGGGCATTCTGGCCCACACCGGCGACACCCCCCACAATACCATCACCCCCATCCTGCACTACGATCCCTCCCAGGGCTACATTCTGGACATTGCCCTGCGCAACAACCGCACCAGTGAGGAGTACCCCGACGGCATCTTCCATCCCCACAAGGAATACCACAACATCAAAAAAGAGAACATCGGCCTCATCGAGGTCATGGGCCTGGCCATCCTGCCCAGCCGCCTGAAGGACCAGAGCGCCGCCATCTGCCGCATTCTCACCGGCGAAGCGCCGGACACCAGCCGCGATGCCGGCAGCCCCCTGGCCGTTCATGCCGACTGGATCGGCCAGCTGGTCAAGACCTACGGCACCGCCATGGCCCCCGAGGCCGCCGAAGAGGCCGTGCGCAAGGAGATCGGCCTGGTGTTCAGCCACGTGCTGGAAAACGCCGGTGTGTTCAAGGGCGACGAAGCCGGTCAGGCCGCCTTCCTGAAGTTTGCCAAGGCCGCCGGGCTGGAAGAGATTTGAGCCCGCTTTGGCCGGATGCGCAAATTTTCCGGCGTTAAAAGCAAATTTTTTCAAAAAGATACCTTGACATTTCCCTTGAAGTGTTGGTATAATAAATTGCTGCTCTGCGAAGGGCAGTATATCCTTGCCACTTTTTCATAAGTGGCCTGAAGTCCAAAAGGAGGTGTACAGAGAATGGCAAAGTATGAGACCATGCTGATTACCAGCGCCGCTCTGGATGAGGAGGCTTCCGCCAACCTGGTTGGCAAGTTCAAGTCCCTGATCGAGGCGAACGGTACCATCGATTCTGTTGACGAGTGGGGCAAGCGCCGTCTGGCCTACCCCATCAACGACGAGAACGAGGGCGTTTACACTGTGATTAAGTTCCAGTCCGCTCCCGAGTTCCCCGCCGAGCTGGATCGTATCTACAAGATCACTGACGGCGTTCTGCGCTCCATGATCATTGCTGAGGCTGAATAAGTCTCCACGATTTCCAGCAGCGCCGGTTTTGGCCGGTGCTACCTTTGAGCCAAGGGAGGTTTTGCTCTTATGCTGAACGTATGCGCGTTTGTGGGCCGCCTGGTGGCGGAACCGGAAGTACGCCAGATGCAGAACGGTGAAGTTCTTTGCCGCTTCCGCATTGCGGTTGACCGTGACTTTGTCCGTCAGGGCGAGCAGCGCCAGGCTGATTTCTTCAGCTGTGTGGCCTTCCGCCGCACCGGCGAGTTTGTCTCCAAGTATTTCCACAAGGGTTCCTGGATCGCTGTAAGCGGCCGGATGCGTCAGGATTCTTACACCGATAAGACCGGCGCTCAGCGCACCAGCTACGAGCTGAACTGCGACAACGTGAGTTTTGTCGGCAACAAGAGCGACAACCAGTCCGCCGGCGGCTATGCCCCGGCCCCCGCAGCTCCTTCCAACATGGGCAGCCAGCGCCCGGTCTCTGACCCGGTGCCCAGTTATTCCGCCGGCAGCAACGACGATTTTGCTGTGATCGACGACAACGAGGATCTGCCCTTCTAACAGAATCTAACAGGAGGTAACCGTCATGGCTTTTGAGAGAACTGAAGGCGGCCGTCCGGCCCGCCCCATGCGCCGTGGCCGCAAGAAGGTCTGCAGCTTCTGCGTGGACCGCATCGACCACATCGACTACAAGGATGTGCCCCGTCTGCGTAAGTACGTGAGCGAGCGTGCGAAGATCATTCCCCGCCGCGTCACCGGCACCTGCGCGTTCCATCAGCGCGAGCTGACCGTCGCCATCAAGCGCGCCCGTCACGTCGCCCTGATGCCCTACGTGAGCGACTAATCCTCGCTTCGCGCGGTATTGCGTTTTGACCCGGGCCTGTTCTGTAAGGGACAGGCCCGGGTTTTTTGTGGTTTGCATCTCCCCCCTTTCGTCAAAACGAAGAAGGCCTGCGGTACGTTTGCCGTGGGCCTTCTTTGTTGATTCATTCTTAATTTGCTTTATCCGGCTTTTGCAGTTTTGCTCTGCCTGCTGCGCAGTCTCAGTATCCGTGTTTTGAGCGCCGCTGCCATCTCGTTCAGGCCCGCCGCGCCATAGGGCAGCGCCAGCATAAAGTATTGCAGAATGTACTGGCTCTAGCCTTCCCACACCAGCTGGAACAGGAACCCGCCGAAAATGGCCAGCGCAGGCAGCTGCTGCTCCATCTGAAGGGTTTTCCGTTTGTGCCACAAGTACCAGGCCCCACACACCCAAATCAGCGACTGATACTGGTTCATCCATTCCACAATCCGGGCATTCAGCGGCGTATCGGTGCACACCGCCTCCATCAGCGGGGTGGTCTGGTCGCTCTCCTTGTTCTGGTTGATCCAGAAGCACTGGTAGGTTGGCTCGGCCCACTGGGAGTAGGTCTTTTTCAAAAAGAAGTTCCGCGTGTAGGCCGGGTCCGCCGCAAACCGCGCCAGGCGCTCTTGAAGGTCCGCTTTGGCCGTGGCCACGGCTGCATCGTGGTCAAACCCGCACGCCTCGTAAGTGTCCCAGTTATAATTGTTGTACCAGCCCGGTGCCCGCCAGCCTTCCCAGTTGCTTTGCAGGCCCATCACCGCCCAAGTGAGCATCCCGGAGCCTTCGTTCACCGGCTGGCCGTCCCGCCAGCCATACAGCTGCCGAATGCCCCACTGGCTCCCCTGAATCATCACCACCGCGGCAAGCACAAAGCTCAGAGCCTTCCAGCGCCCGGTGCGCAGAACCCATACCGCCAGAACAATGCACTGTGCCACCAGCAGAATCAGCGCAAAGCTTTTCAGCAGAACTGCCAGGGTAATGCACACCGCACTCAGCAGCAGCTTCCAAGCGGGGTGGCCCTCTTCACGCTGCCATTGTAGCTGCAGCCACAGCGCGGTAAATGCCAGCGCCATGCTGGGGATGTTTCCATAAATGAAGGTGCTGAACAGTACCCCCGCCCCAAACAAGACAATCACCGCATCGTTTTTCTTGAACGTATCGTTTTCTGCAAGTTCCTGCCGGTACAGGCGCGTCAACACATACATGGCCCAAAGCGCCGCCGCCAGGTTGAACAAACGCAGCAGCTGCACCCGGTACGGGTTGTCCGGCCCCACCAGACGGAGAAACAACTCCAGAAATGCCGTCACATACAGCTGGTGCGGATAGCGGAACAGATATTGCCCGTGGTGCAGATAGGTAAAGTCATTTTCGGCAAAACGGCTGGCCGCCCACAGAATGTTTGCCTGATCCGCCGAAGGTTCCACACCGATGTTCCAGATCCACCAAACGCCAAAGGCACCCCATGCCAGAAAACTCGCCGCGCGCACCGCCCGGTTGCTCCGCGTGTCTGCTGCGCTCCACCACCGCTGCAGCAGCAGCGTTACAGCCAGCGCCGCGGCCAGAAAAAGCAGAAACCGCAGCGGGTGGTCTGCCCCGTATAAAACCAGTTCCCGGCGGCTGCTCTCCCGGTTTATATCCATAAACGCCGTGCGCAGCAGGTTGATGCCCGCCAAAAGCGTGAACAGCCCGATGCTCAGCCAGACAAGGCCCCATCTGCAAAATGCGGCGATGCCCTGCCGCCAGTTTCCCGGTTTGTTGGTCATTTCTTCAACGTCCTTTCAAGGATGGATTTTATTTTTTATTATAGCATACTTTTATTCATTGGTTCAATTTTCCGTTTTTCGACCCGGATGCACGGCTCTCCCGTTTTCTTTTTCCCCTCTTTGTGCTATACTAAACTTTAGCTATTGCCAATCATAAGGAGATACGCTATGGAACAATTTTTTGCAGCCCATCGGCGAAGCCTGGGCTGCGCGGCGCTGGCCCTGTGCCTGTTGGTGGCCGCCCTGGTGCTGTGGTGGGTGGAGGTTCTGCCTGCCCAGACCAAGGGCGTCTCGGCCAAACTGAACGACCAGTACACCGCCTATACTGACCCCATTGAAGAATCCGTAAGTCAGACCTTCTCCACCGAGCAGCCCCTGTACACGCTGGGGTTTGTGTTCGGCCTTTCGGGCGAGCAGCCGCAGGGAGAGCTGACCCTGACCTTGACCAACGCCGCCACCGGCGAGGTGCTGGCAAGCAGCACCGGCGACATGAGCGCCATTCTTCCCGGGCAGTACACCGTGCTTGGGCTGGACGCACCGGTGTCCGCCGGGGCCGCGGAGACCTACACTGTGACCCTGACCCCCCATTACACCGGCGCGGGTCGCCTGACCGCAGGCCGCAGTGAGGATGCGGTGGAGGGCTTTGGCGCTCTGGAAGCGGACGGCGCCTCTCAGCCCGGTGCGCTGGCCCTGCTGGCCACCGTTGATCGGGTGGGCAGCTTTGTCTCGAAGTATTACTTTGCCATTGTTTTACTTTTAGTAATTATCGTGTGCGGCGCATTCTGGCTTGCCGGCCGCGGGTTTGCCCTGCATCGGCTGTATTTCTGCCTGGTGCTGGCGCTGGGCGTGGTGTTCTGCATGGTGCTGCCCCCCTACTCTGCGCCGGACGAGCAGTTCCACATCAACCAGAGTTTCTCGGTGGCCACCACCTTCACCAGCCGGCTGCCCCTGAACTCGGTGCCCCTGTGCGACACCTACCGCCGCCCCACCGATGTGGACCCGCTGCTGCAGGACCAGAACACCACCGTGTTCACCTGGAAGGAATTCACCGGTACGCTGCTCACTCGCAGCAGCGATGCCCCCGGCGATTTTGAGCTGTACAGCGAAATGCAGGCGGACGACAGCAACCTGCTGTACACCGTCAGCGGCGCGGCCGTGGCACTGGGCTTTCTGCTGCGGCTGGGCTTCACCCCCGCCCTGCTGCTGGGGCGGCTGGCCAATCTGCTGGCCTTTGCCCTGCTCACGGCCTGGGCCGTCAAAAAGGCCCCCTTCGGCAAGGGCGTTTTCGCCGCGGCGGGCCTTCTGCCCATGAGCCTTCATCTGGCGGCCTCCTTCAGCCGGGACTGCCTCACTCTGGGACTGGCCTTTGCCTTCACCGCGCTCTGCCTGGACGCCGCCTATGGCCCCCACGAGCGCCTGACCTGGCGGCAGCTGGTGCCGCTGGCGATTCTCGGCGTGCTGCTGGTGCCCGCCAAGGTGGTGTATTTCCCGCTGGCGGCGCTGTTCCTGCTCATTCCGGCCCAGCGGCTTCCCCGCAACAGCAAGGCGGTCAAGGCCGGTTTTCTGGCCCTGTGTGTGGCGGCCTTCGCCCTCAGCGGCGCCCGGTACACCATTCAGGGCCTGTTTGCCCGGGCTGACAGCGCCGAAGAGCTGGCCGCCCAGACCGAGGCCGTCTCGCAGGAGGTTGCCGACCAGTGGGGCCTGGAAGAAAAGGCCGAAAACCCGGACAACATCTGCTATTCCATCGGATACATTCTGGCCCACCCGGGCCAGACCATCCAGCTGGCGGTGCGCAGCGCCGTGGAGCTGGGCGACCATTACATTAAAACGCTGGTGGGCGGCAAGCTGAGCTATTACAGCCTGGACCTGGCCTGGGGCTGGGTGCTGGTGCTGTACGGGCTTCTGTTCTGGGCCGTTGTTCCGCGGCAGGGCGAACCCGGCTGGCCGGGCGTGTTCAGCCGCGGCTGGGGCGGCCTGCTGGCGCTGGGCTGCTGTGCCCTGGCGGTGGCCGGGTGCATCACCTGGACCCCCACCTACTACACCACCATTTACGGCCTGCAGGGGCGGTATTTCCTGCCCGCGCTGCCGCTTGGCCTGCTGGCCCTGCGCCCGGTGAACTTCACCCGCACCGGCAGCGACCAGACCCTCTGTGCGGCCTTTGCGCTGGCCGACCTGGGTGTGCTTCTCAATGCGTTTCTGGCCATTCTGGCCCGATAACCCCAACCACAGGCCGCCGCGTTCTGCGGCGCCCTGTTCCCCCTTCTTTGCAATAAGGAGAAACCGATGAACGTAAAACAGATTCCCCTCATCATCCCCTCGCTGGAGCCGGATGAGAAGCTTCCCCGTCTGCTGGCCCAGCTGCGCCAGGCAGGCATTGAAAACATCGTGCTGGTGGACGACGGCAGCGGGCCGGACTACCGCCATTTCTTCGATGAGGCCGAGCAGCAGGGCTGCACCGTTCTGCGCCACGCCGTAAACCTGGGCAAGGGCCGCGCCTTGAAGGACGCCTTCAACTACTGCCTGCTCACCTGGCCGGACGCCCCGGGCTGTGTCACCGCCGATTCGGACGGCCAGCACACCCCCGAGTGCATTCTCAAGTGCATGCAGGCCCTGCTGGACCATCCGGACAGCCTGATTCTCGGCTGCCGGGATTTTGACCAGACGGACGTTCCCGCCCGCTCCAGCTTCGGCAACAAGTGCACCCGCGTGATGTTCCGGCTGCTGGTCGGGCTGAAGATCACCGACACCCAGACCGGCCTGCGGGCCATTCCCACCCGCTTTATGAAAACCCTGCTGGCCACGGCGGGCGAGCGCTTCGAGTTTGAGTCCAACATGCTCATTGACACCAAGGAGGCCGAGGTGCCCATTGTGGAGGTGCCCATCAAGACGGTTTACATTGAAGAAAACCGCACCAGCCACTTCAATCCCATTCGGGACTCCATCCGCATCTATGCCATCTTCGGCAAGTTCCTGTTCTCCTCCCTGTCCTCCAGCGTGGTGGATCTGCTCTTCTTTACCCTGTTCTGCGGGCTGCTGCGCGGCCGGGTAAGCTTTGACTACATCGTCGGGGCCACCGTGATGGCCCGCGTCATCAGCGCCTGCTACAACTACCTGCTGAACTACCAGGTGGTGTTCAAGAGCAAGGCCGACCACCGGGGCGCGGCCCTGCGGTACTTCTGCCTGGCGGTGGTGCAGATGAGCATCAGCGCCCTGCTGGTGAGCCACCTCTATCACCTGCTTCCCGGCGGCAGCGAGCTGCTGGTGAAGATCCCCGTGGACGTGCTGCTGTTCTTTGTCAGCTTCCAGCTTCAGCGGGTGTTCGTATACAAAAAGTAATTTCATCTGTGCAAATTACAAATCCGGTATAAATTTCCGGCGGTTGTTCTTTACGTTTTGTTATAATTCAGTCACACTGTCCGAATTGGAGTGTTTTGCGTGACCATCTGTTTTTTCTCGGCTCAATACCTTCCCACCGTGGGCGGGGTCGAGCGATACACCAGCTGCCTGGCCCAAAAGCTGCTGGCCCATGGGCACCGGGTTCTGGTGGTTACCAGCGCTCTGCCCGGCCTGCCGGAGCATGAGGTCTCCGAGGGGGTGGAGATCATCCGGCTTCCGGTATGGCCGCTGATGGGCGGGCGCTTCCCCGTGCCCAAGCCGGGCGGTACCCTCCGCCGCCTCATGGGGCAGGTGTGGGCCAACCCCATTGACCTGTGCGTGGTGCAGGCCCGGTTCTACCCCTCCAGCCTGTACGCGGCGGGCTGCTGCAAACGGCGGCGCATCCCCTTCCTGGTCATCGAGCACTCCACCGGCCACCTGCCCATGGGCGGCGGCCCGGTGGGCTGGGCCGGGCATTTGTACGAGCATCTGGCCGCCGCCTGGCTCAAGGCCTGCGGCGCGCCCTTTTACGGGGTCAGTCAGGCCGTCTGCCAGTGGCTGACGCATTTCCACATCCAGACCAAAGGCACCCTCTACAACAGCGTGGACCCCGCCCAGCTGGAAGCCCTGGCCGCAGCCGAGCCGCAGATCGACTGGCGCGCCCGGCTGGGCCTTTCGCCTGAAACCAAACTGGTCGCCTTTGTGGGGCGCATCATCCCGGAGAAGGGTGTGGCTGAGCTGGTGGAGGCCTTCACGCGCCTGCACCTGCCCGATACCGCCCTGGCGGTGGCCGGAGACGGCCCTCAGCTGGCCAGCCTGAAGGCCGCCTGCCCGCCGGGTGTTTTCTATCTTGGAAGTGTTCCCTACGCCCAGACGCTGCAGCTGTACCGGCAGGCGGACCTCTACTGCCTGCCCACCCGGTACGCCGAGGGCTTCCCCACCACATTTCTGGAGGCCGCAGCCCTGGGCTGCCCCATCCTCACCAGCCGCACCGGCGGCAGCGACGAGCTGCTGCCCGATGATCGCTATGGAATTCAGCTGGACGCGCCGACCCCCGAGGCCCTGGCCCCGGCGCTGAAGCAGGCCCTGACGGACGATGCCTGGCGGTGCGAAGCCGCAGCCCTCACCCGGGCGCGCCTGCAAATGCTGTTTACCTGGGACGCCACCGCAGCCGCTCTGGAGGCCCTGCTGCCCGCCCCAAAGACCCGCCCTGAATAAGGAGGCATTATGCCAAAGCTCCTCATTGTGATTCCTGCCTACAACGAAGAAGGCAGCATTGAACGGGTGGTGGATGACCTCATCCAGAACTACCCCCAATACGATTACGTTGTGGTGAACGACGGCAGCCGTGACCGCACCGCCGCCATCTGCCGCAGCCGCGGCTACCGGCTGATCGACCTGCCGGTGAACCTTGGCCTGGCCGGGGCGTTCCAGACCGGCCTGCGCTACGCCGCTGAGCATGGGTACGACTGCGCCATGCAGCTGGACGCCGACGGCCAGCACCTGCCCCGGTACATTGCCACCATGCTGGAAGAGCTGGAGGCCGGGGCCGACATCGTGATCGGCAGCCGGTTCATCACGGTGCTGAAGCCCCGCACCCTGCGCATGGTGGGCAGCTACCTCATCAGCTGGGCCATCCGGCTCACCACCGGCCAGCCCATCTGCGACCCCACCAGCGGCATGCGCATGTTCAACCGCCGCCTGCTGGAGGAGTTTGCCCAGAATCTGAACTACGGCCCGGAGCCGGACACCATCAGCTACCTCATCAAGAACGGTGCGGTGGTCAAGGAGGTTCAGGTGGAAATGGCCGAGCGCACCGCCGGCGAGAGCTACCTGAACTTCGCCCGTTCGGTGCAGTATATGATTAAGATGGGGCTTTCCATCCTGCTCATTCAGTGGTTCCGCAAGCGGGACACCACCTACCCCTACCCGGAAAGGAGCCTGTGACCCATGATCGAGATCAGCATCTACCTGCGTGTGCTTCTGGTGCTGGGCAGCATTTCCACCGCCGCCTTCATCCTCAAGCGCATCCGGCAGGCCAAGGTCCAGATCGAGGACTGCATCTTCTGGCTGTTCTTCGCGGCCTTCCTGCTGCTGCTGAGCATCTTCCCGGAGGTGGCTTCCTGGGTTTCCCGCCTGTTGGAATTTGAAAGCCCCATCAATCTGGTGTATCTGCTCATCATCTTTGTGCTGCTGGTGCACCAGTTTTCCATGACCGTGCGCATCAGCCAGATGGATTTCAAGCTGCGCACTCTGGCGCAGAAAGTAGCCCTGAACGAGCGGGATCAGGAAGAGCATGAAGCCGCGCACACCGCTCAGCCCGGCTCTGCGGCCCCGGATAAAGCCGATTCTCCTTCCGGCGAGACGCGGTAACCCCCTGTTCTTCCGGCGCATGGAGGCCGTTTTTCGGGCATTTTGCGGGTTCTGTGTTCCGCAAAAGCATTTTGTACCGTGGCCCCTGCCTTGTAACATGCCTGTTTTTATGCTATACTAATGGGTACAGGCATCATGCGCAATGGCTGGTTCTTCTTCGGCGGAAGGCCGCGGCCGCCATCGCGTACTTTTGCGGGCGGTGACCACCCGCGGGTGTGCTGCCCTGCACCGCGTTTCTGCATTTGCAGGCGCACACCCCATAGATTATTTGACAGGAGGCTTTTCACATGGCTTTTACCCCTAAACTGACCTACCGGGGCCGTCCCCTGGTGCGCAGCAACAACGAGATCTATTACGGCAACATGGCCGATCCCTTTGTGGTGTTCATGCAGGTTCTCACCGAGAAAGAGCAGGGCGGTGTTAAAATCGCCGATAAGGTGCAGGTGATGCTGCTTTCCACCGACACCGCCAAGGCCCTGCCTGAGCGTGTGGTGAAGCAGGGCACCAAGGTTGGCCTGTACACCGCGCTGGACATCGGCTCCATCTGGCTGGACCGCGCCCTGCGGGACGCCGCCGAGGCCTGAGCTTCGGGCTGACTTTCAAACTTTACCGCAAAACAAAAACCGCTGTGTGAAAGCATTCACACAGCGGTTTTTTTATTGCTTATCTGCCAATTTCATGGCGCAGAGGGAAGATTACTCCTCATCCTCCGCAGGCTCGCAGGGGGCATCCTCGGGGTTGCAGACACCGAACTCAATGTCGAAGGCCGCGCCGCAGTTCTGGCAGTGGATCTCCTCGCTCATCAGAGCTTCCTCATCCACCACGGTCACAGCGCCGCACTTGGGGCAGGTCAGCTCATACTGGGCTTCCTCGTCCTCGGCATCGCCGTCTTCCTCTTCGTCGTCCTCGTCGCCATACACGGCCTCTTCCAGGTCGTCCATGTCCTCATCGATGGCGTCCAGCTCATCGTACACCTGATCCATCTCATCGTCCAGCGCGGTAACGGTGCTGGTCAGCTCGGTGAGCAGCTCCATCATGGCATTGATTACCTTGCCCTCTTTGGTGGTGGTGTCCAGCTCCAGGCCCTCCATCAGGCCCTTGATGTAAGCGCACTTTTCCTTCAGTTCCATGGTTTGCTCCTTTGCCCGGGGCCATTCACCCCGATTTCAGGTTCACAGTGGCATCTCGAAGGCCGGCTTCACCGCGGTGGAACCAGCCCTCTATTCAAAAAAGCCGGGCGGCGGCACAGGATCGGCCGCCGCCCGGCCGTTTTGCTGCGGTCAGGTGGGCGCTTGCAGCTTACAGGCGCTCCATATACTCGCCGGTGCGGGTATCGATGCGGATCTTGTCGCCCTCGTTGATGAACAGGGGCACGCGGATCTCAGCGCCGGTCTCCAGCTTGGCGGGCTTCAGGGTGTTGGTGGCGGTGTTGCCCTTGAAGCCAGGCTCGGTCTCAACGACCTCCAGCTCAACAAAGTTGGGCACTTCAATGCCGAACACCTTGCCCTTGTAGGACAGGACCTTCACCATCTCGTTCTCTTTGCAGAACTTGAAGGAATCGCCCAGGTCGCTCTTGTTCACGGGGATCTGATCGTAGGTCTCCATATCCATGAAGTAGTACAGGTCGCCGTCGCTGTAGGTGTACTGCATCTCGCGGCGGTCAATGAAGGCCTGGGGGAACTTGGCGCTGGGGTTGTAGCTGGTCTCGGTGACAGCACCGGTGATCACGTTCTTGGTCTTGGTGCGCACGAAGGCAGCGCCCTTGCCGGGCTTCACGTGCTGGAACTCCACCACCTGGAGAACCTTGCCGTCCTCCTCAAAGGTCATGCCGTTGCGAAAATCGCCTGCAGAAATCATATACGAAAACCTCCACGAATGTTTTTCATGCTATACTGGCGCATATCTGTTTTCTATTTTACCCGAAAAGCCCCGCTTTTTCAAGGGGTTTGCCTTAGAAAAGGGGCGGGGTGGCGGCAAAATTCGGGCTTTCCGCCCGTTTTTTCGGGTTTGCCGCCGCTAAATGCGGCCTGGGCCGCGCTTTGCTTTTTCAGCCCTTTGCAAGGCTTTGATAGTACTGCATCATGGTCCGGGCATCCTCGGCCTGGGTTCCGGCGCTTTCGCAGATGATCACCGGCGAAAGCCCCCGCTCATAGCAAAGCTCCATCAGCGGCTCAAACTCCGGGCCGTACACCGTGTCGGCAAAGGTCAGATGGCACTTTTCGCCGCCGGTGGTGTACTGGATCTTGGAAAAGTGGGCGTGAAAATGCGAAGCCCGCTCATCCTGCAACGCCTCCGCCATCCGGTCCAGAATGGCGGCGTAGTCCGCCTTGGTGCGGATGCAGCCCTGATCCCGGGCGTTCAGGTGGCCGAAGTCAATGCAGGGGGTAATGCGCTTGTCCACGCCGCACAGGGCCAGCACCTCGTCCAGCGTGCCCAACTGCCCCACCTTGCCCATAGTTTCCGGGCAGAGGGTAAGTTCGCCGTAACCGGCCTCGTCCACGGCCTCCACCATCCGGTGCAGGGTGTCCAGGGCCTTTTCCAGCGCGGCCTCCCGGCTCTGCTTGCCGCAGCTGCCGGAATGGAAGATCACCCGGCGGCCGCCCAGGCTTTTTACGGCCCGGCAGCTGTCCAGAATGTAGTTGATGCTGTTCAGCCGCTTTTCCTCTTCCAGGCTGCTCATGCTGATGAAATAGGGCGCGTGCAGGCTGAACAGAATGTCCCGCTCGGCCGCGCGCTGTGCCATCACCTTCGCCTTTGCCTCGCCCAGCCGCACCCCGCGGCCGCACTGATACTCAAAGGCGTTCAGCCCGAATTTCGCGGTGTATTCCGGCACATCCAGGCTGTCTTTGTAGCCCATGGCCTTAAAGCTCTCGCTGGTTCCGGCGGTACCAAACCGAATGCTCACAGCAGCGTTCCCCCTTTTTTGTAATAGCGGCGGATGAACGGCGCTTCCAGCTTCCGCTTCGCCTTGACGCCTTTGTTCACGTCCTTGCCCCGGGGCAAAACCACATAGGCGGGAATGCCGTACAGCCCGGCGGCCATCCGGTCGGTGAACAGCTGGTCGCCCACAATGGCCATCTGGTGCTTTTCAAGCCCCAGACGGCGGCGGGCCACCATCAGGCCGATGGGCAGCGGCTTGCAGGCCATGGAGACGAACTGAAGGCCCACACGGTCGGCAAAGGGGCGCACACGGGCCGCATCGTTGTTGGAGGCAATGGTCAGGGCAATGCCCGCTGCGCGCATGGTATCCAGCCAGCCGCGCACCTCTTCGTCCAGGGTCTGGCTTTCATCGCCGGTGAGGGTGTTGTCCACATCCAGCACCAGCCCCTGCACCCCCTGGCTGCGCAGGAACTCCGGCGTGATGTGGCTCACACTGCGAAACAGGTATTCCGGTGTGACGATCATGGGGGCGCTCCTTTCTCGCTGTTCCGGCCCCGGGTGCAGGCCGCTGCCGCAGGGGCAGCCTGCACCGGAAAACCGGTGTTTTTCAACCAGTGGATATAATAGAAGCGGGCCTGGCGAACCAGGCCCGCTTTACTGCCTCCGAAAAGGCATTTCCGACTTTCACGGTTCCGCTTTGTGCAAACTCAAATTACTTGAACTTGCGCTTGCGGGCGGCTTCGGACTTCTTCTTGCGGCGCACAGAGGGCTTCTCGTAAGCCTCGCGCTTGCGCACTTCCGCCAGCACGCCACTGCGCGCGGTGGAACGCTTAAAGCGACGCAGAGCGCTTTCCAGCGACTCGCCGTCCTTGACACGAATTTCCGACATCTTGTTTCCCTCCCTTGACCTGCGGCAGGAGTTTCCGTTGCTACAGAGTAATCAACGGTACAATTATACTATGGAACCCGCCTGCCTGTCAACTGATTTTTACCGATTTTTCCGGGTTCACAAAAAGTTTAAAGACCTGGGCCGGTTCGGTGGGCCGGCCGTTCCGCCCAGTGGGGCAGCACGGCCGCCTTTTGGGCGTTTGCCCGCCGGGCAGCCGCGTTGTTTTCCCCCCTGGGGTTCGTCTTTGAAAATGGCATTGTTTTGCCGCGCCTGTGGGCTTCGGGCGGGCCTGGCCTGAAACGGCTCAGCCCTTCACGGCCAGGTTGACCAGCTTGCCCTTGACGTAGATCTCCTTCACCACGGTCTTGCCGTTCAGCAGGGGGGCCACGTTGGGCTCGGCCTTGGCCAGCGCAATGGCGTCGGCGGACTCGATGTCGGCGGGCACCTTCAGGCGGGCCTTCACCTTGCCGTTCACCTGCACCGCGATCTCCACGGTGCTCTCCACGCACTTGGCGTCCTCATAGGTGGGCCAGGCCGCATAGGCCATCTGGCCCTCGAAGCCCTGCTGCTGCCACAGCTCCTCGGTGAGGTGGGGTGCAAAGGGATTCAGCAGGAGCAGCAGCGTCTTGAACTCATCCCGGGTGCAGCCGCCCTTGGCCTCAAACTCGTTCATCAGGGTCATCAGGGCCGCAATGGCGGTGTTGTGCTTCAGCACCTCGATGTCCTCGCTCACCTTCTTGATGGTGCGGTGCATCAGGGCCTCGGTCTCGGGGCGGTAGCCCTCGCCGGGCAGGATGTGCTCCTGCATGCTCCACACGCGGTCCAAAAAGCGCTTGCAGCCCTTGATGGAAGCGGTGTTCCAGGGCGCGGCCTTCTCAAAGTCGCCGATGAACATCTCGTACAGGCGCATGGTGTCGGCGCCGTACTCGTTGACGATGTCGTCAGGGTTCACCACGTTGCCCAGGCTCTTGGACATCTTGACCACGGGGTGATCGGCCATCTCACCGTACTTCTCCACCAGAGCGGCACGGGCGGCCTTCTCGCTGCCGTACTTCTCCAGCAGGGCCTTCTGCTCTTCTGCGGGCAGGTTGGTGAAGTTGTGGGGGTTCAGGCCCAGAATCATGCCGTGGCTGGTGCGCTTCTGGTAGGGTTCGGGCTTGGGCACCACGCCGATGTCGTACAGGAACTTATGCCAGAACCGGCTGTACAGCAGGTGCAGGGTGGTGTGCTCCATGCCGCCGTTGTACCAGTCCACCGGGCTCCAGTACTCCAGAGCCTCCTTGCTGGCCAGCTCCTTGTCGTTGTGGGGGTCCATATACCGCAGGAAGTACCAGGAAGAACCGGCCCACTGGGGCATGGTATCGGTCTCACGCACGGCGGGGCCGCCGCAGCAGGGGCAGGTGGTGTTCACCCACTCAGTGTGGCGGGCCAGGGGGCTTTCGCCGTTCTCGCCCGGCTCAAAGTCGGTGATTTCGGGCAGGCGCAGGGGCAGCTCACTCTCGGGCAGGGGCTGCCAGCCGCACTTCTCGCACTTCACCATGGGGATGGGCTCGCCCCAGTAGCGCTGCCGGCTGAACACCCAGTCGCGCAGCTTGTAGTTGACCTTGGCATGGCCCTTGCCGTTCTCTTCCAGCCAGGCGATCATCTTGGCCTTGGCCTCTTCCACGGACAGGCCGTTCAGGAAGCCGCTGTTCACCAGCGTGCCAGTGGCCACATCGGTGAAGGCTTCCTTTTCCAGGTTGCTCTCGCCCTGGCCCTTGACCACTTCCACAATGGGCAGGCCGAACACCTTGGCGAACTCATAGTCGCGGGTGTCGTGGGCGGGCACGGCCATGATGGCGCCGGTGCCGTAGGTGGCCAGCACGTAATCGGAGATGAAGATGGGGATCTCCTGCTCGTTCACAGGGTTGATGCCCATCACGCCCTTCAGCTTCACGCCGGTCTTTTCCTTGTTCAGCTCGGTGCGCTCGAAGTCCGACTTGCGGGCGGCCTCGGCCTGGTAGGCCTTCACGGCGTCGGGGTTGGTGATGGTGCCGTTCTCCAGCCACTGCTTCACCATGGCGTGCTCGGGGCTGACGACCATGTAGGTGGCGCCGAACAGGGTGTCGCAGCGGGTGGTGTACACGGTCAGGGTGTCGCCGGCGGTGGTGCCGAAGTTCACCTCAGCGCCGGTGGAGCGGCCGATCCAGTTCTTCTGCTGGGTGGCTACGCGCTCGATGTAATCCAGGCCGTCCAGGCCATCGATCAGCTTATCGGCGTAGGCGGTGATGCGCAGCATCCACTGGCTCTTCACCTTGTGCACCACGTCGCTGCCGCAGCGCTCGCACTTGCCGTTGACCACTTCTTCGTTGGCCAGCACAACCTTGCAGCCGGTGCACCAGTTCACGTTCATTTCCTTCTTGTAGGCCAGACCGTGCTTGTACAGCTGCAGGAAGATCCACTGGGTCCACTTATAATAAGAGGGGTCCGTGGTGTTGATCTCGCGGGTCCAGTCAAAGGAAAGGCCCAGGCTCTTCAGCTGGCTCTTGAACCGCGCCACATTGTTTTTGGTCACGATCTCCGGATGGATGTGATTCTTCATGGCGAAGTTCTCGGTGGGCAGGCCGAAGGCGTCCCAGCCCATGGGGTACAGCACGTTGTAGCCGCACATCCGCTTTTTGCGGGACACCACATCCAGTGCGGTGTAGCTGCGGGGGTGGCCCACATGCAGGCCCGCGGCAGAGGGATAGGGGAACTCTACCAGAGCGTAGAACTTGGGTTTGGAATGGTCGATTTTGACGGCGAAGGTATTCTCATCGTCCCATACCTTCTGCCACTTGGCCTCAACGGCCTTGAAATCATACTTCAATTTAATCAACTCCAGCTCTTATTTGAACGTTTTTCGGGGGCGGTGCCGCATTCAATCGGAGACGGGCGCTGCACCGCAGGGTATCTCCAATTTGCATCGGGTGTAAAATAAAGCGTTGTTCAGGCCTCCGGGCCGGTCAGCGGGGCATCGGCCTCTTCCAGCAGGTCGGCCAGTTCTACAGGCTCGGCGTCCGCCCACAGGTGCTCCAGATCGTAGTACTTGCGGGCGTCCGGGCAGAACACGTGCAGGATCACGCTGCCGTAGTCCAGCAGGATCCAGCGCTGGGTGTCCCAGCCTTCGCTGCGCAGGGGCTTCTCCCCTTCCTGGCCCAGCTGATACTCGGCCTCTTCGGCCAGGCTGCGCACATGGGTGGTGGAGGAGCCGGTGGCGATGACGAAGTAGTCGGTCAGGACGGTCAGGTCCCGCACCTTCAGCACCTTCAGGCTGTCGGCCTTCTTCTTGTCCAGCACCTGTGCGATGCGGACGGCAAGGTCTTTGCTTTCCATAAAAACTCTCCTTATTGAGGGTAAACTTGTTGAATTCAAGCGGCGCCGCCCGGAGGGGGTCAGGCCGCCTTGTCGCTGCCGCTTTCGGAAGAAGCGTTCTCACCGGCCGAGGTCTCGTAATGGGGCACCTCGTCCTCCGAGCCATCCAGGTTATTATTCTGCTGGGCATCCTTGGTTTCATTGTCCAGCGCACCCATGTACGAGATGTTTGCATCGTAGAAGGAACTGGAGGGATACCAGGAGGCCAGATTCAGTTCATTGACCGGCTCCGTATAGGTGCGGAAGTACTGATTCAGCAGGTCCGCCGTCTCTTTGGAAGCCGCGTTGATCACCGAGCTGTTGTTGTAATACTGGGTGGAGCCATATTCCGGCGTGCGGCACATCATGATGTTGGCGCTGTCCACCTTCAGCAGGCTCACGCCCATGCTCACCATGGTGCCGGCCGACATATCGGTCTTGACGTAATTGCGGAACACCGGCAGCAGCTTCGCCACGTCCCACACCGTCATGGTGCGGAAGCGCCGCAGCAGGCCGGAGTAGAAATAGCGCTGCATGGTCAGGCGGTCCAGATCCGAGTTGGCATAGCCCTCGCCGTGGCGGTTGCGCACGAAGAACTCCGCCGCATCGCCGTTCAGCGTCTGGTAGCCCTGCTGCAGCGAGCTGCCGCCATAAGCCATATCGTGGGGCACATACACCCGCACGCCGCCGAAGGTATCCACGATCTCCTTCAGAGACTGCATATCAATGGTCACGTAGTAGTCCACCGGCAGCTTGAACTGGTCGTAGATGACCTGGGCTAGTGCATCCACCGAGCCGCCCGCCAGCGCCACCGAGTTGATCTGCCCGTTGGTGTTGGGCACGCTGTCGCCCACAAAGGTGTTGCGAGGGATCTGCATCATGCTGATCTTGTGGCCCTTCAAATCAAAGTGGACGTACATGATCATGTCGGTCATGCCATCGTTGGAGGTGGGGTCGTTGGAATAAGCGCGCCCCTCCTCATAGTCGATGCCGCACACCAGAATGTTGGCCTGGTCGCCCTGCAGTTCCTTGGGGGTGTTGATGAAATCGCTGATGGTCACATCGCCCTTCATGCCATCGGTCATCACAAAGAAGGTGACGCCCAGTGCCGCGGCGCTCAGGCCGAACAGCACCAGCAGCAGGGTGAGGAACACCCCGAGGCAGCCCTTTTTCTTTTTCGGGCGTCTGGGCTTTCCGGCCCCGCCGGTGTGGGCCTTGGGGTGCTGGGGCGGCGGAGTGGTTCCCCGGCCGCTGCCTGTGCTGCGTGGGGCACTGTGCCCGGCGGCACTCTCCTGCGGGCGCGGTGCGTGGTACACCGACCGGCTGGCGGCCGGGGCCGCGGTCTGCCGGGTCTGGGCCGTGCGCTTCACCGTGCGCCGCTGGGCGGTGGTGGATGGAATGCCGGGGTCCGCATCCTGGTCGTACAGGCCGGAGGCGGGCCGTGCCGCCGTGCGGCGCACGGCACCGGTGTCCCGGTCCTGATCGTAGGCGGGGCGGTGCTGCTGCACCGGCGTGTCAAAGCCGGTGCCGGCCTCCTGCTGGGCGTGGTTGGCGCCCGAGGTATTCAGCCGCCGGCTCTTTCTGGGTTCATTCATGGGCTGCGTTCCTTTCGCGTTGCCGCAAGTCCTCAAGGGCGGCCCGGGTCTCCTCATCCACGGGCTTGCCGCTCTCCTCCAGCCAGTGGAGGTTCATCTCCAGGGCCTCTCGCATGGCCCGGTGAATGTCCTCTTTTTCCAGCTTGCGCAGGTAATCCACCTCAGGGTAGTCCCGCTCGGCGCTGGTCATATCCGCAAGAAAAACGATCTCGTCCAGAAGGCTCATGCCGGGCTTGCCGGTGGTGTGGCAGCGAATGGCGCTGAGCACCTCTTCGTCCTCCACACCCCACTGGGTTTGGGCGAGAATGGCCGCACAAATGCCATGCCACACCGGCGACGGGCGATTTTGTGCGTTCTCTGCCATTATAGCATTATCATTTAGTATCTGCAACATTTCCTCCCGCGGCAGCTCTTTTGCGGTGTCGTGCAAAAGGGCGGCCAGGGCGGCCTTTTCCGGGTCAGCGCCCCAGCGCTTGGCCAGCTTTACGGCCATGCGGCGCACGTTCAGGGTGTGCTGATAGCGTTTTGCGCTCAGCCGCTTTTTGGCAAGGCGGCGCGCCTTCTGTTCGGTCATTCCCAGTCATCTCCCGTACAAATGATACTTCCCTGCGATCTGCTCGGTCTCCGGCGGCAGTGCCCCCGCCGGAGCCTTTCCCGCCCGGATGTCGCTGCTGGCCATGGGCAGGACCTTCGCCTGTGAGAACACAATGCGCCCGCCCTCGGCCGAAAGCGCCCGGGCCGCTCGGTGCAGCGCCCCCATGTCCCCCTCGCAGCGGCTTTCCACCACCAACGTGGCCTTCTGCAAAAGCTCGGGCCAGTGCCGCCACTCGGTAAAGGTCAGCAGCATGTCGCTGCCCACCGAGAGGTAAAGCTCTGCGCCGGGGTACTTCTGCTCCAGCATGGTCACGGTGTCAATGGTGTAGTTGCGGCCCTGGCGATGAATTTCCCAGTCGCTGATCTCGATCCTGCCGCCGCACTCCTTTTCCAGGGCCAGAAAGCAGGCGCACATCTCATAGCGCCACATTCCCGGCGTCATGCTGGCCGCCTTGTGGGGCGGCACACCGGCGGGCATCACGATGGTCAGGTCCGGCTGAACGGCCTGCATCGCGCCCCGCAGCAGGTTCATGTGGCCGATGTGGGGCGGGTCAAAGGTTCCGCCAAACAGCAGCAGCTTCATGGTTGGTTCACCTCCGAATCAGCGGGGCAGTTCGTCGAATTTGGAGTCCTTGTCCTTTTTCAGGAACAGCACGAATTTGGAGCCGATCACCTGCACCACATCCGCGCCGGTGGCCTCGGCCAGAATGGCAGCGGCCTCCTTGGCGTTGTACATGCTGGTTTCCAGCACCTTCATCTTAATCAGTTCCCGGGCGGCCAGGCAGTCGGCGGTGGCCTTCACCACGCTGTCGTCGATCTCCCCCTTGCCCACCTGAAACACCGGGTCCAGGCTGTTGGCCTGGCTGCGCAGCCAGGCCCGCTGTTTGGAATTGAGCATTGCTTTTTCTCCTTCTGCGTTCTGCAATCAAATTGGTTGGCTTCCTCCGCGGGCGGCGGCAGTGCGGGCCGCCCGGTTTTCAGCCAGGTTTTCCACATTTTTTGCGCTGCACGGTTGAATTCTTCTCTGGTTACGCCTTAACAGCCAGATCGTCGGCCAGCTTCGCCTGCATGAGGCGCAGCGCACGGCCGCGGTGGCTGATGGCGTCCTTCTCCCAGTCCTGAAGCTGGGCATAGCTGCGGTTTTCCTCATTGGGCAGGCACTTGCCGTCGGCGGTGCCCACCTCATCGGGGATGAAAATGGGGTCATAGCCGAAGCCGTTCTCGCCCACCGGCTCCAGCCCCACCCAGCCGGGGCAGCGGCCCATGTAGGTGAAGTGCCGCCCGTCCGGCAGGCAGAAGCACACCGCCGACACAAAGCAGGCGCTGCGCTTTTCCGGCTCCAGATCCTCCAGTTCGGCCAGCAGCTTCACGTTGTTGGCCTCGTCGTCCCCATGGCGGCCGCAGTACCGGGCCGAGTACACGCCCGGCGCGCCGTCCAGCGCCTCCACCGTCAGGCCGGAATCGTCGGCGATCACCGGCTTGCCGGTGGCCTTGCAGAAGGCCTCCGCCTTGATGAGGGCGTTGGCCTCAAAGGTGGTGCCGGTCTCCTCCGGGTCCAGATGCAGGCCCAGAGCCGCCGGGGTGAGCAGGGTGTATCCCATGGGTTCCAGAATGCGGCGCAGCTCCTTGAGCTTGCCCGCATTGTTGGTGGCCGCTACGATCTCCATTGTGCGCTCCTTTCTGCGTTACGCTTCGTCCTTGCGCATCAGGCTGTGGGCAAAGGCGGCGGGGTCGAACACCATCAGGTCGTCGATTCCCTCGCCCACGCCCACGAACCGAACCGGCAGGCCCAGCTTGTCCTTCACGCTGATCACACAGCCGCCCTTGGCGGTGCCGTCCAGCTTGGTGAGGATCACGCCGGTGGCCTCGGCGGCCGCCACGAACTCCCGCGCCTGGCTGATGGCGTTCTGCCCGGTGATGGCGTCCAGCACCAGCAGCGTCTCCACGCTGGCCTCGGCGCAGGCCTTGGGCACAGCGCGGCGGATCTTGGTCAGCTCGTCCATCAGGTTCTTTTTGTTGTGCAGGCGGCCCGCCGTGTCGCAGATGACCAGGTCATAGCCGCGGGCGGCGGCGGACTGCACCGCGTCAAAAATAACGGCGGCGGGGTCGGCGCCCTCGCCCGCCTTCACCAGCGGCACGCCCGCCCGGTCGGCCCAGACGGAGAGCTGCTCGGCGGCGGCAGCGCGGAAGGTATCGCCCGCGGCCAGCATCACCCGCTTGCCCTGGCTCTTATACAGGTTGGCCAGCTTGGCAATGCTGGTGGTTTTGCCCACGCCGTTCACGCCGATCACCAGAATGACCGCCGGCTTGCCGGAGAGGTCAAACTCGCTGTCCGGGGTCAGTTCTTTTTCGATCAGCCCCTCCAGCGCTTCCAGCGCCTGCGGACCGGTTTTCAGGTGCTTGTGCTTCACCTCGCTGCTCAGCTCGTCCACCAGCTTGGAGGCCATGTCGGCGCCGGTGTCCGCCAGAATCAGCTGCTCTTCCAGTTCTTCGTAGAGGTCATCGTCAATTTCGCTGGCCCCCATCATGTTCAGGATGTTGCCGAAAAAGCCATTGCGGGTCTTTTTCAGGCCGTCATCCAGTTTTTTCTTGCTGCCAAACAGTCCCATTGCTCGGCTCCTTTCTTAAAGCGTCCTTGCGGTGCCCCATCGGCCGCGGTGCTCAGCGCACCAGGCTTGCATCCACCTGATCCAGATCCAGCCGCAGCAGCTTGCTCACGCCGTCCTCCTGCATGGTCACGCCATACAGCACGTCGGCGGCTTCCATGGTGCCGCGGCGGTGGGTGATCACAATAAACTGGGTGCTGCCGGAAATGCGCCGCAGATACTGGGCAAACCGGGTCACGTTTACGTCATCCAGAGCGGCCTCGATCTCATCCAGAATGCAGAAGGGGGCCGGATTCACGGCCAGAATCGCAAAGTAGATGCAGATGGCCACCAGGCTCTGCTCGCCGCCGGAGAGGGCACTCAGGTTCTTGATAACCTTGCCGGGGGGCGACACCTGAATGTCAATGCCGCTCTCCAGCACGTCCGCGTCGTCCGCCAGGCTCAGCATGGCGCTGCCGCCGCCGAACAGCTCCCGGAAGATGCGGCCGAAGTGGCCGTTGATCTCCTTGAAGCTGGCGATGAACTGGGTGCGCATCTCCTCTTCCAGTTCGGCGATGATGCGGGTCAGCTCGGCCTTGCTCTTTTCCACGTCGGTCACCTGGGTTTTCAGGGTGTTGTAGCTCTCGCTCACCTCGCGGAATTCCTCAATGGCGCCCACGTTCACATTGCCCAGCGCGCGGATCTTTGCCCGCACCTCGGCCACCAGACGGCGCAGCTCGGCCGCGCTGTCAAACTCCACACACAGGCCGGCCGCGTCGCCGGGGGTGAGCTGGTACTCCTCCCACAGCTTGGCCACCGTCTGGTCATATTCAGTCTCCGCAGCGGCCTTGCGCTCGGCAAGGCGGGCCATTTCGCCGCTCATGCGCTCCCGCTCTTCGCTCAGGGCGCGCACCTGCTGGTTCTGCTCGGTGCTTTTGCCCTCCGCCTCCAGGCGGCGGCGGGTGGCCGCGGCGATCTCGGCTTCCAGCGCCTCAATACGCTTCGTGCTCTCGGCCTTTTCGTCCCGAATCTGCTCGATCTTCTTCCTGTTTTCCTCGTTCAGGGCGGTCAGGTCGGCAATGCCCTGCTCCAGCTCCCGGCGGTGCTGGCCGCTCTCGCCGGTGCGGCCCTGCAGCGTCCGAATGGCCTCTTCCAGCCGCTCGGCGTCCTTTGCGGCCGCCAGCCGGGCCAGCCGCTGGTCGCCCAGCTCCTCCGACAGGCGGGCCCGGGTCTCCAGAAAGGCATCGTCGCTGCCGCTCAGCTCTTCCAGCTCCCGCTCCAGTTCGCCGATCTCGTCCGCCAGCCGGTTTTCCTCGGCCAGCGCCTCATCGGCGGCCCGGCGGCTCTCTTCCAGCTGAAGGGCCAGACCAGCCAGCTCCTTTTCCAGCTGGGCGGCGCTCTCCTCGGCCTGCGCCCGGGCGGCCTCCAGTCGGCGCACCTCCATCTCGGCGCGGATCTTATCCCCGCCGGCCACCACGGCCTCGCTGGACGATGCGGTGAGCTGGGCATTCAGCCCGTCCACCTCATCCTTCCACCGGTCGGTGGCCTGCTGGGCTTCGTCCAGCTTCCTTTCCAGCGCGGCGGTCTTTTTCTTCAGCTCCTCGATCTCCTGCCGGCGGCTGAACAGCCCGGCCGAACGGGACAGGCTGCCGCCGGTGAAGCTGCCGCCCGCGTTGATGATCTGGCCGTCCAGCGTCACAATGCGGTTGCGGTAGCCCATCTGGCGTGCCACCCGGCTGGCATCGTCCAGGTCTTCCACCACCAGAATGCGCCCCAGCAGGTTCGACACCACATTTTCATAGCGCAGGTCGTATTCCACCAGGCTGGACGCCACCCGGGCACCCTCCGGCAGGCGGCTGGCATCCAGATGGCTGGGCTGCACCGTATCCAGCGGCAGGAAGGTGGCGCGGCCCGCCTTTTCCTGTTTCAAAAAGGCAATGGCCGCCTTGGCGCTGGCCTCACCGTCCACCACCAGATTCTGGGCAGCGGCCCCCAGTGCCGTTTCAATGGCTGCCTCACAGCCCTTCTGCACCCGAAGCAGGGTGCCCACCGGGCCTACAATGCCCCGCAGGCGGCGGTTCTGGGCGGCCTTCATCACAGTTTTTACGCTGTACTGATAGCCCTCCATGTTCCGCTCCAGATCCTGCAGCAGGCCCAGCCGCTGGCGGGCCGCTTCCAGCTCCCGGCTGGCCTTCTGCTCGACCGCGTCAGCGGCCTCCAGCTGGGCCTGACGGCCCTGCAGCTTCAGCTTCAGGCCCTTCTGCACGTTCTCCAGCTTGTCCAGCTGTTCCTGCACTCCGGCCAGATAGTCCTTCGTCTCGGCCAGCTCTTTGGCCTGGGTCTGCGCGTTCTCGGCCGCGCTTTCCTGTTCCGTCTGGGCGGTCTGCTGGCGCTGCACAGCGGCCTCACCGGCGCTTTCGGCGGCGGCGCGGGCCACCCGGCTGGCGGTCTGTCGGTCGGTCAATTCGGCCAGCCGGGCCGTCACCTGCCCTTTGCGCTCGCCGGTGCTCATGCTCTGGTGCTGAATTTCCTCCAGCCGGGCCTCCAGCCGCCGGACCTCACCGTCCAGCCGCCGGGTCTCGTCCTGCCGTTTGGCCAGCTGGGCCTTGTCCTCGGCGATCTCCGCCAGCAGGGCCTCCTGGCCCTCCTCGCTCTGGCGGATCTCCTCCCGCCGGGCGGCAATGCCCGCCTCGTTGTGGGCGATGTCGTTGTTCAGCACCGCAATGCGGCTTTCGCTGCCCGCCTGTTCTTCGGTAATGCGCCGAATGTCTCCGTTCGCCCGCTCAATGGCCAGGATCTGTGCCTGCACCTGGGCGCGGGTCTCCTCGGCGGCGGCATCCAGCTGCTCGATCTGGGCGGTCTGCCGGTCGTAATCGGCCTGGGCCGTCTCAAAGCTGCGCTGCTGGCTGCGCACGGTCTCGCGGGCTTGACGGATGCCGTCCACCCACAGGGTCACTTCCAGCTCTTTGCGGCGGGCTGCCAGAGCCAAAAACTGTTCGGCCTTTTTGCTCTCCGCTTCCAGAGGGCCGATGCGGCTCTCCTTCTCGCCCAGAATGTCCCGCAGGCGCACCAGATTTTCTTCCGTTGCCGCCAACCGGCGCTGGGCCTCGTTTTTGCGGTAGCGGTATTTGGCAATGCCGGAGGCCTCTTCAAAGATTTCCCGGCGCTCGCCGCTTTTGGCGCCCACGATCTCGGCAATGCGGCCCTGGCCGATGATGGAGTAGCCGTCCCGGCCGAGGCCCGTATCCAGAAACAGCTCGTAGATGTCCTTCAGGCGCACGCTCTGGCCGTTGATGGTGTACTCGCTCTCTCCGGAGCGGTAGTACCGCCGGCCGATGGCCACCTCGTCCGCGTCCACGTCAATGCGCCGGTCCTCGTTGCTCACGGTGAGCACCACGCTGGCATAGCCCATGGCCCCGCGCAGCTGGGTGCCGCCGAACACCACGTCCTCCATCTTGCCCGCGCCGCGCAGCTGTTTGGAACTGGTTTCGCCCAGCACCCAGCGGATGGCGTCGGAGATGTTGCTTTTGCCGGAGCCGTTTGGCCCCACCACGGCGGTAATGCCCGGCCCAATGGTGATCTTGGTTCGGTCAGGGAAGCTTTTGAATCCCTGAATGTCCAGTTCTTTCAGTCTCATTCTTCCCCTCCGGGAACGCGTCTGCCGATCACTTCTGCTTTGCCTCGGTGGCAGGGGTCTGGGGCTGCAGGTCTTTCAGGCCCATCAGCGCCAGGGCTTCCCGGGCCGCGTGCTGCTCCGCCATTTTCTTGGAATGGCCATGGCCGCGGCCGATGCAGTTGGAGTTCAGGTAAACCGCCACCACAAAGTGCTTGTCATGGTCGGGGCCGCTCTCCTCCTCCAGCTCGTAGTGCAGGTGCTCCTCAGGGTTCTGCTGCACCACCTCCTGCAGGCGGGTCTTGTAGTCGCCCTCGGCAGTTTTGCCCTCGGTGATGAAGGGCAGAATGAACCGCCGGGCCACCTCGATGCCGCCGTCCAGATACAGCGCGGCAATCACCGCCTCAAAGGCATCCGACACCACGCTGGGCCGGTTGCGGCCGCCGTTCAGGTCCTCACCGCGGCCCAGCCGCAGGTAGCTGCCCAGCTCGATCTCCTGCGCAAACTGGAACAGCGCGCCCTCGCTCACCAGACTGGCGCGGGTGCGGCTCAAATCGCCCTCGGGCCGGTCCTTCCAGGCGTGGAACAGATAGTCCGCCGTCACGACAGACAGCACGCTGTCGCCCAGAAACTCCAGCCGCTCGTTGTGGTGGACCTTCTCCTTGCTCTCGTTGGCATAACTGGTATGGGTCAGGGCAATGGTCAGCAGGTCGATGTTGTGGAACTTGTAGCCGATGATCCGCTCCAGCTCATGCTCCCGTTCATGTTCTTTCATAGAGGTTCATTCTCCTTATGTCCAACGGCTTATGCGTTTTCTTCCGGTTTGGGCTGTTCCAGCGCGGCCAGGGCCTCGGTCATGGTGCCCACCAGATCGCTCTCCACGCACAGGCGGGCCTGCCGGATGGCGTTCTTGATGGCCTTGGCCTTGGAAGAGCCGTGGGCCTTGATCACCGGCCGGGCGGTGCCCAGCAGGGGCGCGCCGCCGTACTCCTCGCTGTCCATCTTCTTCTTCACGTCCTTGAAGCCGTCCTTCACCAGCAGGTAGGCCAGCTTGGTGGTCAGCCCCTTCAGGAACACTTCCTTCACCATGCCCAGCAGCGTTTTGGCCAGGCCCTCGGTGAGCTTCAGGATCACGTTGCCGGTGAAGCCGTCGCACACCACCACGTCGGCGTTGCCGTCGGGCACGTCCCGCGGCTCAATGTTGCCGATGAAGTGCAGGTTCGGGTCGGCCTTCAGCAGCTGGTGGGCTTCCTTATAAAGAGGTGTGCCCTTGCTCTCCTCAGCGCCGTTGTTCACCAGCGCCACATCCGGCACGGCAATGCCCATCACCTTGTTCATGTAGGCAGAGCCCATCACGCCGAAGGCGTGCAGCATGGGGGCGCGGCACTCCACATTCGCACCGCAGTCCATCAGCAGGTAGGGCTTTTTGCCGCCGGGGATGACCGTGGCCAGAGCCGGGCGCTTCACGCCTTTGATGGTACGCACGATGAGGCTTGCGCCCACGTGCAGCGCGCCGGTGCTGCCGGCAGAAACAAAGGCATCTCCCTTGCCCTCGGCCAGCATCCGCAGGCCCACCACCATGCTGGAATCCTTCTTGGAGCGGATGGCCTTGGCCGGCTCATCGCACATCTCAATGGTCTGGGTCGTGTTCACGATTTCATAGCGCTCGTCCAGCTGGATGTTCTGCTTGGCGGCGCTGGCCCGGATGGCCTCCTCATTGCCCACCAGAACAAGCGTCAGGTTGTCCCGGTTTTCGGCCACGGCCTGCGCCGCGCCTTTTACGATCTCGTCGGGGGCATTGTCGCCGCCCATGGCGTCCAGAATGATCTTCATGCTTGTCCTCCTGTGCATTTGGTTTTGCTTCGCGCCTTTCTTTTAAGAAGGAAGATGCGCCGTGTTTACTGCTGTGCTTCCAGCCAGGCCTTCATGTCGGCCACGGCCCGTTCGGCCAGGGCGGCATAGCGCTCGCGCTTATCCCGGATGTGGGTTTCCAGCGGGGGCAGAATGCCCATGTTGGAGCCCATCGGCTGAAAATCCTTATTCTCGCTGGTGATGTAGCGGATGAGTGCGCCGCACATGGTGTCGGCCGGGGGCGGGGTCATGGTTTTGCCCTCCAGCGCCGCCAGAATGCTCCGGGCCGCCAGCAGGCCGCAGGCCGCCGATTCCATATAGCCCTCAAAGCCGGTGATCTGCCCGGCGAACCACACGTTGGGGTGGGCCTTCAGGGCCAGATTTTCGGCCATGAGCTTGGGGCTGTTCAGGAAGGTGTTGCGGTGCATCACGCCGTAGCGCACAAACTCCGCGTGCTCCAGGCCGGGAATCAGGCTGAACACCCGCTTCTGTTCGCCGAATTTCAGGTTGGTCTGGAAGCCCACCAGATTGTACATGGTGTTCTGGCGGTTCTCACTGCGCAGCTGCACATTGGCCCAGGGCCGGTGGCCGGTGCGGGGGTCGGTCAGGCCCACCGGCCGCAGTGGGCCGAAGCGCATGGTGTCCGGCCCGCGGCCGGCCATCACCTCAATGGGCATACAGCCCTCGTACACCGTCAGGTTGCCGTCGGCATCAAAGTCGTGCAGGGGTGCCCGCTCGGCGGTGGAGAGTGCCTCGTAAAAGGCCTCGTACTCCGCCTTGTTGAAGGGGCAGTTCAGGTAGTCGGCCTCGCCCCGGCCGTAGCGGCTGGCGGCGAACACCTTTTCCATGTCCAGGCTTTCGGCGGTGACGATGGGGGCGGCCGCGTCATAGAACGACAGGCTCTGCCCGCCGATGAGCCGCTGAATGTCCGCCGCCAGAGGGCCGTCGGTCAGGGGGCCGGTGGCCACCAGCACCGGGGCGCTCTCGTCGATCTGCTCCACCCGCTGGCGGTGCAGGGTGATGTTGGGGTGGTTCTCCACCAGCTGGGTCACTTCCTGAGAAAAGGCGTCCCGGTCCACCGCCAGCGCGCCGCCGGCGGCCACCCGGGTCTTTTCCGCACAGCCCAGAAGGCTGGAGCCCATCAGCCGCATCTCTTCCTTCAGCAGACCGGAAGCAGAATCCAGCCTCTCCGCCTTCAGGCTGTTGGAGCAGATCAGCTCCGCAAAGCCTTCTTTCTGGTGGGCCGGGCTGAAGTGCAGGGGCTTCTGCTCATACAGATGCACCTGCACCCCCTGATTTGCCAGCCACAGGGCGGCCTCGCACCCGGCCAGGCCTGCCCCCAGGATCTTGATCTCACTCATTGGTCTGCCCTTTCACATACGGTTTTTCAAAATCGCAGCCTTCTTTGGCGCAGTACAGTTTGCCGCCCTTGCGGAACAGCGTTGCGCCGCACTTGTCGCAGGTGGTCGGCACCGGCTCGTCCCAGGTCATAAAGTCGCAGTTGGGATAATTCTCGCAGCCGTAGTACACCCGGCCTTTGGCCGAGCGGCGCAGCAGCATCCGGCCGCCGCACTTGGGGCACTTGCCGCCGGTGTCCTTCACAAGGCGCTTGGTGTTGGTGCATTCCGGGAAGCCCGGGCAGGCCAGGAACTTGCCGTACCGGCCCATCTTGATGACCATGTGGCGGCCGCACTTCTCGCAGATCTCGTCGGTCTCCTCATCGGGCACCTTGATCTTCTTGCCCTCCATGTTCTTCTCGGCGGTCTCCAGCTCTTTCTCAAAGCCCTTGTAGAAGGTGTCAATGGTGGTGTGCCAGTCCTCCTGGCCGCTCTCCACCTTATCCAGCTTCTTCTCCATCCCGGCCGAGAAGGTCACGTCCACGATGTTCGGGAACTGCTCCATCATCAGCTCGTTGATGGTGCGGCCCAGCAGCGTGGGCTTCAGGCGCTTGGCGTCCCGCTCCACATAGCCGCGGTCAATGATGGTGGTGATGATGGGGGCGTAGGTGGAGGGGCGGCCGATGCCGTTTTCTTCCAGACTTCGGATGAGGGTGGCCTCGGTGTAGCGGGCGGGGGGCTGGGTGAACTTCTGCTCGCTCTTCAGCTCCCGCAGTTTCAGGGTCTGGCCCTGCTCCAGCGGGGGCAGCGCGGTCTCCTTCTTCTCCTTCTCGTCGGTGGCCTCTTCGTACAGGGCGGTGAAGCCGTCAAAGGTGACCACATAGCCGCTGGCCCGGAACAGGTAATTGCCCGCGGTCACACCCACGGACACGGTGTCCTGCTCGCAGTCGGCCATCTGGCTGGCGATGAAGCGGCTCCAGATCAGGCGATACAGCTTGGCAATGTCGCCGCTGATGCTCTTTTCCACCTCATCGGGGGTCAGGCTGGGCACGCTGGGGCGAATGGCCTCGTGGGCGTCCTGGGCGGCCGTCACACTGCGGGACTTGTAGGTGCGCTTGTAGCCGCACACATACCGCTCGCCGTAAGCGCCGGTGATGTAGTCCTTCGCGCCCGCCACGGCCTCATCCGACACGCGCAGGCTGTCGGTACGCATATAGGTGATCAGGCCCAGGGTGCCGCGGCCCGCAATGTCCACGCCTTCGTACAGGGTCTGGGCAGCCCGCATGGTGCGGGTGGCGGTGAAGTTCAGGCGGCGGCTGGCCTCCTGCTGCAGGGTGGAGGTGATGAACGGGGCCGCGGGGGTCTTTTTCCGCTTGCCCTTTTTCAGCTCAGTCACCTGATAGTCCTGGCCCTTGAGGGCTTCCTCAATGGCGTGGGCCTGCTCGCCGGTGGTCACCGCCAGCTTTTTTCCGTCGGCGGTGCCGGTGAGCCGGGCCATGAATTTCTTCTGGCTGCCCGGGGGGCTGAGCAGGGCGTCCAGGTTCCAGTATTCCTCGGGCTTAAAGGCCTCGATCTCCTTCTCCCGGTCCACGATCAGCCGCACGGCCACGCTCTGCACGCGGCCGGCCGAAAGCCCGCGCCGCACCTTGCGCCACAGGAAGGGCGACAGCTTGTAGCCCACCAGCCGGTCCAGAATGCGGCGGGCCTGCTGGGCGTTGAACAGGTTCATGTCAATGGCGCGGGGATGGGCCATACCCTCGCTCACGCCCTTTTTGGTGATCTCGCCGAAGGTCACCCGGTTGGGAGCGGCGGGGTCCAGCCCCAGAATGTTGGCCAGGTGCCAGCTGATGGCTTCGCCTTCACGGTCCGGGTCAGTGGCCAGCAGCACGCCGTCCGACTTTTTGGCGGCGCTCTTCAGCTCTTTGATGAGCTTTTCCTTGCCCTTGATGCTGATATACTGGGGGGCGTAGTCGTGGTCCACATCAATGCCCAGCTGGCTGGCGGGCAGGTCCCGGATGTGGCCCATGGAGGCGGTGACCTCATAGCCATCGCCCAGATATTTCCGAATGGTCTTTGCCTTGGCAGGCGACTCCACAATTACGAGCTTTGCCATGGTGCTTCTTCTCCTTTTCTTCCGGCAGGGCTGCCGCCGCGCCGAAATTCTGCCTGCACGCTTCGGCCTGCGTCGGCCGCTTTGCCGCGTGCAGCAAAACAGAGGGTTCGTTTATTCATACGCAGGCGGGAGGGGTTCCGGGGCGTTTTGCTGTGCCGGTGTTCTCCCCCTGCGGAAAAGCTATAGAAGGGGCCGCGGCCGGTTTTGGGCCGCCGCAGCCCGCTGCCCCTGTTCTCACAACGAAAAACGGGGCCGTTCAATTTCAAAATTTGTTACCGCCTCTGGTAGCGGCGGCCGGCCAGGGCCGTGATCTGCCCGGCCAGCTCCAGCCGGGTCAAACCGGCCAGCAGCTCGCCCACGCCCAGGCCCGATTCGGCACACAGCCGCTCAAAGGCCACCGGCCGTGCACCGATGTGCTCCAGCAGGGCCGCATCCTCCGCCAGCAGCGGGGCGGGCGCGGCCGTACCGGCGGGTGCATTCTCCGGTTCGCTCCGGGTTGGAAGGCCCAGTGCCTTCAGCAGGCCGTCGGCGCTGAGGGCCGGGGCAGCCTGCCCCTGGGCGATCAGGGCATTGGTGCCCTCGCTCATGGGGCTGAAGATGCTGCCGGGCACCGCGTACACCGGGCGGCCGTAGCGCTGGGCATGGTGCACGGTGCTCATGGTGCCGCTGCGCTGGCGGGCTTCCACCACGCACAGCAGGTCCGACAGGGCGGCAATCAGCCGGTTGCGCTGCAAAAAGTAATCCCGGTACGAGGCCGTACCCGGCGGGTACTCGCTCACCACGGCCCCCTGCCGGTCCATCTCCGCCCGCAGGCGGCGGTTCACGGCGGGGTAGGTCTGGTCAATGGCCGTGCCCAGCACGCCCACCGTGGCCCCGCCGGCGGCAAGGGCCGCCTTGTGGGCCTCGCTGTCCAGCCCGTCGGCCAGGCCGCTCACCACGATCACCTCAGCCCGGGCCAGGCCATCGGCCAGGGTGCGGGCTGCCTCGGCCCCATAGGGGCTGGGGCGGCGGCTGCCCACCATGCCCACCCGGGCGCGGCGGGTCAGTGCGTCCGCGTCGCCGGTGCAGTACAGCACCACCGGCGGGTCGGGCAGGTTCAGCAGGGCCAGCGGATAGCGGGCGTCCCCATAGGGCAGCACCGTCACCTCCAGCTTATCGCAGGCTTCCAGCTGCGGTGCAAACTGTTCCGGGGCCAGCGTCTCCATACGGCGGCGCTGTTTGGCCCCCAGCAGGGTGGAAAAGTCCTCGCTGTCCCGCGCCTGCCAGAGATTCTCGGCGTCGCCGTACAGGTCCAGCAGGGTGCCGGCCTGGGGCGAGGCAAAGCCCAGCACCCCCGCCAGCCACAGCCAGTAGAGCCGGTCGTCCATCTCAGTCTTCCTCCGGGCGGCGGAAATGCCACAGCAGCACACTGCCCGCCACGCTGGCGTTCAGGCTTTCCACCCGGTCGGTGATGGGAATGCGCACCGCGGCGTCGCAGGCGGCCACGGCCGCGTCGGTCAGGCCCTGGCCCTCGCTGCCGATCACCAGGCACACCCCGTTCGGGTAGGCGCCGTCCACCTGATGCAGCGGGCGGCTGTTGTACAGGGCGGCGGCCAGATTGGTCACGCCCCAGGCGTGCAGCTGGGCCAGCGTATCCGGCAGGCAGCGGCTTTCCACCACCGGCAGGCGGCCCGCCGCCCCCATGCTGGCCCGCAGGGCCTTGGGGCCGAAGGGCGAGGCGCAGCCCGGGTCCACGATCACCGCGTCAAACCCGAAGGCCGCGGCAGAGCGCACCAGCGCCCCCACGTTGCCGGGGTCCTGCACCCGCTCCAGCGCCAGATAGCGCCCGCCCGGGTGCAGGACCTGTTCGCCGTTTTCCGGCATGCCGAAGATGCAGAACAGCCCCTGATGGCTGTCCACACCGGCCAGCTTCTGGGCCACATGCTCCTCGATCAGGTACTGTTCCCCACCCAGCGTTTGAATCTCCGGGGCGCGTTCCAGCGCCTTCTCGGTATAGAATACTACCTTTATAGGGCAGCCCCGTGCCAGCTCCGGGCAGAGCTTTAAGCCCTCCGCCAGGAAGGACCGTTCGGTCCGGCGGAAGGCTGTGCTCTGGCCCAGCTTGCAGGCATATTTGATTTTGGGGTTGTCACGGCTTGTGATGCGTTCGGTCATCGGCACCCCTTTCTCTCTGCCCCAGGCAGGGCGCCCGGGGCCGGGCCGGCGGGCAAAATTTGCCCTAACACAAAAGCGACGCCCGTGCGCGTGCGCGGGCGTTGCTTGCTAAAATCTGATTACAGAGCCTTCTTGGCGGTCTCCACCAGAGCGCTGAAGCTGGCGGGATCATGGATGGCCATCTCGCTGAGCATCTTGCGGTTCAGGTCGATGCCAGCCTTCTTCAGGCCGTTCATGAAGGAGGAGTAGTTGATGCCCTGAGGACGAACCGCGTTGTTGATGCGGGCGATCCACAGGTTGCGGAACTGACGCTTCTTCATCTTGCGGCCAGCGAAGGCGTAGTTGCCGCTCTTCATGACCTGCTGTTTGGCCATCTTAAAATGCTTGCTCTTGCTGCCGTAGAAGCCCTTGGCCAGCTTCAGGGTCTTCTTCCGTCTTTTGCGGGTCATCATCGCGCCTTTGATACGAGCCATGGTAATGTATCTCCTTTACAGTCACTAATCTCTTTGGTAAATTCCCGGGATGAACCGAAGTTCAGGTTCAGGCGTAGGGCAGCATGCTCTTGACAGCGGCCTCGTTGGTCTTGTCAGCATAGCTGGGCATACGGTAACCACGGGTAACCTTGGTGGTCTTCTTGGTCAGGATGTGGCTGCGGAAGGCATGGCCGCGCTTGACCTTGCCGTTCTTGGTCAGCTTGAAGCGCTTCTTGGCGCCGGAATGAGATTTCAGCTTAGGCATTGTTGTTTCCTCCTGAATGTTGTTTACTTCTGGGCGGGACGGGGGCTCATGAACATGAGCATGCTGCGCCCTTCCAGTTTGGGCTGTTTGTCAACCACAGCTTCGGGCAGTGCCTCGGCGAACCGCTTGTGGACCTCGAGGCCCAGCGCGGTGTGAGCCATTTCACGGCCGCGGAAGCGGATGGAGACCTTGAGCTTATGCCCCGCCTTGATGAACTTGGCAGCCTGGTTCACCTTGGTGTTGAAATCGTTGGTGTCGATGTTCAGCGACAGGCGGATCTCCTTGATTTCAACCACTTTCTGGTTCTTCTTGGCTTCCTTTTCCCGTTTCTGCTGCTCAAAGCGATACTTGCCGTAATCCAGGATCTTGCACACGGGCGGCACCGCCTGAGGAGCGATCTTCACCAGGTCCAGATTCTTCTCATCGGCCAGACGCTGAGCCTCACGGGCGCTCATCACACCCAGCTGGCTGCCGTCGGCGCCGATCAGACGAACCTCACGGTCCCGGATCGCACCATTGATGTCCAGTTCCTTCTTGCCATTGTTCGTAGCGATGGGGATACACCTCCAACCCAAATTTATTTTGCTGTGCGGCAAACGATAAAAGCGCGGCCCGTTTTACCGGGCCGCGCTCTGACACACATCAAAAACAGACGCTTGCGCGTTGTTTGCTGTATGGCCCGGGCCTCTTTGGCCGCAAGGCGAGCACGGCCAGAAGGCCGGGTGCTGCTTTCTTTACCTGCTTACTATACCACCCGTTTGGGCCTCTGTCAAGCATTTTTTGCCCGCAGGGCGCAAAAAAGTTTTCACATACCCCGCAGGGGCACATCCACCTCTCTGCCCAGTGCAAAGCTGTACAGGGTGCAGCGGGTGACGGGGGTGGGCGCAAGGCGCAGGCCGATGGCCCGGGCGTACAGCCGCAGCTGGGCCGCATAGGCACGCAGCAGCTCATCGGCGGTTTTGTTGTGGTCGGTCTTGTAGTCCACGATTTCCACATGGTCCTCAAACACCAGCACCAGGTCTGCCACGCCCTGAATGAGCACCGTATCCGCCTTCGGGTCCAGCCCGGCCTTTTCCTCGTCGGTCTCGGCCAGGGCAGCGGCGGGCACCGCGCTGATGAAGGCATACTCCCGCAGTGCCTGCTTTGCCTTGCCGATGCGCCGGAACAGCTCCCCTTCAAAGAAGCGTTTCAGGGCGGGCCGGTCCAGCTTTTCCACATTTTCGCGGGCGATCAGGCCCAGCTGCTCCTGCCGCCGGGCCTCGGCCTCCAAGTCCCGCCCGGCCAGCTCCAGATCCGCGTGCTGCAAAAAGGCGTGGGTCACGGTGCCCTTTTCGGCCCCGGTCATGCCGTCCTTCTGCAAAAAGGCGGGCCGCTCCATCTGCACCTCTTCGTCCCGGTGTACCAAGCCGGTCACACTCACCTTGGCGGCCAGCCGGGTGCGGTTCTCATGGGGGTAGCGCCAGGCAAAGCCCTCGGCCAGCTGCCGGGCCAGCTCCGGGTCGGCAGCCGCCTCGGCCTCTTTCTGCGCCTCGGCCGTGCGGGCGGGCGGTGCCTTTTCCGTGCGCAGTTCCAGCGGCCAGGCGTCCGTGAGGGTCAGCCCGGCGTCCTGGGGGCACAGGTCCACCTGGCTCCACAGCGGTTCGCTGCTCTTGTGGCCCATGGCCGCCGCCAGCACCCATTCGCCGGGGCTGAGGGGCAGCCGGTTGCCCATGCGCACGTGCACCGCATTGTCCACCAGCTTCTCCCAGCCCTTCGACTTTGTGTCCGACCCGTTCCCGGCCGGGAGCGGCTCCTCCGTCACCGGCAGCGTGAGGATCAGTCGGTCCTTCGCGCGGGTTAGGGCCACGTAGAGCACCCGCATCTCCTCGCCCAGCCCCTCTTCCCGGGCGGCGCGGCGCACCTGCTCATAGGTCAGGGTTGCATAGGTACCGCCCGGGCCGCGCAGTTTCAGGCCCACGCCGTTTTTCGGGTGGAACAGCACCGCATGGTTCAGATCCTGCGTGTTGAACTGCTTGCTCAGGCGGGCACAGAACACCACCGGGAACTCCAGCCCCTTGGAACCGTGAATGGTCATCACCGACACACAGCCCGGTCGCACCGGGTCGCCCTTGGCGCTGTTCACCTGTCCCCGCTTTGCCAGGGCGTCCAGGCTGCGCACCAGCGCGGCCAGCCCCTGCTCGCCCAGGCCGCAGGCCAGATCAATAAAGTCCAGCACCTCCCGGCGGCGCACCTCACCGCCGGGCATGGCCCCGGCCAGGGCCAGATAGCCCGTGCGGGCCAGAACTTCATCCAGCAGCCGGTCCACCGGCAGGGTGCGGGCCAGATTGCGCAGTTCGCTCAGGCTGGCGTAAAAGCCCTCGGCCTTCTGCTCGCCCTGGCTCTTCCCGCTCTGCTCCGGCCGGGGCAGAACAGCCCGGTACAGGGTGCCGTGGGGGCGGGCAGCCCGCAGTTCGGTCAGCTCGCCCATGGTCAGGCCCACCAGCGGGCTGAGCAGCACGCTGGCCAGGGCCACGTCCTGGGCGGGGTTGTCCAGCACGTGCAGCAGGCTCAGCAGCGGCCGCACCGCCGGAGAATCCAGCAGGTCCTCCCGGGCGGCGGAATAGCCCTGCAGCCCCTCGCCTTCCAGCGCCTGAAGGTAGTTGTCCGCGTTGGTCCAGCTGCGCAGAAGAATGGCAAAGTCCTCGGGGCGGCAGGGGCGGGTGCCCCCTGCCCCGTCCCGCACCGGGAAGCCCTTGTCCAGCATTTCCCGGATGCGCCGGGCGATGTAGCCCGCGTCCTCCTTTTCCGGGCTGGACACCAGACACAGCTCGCACCCGCCGGGATAGGCCTCCGGCTGGGGCGGCAGGGCCAGTGCCTCGCCGGGGGTGTTGGCGTAGTCCACGCCGCCCGCAGCGGGGGTCATCACCGCGCCGAAAATGCCGTTGATGGCCGCAATGACGCCCTTTGCACTGCGGAAGTTGTTGTCCAGCGCCAGCTGGGCCGGGTAGGCCGGGGCCGGCACTCCCGGCGCGGGGTTCTGATACAGGGCATACTCCTGCTTTTTCTCCTGAAACACCGTGGGGTCCGCCTGACGGAAGCGGTAAATGCTCTGCTTCAGGTCGCCCACCAGGAACAGCTTGCTGCCATCCCCCGCCAGGCAGTGGTACAGGGTATCCTGCAAACGGTTGGTGTCCTGGTATTCATCCACCATCACGGCCCGGTAGCCCCCGGCGATCTGGGCCGCCAGCGGGGTGGGGCCGTTCCCGTCCCACAGCAGCTTTAACGCCAGATGCTCCAGGTCGGCAAAATCCAGCAGCTTGTGCTCCCGCCGGGCCTCCCAGAAGCGGCGGTCAAAGTCCGTCACTGCATCGGCCAGCGCCCGCACCAGCGGGGCGGCGGTCTGCCGGTCCTCCTCATACTCCTGCCGGGTGGGCAGGCCGCTGCCCTGCAGGTCCTTCACCATCTGGGCGGCGGCATCCCGGGCGGTCACCACCCGCTTTTTCCAATAAAAGGCCGTGCCCGGCTCCGCGTTCTTTTCCTCCGGCGTTTTGGCCCGCGCAAAGCTCACCCGAGCCTTTTTCCAGCCGTCCAGTGCCGCCAGCGCCTCATCCCAGCGCAGGGCTTCAAACAGGGCGATCACATTGGCCAGCGCGCCCCGCTCCTGGGTCAGCGGCGGGCCATAGGCCTTCTGCACCGCGTCAAAGTCCTCCTGTTCCGCTTGGCCGCAGAGCGTCTGGGCATAGGCCAACGATTCATCCGCCTGCCGCAGCTCCCGCACGGCCCACCGCGCCTGGGCCCGGCACACCTCGGTCTGCTCCAGCGGAGCGTCGTTCTCCCAGGCGGCGCAGTAGGCCTCCAGCTGGGCGGGGTAGTCCGGCAGGGTGCGCAGAAAATCATACATACGGCCGATGGCCTCCGCCGACTCCTGATCCGACCGGCTCCGCCCGAGAAGGTCCGCAAAGCGGCAGAAATTCTCCTGCCGGTAGGCGGCCTCCAGCGTGTCGGCCATGGCCTGCTCCCGCAGGGTAAGCAGGCCGCCCTCATCGCCGGTGGTAAAGTCCGGCGGAATGTCCAGCGCGCGGAACTGCTGGCGCAGCAGCTTGATGCAGAAGGCGTCGATGGTGCAGATGTCCGCCCGGCCCAGCATCATCTGCTGGCGGCGCATCCAGTGCAGCTGCGGGCTGCCCGCCGGGGTCTGCGCCAGCCGGGCGTTCAGCTTTTTGGCCAGCCGGGCCCGAAGTTCGGCCGCCGCCGCGTTGGTAAAGGTCACGATCAGCAGCTGCTCGGCGGGCACGGGGCCGTTTTCCTGGCACATCAGGCCCACCGCCCGCTCGGTCAGCACGGCGGTTTTGCCGCTGCCGGCCGCCGCGCTCAGCAGCAGCGCCCCGCCCCGGTCGGTGATGGCCGTCTCCTGGGCCGGGGTCCAGCGGGGGGATGTCAGTTGTCCCATTCCACGTTCTCCTTTTCCATAAACAAATCCTTCTTTTCCTCCGGGCGCTCCCGCTCATGCTCGCCGTCCACATGGCCGCACACACTGCGGTAGGGGCACCAGGCCTTGCAGCCGGTGGTGCCCTGCTTGTTCTGCCGCGGGCAGGCGGTGATCTGCCCCGCATACAGCCGCTTTGCCATGGAGACGATCAGCTCCTGCAGATACGCCTCGATGTTTTCCAGCTGTTTGCGGTGAAGCGTCACCCGGTGGTTGCCCTTGCGCCAGGCTTCCTGCTGGCTCTCGGTGGCGCTGGCCTTTGCCATGGCGGCCTGCTTTTCCGGGGGGAGGGACGGCTCTTCCTCCCCTTCCCGCTCCAGGATCATGCCCTGCTTTTCGTACACAAGGCCGCCGCCCTCCTGCAATGCCTTTGCCCGGCCCTCGTCCTTGGGGGCGGGGTCCACCATCAGGTACTCCACCTCCTGGAATTCGCCTGCATGCCCCTTCAAAAGGGGCCAACGGGCGGTGAGGGTGAACAGATACAGCAGCATCTGGCACTCCTCGCCGGTGAGCACATCGGTCAGGCTGAATTTTTTTGTGCCGGTCTTGTAGTCCACCACCCGAAGCCAGTCAGCCGCGCCGGTGAGGCCGTTCTGCACGTCCACCCGGTCGATCTTGCCGATCACTTTGACCGCGTGTTCCCCATCCACCGGGAAGGTCAGCGGCGGCACCTGGCCCGCCTGCTCGCCGATGCCCAGCTCAAAGGCCGTTGGCTCGTAGGGGTCCAGCAGAAGGTCCTGCTGCAGAAACCACAGCAGTTTTCCGGCGCTTCGGGCCATGCGGGCCGCCAGATAGCGCAGCTGTGCCCCCGGCTCGGGGATGTTCTCTTCCACAAAGCGGGCGGCCAGCCGGGCCGCCAGGCGCTCCAGGCCCGGCTCGTCTAGGTCGTAAAAATCCGGCTCCTGCAGGGCCTTTTCCAGAATGTAATGGATCATGGTGCCGCCCTGGGCCGGGTCCATGCGGGCGGGCTTCTGGGGCTTGATGCGCAGCACGTATTCCATATAATAGGCAAACTGGCACTGGCAGAAGCTCCTCAGCTGGCTGGCGGAGAGCCGCAGTTCCTTGCCCAGCAGTGCCTCGGCGGCCGCCAGGCGCTCCACATGGAAATCCGCCTCGCGGCCGGCCTGTTCCATCCGGGCCAGCAGAGGCCCCTCGCGCTCTTCCAGCGCCTGCTTCAGGGTGGCCCGCAGGGGGCTTTGCTGCTGCCAGACTTCGCCCAGCCGGTCCAGCGCCATCTCCGGGGTCAGGCAGCGGTCCGCCTCGGTCAGCTGCGGGGCGGGCAGGCCCTCGGGCGGCAGCGGCAGGGCGCTGGTGACGGGCAGGCCGCCCGCCCCCTCGGCCCAGCTGAGCCACAGCCCGCAGCCCGCCGCCGTGAGCGCCTTGTAAAAGCTCACATTTTCCCGGATGACCCGGTTTTCAAACCGGTCGGGCAGCTCAAAGCGCTCCTCTTCCGGCAGGGCCGCCGCCATGCGCAGAAGCTCATCCCGGTCCGCATGGGTCAAAAGGCCCGTGTCCCCCGGCGCGCGGGGGAATTCGCCTTCCGCCAGCCCCATCACAAAGCAGTAATCCGGCCTGTCCAAGCGCATTTTGCCTGCGCTGGTAAAGATCACCGCGTCCAGCGTCTGGGGGATGTGCCCCAAATCGGTGCTGCGCAGAAGCAGCGTCAGCATCTCGTCGTACTCGGCCGCCTCCAGCGTCTCCCCCTCAAACAGAACCGCCATCTGGTCCAGCACATTCATGGTCACATTCCAAAGGCGCAGGGTCTCGGCGCTCTCGGCCAGGCGGCCCGCCGCCTCCAGCTGCTTGGCCAAGGCAAAGTCGGCCCGGCCCGCGTCCAGGTTCTCCATGGTCTGGTACAGGCATTTGGTCAGCGCCGGGGCATCCAGCCCCTTTGCCTGCTTCAAAAGCTCATCCAGCCGTGGAATGAGCCGCGCCCGGGCCGCTTCGGCCAGCTCCAGCTGCTGCTGTTCCTCCGCCCGCAGCGGGCCGCCGCCGAAGCCCGAGGGGTTCCGGTCAAAGGGGGCGCGCCAGTTGGCGGCGGTGAGCGTCCAGGTAAAGGCATAATTTTCCAGGGCGCACAGCTGCTGCTCCGAAAGGCCGCACAGCCCGGTTTTCGCCACGGCCAGCACCCGCTCGGTGGTCAGGCCGCCCCGCAGTACGCCCAGCAGCCCCCGCACCAGCTGGGCCGGCGGGGCCAGCTGGGCCGTGGTGGCCTCGTCCACAAACAGCGGAATGTTCGCCCGGGCAAACTCGGTGCGCACCAGACGCAGATAGTCCCCGCTTTCCCGGCAGATCACCGCCATCTCCCGGTAGCACACGCCCTGTCGGGCCAGCTTTTGAATGGCGGCCGCCACCGCCCGCACCTCGTCCTCCCGGTCCGGGGCCTTGTAGAGGGTCACGCCCGGCCAGACGGCCGGTGCCTCCTCGCCGGTCAGCGCCCGGCCCAGCGCCGCCAGCCCCGGGGCGTTTTGGTGGCGCAGGTCCTCGGTCAGCACCCGGGGGGCATCCGCCCGGCAGCCCGCCTGGGCCGCCAGCCGCAGCAGCCGGGCCGCCACCTGCTTGGCCCCGCTGAACAGCCCCATGCCGCCCTCATGATCCGTCAAACCGTCGGCGCAGAGGGTCACCGTCACATCAGATACGGCCAGCATGGCCCGCAGCAACGCCTGCTTGGCGGAATCGAAGGTATCAAACTCGTCCACAAATACGGCCCGGCCGCGGAAGAACTCCGGGTGCTCGGCGGCCTTTTGGGCGGCCAGCTCCACCCGGTCGCCGGGGTCCATGGCCGTTCCCTGCAAAAGCGCCTCGTAGGCCGCGTAAATGGCTGCCAGTTCCGCCAGCTTTTCCCGGCCCGGCCCCACCGAAAGCCGCTCCAGCTGGGGGCCGGTCAGCCCGGCGCTCTTCAGCTCGTTCAAGGTCTCGGCGCACTTCTGCAAAAACACCGGGCTTCGCCGGTGGCGGCCGTAATAGGTCACCCGCGGGCCGAGGGCTTCCACCGCCCGGCGCACCAGCACCACCCGGGCGGCGTCCGTCACGGTGCGCACCGCCGCGCCGCCGTATTCATCCAGCAGCTTTTCGGCCAGCGAACTGAAACTGTAACTGCTCACCCAGGCGGAAAGCCCGTCCCCCAGCTCCCGGTAAATGCGCCCCTCGGTGGAGGAGGTGAACTGCTCCGGCACCAGCAGAATGCTGGCCTGCCCGGCCTCGGCCCGGCGGCGGATCTCGTTCATGAGCAGGGTGGACTTTCCGGTGCCGGAAGGCCCCAAAATCAGATGCAGCATGGTGTTTTTCCTCGTTTGCGTTGATGCTTTCGGGCGGTGCGCCGGTTCGGCGGCCCGGCCCGCATTGCGTTTCTTTTTATTGTGTTGGTTTTATTATAGCATCGGCCATGGCGCAGACGCAAATCTCGAATTTTCGCCGCCGCTGCCGCCCTTCCGGCCCCCATTTTTCCATAGAAACGCCCCCGGGCAGGCCCGCACGTGGGGCCGCCCGGGGGCGCACTTCGTTTTCGTTTTGTTTTCGCCGCCTGCGGTTTACAGGGCCGCCAGAGCCGCCCAGGTGGCCTTGCCCACCTTGCCGTCCACCGTCAGGCCGCGGCTGCGCTGGAACGCCTTCACCGCCGTTTCGGTGCTGCTGCCGAAGTAGCCGTCCGCTGCAAGGCCCATACCCAGCCGGTTCAGCTTTTGCTGAACGCTGCGCACGGTTGCGCCTGCAACGCCCCGCTTCATAATGTAGCCCGGGTAGATTTCCCCTTCTCCGTGCTGGGCGTCATAGGCCTCACCCAGGGCGTCCCAGGTGCGCTGGCCCACCTTGCCGTCCGCCGTCAGCCCCACGCCGATCTGAAAATACTTCACGGCCTGCTCGGTGCCGCTGCCGAAGTGGCCGTCCACCCGCAGGGTTTGAATGCAGGGCCATTTGGTCTTGGGCAGACCGTTTAGCCAGGTCTGCACCAGGGCCACGTCCGGCCCGGCGGAGCCGCTGCTTACCATGCCGTAATACGCCGGTTGTACCATAGGATCCACACTCCCTTCTCAGGGTGCTGCTGCACCCCGCCGGGCTATCCTATGCCGCCTGCGGCCGGAATGTCCCGGCAGGCGGTGCGCTGCCACAGCTCCAGCAGGGCAAAGCGGATCTCATACTCGCCCACCACCAATCCCTGCTCGGCGGTGTCGCCGTATCCGGCCGGCAGGCTGCTGGCAGCCAGGCACAGCCCCGGGTAAAGTACGCACCACCAGTTGCGGCCCTCGGCCGGCCCCAGCTCCACCCGCAGGGCCTGATATTGCCCGGCCGGCAGCTGAAAACCCTCGTAGCGGGTGGTGGGGAAATACTGCCGCACCAGCCGCACCGTCACCGGATAGTGTGCCCCGGCCCGGCTGGCCGCCTGCTGGGCCGCAATCTGCAAAGCAGGCAGGCTCTGGGCTGCCAGGGCGGCGGCCTCGCCCTCACTGGCAGCCGGGGCAAACAGCGCTCCGGCCTGCTCCAGAATGGCGTCCCGCACCCGGTACTTCACCTGAAGGTCCTGCCAGCTGTCCCCCGCGGCGCGCACGTGCAGGCGCAGAGTATCCCGCCGCACCCGGGCGGCTGTACGGGCAAAGGGGCTTAACCAGCCCGTAATCAAAACCGCCAGGCAAAGCCCGGCCAGAACGGCCCGCCGAGCCGCCGCACAGCGGCCGGCCTCCTCCGGCACGTTTCTCTCTCGTAAACTGCGGCCCTGCAAAAAAAGCGCCGCGCGCAAACAGCCCATGTACATCTTCTGCTCTCCTTATGCATCCAAATTCTGGATCGATCCGGCAGAAGTATGGGCCGCCGCGGGCGGCGCTATGCTCTTCATTTCAAAAAATGCGCCCGATCACCTGCTTTTTTTAAAAGCAGACGCCGCTCAGATGGGCCGGGTGGCGTTTTTCAGCCAGGCAGCCTCTTCTGGGGGCAGCAGCGGGGCAATCTCCCGATACACCCGGGCGTGGTACTGATTCAGCCGCTCCTTTTCCCGCTCGTCCAGCCCGGCGGGGTCCACCGCGTCCAGATCAATGGGGGCCAGCGTGAGAGTCTCGAAGTTCAGGAAGGTGCCGTACTGGTTCTGCACCGCCTTGCGGCAGGCCATCAGGTTCTCGGTGCGAATGCCGAAGGCCCCCTCTTCGTAAAAGCCCGGCTCGTTGGACACCACCATCCCCTCCATAAAGGGGGGCATTCCGTCCATGGCACGCCAGCGGATGCGCACCGGGTCCTCGTGTACGTTCAGCAGGCAGCCCACCCCGTGGCCGGTGCCGTGGTTGAAGTCCAGCCCACGCTCCCACAGGGGGCCGCGGGCCACCACGTCCAGCCCGTCGCCGCGGCAGCCCTCCCGGAACTGCACCGCGCCCAGCGCCAGATGGCTGCGCAGAACCAGCGTGAACATCTCCCGCTCCCGGTCCGTCACCGGGCCAAGGGCAACGGTGCGGGTCACGTCGGTGGTGGCCGCCAGATACTGGCCGCCGCTGTCCACCAGGAACAAGCCCTTCGGCTCCAGCGGAATGTCCGTCTCCGGCGTGGGGGCATAGTGCACAATGGCTCCGTGGGCACCATAGGCGGCAATGGTCTCAAAGCTGGGGCCAAGGTAGCCCGGCTGTTCTTTGCGCAGCTGTTCCAGCTTTTCGGCGGCCGAACACTCGGTGATCGGCTCCTTGCCCACCCGGTGCTTCAGCCAGTACAAAAAGCGGCACAGGGCCGCGCCGTCCTTCACGTGCGCCCGGCGCTCCTCCTCCAGCTCGGTGGGGTTCTTGCAGGCTTTGTGCAGGCGCACCGGGCTTTCCTCGTCCAGAAGCAGCACATCGGCGGGCACGCTGTTCCACAAAGCGTCCCCGGCCTGGGCCGCGTCCATCCACAGGGCCGTGCCCTCGGGCAGGGCCTTTACATAATCGTAGATTTCCTCATAGGGGGCCAGCTCCACCCCGTCGGCGGCCAGCCGCTTCTGCAGCGCCTCGTCAAAGGCCGCGGGCTGGGCAAACAGCAGCACCCGCTCCGGCTCCACCGCCGCAAAGGCCAGCACCACCGGGTTGCAGGCCACGTCATCGCCCCGCAGGTTCAGCAGCCAGGCAATGTCGTCCAGGGCGGGCAGCACCAGGCAGTCGGCCTCCTGCTCGGCCATTTCGGCCCGAATCTGGGCCAGCTTGTCGGTGCGGCTGCGCCCGGCGTGGGCCTCGTCCAGCTCCCAGGCCTTCCGGCAGGAGCGGGCGGGCCGATCCGCCCAGATGTCCCCAACCAGATCCAGTTCCCGGTGCAGGATGACCCCGTCCAGCGCCTGGCTGAGACGCTTCACCTCCGCCGAGGGCAGCACCCGGCCGTCATAGCCCAGCACGCCGCCGCGGCTCAGGTGGGTCTCCAGCCACTGGGCCAGCGTGGGCACGCCCGGCTCGCCCATGCGGTACAGAGTGATTCCGGTGCCCTCCAGCTGGCGCGCCGCCTGAATAAAATAGCGGCCGTCCGTCCACAAACCGGCCTCCATCCCCTGCGGGGTGCAGGCCACCGCCGCGGTGCCCGCGCTGCCGGTAAAACCGGTCAGCCAGGCGCGGCAATTGTAGTAGTCTCCTGCATATTCTGAAGAGTGGTCGTCTCCGGTAGGGATGAGATAAACATCCACCCCTTCTTCTTCCATGCGGCGGCACAGCGCCGCCAGCTTTTCTGGAACTGTCATATTCAAACGCCTCCTAAGCGATGGGTTTCATTCCTCACAGCCGCTGCTGAAACAGCACCCGCAGCGGGGTCTTTTTCAGGGCCGCCTGCCAGTTGGTGTGCCAGGTCACCCAGCCCAGTACAAGGCTCAGGGCAATGCCCAGGGCCACGTCCACCGCCGAGTGCTGCTTCAGGAACATGGTGGACAGGCAGATGGCCACCGTAACAACAAAATTGGCGGCCTTAAGCCAGCCCTTTTTGCCCAGGCTCTCACTGCGGCACACCGCCAGATTCACCGCCACCGTGCTGGAAACATGAATGGACGGGCATACGTTGGTGGGCGGGTCAAAGCCCTGCAGGGCCGCCACCAGCCGGGCCGCCCAGTTGGTCTGGGCGATCTCCACCCGCAGGTCCAGCCCGTTGGGCCACACCAGATACACCAGCAGGCAGAAGGTCATGCCCGTAAACATGAGAAAGCTCAGGTCCAGAAAGGCCTTTTTGTCCCGGAACATGAAGTAGATCAGCGAGCCGGGCATCACCAGAAACCACAGGCAGTACGGGATGATGAACCACTCGCAGAAAGGGATGTAGTCGTCCAGCGCGCAGTGGATGATGTGCAGATCCGGCCGGCGCAGCTGCTCCAGGCCGAAAAACGCAATGAGGTAAAACACAAAATACAGCATCGCCAGGCAGTGGGGGTTGTTCCGAATCCACTGCACCAGGGTGCCGGTTGACTTGACGGAATTGTTCAAGATAAAATTCTCCTTTTTATAAGGTGATCCGCATAGATTCTGTCGGTTTTTATTATAGCGGTTCCGCCCCTTTCGCACAAGATATACCCTTGCGTCCGGTGGGTTTCAACCGTATAATAGAGACGTTCTGACTTTGCCGCGGTTTTGCGGCAAAGTGCACCGCCTTGATTCTTTTGTATTCTATATATAAGGAGTTTTTTCATGCAAGCAAACGCACTGCGGGCCGCCTTTCCCCGCACTCTGCCGGTGATGACCGGCTATCTGTTTCTGGGCACGGCCTTTGGCGTGCTGCTGCGGCAGGCCGGGTATGGGGTTTTCTGGGCCTTATTGATGAGCGGCCTCATCTATGCGGGCAGTATGCAGTTTGTCACGGTCAGCCTGCTGGCGGGGCCGTTTGCGCCGCTCTCGGCCATGCTGGTGGCCTTCACCGTCAACGCCCGGCACCTGTTTTACGGCATTTCCATGCTGGGCCGGTTTGAAAAGCGCGGCCCGCTGAAGCCTTATCTGGTGTTTGGCCTGACCGACGAAACCTACTCGCTGCTGTGCGCCGGCGAATCCCCGGACGGCGTGGACAAGGGCTGGTACGACTTCTTCCTCACCCTGCTGGACCAGCTGTACTGGATCGCCGGCAGCCTGTTCGGCAATCTGGCCGGGGCCGCCCTGCCCTTTGACTCCACCGGCATTGACTTCGCCATGACAGCCCTGTTTCTGGTGATTTTTGTGGAGCAGTGGGAAAACGCCGTCACCCACCTGCCCGCCCTCATCGGGCTGGGTGCTTCGGTGCTCTGCCTGCTGGTGTTCGGTGCCGACCGGTTCATCCCCTTTGCCATGGTGGTGATTTTTGCCGGGCTGTGCCTTCTGCGCCGCCGCCTGGCCCCCATCGTTCAGGTGCAGAAACCCTCTTCAGAAAAAACGGAGGCCGCCCAATGACCCAGACACAAGCCCTGCTGACCATTTTCTTCATCGCGTTTGCCACCCTGCTCACCCGGGCGCTGCCCTTCTGGGTGTTTCACGGTCAGCCCTCGGCCTTTGTGCGGTATCTGGGGGTAGTGCTGCCGGGGGCGGTCATCGCCATGCTGGTGGTGTACTGCTTCAAATCGGCCACCCCGCTGGTGTGGCCCCACGCGCTGCCCGAGCTGATCGCCGGGGCCTATGTGGTTCTGGTGCACCACTGGAAGCACAACCTGGTGCTGAGCATCGGCGGCGGCACCGTGCTGTATATGCTGCTGGTGCAGCTGGTGTTCGCTTGAGCCGAGTTCCATACGCCGCTTTCAAAGCCGCCCCGCCCGCCGGGGCGGTTTTGCTGTTTTGGTGGATGCGGTGCATAGTTTCGCCCGTTTCGGCCACACTAGCCCCAAGGGCGGCCCCCGGGCCGCAGAAAAAGGAGGAAACGGCATGGAGACCTTTTATAAAGTGTGTGTGATCCTGCTGATCATCGGCGGCGTGAACTGGGGCCTTGTGGGGCTGTTCAGCTTTGATGCGGTGGGCTGGCTGCTGGGCGGCAGTGCGTCCCTGCTTTCCCGCATTGTGTTCACCGTGGTGGGCGTGGCGGCCGTGTGCGCCATTCCGGGCCTGTGCGGCGCAGGCGGAAACGGCCAGACCGGGGCCGAATAAACTTTTTCAAAAAATTTCAAAAAAGCCCTTGCATTTTCCCGAATGCCCTGCTATAATAATCAAGCAGTCACCGATGCGGGCGGTTAGCTCAGCTGGTAGAGCACCTGCTTGACGTGCAGGGGGTCAGGGATTCGAGTTCCTTACCGCCCACCAAAAAAGGCGTTACATCGTAAGATGTGACGCTTTTTTTCTTTCCTAAATTTGCACTATTTGACCCTATTTGACCCTATTTCGGCGCGGTTAGCCCAATATTTGCCCAACTTAAACAGTGCAAAGTGCAGGAATTGTGCTCTGAACGGTGCACTTTATGCCAGATTTCGGCTGCTTTTATTTTTGGATTTCATCTAAAAAAGCCCCTCCCACAATGGGAGGGGCTTTTGCTGTTAAGAGGGAGCAAACACTGGGAGGTGATGCTCCATGACCAGCAAGGAATTTGCCCAGCTCACCAGAGCCGAGCAGTTGGCCAGGTTTGAGGCATACAAAAAAACTGCCCAGTCTCGCACACTGAACCGCTTTATTTTTTATAGGCACTTTGTCGTTTCTTTCCACGTCCTCCGCGAGGAGAACGACCACGTAACCAGCGGATTATTCCTTTGGTTCATCCGGTACATATTCTAGAATATCGCCGGGCTGGCAATCAAGCGCTTTGCACAAACGTGCAATTGTATCCATTGTTACGCTTTTTCCTGCACGCATGCTCGTGAGCGCATTTTCGGAAATTATCTTTTCTTTGCGAATCCTATACGTCGTTAACCCTTTTTCTTTCATTAGTGCAAATAATTTTTCATAGCTGATCGGCATGGTATCCCCCCTGTTTCTGTTTAGAAGTATACCACTTTTATGCACCGGAATCAATGTATATAAAGTACATGAAAATCCGTGTATTGTTGTGCATTTCGTCAATAGACTATGCACTGTTTTTCATGTATAATAATCTTGTGAGCAAGAGGGGCGGAAAGGAGGACGCCCATGAAGTTCAAAGATTTTCAGAAACTGAGCCGTGAACAGCAGCGCGAAAAGTTTGAACAATACAAAAAAGAGTGGTTAGCTACTCGCAATAACTAACCACCCAAAGCACAAGAGCCACTAGCTAACAGCCCCTCTTGCTCTTTTATTTTATATAATTTCACGGAGAAAGTAAAGGCATTATCATGCAAAGATCCAAAGATTTCCACGCGTCTGTCTGGGAATGCCAGGAAGCTCTGGAGGTGTTCCTTCGGGCATTCCAAGATTACTATATGGACAACAGCCGTGAAGTTGCATTTCAGTGCGCTCTGGCTACCGTGTGGGAAGCAGCCCGGAAGTATCAGGTCAAGCTGTCAGCCGATGAACAGGTGGCCCGCCAGCCGCTGAACGTGGTCAAGCGGCCCGTTCTGGAGGTGGAAGCATGAGTGAAATTCAAGTTTTCACCTACCAGAGCAGCGAAATCCGCACCGTGGAGCTGAACGGCGAACCGTGGTTCGTCCTGAAGGATGTGTGCGAGGTGCTGGGCATTGCCAACCCTACCGCCGTTGCCGAAAGGCTGGATGACGATGAACGGGCTAAGTCTGACTTAGGTCGTCAGGGTGCTGGCTGGGTTATCAATGAGAGTGGCTTGTACAACGTCATCCTTCGCAGCGACAAGCCGGAGGCAAAACCGTTCCGCAAATGGGTCACCGGCACGGTGCTTCCGTCCATCCGTAAGCATGGTGCTTACATGACGCCGCAAACCCTTCAGGCGGCGATTCTGAACCCGGACACGATGATTCAGCTTTGCCAGCAGCTGAAGGCTGAGCAGGACAAAAATGCCGCCCTGACGGCCGCCAACAGCCAGCTCACGGTGGATAAACAGATTATGGCCCCCAAAGCGGAATACTTTGATGAGCTTGTTGACCGCAACCTGCTCACCAGCTTCCGTGAAACGGCCAAGCAGCTGGGAATCGGCGAGAAGTTGTTCGTTGCGTTCCTGCTGGAAAAGAAGTACCTCTACCGCGATAAAAAGGGTAAGCTGATGCCTTATGCCGAAAAGAACAACGGCCTGTTTGAAGTGAAGGAGTGCTTCAACGAAAAGACCCAGTGGAGTGGCACCCAGACGCTCATCACTCCCAAGGGGCGTGAAACGTTCCGCCTGCTTTACCTGAAAGCCTGACCGAAACAACAGAAAAGGCCCTCCCACACGGGAGGGCCTTTTGCTGCATTCTGGCTTAGTTGTCACCCACCAGCTGCTTGAACGCCTGGTGCAGGCCGGTGGAGGCCAGGCCGCTGACCATGCCGGCCAGGATGGTGCCGGCATCGATGGCGGGCCAGCTGGCCCAGCAGGCCAGGGCAACGCCTAGGGCGGCGCACAGGGTGGGAATGAACTTGTTGTCCACGTCCTTCACCCACTTTTTGGTCACGTAGCCCACGCAAAGGCACAGGCCCACGATGACCGGAATCATGTAGTCCGACAGATACGAAATGTCCATGGTTAGTCCTTTCCTGCGGTTTCAAGGTCCGCAATTCGGTGGTTGATCACCTTGATCTGCTCCTCCATCACCGGTACGCGGCGGGCGAAGTTGTTATGCTCCCGCACCTCGCGGGTCAGCTCCTCCAGCTTGGTGTCGGTGACGGCC
>Ga0129312_1000242_pt1 | contig 54457 bp, 96 predicted proteins | sample O827metagenome_FD_94434 | JGI IMG/M metagenome (GOLD analysis project Ga0129312, IMG submission 94434) | Orangutan group fecal microbial communities from Wisconsin, USA - O827 metagenome | ecosystem: Host-associated > Mammals > Digestive system > Large intestine > Fecal | place: USA: Wisconsin... | reverse complement strand
GCAAAAGAGTTCTGGAAAGAAATTGATAACCAGATCATCGAACTGAACACCGAGGAAATCGGCATTGAAATCGTCAACGACCTGATGGGCGTTCAAACCGTACTGCCTATCGGTAAAACGCTGAAAATGTACAGCGTATCCGGCGACATCAACGACGAGGTCGTAATGTCTATGGATGGTCAAGCGCCGCACGGCTTTGATCACACCGAATACGGCAGCGATGGCGACCCGATTCCGATGTTTACCGCTGGTTACGGTGTCAACTGGCGTTTAGCTCATGGCTTAAACACTGTTGGCATTGACCTTGCTCTGGACAGCCAGCGCCTGAAACTGAAAAAATTCAATAAACGCCGTGTTAAATTCTACCTCGAAGGGAATGAAAACATGGTTGTTGATGGTCATAAAGCTATGGGTATTAAGAACCACAAAAACACCCAACAACTAACCCTGACCACTGACCTGAAAGCAGCAACATTCGACGAACTGATCGACTTCTTCACCATTGGTGAATTCGGCGTTATGGCCCGCAATAACTTCGTGGCTAAATATGATGTTATGTGGGTATCACCTGACGTCATGGCTAACCTGGCCCGCCCGCACATCGTTAACGGTGCTGTCGTTGGTAGCGTGCTCAATACTGTTATGCCGTTCGCTCCGGTTGGTGAAATTCGTCAGAGCTTCGCACTGACTGGTAACGAAATCATTGCTTATCAGCGCCGCCGTGATGTTATCAGCCCGCTGATCGGTATGACCACTGGCGTAGTCCCTGTACCGCGCACCATGCCTACCGATAACTACAATTTCAAAATCATGTCTGCCGAAGGTTTACAAATCACCTGCGACATGCTGGGCCGTTCCGGTGTCGTTTACGGTCACGAATAATTTCCTTGTTTCCTGTAACTCCCCGGCGCGATGCCGGGGATTTTTTTTGTATGTGGAGAAGACAAATGGTCACTACAGAACAGGCACGGGAATATCTTGAAAGCCAGGGTATTGACCTGCCAGACGTTATCTTATCCTTGATGGTGGAGCAGGCAAACAGCGTTAACGAATGCCTTGATGCCAACTATCCGGCCTCCACTGCAACATTAATTCAACTTTACCTGATTGGCCTGTTAGGACTCACCCAGGCTAACAAATACGTTTCCTCGCATACTGGTACGAACGGCGCAAGCCAGTCATACCGATATGTTGATTTCAATCAAAAATGGAAGGCAGCCTATTCGTTGCTTTACTCCCTTGATAAACACCACTGCACCGCCGAATTGGTTCCTGCAGATCCACAGAACACCGCACACGCTGGGCTGTGGATAGGTAAAAGCGGGAGGATGTAACAATGTGGAACGACCTTACGTTACCTAAACCGCTATTGCCGAAGCCGTTCACCCGCGTGTGGGTGAAGACTGACACCGGGCGACAGGTGGCGGCCTATCTCAATGATGCTGGTGAATGGGTAATTCTTTGCCCGCGAGTGGCGGAAACACATCCCAAAATCATCCAATGGAGTTGCGGCTATGAGTAAGTTATCACGATTCACTTACAAGGCATTAGCCACCATTTACCCCGTGACGCGTGACGATTGGACGAACTCAGATGTATACGGCACGCCATACCTTATTGATTGTGCATGGGAACGCACTGACGGGACCGCGACAGACGCAAACGGGAATGAGGTTAGCAACACGATAACCGTATATACCGAACTGCTTTACAAGATGCAGCCAGTGCAGCGCCCGGAAAAAGGGTGGATGATTGCCACTGGCGACACTACTGCTATCGCTGACCCGCTGGCGGCTGGGGCCAACTTTATAACCGGGATCGTTGAATGGGACATGAGCATGTTTCGCGACACGCCGGATTATAAGATCGTCACAGGAGGTTAATCATGCCACTGAAAGGCGTCAGACGAGTCCGTATGAAAATGACGGAAGAAATCAGGAACATAGCAGACAAAAAGACTTATGAAGTGCTATGGATTGTTGGCAACGTTGCATCCGGCCTTGCATCTGGAATGACGCCAGTTGATACGGGTTTTTTGATTAACAGCATGTACCAGACTGTCGAGAAGAGCGGCAACGGCCTTTGCCTCAGGGTTGGATATACCGCCCGCTATGCTGAATGGGTGCATGACATGCCAGGGACATTAATGGGACAGCCTCGCGAGCATTTCGGGAAAACCAATAACCTTTCAGATTTCGGCCCAAAACAGGTAGTTGAGTTCGGCGGCGGTACTGGAAAAGGTTATTACTGGGATCCGAACGCTGAACCGGAATTTTTGCGCAAGGCGTTCGAGGAACCGGATAATTTCAATGAGATCTGGAACACGATAAAACTTGGGTACTGGACGAAACAATCATGAAACGCAGCGAAGTATATGACGAAATAAGGGATTGGATTAAGTCCCACGGGTACGACGAAGGCTATATTTTGCAGGCCCGTTTCTGGAATGAGCGATCCAATTCGAATAACGACAGGTACATTGTCATACAGCAAAACGGCGGCGCGGCTGGCGAAGAAGCAGTAACCCGTGACTACTTCCGCATCCTGGTTATTTCAGCACGCAATGACGCAAATATCAGTGAAGTGGAAGACCTCGCCGACGCAATACGCCAGAGTATGATAACCGAATACAAAACTGATAAAATTACTCACATGAAACCAATTGGCGCTATTCCTGCAATGCAGACGAGAGAAGGGCGCTTTATTTTCACCGTAGCTTTCCAAACCATCATATCTAGATAAGAGGTAACTAAACATGTCTCAGACTTGTGAAAAAGGTTCGTTCTTAGGCCGTGACGTTGCCGTATTTTACGCTATCGCCTGCCCTAATGCGAAACCTAATGATGAAGCCTATAAAGCGTTAGGCATGATGCGTGGCAAATCTCTTTCCGTAGAATGGGAAACCGCAGACGCCACCGCTGATAAATCAGCAGACTACACCAAAGAATCATTGGTAACTTACAAATCTGTTGCATTCTCCGGCGACGGCGTATCCCGCACCGAAGAGATCCACAACCAGAAAGCACTTAAACGCCACGTTATTAACCCTGGCGAAACAACTGGTGCGCAGCCTTACGTCTGGTTGAAACTCGTTTCCCCGCTCGATGTAACCGAGGGTCCATTCCTTTGCACCTCCTTTAAAGAAGAGGATCCGCACGACGACGTGTCAACCTGGTCAATTGAGTGCGAAAGCGCTGGCAAGGTCACAGTAGGTGACGTTCCGTCAGTGTAACAGTAAATATTAACATCGGGGCCGCTTGGCCCCTTTATTTTTAAGGTGACAACTATGATTCACGTTCGAACAGGACAGTTTGCGGTTGTGGTTGATGGCAGACGTTACGAATTTAATCCCTGCTTTGCTGCAATGGCTAAGATCGGCAGTGACAGGGAACTGGTTGAATACTTCGCAACGGTTCACGGTGGCAGATACCCACAGCGTTTGCCAATGGATACAGACCTCCGCAATCGCATTATGGCGCGTTGTTATGGTGAACTGGTGCAAACGTCCATCCACATACTGAAATGTTGCTCAGAATGCGAAATAGGCCCGTTATTGGGCGAATGTAGCTTTACTCCTTCGGGTAAGTTAAGACTAAAACCCGGATTAATGCCCACCAGCGACGTTATCACGCTTGCGCAGCACTGCATGTTCCACGGTTTAATTGGTGACGGACCGGAGGAAGACGTTGTCGAGGATCGGGAAGGCGACTATAAACAGACATTCGACATCCTTGAGTATGTTTACTCTGCCGTTGCTCACTTGGGGTTATCTGAGTCTGAGGCGTGGGGTATGACAATGACCGGATATAGGGCCGCTGTACGCGCTAAAACGCCACCAGACGAAAGAAACGAGAAACGTAAGCCAAATGTTCAGATAAATAAACGTGATTATGATGAGCAAATGGAGGCCGCTAGAAGGGTGCTGGAATTGATGAAAAAACGCAAGCAAGAAAAAGCCCGGAATTAACCGGGCGTTTTGTTAATTGAAATCTTTAATTGCTGTACCTGGTGAACCGTGCGTGATTGTGTTGTATACAGACTTGGCCTTACTGCGATCTTTCCACTCCTTCAGGATGCAGTTGTCAAACTTTGCGATAACCCTTGAAGGCGAGAACTCTTCAACATCCATGTATGTAAATCCTATCGTGCTTGTCACTGACCACCATACGTGGTAACTATATTTGCCGTCATACTCAACTCTTTGCGGTTCCCCCATTATTTTATTCACTTGCTCGCAAGTCATTCCAACTTGCAATTTTTTATCAGCTAACTTGACGAAATCAGTTGATCTTGCACACCCCGTAAGAGCTAAAGCGATAACACCAATGAGAACCGCCTTGATTATATTTTTCATGATTGAGTCCTTAATTACGTTTATCTTCGGTTGTCATTGCCAGCACCAGCACAGCCATCACATTAAATGCTAATCATGCTGTAATATATACATCTATAACCGTTTGACTGTGTCCATTATTTGATCCTTACTATTTCGATTCTTCCGTTGCCCAAGTCAACGATGGCGTTATTTTTGTAACCCGCTCCGCCTGCGTTAAACATTCTTTCAGCAAATGCGGCTTTATCAGCTTTACACTCATTGGCTATTCTGTTTCTTATTTCATCGTTACCTTCGAACACGACGCCTACAGCGGCCTCATCAACAAGTCCATAGTTAAACCATCTTGCGTAAACTGGTTTACCTTCGAAATGCTTGTCAATTGCTTTATAAAAAACCTTGATGGCTGCGGGTTCCTTCTTGAAAATTTTATGGTATTCGGCAACGTTATTTGCTACTTCATCGCAGTTTATATTCATTACATCGTTTGCATTTGCGTTGAATGCTAAACCAACCATTACCGCCATCATTGCCGCTTTGATTAACCGTTTCATAACCCACCCCGCTCATTTCTTATTTTTAAGAGCTTTCAGCATTTCTTCGATAAAGTCGGCATAGTACTCATGCTCGTTGGGTCGGTAGTAGTTTTTCATTTTCTTATCCTCTTTTGCTTCCTCCGGTTCATCCGGCCTTTTAAGTCCCTTTGCTCTATCCCTTTCTTTTATCTTCTTTATACAAAATGTATTCGTTGAAGTGAAGCCATTTTGTATAAAATAGAGATCTGGATCACACTTTTCATGAGGTTAAATCATGGCAACTAGTTTAGGTACAATTTATTACGAAGTTGATGCAAAAACTGGTCAACTTCTCGTTGCTCAACGACAGGCAGACCAGGCTTTTGACAGCATCGAGCGTGGCGCAAAACGCGCTGACCGCCAGGTGAATACGCTTAAGACTTCAATCAAAGCACTATCCAGGGTCATCCATCTGTTACTTGCTGCGGAGGCTGTGCGCCAGTTTATTGACATGGCGGAACAAGCAAAAATGCTTCGCGTAAAAATCAAACTGCTTACAGGTGAGGCAGAGGCCACGGAACGTGTTTTCAACAGACTGAAAGATATATCAAAAGAGACAGGCCAAAGCCTCAAGGACACTGGCGACCTGTGGCAAGGGCTTGCTATATCGCTAAAAAACACATCAGCTACGGAAGGCCAGGTCCTCAACCTGGTTAGCACGCTGCAAAAACTTGGTAGCCTGGGCGGCGTGTCTGCGGAACAACTATCAAACTCCATGCGCCAGTTCCGCCAGGCTATTGATGCTGGCGTGTTGCAGGCTGAAGAATTTAACTCAATACGTGACAATACCCCAACAATCATACAGGAAATGGCCCGCCAAATGGGGTTGTCAATGGGTCAGTTCCGCGCTGAAATGCTGGACGGCAAGATCACGGCTGAAAGGATGCTCAACGCGATCCAGGCCTCCACGCAGGAAACGAACGAGAAGTTCGCGCAGTTGCCGCGCACAACTGGCATAGCCTTCAACGAGCTTAAAGTTGAGATGATGGGCGTTGTTGAACAGCTTGACGATCTTTTCGGCATATCTGACGGCGTTGTAACAGCAATAGACTTAATCACTGGTGGTGTTGAGGGATTGGGTAAAGGCGCAAAATTCGCCGCAACCTGTTTCAATACACTGAAAACCGCTGGTAGCGAGTTTATCGACATGTTTGACGATGTTGCCGTTAAGGCTGGCGAGGTGGCGGAAGAAATCATCAGAATGGTGACGCCAATCAAGGCGCTAATGGATGGCTACAAATGGATGAAGGAGATCGTAGACAAGCGCAAGGAAGAGCTAAACAGCAACAACGAGAAGAAATTTGGCCCTACCGTTGGCAAAGTCATGACGTTTGCTAACGACATTAAAAACGCCACTGCCGCCTATGATGAGTTTATGGAGAAACAGGGTGAGGCTGACGATGGCAAGATCACTGGATTCGATCAGCCAGTTGGCAAGCCGAAGAAAGGAAAAAAAGGCAAAAAGGACAAGAAATCTGAGGCTGATCGGCTTGGCGATGAAGGTATAAAAGTGTCCGACCAGTACAACAGGGACGCCGCCGCCATGCGTAAAGCGCTGGAGAACGGCAAGGCCATTGATGCTGCATTCGCCCAGGGCAAAATAACCCTCCTTGAGTACAAGGCCGCGCAGAAAGGGATAGGCAAGGAACTTAAGGACGAACTGGCCCAAATCCCTGTCGATGAGCTACGCGACAAATGGGACCACATAGTTAGCCCGATGGACCAGCTTAAGGGAGAAATTGACCCAATCAAGCAGGCGCAAAATGAATGGGCTGTTCGAAAACAAATGCTGATAGACCTGGGCGCTACAGAGGCGCAACAGAAACAGGCGCTATTGGAATACGAACAACAGATCCGCGATCTGAAATGGGAACAATGGCAGGCGCAAAGCGAAACAAACAGCCTGATTGGTGCGTGTGTCAGCGGCCTGAAGGGTGGCATGGGCAATGCCCTTACCGGCCTGCTAAACGGTACTCAGTCGCTAAGTGAGGTTTTCGCCAACCTGGGAAGCAGTATCCTCAACACTGTTGGCAACAAACTATCAGAAATTGCCGCTAACTGGATAGCAGATCAATTGATGATGGAAACGCAAAGCAAGGCTACCCAGGCAAGCACAACGGCTGGCGCTGTTGCTGCCCAGGGCGAGATTGCGGCGGCGGCTGCCCCGGCGGCGGCTGCGACGGCTGCGTCAACTGGTGGTAGTTGGGCGGCGGCTGGCGCTGCGGCGCTTTCTGCGATCATGTCGCTTGCAACGTCAATCTTCGGTGGCGGTCGTTATAATGGTGGTTCTGTCAATGGTGGTAGTCTGTATCGCGTAGGGGAACACGGTATTCCTGAGCTATTCCAAACGAGCAACGGGCGTCAGTATATGATTCCTGGCGAAAATGGTAGGGTAATTCCTGGTCGCGATCTCTTCAGTGGTGGCGGCATCAATATGCCTGTTAACATCACCGTCCAGACCACAAACGGGTTTAGCGACGAAGACAGTCGCAGACTCGAACAGACGATGGAACGCGTCGCGATGAAGATGATGGCAAGGGAATCGCAACGACCTGGAGGAATGTTGCAACCTCGCCGCAAATAAACAAAACCCCGGTACAATGCCGGGGTTATCTTTATTCAATTTCATCATTTTTAAATTCGCCGTTTGCATAAAGCTGTAATGCTTTTATTAGTTCGTCAGCTTGCTTTTTGTCTATTACAATCATCTCGCAGTCGCTAACGATCCATAATCTCCCGTCATCTTCAATACTAAGATTAATACTTCTGCATTCTTCAGTCTCATGAATAACCATTGTTAACCTTCGTTATGTTATTGATTTCGTGAATAAATTTACTCAAATCTTGTATATCCCCTTTCAATTTTCCCTCCGTGTACACTTCTGGCAAATACCGCGTCAGTATACCTGAAAAATGGGCATGTATATGTATCACCTTTACTATCCATATATTTTAGCACCCATGCCATGCGTTTTACGTTGCTTTTGTTTGCCGGGTTTTTCATTTTTATTTTCCTCCGCAAATCACAACCTGCCGTTTCTTGCTATGTAGCTGCGAGCAAACATCACCTGCCAGATGTTCCAGATCTCCCGCCACGTAAATTTATCATCTTCCATATTTCACCCCATCACGCTTATAAGGCTTGTTGTCAGCAAACGGGATTAGCTCATCGTTTGCCACCTGGCGATTAAACCAGTCTTTCAGGACAGCCAGGGAAAACCTGATACCGTAGCTGTGCAGTTCGCGCCATCTCATTTGTGTGCCCCTTTTACTCCACAGTGGCGGTTGTATTCCAGGTGGTCAATAATTAACCAAACTTTCAAGTCTTCACTGAACAGCCGCCAATCAGGGTTAATGTCCATCTTGTATCCGTAACCATCGCGTAACTTTTTGGGGTAAACCTCTTTTTTAAGGAAAGCATCAAGCAATTGTTTTCCTTTCTTGATGATCCGTTCCTGGGCGTTTTTCTGTGCTTTCAGGTTTTTGCCGATCATTACCAATTTCATAACTCACCCCCACGCAATCAATCAGTTGACCACTTTCAGGAAGAAATCGCGGTATTCATCTTCTTTTGCGTTCATCATGAACTGACCGTATTTGAATGCGTCATCAAATCCCTTCACAATCGCAACTTCCACCTGTTCGAATGCTTTGTTCAGCATCACAACCACATAGCGTTCCATATTGTCCCCCTTTGTTGGTACTGCTTTCCTTTCTTGATTTCTATATACATCTTGTTACGTCCTGTGTGAAGCCATTTCGTAAACTAGGTATAATTCTTGTGACGAAGTTATCATTTTTCGCGTAGAAGCGCGTAAAGGTGTATTCGATATGTAACTTATAGGGGGAATCATGCCAGAAGTTTTCAAATGGACGCCGCAAAGAAGCTACAGCGTGACCAGGGAACCAAATGTGTCGGTCGTTAAACTTGGTGATGGTTATGAACAGCGCCAGGCGAAAGGGATTAACACGTTGCTTGATAGCTACACCCTGGTTTTTAAAGGCAGTAGCGCAGGATGCGGTGATAGTGGGAACGTGGCGATCCAGGCCGAAGCATTCTTGAGGGCGCGCGGCGCTGTCGAGGCTTTTTACTGGTCGCCGTCTATGGATGGCGTGCAAAGGCTTTTTGTTTGCCGTAGCTGGAGTATGACAAAGGACGGGCCTGTATACACGCTAAACGCAACATTTGAGCAAGTTGTCAGCTAGTGGGGGTTAATATGTACGGTACTTGTGTAGTGGACAAAACTGACGCTTTTACACTGTTTGACGACTACGAGATCAACGACCTTACTGTAAAGGCTGACAATGGCGATACATGGTATCTTCATGATGTTGGTGATGGTTATGTGGGATGCAGATCCAGAGAAGGCAAGGAGGTTTTATTTTTGGTTGATGGCGTATAATAACAACCCCGCTTCGCGCGGGGTTTTCTTTTAGTAGTTAATATACAGCAGACTCATTGGGTGAGCGTGCGCCATGTTGTTGGCTATTGCCGCCCAGTCCCAATCAGCAGCGTGAACGCCAAATACTATCAGTCCCATTATTATTAGCGCCAAAACTTCTATTTTCATAATCTGTCACCTATAAGTTATCACGCAGATAATTAACGCCCTTATCAGTGACGAATGAGTGATTGACCTGGTTTTCATCCGTCATGATGATGAATAACTTTTCCTGTAGGTATTTAGCTTTCGGGTACAGAGTTAAACAGACCTGGTACAGTATCCCGCGCTCAATCAGCAAATCAATAAATTCGTGTTCATGATAACCGATAAGGCGGGCGGCCTGTTTCAACGTGTACACATAATCACCGTGATTACGCCGCGCCATACTGCCACCTTATTTATCGAACGCGCCCATGTTATCGATACAGAAATCTTTTGCCGCTTTTTCGTATTCGCGTTTTGCTTCTGGATCGTCAGCCGGAAAACCTTTTGCGTGGATTTCACCAGGGCAAGACTGATCCATAGAGTCTGCAAATTCAACATTGACGTTAAAGTTAATATCTTTCGGGTTCATATCTTCCACCTTCTCGGCTATTTGTACCGGAGTTATTTTGAATTCCCTGGCGCGCCCGAAGAAGCGAACAAGTTTTTCTCCTTCCTCGACTGCCATTTCGTAACTGTCATGTAAGCCGTAACCTTCCCAATCCTTACTGCCTGCCATCCATACATCGAGACGGTATTTTTGCATTTTACTGATCCCCGCTTTTAATCGGTTTAATCCGGTAGCCCAGGACGCGATCATCTTTTTCCGATAGGTCGAGGGCTGTTTCTAGGGCGTCGCCAGGGTTATCGAATTCAGCCTCGATATCACGCCCGTTACTCATGAATAAGGTCAGTCGCCATAGTTTATCGTTCATCCCGCGCCCTTTTGTGCCATTTTGTTAACTGTGCTTCCTTTTGAGTACAATATACATACTGTAAAAAACGCGATCAACCGTTTTGGTATGATTTAGCGTGACGGCGATCACGAAATGACAAGGTGATAAAATGCGCAACATACCTACAGAGATGATTATTGATTCCGTCGATGCCGGAGTCGGCGCGGTAATTGACTTGTTTGAATTAGACCTCACGCCCCTGGGTGGCGATGTTATCCGCTTCCATTCCGGCGCGAATGGCTATTACGGCCCTGTTATCTGGAAGGGGTTGGCTTACAACAGCTACCCAATCGAGGCCACTGGCTTCGAAATGAAAAACGAAGGTGTTTACTCGCGCCCACAAATGGCAGTGGCAAACATTGGCGGGCTAATTACCGGGATGAACAACGATTTCAACGACCTGCGAGGAATGAAGGTTACGCGCCGCCAGGTGGAAGTGAAATACCTGGACGCCGTCAACTTCCCCAACGGCAACCCGGATGCAGATCCATCTATCGAGGCAGTATCTTTTTACGTCATTGAGGCGATGAGCGAAGAAACAGCAGACCAGGTGCAGTATGAACTGTCAACGCCAATTGACGCTGACAAGGCGGTTATTCCAGGGCGCACAATCCTCGCTGACGTTTGCCAATGGCAATACCGTGGCGACGGTTGCGGATACAGTGGCGGCCCTGTAGCTACTGAAAAAGACGAATCGACCAGCGATCCTAAGCTGGATAAGTGCAGCCACCGCCTGAGCGGTTGCCGTTTGCGTTTTCCGCGCCCGAACCCGTTACCAATTTCATGTTTCCCTGGATCAAGCAAGGTCGGTTAATTATGGCACTTGAAGATAAAATGATTCGCTATGCGGCAGCCCACCAGGAAGAGGAAGTGTGCGGGCTGGTGATAGATGACGATTATTTTTACCCGTGCTTAAACGTGTCTGAAACGCCGCACAACAGTTTTAAAATCTCGCCTGACGATTATATCAAAGCTGACGAATTAGGCGTTATAACTGCCGTTTTTCACTCCCATACTGACAATTCGTTGATATTGTCAGCACGGGATCGACAACAGCAGGTTATTTCCGGCCTGCCGTGGTATTTGTGTTCCGGTGGCAGGGTAAGAAAATTCCGCCCGGTGGCGCACCTGTTGGGCCGTAAATTTGAACACGGGAAGGCAGATTGTTACTCGCTTTTCCGTGACGCCTATCATCTTTGCGGCGTGGATCTACCGGATTTTGAGCGCCATGATGGGTGGTGGCTGCGTGGGGAAAACCTGTACATAAAGAACCTGCCATTGCACGGGTTTTTCATGGTTGACGCTCAAAGCATTCAGCCCGGTGATGTGATTATCCGCCAGCCGTTTAAAGGCGCTGACCCATGCCACGCGATGATTTACCTGGGCGATAACACTGTTTTGCATCATGACAATGCCGGACTGTTAAGCCGCCGCGAGCAAATGCGGCCCGCGTATGTTCGACAGACCAATTCAATATGGAGATCTGACAAATGCTCAAGTTTAGATTTACGGGCAATCTTCGAAGATATTACGGCAAAGTGTGTTTGAACGTTGATACGCCAGCGCAAGGGCTTAACTTATTGATTGCGCAGAATCATGAGTTCAAAAAGGCGTTTTTAAGTACCCCGTTGCGCTTACGGATTGCCGGGAAAGATTATGACGAAAAGACCGCGCCCGCAGCGGTTAACAGTAAATACCCGGACGGAACCACAGTAATTGTTGCGCCAGTGGTGGAAGGCGGTATTGCGGGGATTGGCGTTGTAGGCTGGATTTTGATCGGTGTTTCGGTTGTTAGCGTTGCGTTCTCGATCTTCATGTCTCGCAACATGAAGATAAAAACATCAGCAGAAAGCGCACAAGATAACACCATATCCAACAACACATACACCAGCGTTGAAAACAAGGTAGGCCAGGGTAGACCAGTGCCGATCCTGTTGGGTGAAATGAAAATAGGTTCAAACGTCGGATCGTTAGGCATAGATACAAGTAACAACAGAGACGCCCTAGACGTTGTAAGTTAACAGGAGAAAAACCATGAGTAGCGGCGGCGGCAAAGCCAAAACACCAACATTGTTGAACGATAACCTGTTTCACAAACAATTTTATCGGGTATTGGACATTCTCAGCGAAGGCCCAATATACGGCCCTGTAAACCAGAAAGCGCCATTAAACAGCGTGATGCTTAATGATAGCCCAATCACTGACGCCAACGGCGGTACATCAGTCCCTGGCGTTAGCGTGGCGTGGCGTAATGGTACGGCTGACCAGTCACCAATCAACGGCTTCAACGCCATTGAATCAACCGTTATTGTAAACGCAAAAGTGACTCACGATACGCCAATAATCAGGACCGTTTCAGATCCAAACGTTAACCGCGTAAGGCTGAATCTTGGCGTTGATTCTCTGGTTCAGTCAGATGATGAGGGCAATCAATACAACACATCTGTTACGTTGATGGTTGACGTTAAGCCTTCATCCTCAACATCGTGGTCACTGGTTAAGGATATTCACATTGGCCCAGGTAAGCAAAGCGGCGAGTACATGGAAGCGCATATCATCCAGGCACCGGATGAAAAACCGTTTGATATTCGCGTTCGTCGCGTAACGCCAGACAGCAAAAGCGATCTACTTCGCAATGACACCAGGTGGAGCAGTTACAGCGAGATAATCGACGATAACTTGTCTTATCCTCATACCGCTGTCGCTGGCGCGGTAATTGACCACGATCAGTATACTGATACCCCGACACGCACCTATCACATGCGTGGGCTGATTGTTGATGTTCCTGATAACTACGACCCGGAAACTCGCACGTATTCAGGATTATGGCTTGGTGGCTTTAAAAAGGCGTATACCAACAACCCAGCTTGGCTTTTCCGGTATCTGGTTAAAAATGAACGCTTCGGGCTTGCCCGCCACGCTGGTTACATTGACGTTGATGACGGCGCATTATATACGCTTTCCCAATACTGCGACCAGTTGGTTAGCGACGGTTACGGCGGCTTTGAACCTCGCATGACACTTAATGCTTACATCACTGAGCAAATGAGCGCCCGCGACTTACTGGACAACATCGCAGGCATGTTCCGTGGTATCGCGTTATGGGACGGGCAACGCCTTACCGTGATGATTGATGCACCACAAGATCCGATCGCCACCATCACAAATGCAAACGTCGTTGATGGCGCGTTTACTCGTTCAAGTATCGCCCGTGCAGAATCTTACAACGCCGTGATCGTGTCATGGACTGACCCGGAAAACGGTTGGGAACAATCAAAAGAATACGTGGCAGATGATGAACTGATCGCCCGCGATGGTTACAACGAAACCACGTTGGAGGCTTTCGGTTGCACGTCACGCGGGCAGGCGTACCGCGCTGGCAAATGGCTGATAGAAACAGCAAAACGCGAACCCTCAAAATTCACGTTTAAAATGGCCCGTGACGCAATTCACTTCACCCCAGGGGATATTATCGAGATACTCGACAATAACCGCGCAGGCGCTCGTTTAGGCGGTCGCATCGTGGCGAATAACGGGAAAGTTATAACTGTAGACAAAGTTGATTCTGACCTGGTGGCGGCTGGTGACACTATCAGCTTACTGGACAGCGACGGCAAATTTAAAAAACATCAGATCACTGGGGTTAACGGAAACGATATTACCCTTGCGTCAGCGCCCGCATGGATTCGTAACGGAACCGTGTTTGCTGTATCGACTGAATCTGCAAAACCCGTTCTGTGCCGAATAACTAGCGTAGCTGAAACAGAAAATAACAGCGTGTACACCATAGAGGCGGCACAGCATGACCCTCACAAACAGGCTGTAGTTGATGAAGGCGCAATCTTCGAGGTAAACAACGACACGCTTAATCACTTCCGCGTGCCGAACATTGAAAACCTGAGGGTGTTAAATGTTGGTTCTGAGACAGTTCAATGCCGCGCAACGTGGGAAACACAGACTACAACGCATCGCCTGACCTTTGAGATCCGCATATATAACGCAGATGGTCGCGTGGTGGCGAGCTATGAGACTACGAATTACCAATATGATTTCTATGGCCTCGACGCTGGCAGCTACACGCTTGGTATTCGCGGGCGTAATGACACTGGCATGAAGGGTGCTGAAAGCATTGTTGATCTGGTCATTGGTGCGCCAGCGGCCCCGATTGGAGTCAATTGGGTTCCAGGTGTCTTCCAGGCAACAGTCTACCCGATCAGCAAAACAACACTGACCACTGATACGGCATATGAGTTTTACTACTCAGGTGAAAATCAGATCACTGACCCGTCAAAAGTAACCACGCTGGCGCAATTCACCGGGCGCGGCTACCAATGGACTTTTGGCGGCATGAGCACGGGCCACACCTATTACGTTTATGTGCGCACGCGTAACGCCTTCGGTGTGTCAGACTTCGTTGAGGCATCTGGTAAACCAACTGAAAACTTCGACGAAATCAGCGACTACGTGATGAAGGATGTCATGGAGTCAGAACAGTTCAAGGGCATGATCGGCGATATTGAGGATCTTGGCAACCGCGCCGACCTTATCGAAAGCGCTACAAATGACCTTAAAGACGCTACTGACAGCCTCAAAACTGCAACTGATAACCTGACAAACATCACTGACGAATTGAGGACTGACACGGACAGCTTAATCACAGAAACAGGTGAAATAAAAGCTGACACGGACACACTGAAAAAAGAGACGGAAGATCTTTACAAAAAGGTTGGCGAAAACACCGATGGTATTGGGCAGCATGAGGTAAGGATTGACTCGCTAGAGGTATCCAGCGAAAGAATCGACAGCGAACTGGCGCAAGCAAAAGCAAGCCTGCAAAACGCATCTTTGGCGCTGATTAATAACTCTCTCGCGCAGACCAACACGCGGGTTACGCTCACTGCACAGTACAAGAAAGGGCAATCAGAAACTAACGCGCAGATTGACCGCATCGACAACGTTATTGCAGAAGAGAAGCAGGCTACGGCTGAATCGCTGAAAACCATCACTGCAGAAATGAACATGATGGATTCCAACCTCAAGGGTCAGATCTCCAGCGTGGAACAAGCAGTGGCAGACGAATCCAGCGCACGCGCCGAAGCAATTAATAACGTGAACGCATCGATCTCCGATCTCGACAAGAAAACTGACGCAAGCGTGAACCGCCTTGATAAAGCCATTGCCGACGAATCCAGCGCCCGCGCAGAAGCTATCAGCGGCGTTAATGCCTCGATAAGCAATCTTGAAAGCAAAACCGACGCCAGCGTGAGCCGACTCGATAAGGCAATATCTGACGAAACGCAGGCAAGAAGCGACGCAATAACAGAGGTCAAAGCTAATTTAACAACGCTCGAAAGTAACACAAACGCCAGCGTCAATCGTCTGGACCAGGCAATCGCCGACGAATCAAGCGCCCGTGCGCAGGCTATATCTGGAATCAGCGCCGAACTTGGCAAGGTTGAAAACAACGTTGACAGGAACAGCGACGAAATAAGCCAGACCAGAGCAAGCCTACAAAACGCGTCGATTGCGCTAATTAACAACTCGCTCGCTCAAACCAACACGCGTGTTACGCTTACGGCCCAATACAAGAAAGGACGCAGCGAAACTAACGCGCAGATTGACCGTATTGATAATGTCATAGCGGAAGAGAAGCAAGCTACAGCGGAAGCAATTAGCGTGGTGAAGGCATCGATCACTGATCTTGACAAGAAAACCGACGCCAGCGTTTCCAGACTCGACAAGGCCATCGCTAACGAAACCAGCGCACGCAGCGAGGCTATCAGCGGTGTAAACGCAAGCATTAACACGCTTGAAAGCAACACCGAATCTGAGGTTAACAGACTTGACCAGGCAATTGCTGACGAGGCAAGTGCCAGAGCACAAGCCATCAGTGGCGTGAACGCGTCAATTTCAACCCTTGATAGCAAAGTTACAAGCAACGTGACCCGCATTGACAAGGCCATTGCAGACGAAACGAAGGCACGTACTGACGCGATAAGTAACCTTAACTCATCGCTTACCAGTACGATTAACTCGAAAGTGTCTGAGGTATCAACGGCGCTTTCTACGCATGAAGCATCAAGCGCGGAAAAATTTAGCCAAATCTCAGCGTCTTTCGAATCTGTAAACTCAAGTATTACAGAATGGTCACAGTCTATGGCAACGGCTGACGAGGCATTATCAAGCAAAATCGATCAGCTAACAGTGACCGTTAACGGGAACACAACAGCGATACAGACTACGTCGAAAGCGTTAACCGACTTCAAAGGTAATGTCGATGCGACGTATTCCATCAAGCTGGCAACCGACAACAACGGCATGAAGTACGCTACAGGTATGTCGCTTGGCCTGACTGGTAGCGGGACTAACGTTCAATCGCAGTGTATTTTCCTCGTTGACCGCTTCGTGTTAATGACTGCGGCAAACGGAACATATCAGACGCCTTTCTATGTTACCAATGGTGCAATGTATGTGCGCGAAGCGTTCATTAAAGACGCATCAATAGGTACAGCTAAAATTGCAGATGCCGCCATTACTATGGCTAAAATTGTTAATGAAATAAAATCATCAAATTATGTCGCTGGTTCGAATGGTTGGAGGATAACAAAAGACGGATCTTCGGAATTTAACAACGTTGTTGTAAGGGGTGAGGTACATGCTAATAGCGGTAAATTTAAAGGAACTGTAGAGGCTACCTCTTTTGTTGGTGACGTAGCAAGTATGTCAGTGATAAACGAGGAAGTATTCCCGGCAATAAGCGGAAATAGCAGTAGGAGCACTTCAAAAACTTATTATGATTCAAGTTCATCATGGTTATCAAAAACTGTTTATGTTATGATCCCATATAATTTGTCATACTATACATATAGCCAATCTTCTCGCATCAATATAACTATAAATATAAACGGAAACGCAAAAACAATTGATATAGAAAGGGCTGCATCAAGTCCTGCAAAATCAGATGTCGCGGTTCACTGCGTATCAGGCATAACAAATCCAGCCGTGACAGTCACAGTGACTGAAAACTTTACCAATACATCTAATGCAGCAATAAGAAGACCTGGTTTAATACTTGTAACAAGAAGCTCAGGATCATGGTCTTAAAAATAACCCCGCTTCGCGCGGGGTTTTCTTTTTAGTAGTTAGCTACGCAATTAGACGGGCTACCGATGCGGCGCATGTTGTGATCGAGTTCATGACACCATTGCCCAGTATACGGCAGTTTTTCAGTGTCATAGACAAGATGACCGCTGCCATCATAGACAACATCTTGTGGAATTACTCCGCTATTTGGCAGGTTATGCAATGCAGCCTCTTTGTCAACAGCGCAACCAGTAAGAGCTACAGCAGCAGCGAACAAAACCACTTTGAACACGTTTTTCATTTTTGAATCCTCATTCTTGTTGGTTCATCCGGTTTATCCGGTGACTTAAATATCCGACAAAACCACATTTCGTATATTGATATAAATCAACAAATACATTTTGTGTAAGCAGAAAATGCAACATAGATCACAAAATGGTAGAATTATTCCGTTAATTAACAAAATGGAGTCATTGCGATGATTTACACAACTGGAACAATTGCCATCAATGGCAACGCCGTTACAGGTACGGGAACAGATTTTTCCGCGCCGCTTTCTCTCATCCGTGTAGGGTGCACTCTCATTGCCATTAGCGATCCTATCCAGATTTTTACCATCACAGAAATTAAGAACGACACTGAATTATCAGTAACGCCAGCGGCTAACCCTACCATCCCTGCAGGGACAAAATTTAGCATTTTGCTATCTGATTCGATCTCGGTTGATGGGCTTGCTCAGGATGTAGCTGAAACATTACGCTACTATCAGAGCAAAGAAACGGAAGTGGCGGAAGCGCTTGAATGGAGCCAGGACCATATAGCTGACAAAATCGGTCTTGGTGCTGAGCACCGAAATTGGCCTGATTGCAACGATCCTACTGGTTATATAGGTTTTTGCCGTGCTGTAGAAGCTGAATCACGTAACTTTCCGTCAATCGCATCTGGCGAAATTTACCTGGTAGGTTGGCTGGCGCGTGGTGACAATGCCGTTATTAACGGCTGTTTCGTTGGTACTATTAGCCTTTCACTGTACACGTACAGATATAACCCATCAGATAATACGAAAGTATGGGCGAAACAAGTAAAAAATGGTGATTTTCCTACGTTCGAACACGTTGTTGTCGATGCAGCATCAGATCTTGAAGTGATTTACGGCGGAACAGTAAAAAGCATACTTAAAGATTCAGGCGGCAATCAGAGAACAGCAGGGGTATTTTACTCAGAAATCAGGGGCGATAATAAAAGTTATACAACAATATCAAATCACAGAGGTGATAAAAACGCATATGCAGCCGTCACAGAGGACGGGGATTTTGTATTAAGTAATGGTGATTTTGTTGGCAGAACGGCAAAACTTCGCTCTGACGTTGATCGCCCACTAATACTTGAAAGTCCGTTCCCAACAATTCGATTTTTAGAAACCGACAAGCCAGAGGGTTCACCTGAATTTTCCTTTATTGTTGACTCTGGCAACTGGAGAATAGAGAAAGATCACTATAGTGATCATCCCGGTAATAATTGTATATCTTACTCTCATGATGAAAATGCCATAGCAGTACCAAAAATTAAGGCTGACGAGATATTGCCGCCAAATAACATCGATGCGACAAAAGTAAACCTGAAAATCCCTTATACTGGGATGACTAATCCTGTTGAGTTCGGCGCACCAGCAGGAGCAGAACCAAACAAATATTACCCTGTAATATTTCAATTCCCTGGCTGGATCGGTACTGAAATCCTTGCTGAATTGACGTTATCAACTGCCAGTAAATTAGGTGATGACTATCCAAACAATAACTCATTGCACCTCTGGTTCAGGAATAGAGGGTGGTCGGATGCTGGTACTGTTGCTTTTGGTCACTACAGGGCATGGGATTCCAATGAAGTAGCTATTAATTGTGTCAGGACTTCGGCAAAGAATTATCAAAACTATGCAGCAGTGTATGTAATGGGGTCTGCATTCCCTGTAAAACTATCTGCGACAGTTGGGACAGAGGTTATCATACCAACATCTGACTTCACTCCAGCATCGGCATCAGACTCCCCGACTTTTAAATGGGGAATCAGTAACGCAAATGAAGGGCTTGGCGTTGATGAGGTAGGCATAAACGGAAACATCTTCGACTTTTCATCAGGATTGAGTGGCTTTTACTGCAACAACGAGTTCAGGTCGAATACCGGCATTCCGTATGCAAGCACAGGCTATAACAATCAAAAGTGGACTGGGTTACAGGATTTTACTACAACAAGAATTAACTCTAGTGATTTTTCAAGAAGATTAAAATTTGAAGCTACAGAAACTGCCAAGTCAAATGCTACGTTATCACTATGGGGTTCAGATTCTAGACCTTCAGTGTTGGAGTATAATCTGTCAAATCCAGACACGGAAGAGGGTATTGGATACGGTTTTTATTGCCAGCTTAACACAGACAATACAATTCAATTTCAGGTTAACGGTACTGTAAACTGCGTAACTTTAAACCAATCATGTGACCGCGACCTGAAAGACAACATTCAGGTTATAGGTGATGCAACTGAAGCAATCCGTAAAATGAACGGGTACACTTACACCCTTAAGGAAAACGGCCTGCCTTACGCTGGTGTTATCGCTCAGGAGGTGATGGAGGCACTACCGGAAGCAGTAGGATCGTTTACTCATTACGGTAAAGCATTGCAAGGCCCGACCATTGACGGCAACGAGCTACGCGAAGAAACGCGTTACCTCAATGTTGATTATGCGGCGGTTACTGGTTTACTTGTCCAGGTGGCACGCGAAACAGATAACCGCGTCACAGAACTGGAAGAGGAAAACGCCAGCCTGCGAGATAACATTGCCGCAATGGATGAACGTATCGCAAAACTTGAAGCGCTTGTCAGTAAGTTGACTGGAAGCGAAAAATAAGAGGTGATGTGCGAAGAACATCGCCGCGCGAAACGAGGCTAACGCCTCGTTTCTTTTTGTGTACCAAATAGTGACCAAATTGATAAATCAAAATCAAAAACAAAGCATAAGATGTTGAATACAAATTAGTTTTTCGCCGCGCCGCCCATTCAAAAGATAAGTAGGTAACGCCATTTCTATCATTTCATATCGTGTCACATCGTCGCCGCTTCACCTTGATTTCAAAAGAAATATTTATTCTATCGTGTCATATCGTTTTCCATCGTGTTACTATCCATGCGTAAAATGTGTGTACCAAATAGTGACCAAAAATCATGCTTACAGATACCAAATTACGAAACATTCACGGTAAGCCGTACGACGGCCCGGAAGAAGTGCCGGACGCTGGCGGATTGTCTGCCAGGATAAGCCCGCGCGGCGTTATATCTTTCCAGTATCGCTACCGATTCAACGGCAAGCCTCGACGGATGAAGATTGGCACATACGGAGAAATAACACTCAAAGAAGCGCGGGCGGCGGTGGCGGAGCACAGGGAAGTGCTAAACTCAGGCCGAGATCCATCGGTAGCAAAAAGAATGCACCTTTCCCGCGTTACGACACGGTCAACGGTTGAGGATATTGTAAGGGAGTACATGGAATCGACGCAGGCAAGGAACATGGTCAATTATAAGCAGGTCGAGGCCATGTTAGATAAGCACGTCATAAAACCATACGGTAGCTATATAGTCGATGATATGGACGCAATGATGTGGGAGGGTGTTTTTAGAAAGGTAGCCAATGGTGGCGCACCAGTTCAGGCGGGTATAGTTCTCAACAGAATGAAGGCCGTAATAAAATACGCCATTCGCCGCCGCCGCGTGGATCGTGATGACATATCATTACTGTGCGTTAAAGACGTTGGCAAAAAACCAGCGCAAGGCAAGCGGGTTTTGTCAATACAGGAGATCCACCATCTAATTGGCCTTGTAGACAGTTCAAAAATGGCGCGGCTGAACCAGATATTGATGAAGCTGATTATATTTACCGGGTGCAGGACAAGCGAACTGACAAACGCAAGGCGAGAGCATTTCGATCTTGATAGATGCGTGTGGACTGTTCCGGGTGCATTGAGTAAGAACAGGAATGAGTTTAAACGCGGTTTATCGGACGTTAGCGTGGCTTTATTGCGTGAGGCTATGGATCTGCATAGTTTTGATTTTGTCTTCGTTCCTGTGCTTTCTGGAAGGAATGAGGCGGTGGACAGAAGTGTGCCAAAAACAGCAGCGAGGGATTTAATGATGAGGATGGGCGGCGAGCCGTGGTCATGTCACGATCTACGCCGCACCGTGAGGACAAACCTTTCAGCGCTTGGCGTTGCGCCTCACGTCGCGGAAAAGGTTTTGGGGCATAAACTGGCGGGGATGTTGGCTATATACGATCAGTATGACTATGTGAGGGAGCAAATAGAGGCGATGAATAAACTGGCTGATTACTACATGAAGCCCATTGATTTACAAAATGAAATAACGTCCTGATAACGGTAAAGAGATCCGCCGCGCTTTAACGCTGGCATCCCCTTAACAGGTTCAGGGAAAGGAGTTCCCGCATCTTTCCATTTTTTAACGAGCTTAAAAAAGGCGGACTTACTAAGCCCGCCTAACATTTTTTGCACTTGCTCGCGATTAATAAGTATTGTGCCGATCTTATCCATTATCTTTTCCCCGTGTATTCAACGTGTCCGATACATCCATCAATAATTGCTTGCGCCATATTGCGATAATCGCACGAAAAATCATTGTCATGGTTAAAGTCAATCTCTTTTGCCGCGTCTTCACCAATCACCTTAGTAGCCAGCGCAAACGCGATTTCAGCAAGTGCTTTTTCTTTAGGATCAACGTATAAAAAATAATTACAAAAACCCCAATCAATGGTATGTTCTTGCTGTTTACTGCCTTTTTCAGTGTACACGCCGAATTTATCACCGACAAATTTAAACATTACAATCCCAACTAGATAACCATCAGGATAATAACACTCCAACCACACGCCGCACGGCGGCTTTTCGCCTGGCTTCCATTCCGTTTTTTCTGGTTGTGTTTCGAAGTCATGGCGTTTATCTTCGATTAATTCATCAATGATTTCACTTTCTTTATTCATGCCGTCATCATCCTTTTCAGAGAAACGTATAAAGCGCCACGTATTAGCCATCAACGTATAAGATTCGCCGCCAACCTTAGATCCTGCGTAATACTCCGTACCAAAATCGTAATAGCTCGAAAACGTTGTCACTTCGAAAGGCGGAATATCAACGCGGAACCTGTGAAGCATTGTGCCTATTGCACGAGGTGTTTTATTTGCCATGTTATGCCACCGTTACATTGTCAACTTTGATAAAATATTCAGGGTGGTTTTCTATTTCGTGCTTAAAGTGCGCGTGACACAATCGCCACTCGCGCGCCTGGTTGTGAAAATAGTAAACGTATTCGCCATCAATCTTGTATAAAATGCCCGTAGGCTTTGCCATGTAGTAACTAACCATTATTGCCCCCAGCGTTTTATAAATTCCTCGTTTAACTTCGTATCGCCAGACCACTGAACATCATGTTCAGCGCCGAACGAGTAGATCAGTTCGATTAATTCGCTAAATTCTGCCTTACTCATCCGGCTGGTTGACGTACCCAGCACAACAAAACCTGATTTATCAAGGTTAGGGACAACGCCATATTTCTTAAGCCCGGCAGTAAATACCGCTTTCCAGTCTTCCGGTGACAGCTTTTTGCCGTACCAATTAACCTGCTCGCTAACGTCTGTCAGCAGCGCCCAAAGCAACGCGTTTTGACTCAGCGAGCGCGTTTTCTCCTGGATGGTAATTACCAGCGGGCTTTTGCTATCTGGCTGGATCTCCTTTATCTGCCTGATAGCGTTTTCTTTTACGGCGTCGTTGACTATTTCAAATCTTATTTGCCTCATGACACACCGTTACTATTTTTCCACTGCGCCCGCGCATACATGATCGCCCGCAAAGAAATTAGTCGCGAGCTTGTCATAAAAGCGCTTTTTAAGTACCTCATATCAACAACAACAGGCTTATCAGGATCGTCACCGCGCATGTATTCCGCAATAGTGCTAAAGTCTTCAATGGTTAAAACTAATTCCCTATTCATGGTCGCCCCTTATACAATCCGCATTGTGTTTCGTAATTCACCGCGCAACTCCTGCAAAGCGTAATGAATCGGCACAAAAGCCCGGTTAAATTTTATGTGCTTATACTTGCGCATTAGTGGAGGTGTATAAACCATCGTGCCGCAAGGATCGCATGTGAATTTAAAGTGAGATTCGTCAATAAACGTTTCAACTGAATAAAAAATTACACGTCTCATAATTACAACCCCGTTTCACCATTAAGTTTTTCGATCTCAAATACTGGTTTATCCGGTAGCAGGCCGTTATTTTTCCGGTATTCGTTCAGGCGGCTGTCAAAGTCAAACGCCAAATCATTGGCGTGACCGAATCGCCCAGGTTTAAACAGCGAGTAAAAATTAACCCCGTGCCTGTTTGGATCAACGCAAAGCGTTTCATCAATCACCATTAAACGCAGAGTACGAGAAAGATAATTCCACGGTATTCCCGTTTCAGCGCTAATGTCGCGCATACGCTTTTTAACGCTGTAGTCACTAAATAACGACGCAACACGCTCACGACGTTCAGCATATAACTGTTTAATACGATAGCCCAGCAGACGGCGGCGGCGTCCAAAACATGTATATACGCGCTCGACGATACCGTTTTTTATTAAGTGTTTAATTGTCTCAGGAAGTAACCCATCTTTATCATATCCAGCTAATAACCCCGTTTTATTGCGCAACTGGTGCATTGTTGCGATGCCATCAAGTTCAAGGATATTGATAACTTTTGTTTCAAGTTCAGCGCTCATTGTTTTTAGCCTCGTTTTAAACGCGATAACAGCCACCAGAAAGCGGTAAACTTTCCGGGAAGCCGTTTGCTCATATTGATTAAAAAGATGCGTTATTCTGGTTGTTTCGTTGGTTAAATCTACCTGTGCGGTGATTCATAGACTGAATACACGCAGCAGCCGCGCGTGCCTGGTCGCATGGTAAAATGTTGCCGTTATCATCAAACCGCTGGTAAACAGTGCCAGATTTACCATGACGGTTTTTCGATACAATGATTTCCATATATTCGCGGGCTACAGACTGCTCATCGTAATATCCATCGCGGTAAACCATGATGATTCTGTCAGCGTCCTGTTCAAGATTGCCTGAATCGCGCAGATCAGAATTGTTAGGACGCTTGTTCGGTCGTTCCTCAACGCGGCGGGACAATTGCGCCAGCGCCAACACTGGTACGCGCAATTCTTTCGCCATCATCTTCAACGACCATGACAATTGCCCAACAGCGAGATCATGACGTTCAGCCTTAGCCAGCTTCATCAACCCGATGTAGTCAATCATTACCATACCCAGGTTGGGATGTTCCTGTTTCATCCGTTCCGTGGTGGCGCGTATTTCCTCAACCGTTAACTGCGACGCGTCAACGATCCACACATCAAGATTAGCAAGTGCGCTCATACCCTGGCCGACATGCGCCCACCCCTCATCATCAAGTTTTACAGGATTGCGCAGGCAGTCAGTTGATAAATTACCAGCGCCAGCGATAGCGCGTTCAGTCATCTGATCGAGTGACATTTCAAGCGTGAATAACAAAACGCCAACCCGCTGATCCTTGCTGCCAGGGTAAGGGCGTTCAGCAGCAGCGCGGGCAATTGCCAGCGCCAACGCAGATTTACCAGACCCAGGGCGTCCGGCGAGAAGCACCAGATCAGTAGCGTTAATGCCGCCTAACATATCGTCGAGTGGTTCTATCCCTGTTTTGATGTTGTCAGAATTGACACCGCATTCCATGCGCTTACTTAAAACTTCTGTGTATTCCTGGACAGCATCGCGCAACAGAACAGGAATAATCTTGTCTTTCGTTACCTTTAATTTTGAATACCGGGAATCAAAATCTTTCATCGTCTCTTTGACGACCTCAAGCGTCCCCGTCTCCAGTTTGTAGCGCATATCGTCGATGAGTTCTAACATCTGCCGCCGCTGGTGCTCTTCACGTAGTAGCTGTGCGTACCCCTTCAGGTTGGCAGCAGACGGGCACGATCTCGCCGTTTGCATTAGCGGTACGAAATTTTCATTACCAATCTCATCACCTACCAGCAATGCATCTATGAGATTCCTGTTTCTTGCTTGTGCCCGGATAACTTCAAAAGCCCGCTTATACAGCGGAATCGTGAACACTTCAGGATCAAGCGTGGCGAGAACATCTTGCGCGTTAGGAGTAAGGCCGCCCAACAGCAGCCCGCCGATAACTGACGCCTCACGTTCCTGCCGTAGCGAGTTTATTTGCTCAGTTACCATTATGTTATTGCCTCCGGTTTACAAAATGGAAAATTCAGGGTAATAAACAAAGCGCCCGATCTCCCCATGATCCGGGCTGTAGATAATAACCGCTGCCATACGCCGCGAACGCCAGCCGCCATTAGTTGAATAAGCGTCTTTGCCCGCTAGTGTGCCGTGGTGCTCAACAATTCCGAGTGACGTTTCGACTAGTGATTGATGGTGCAGATGTCCCGTGTGAGCATAAACAGCAACCGACTTCCCGAAATCTTCGCGCCAGTCAGCTACGCAAGCAGCCAATAAATTTTCCGGTTTTTTGATAGTGTGCCCGTGGTGGTAAGCAAGGAATGTTTTCCCGTACTGCGTGTGGTGGACGATAGCAGGTGACACATCAACAGTCACGCGCGGTTCGTCTTCGTAAAAAGCCGCCAGCGCTGCACGTAGCCAAATCATACCAGACTGGTCGTGATTGCCTGATAAAACCTGAATTTCCACATCCTTATGATTTAGCAACATCTTCCCGACCGCCCGCCGGACAGACCGGATCGCCACATAAACAAGTTTTGCGTAGCGACTATCCTGGTCAAGAATGTGCCCGCTTGTCGGTGTCACCGGGACCATGCCGTCAGAGTGAAGCAGATCCCCGCCGAGAAGTAATACAGCCTTTTCAGACATCGGAGCAGCGCCTACAGCGTAGTCAAAGAAGTCATTCAACACACGTTCAGCGATCCCAGTGTCGTAGCTCTCGCCGCATTCAGCTTTATGAGCAAGCGCCCCGATATGCAAATCAAATACCGGATAAAGGGCCAGGCTTTTTTGAAAATCAATTTCAGGAACTGGCACAGCCTCCGCGCGTGGTATTTCATCCGTGAAAGCGTCGCGGGCCGCTTCCATTAGCTGTTCCATTTCTTCGCGGTCACGGGCTGTTTTAATCCAGCGCATGATTACATTGCCGTTTTTATCGACTAGCAATGACTCACCATTAACCCCAAAACCAGGAGCACGGCGCGTTGATATTAAACCGCGTTTTGCCAGTTTTGCGCCCAGGCGTTCGACATTGCGTTTAGACATGCCGTACTTTTCAGCGATCTGTTTGTACGTTAAACCGTTGTTGTATTCAGCGATCAATTGTTCATCGCTGATTTTTCTTTGCGACATAATGTTAATTCCTCCAGTTAACAAAATGTATACCTACTTACACGCAAAAAGTTCAGACACCCAAAGCTGACCCTTAGCAGTAAATAGTGATTGGACGTAACCTTCAGCCGAACATTTTACCACTCCATATCCTTTGTCTACGAACCACTGTTTGAACATACGCCCACCGCGCTTAATTCGCGTATCGTACACGTCAACCTGTTCGAGTTTTTTGTTGAGTTGCGTAGCAGTCATACCCAAAGGCTTGGCAACCTGTGTTGCGTTGCGATGCTGTTCGTTTCTTACAATCGCATCACAGACAGCCGCTTTTGGCGCTAATTCCTTGTTTTCCAGTGCCAGCCGTTCAGCTTCCTTCTGTGCTAAACGTTTTTGCTCCACTTCATCCGCCCATGCCCGCGCAGCCGCCACCGGGTCAGTGAAATCCGGCAAAGCTGGCTGGCGTACCTGTTTTTCAAGTTCCTGCCAGCGATCAACAAGTCGTGCCGTAAATTCAGGGCAGTTTTGAGCGACAACAATGATACTATCTCGCTTGCCTTTCTCGCCTTCAAAAACATAAAAGTCACGAACACCAGTTATAACGCCCAAGTCATTGATTATATTAGTGTGCTCCAATGGAGCAGGCCGGATAATTCCCTTTTCAATAAGTCTTTCAATGCTCCGTTTGATATTCGCGTGTCGACTTTCAACCAATTCCGCTATTTCGATACTTGTCATTTTGACGCTACCAAACACCATTAAATCAGACATTGTATTTTCTCCGTAAAACTCGCTACAACGCAAAAATCCACCGCGTAACCCACTTGTAAGGGTGCAGTGTCTTTTTTGCGTCAGAGGCGCAATCAGGTGGCTAATTTTTGATTTACAGACTGGTAGGTTATGGATTGACTAGAAGGAACAAACCGCCGAACAAGGCGACGTTAACAGCGATTGCCGCAGCGATGGCAAAAGCCAGGGCGAAAACGTGTTTACCGTCCATTTTAAAATCCTCTCTGTAACGCTCTATAACGAGCTAATCGCAAAAAGGTATGCAAGTGTAGCACCACATGCGATTTAGTTCGCTGGCGAGCTTGTTTTGCGGGTTATTTTGGGTTTTTGTGGATCGTGGTTGGTCAAAGAGCACCAGCGCGTGTATCGCGTAGCGTTTTTGGTTTAAGCAGGAAATCAAGTGTCGCAGTGAAGCCATCGCCGAAGTAAAAGTCTGAAGCCTTGCTCTTGAACGCTTCAAAGTAGGCGATAAAGCCGTTAATGCTTTTGTCTTTCAGGTAGTCAGTGAACGCATAGATTTTACGTTCAAGATCCCGATCAAGTTCAGCAGGTGGCAACAGGCCGTCAAACGTGATGTTAAACTCTTCCACCACATCGGCAGCGTTTACAGTAGCTGATAGCTTGCGCCATTGCTCAGCGTCAGCCAGATACCCATCGAATTTAGTTACCCGGCAAATGTTAACAGGCTTAGGTACTCCACCACGGCTACGCCATTGCGTCAAAGCCCATTCGATTACTAATGTGATCTCTTCCTCCGTATACGCTTTACGTGTTTTTGTTTCTGTCAGTAGTTCTACGAATGGCTTTGCATCACGACATTTGCATCCTGCCTTGTCGTTGTAGAAGGCCAGGCAACGCAATGCAGCCAGATTAACCTCCCGATCTTCTTCGCTGATAGACCGTTCTTTTTCCAATACACGGAGTGTATTGTTTTTAATGTTCTCTTTACTGGTTATATATGACTGGTTAGGGTGACTCTGTGACACTACCCCCGGTGACTCTGTGTCACTACCCTGGTGACTCTGTGTCACTACCCCCGGTGTCACAGTGACACTACCATGTAATGACGGGAGGACTATTACATAGAAATTACTAGTTTGCTCTTTTCCTCCGATTAAGTATCTTGGTTGTTTAATCAACAACCCTTTTTCACAAAGTGAGTCTACAGCCCTCATAGCTGTTCTTTTGCTGATCTCACACTCCTTTGCTATGTGATGGTAAGAAGGGTAGCACTCGCCGTTATCATTAGCGTTGTCAGCTAACTTTAACAGCACAAGTTTGTGCATTGGGTCGCCGACTTCAGTATGAAAGACTTCAACCATTAGCCGCATACTCATAAGCATTAACCTCATGACGAACTAAAACATTAACTGATAAACACAGAAGAAGCCCGGAAGCTGGCTAATCAGGCCGCTTCTTTTCAGTTGATGCAGTGCAGAGATAGTGTCACGTAACGAAATTTCGCACATTTCCGCGATCTCTTCCGGCGTTACTTCGCTTTTTCCGTTGCATCCGGCCTTTGTTGCCAGTGCAATTAAGATGAGTTTTTGCACATGATCATTGTTATTCAGGCGAATATCAAAAGCCTTGCGAACGTAATACATATTTCTTTCTCCTATGGTTAGAGTGAACGCGCTGGCGGGCATCCCATTAGCATTAGATAGCAGTGACTGACCGCTGAACAGATCCCGCCGTTGCGTGATATTTGTTTTTCGCTTCGCAGCGACACCGGATTTTTAAAGAGCTTTTAAGGTATGTGCCTTTTGTGCTTTCCCTTATCTTTTTACTTGCATCATTGCAACTATGGCCTTACCTTGTCAGCAAGTTTACAGAATGGAGCTTTAAGATCAAGGCTTGAAAAATACATTTTGTGACTTGCATCAAAATTTTTTAGGTTATAGGGTAGCGATATGAAAACAAAATGGTATGACTTAGCAAAACAACTCATGCGGGCGCAGGGCATGAGCCAGGATTCATTGGCAGATCTCATGGGGATCACTAAAGGCGGCCTTTCTCACTGGCTGAACGGTCGCCGTGAGCCGAATCTCGAAGATATTGCGCGGATCATGCGGGCGCTTGGGCGTCGGCAATTCACTGTCACTCATGATGGTATGGTCATTGATGATTCTGTTTCTAACACGTTGCCGGGAGCGCCACCGCGTGATTTAGGCAGTTACCCGGTTGTTGACTGGAAGGATGTAGTAAACAATATGGAAGACATACGCCGATCAACATTACCACACGTTACGACTAGCGTTATTTGTTCAGATGATAGTTATTGGCTGGTAGCTAAGGGCGAATCAATGAACGCGCCGCAGGGGTTAAGCATCCCGGCGGGTACTATGATACTTGTTGACCCGCACGCGCCAGCTATTGACGGCAAACTCGTTATAGCCCAACTGGAGGAAGGGCAGACGCCTACGTTTAAACAGTTGATTATTGATGGAGGCCGAAAACTTTTGCGTTCACTTAATCCGTTGTATCCGCCGATCCCTATGAATCCAGAATCAAAAATCATTGGCGTGGTTGTTGATGCGAAGATCGTAAACCTGCCATAAACACTAGCCGCCTGATGGCGGCTTTTCTTTGCCGGAAAAACACCAAAACGTAAACAGAAAACGTTATTTATTGTTTAAATATCAATAACATATAAATATTTTAAAAAAGTATACAAAATGGATTGACTCGGTGTTTTACGGGGCGTATATTGCGAGTCAAAGGAGGAAGCAAGGCAGGGAAAGAAGGTTACTTGCTCTTTAACAATCTGGTCAGCCGCTGGAAGTGCGGCAATTAACGAAGATGATTTTTTATTAAGTATCATCAAGGATATAAGGAGATCAGATCATGACAGTTACAATCATGTATGGCAAATGTGACAGTAAACTGAATGCCAGGGAACGCAGAAGAATAAAAAGAGAAAACGAAAGAAAATCATCACCTGCAATCAATAAAACGGACAATGTGGATAAAGCCATTCGCTTTGCAAACGAGGAGAGATGCAAACCCAATGGCATTAAAGAACGTCGCAAAGGAGCAGTAAAATGGTATACGGAAAATGAAAGCGGCAACTACTACCACGCAACGCAACCACGCCAGTTAGGGGAAAAACCACTTGATAAAGTCCGTTACCATTAATACAAAATGTAAATAATCGGAGGTGACATTATGGTTATTCAGGCGCTCCAATTCAAACTGGCGGTAGCGGAAATGCTTCACGATGCCGAAATGTGGAGCGCCGCAAATAAAGCCTTGTATGTAGTGTTAACAGCGAAGGAGATCAAAGAGTGAAAACAGAGTTACACAAAAAGCTGTGGACGATTCAACAAACGTTGAACGCGCCGAAAAATCAGCGTAATAATTTCGGTGGGTACAATTACAGGTCGGCGGAGGATATTTTAGAGGCGGTTAAGCCACTACTTCAAAATATCACGCTGACTGTTAGCGATGAAATCGTCCTGATCGGCAATCGCTATTATGTGAAGGCCACAGCTACGCTAAGCGACGGCGAAGATGAAATTGCGGTAACTGCTTACGCCAGGGAAGAAGAAAGCAAGAAGGGAATGGACGCAAGCCAGTTAACTGGCGCGACATCAAGTTATGCGAGGAAATACGCGTTGAACGGCTTGTTCTGCATTGATGACGCAAAAGATCCTGATACTGATGCTTACGCTAAACAGACAAATCAACAGCCGCGACAGCAGAAAAACACGCCGAAACAACAACCACAGCAGCAGAAAGCGCAGCCAAATCCTGATGAAGTATTAGCACGTTTCTGTGATGCGGCAGCGAAAGCGCCGGACGCTAACAAGTTACGCGAGATATTCGGAAAGTGCTGGAAGCTACTGCCTAAAGATTCAGAACAGCAACAGAAAGCTAAAGACGTTTATGATATTCGCTTAAAAGAGCTTAACGGGGAGATCGGTTAATGAGCTTAAATTCAATCACGCTGGGCGGTAATATCGGAAATGATATGGAAGTTCGCTACACGCAAAACGGTAAAGCTATTGGTAGCTTTCCGTTAGCTGTAACGAATGGCTACGGTGATAATAAACGGACAATGTGGGTCACTTGCCTGGTATTTGGCGAGCGTGCGGAAAAATTAGCGCCACATATTCGTAAGGGTGGAAAAATAGTGGTAAGCGGTCGCCTGGATGTTCGGCAATATGACCGGAACGACGGCACGAAGGGGACGGCGGTAGAAGTGGCGGTCAATGAATTTGAGTTCATGGCTGTTAACCAGCAAGGCCAGCAGCAAGGCCAGCAGCAGAAAGCGCCACCGCAGCAGCAGAATAATAACGGGAATAATCAGCCTCCGATGGACTTCGATGATGATATTCCTTTCTAATTCAATAGGTTAGCGATGGTTGATTATTTAAAAACGCCACCGCCGCCGCGAACAAAAGAGCAAGTTCTCAAAGAAGCCCGTGATCATATCGATCATGGGCTTTTTTTATGTGGCACGGCAGCGGAACGGATGGCGAAAAGATTTAGTGACCTGTACGCAAAGCAAATATGGTTCGACAACTGGCAGGCAAGTTTTTATCCACTGCAAAGAAAACCGGATATGCATTGGCCTGAATATGTCGATCCACGTATGCGCAAATATCGCGGGCGTATGGGCCAGGTCATTAACGATTAATGAGGTATCAAATCATGATCGAGGAAAAAGAAGTTGATAAGGAAATGCCTGACACAGCAGATGACTTTGTTACTTTTGACGGCGGCCTGTATGAGTTCGATACATCGGCTGGGTGGATTGATAAGTGGCCTCAGCCTACGCGCCAGGAATTAATCGCGCGCAAATCATTCGGCGAAGATGCGGAACGCCTTGCTAATAACAAGTGGCTTAACAAGTTTATTGCGGAGGGTGACAAATGAACCTTGCAAAAATTGCCGCACTGATTGCGGCCTTGTCTGTCGCTGTGGTGTATCTCAGCGTATCTCTTTATATCACGGTAGCGATCATTAAACTTATTACTAACATGTGAGGCCAAATCATGAAAGTCGGTAAGGATATTGTGACTGTCGCGTTTTGCATTATCTGCTTCCTGTTTGTGGTTGTGTTCTGTGGCGGATTTGCCGCGCTTGTTAGCCTTATTTTCAGGGGGTTGTTGTGATGAAAACATGGGATGCAAAGTCTGGTGATCTTGTTGTGTTGCCTGAATATCGTAATGACCCTGGCTTGGTTGTACTGAATAAGATGTATAACGATCTTGAGCGCCCGCTAGTGGTTAAATACCTGGACGGAACAATCATAGAGCCGCGCTACTTTGATGATATTGAACTGAAGGCCCGCAATGTTCGCGTTAAGCCGTTCCGGGCTTATGTTGAAGACCACTGGCGGAAATTGTTCGCCGGACTGAATGGGATGTACGGCGTATGGCTATAAAATTGGTGAAGGTCAAACACCTGAAAGGCGGCGAAAAATTAATGTCATGGTGGGGATATGAATTTATCGCCACTGCCTTTTATTTCGGACCAGGGGGCCAGGTGACAATTTTTGATGAAGATTTCGACGAGGTTGGGCAATGGCATCTTGAACAATATATCGAGGTGTTAGATGAAAATTAAATTCCATAAAGCGTATGACGCTGAAACTAACAAGCTATCGCTATTTATCGAGTTCAGGCGCCGGATCGTGGTTGTTCCTTATGCGCGTCGCTTCAATGATGCGGCAGGGCGGCGGCAGTTCGCGTTAGATATGCTGTTACGTGGCTGTGGCCTTATGCGCCCGCTATCTGATTTGAAACGGATGATGCCTGGATCGTTCGGTCAGATTGATGAAATTGAAGTAAGCCAGGAAGAGCTAAACCGGGCGCGTGATTTGTTCCTTTCAAGTGAAGGACACCCGTTCAATCCAGAAACTGAAATGAAATGGCATCACCCACTATAAAAGGCTAAACATCATGAACAACATCAAAACAGCTTATTCACTCGGCAGCGATGGCATGTTAATCACTCGCTACACTGAAGACGCAAGTTTTCATGAAGTGGAAACGAAGGATTATCACGAAGTATTGAAAGATATGGAAGCTGGCGCGTATGACGCTGATTTAAATCTGGCGCTACAGATTGTTGATATTATGATGGACGCGTCGATCCGCGATTATGTGTCTTTAGACGCTGAAGAAAAAACGGCTGTAGCTCGTTATGTATTCTGCCTCACTTTCGTGAAACGCATGGAAGAGGAATACGGTCGCGTGCCAGTGCCGGAAGAAATGGACCCGCTGGCGTTCGGAAGTGCTGTTATCTTCCCGTTAGATGAAAATCATATGGGTAGCGTTGCTCTGTATTCTATGCGCGGCGTAATGAAAAGTATCTTTGAGGCTAAAGCGCTACAGAAGTGCATTGATGAAGGGCACAACGAAGAAGACGTAAGGGCGATCATGCCGCTGTTTTATGGCGAAATGGTTGGTAATAACATGCGCGCAAATGATTTAGGTGTGCAGGCGGCTATATCTGTGCTTAATGAAGCGAGGAAAATGGCACAGCCAATGCCTGAACCGGAAAAACGTGTACTGCATTAACATCGTGATTGCGATCACATAAATATACATTTTGTATTGTGATCGCATATCCGTTTTGTAAACTGAAATCAAAAGGTTTACGGCACGGAGGAAACAAGATGGCACGCGAATTAATGCTTTACTGTGCTGAAGGTGGCGTAGGACATGATGCCTACGTCGCCGGGAAAAGCTATCCAGCAGATGAAGTGCTTTCTAATATGCACTTCCGGGAAAATGAACACCAGGTGTCTGTATGGAAGCGGTGCGCTGATGGAATTGAGATAGTAAGCCTTGAAAGATATTTGGGAAAATTCGACTACGCATTATTCGAGGCTTAACTATGGACGATTCATTGCTATTCATGTGTATTTGCTGGGGTTTTATTGCCTTATGCCTGTTTATCAGGTGGTTTATTGAATATCACATGAGGTGAAACATGGAACAGAAAACTGATTATAGAATACCTGACAACCTGAAGTTAGTTGGCATGGGTTTTGGTTGTCGTTTCGTATCTGACGAGAACGGTGCAATTTACATGGTTCGCATCATTGATGGCGTCCAGCACATAAGAAGGTTGGGGCTTTACATCAAAGCATTTAGAAGAGGTTATTTAAAAACTCATGAAATTTAAACATTACAGGGAATGGAAAATTCCAGAAGCAGCAACAAAGGCAGCGCCCGGAAAATTTTCGGGCGTTTATTTTTATATGGATGGTAAATGGTATTTCGGCAGCAGGCCGGATCACTATTACCATGAGTTATGTAAACCTCATGCGTGGGATATTAAGGAACGCGTGCAAGGCGGTGTAATAGACGAGGTTTAAAATGGTAAAGGGCTTTTTAAACTGGCTTGGGGCGTGGCTTTTGGCTACGCTTTTTGTTTTTCTGGCGGCACTGACTGTTATCTGCGCCATCGTTCTTGCGGCCATGTTTGTTACGTGGTCGCTGCCTGAATTTAACGACATTGGGAATATTCTTTTTGCTGCCCGCGCTTTATTGGCTGTTAGCGCATTCATTGGTTTTTGCTGGACTGTAGCGCCTGATTGGGCTGACGAATGGTGATCCTATGGCTTTGTTCAATATGTCAGAGCCGCAATTCAACGCCGTAAAAACTGCCGCGCGGGCGGCGCTTTCTGCCTGCAAAGCAGAGGTAGAAAGGAACGGCTACAGCGATAAAGCTACGCGGCTGATATTAGAAAAGCATTATCGCAAGGTCGCCCCGCTGATCAGCATTGAGCGTTTTGTGTGGTTGGTGGGGTATCTCAATAACCGATGGGGAACTGACCAGGATTATTTTTAGTGGTGGGGGATAGCAATGAAAAATGATTTTGGAGGTAGCAATACGCCAAAAGAGATTAAAGACCTGTGGCAGACGCCGAAACCAGTTTTCAGGGGAATGGATCGTGAGTTCGAATTCGTCGCTGATGTTGCGGCAAATAAGGAAAATGCGCTAGTTCCGCGATATATAACCGAAGAAATGGACGCGCTCACTTATCCGTGGGGAGCGGTGGCAATGCCTGGTGATTATGTGTGGATGAATCCGCCATACTCAAACCCAGGTCCATTTGTTGATAAAGCGGCGCTCGAACATCAACGGAATCACATCGGTTGCGTGATGCTGTTGCCCGCTGACATTTCTGTTAGCTGGTTCATGAACGGCGTTGAGACTGCAAACGAGTGCCGATTGGTCACGCGCGGGCGTCTGGCGTTTATCAATGCTGCGACGGGTAAGCCAGTAAGCGGAAACAACAAAGGCAGCTTGTTTTTGATCTGGCATCCACGGTGCAAACATGAATGCATTTTTACTCACATAACACGTAAAGAACTATATGCAAGAGGTGCAGATAATGACTAATGCAGCGGATTTACTACGACTTGCAGCGGAAACAATCGAGCAAAGGGGGAAACAAAACGGATACGACAGAAAACAAGAAAAATCAGCGCCAAAAATAGCCACTATATACAACGCTAAGAAGGGCGCAAATTTAACCCCACTTGATGTATGGGATCTGTTGATTTGTCTTAAGGAGGCGCGTTTAGAGGCCATTTTGGTTAATGGGAGCGATCCTACTGATACTTTGGTTGACTTAATCAGCTACAGCGCACTAAAAGCGGAGCAAGTATTAACGGAGCGTGAGAAAGAGCAAAAGGAAAAACAGGACGCTTTTGATCTCCCTATTGGCGGATTGGTAAAAGGTGAGGCGATAACCAGTTGTAAGGGATTGCCACCTTCTATGCTTGCCCCTCAATGTGGCTGCATTCCAACTAGTGTTGGCGTGAAGTTTAATAGGGATAATGCTATTCGCGACAAGAGGTATGACCCAAATGAAAAAGGTGGCAATTGACAGGTTATTGGCCTGCGTTTATGTCGCCGTTTTCGTGATCATCAACCTTATTGTTAACCATTGCGGCCCGTGGGTAATTCCGATCACCACGGTAGCCGCTGTGTGTGTCAATATGATGATCCGTGACTTCCTGTTGTATGACGGCGGCCTGAAATGGTCTGCTACAACATGCGCCGCCGCTGGCGCAATTACTGTGCTGATAAATTACGACGCCGGAATGGTGGCGATAGCGTCATTCGTTGCGGTTGTTTCCGGTGCGCTTATTTCTGGCGGCGTTTACCGGGTTTTGCCTGGTGATTTCGATTCTAAGCGCTGGCCTGCAAATATAGCGTCAGCCATTGGCGATGCGTTGATTTTTCCTACGCTATCATTCATGGCGTTTATGCCTGAAATATCAGCAATGCAATTCATCTCAAAAATGGCAGCGGTAACGGTGATCACTATCATCATGCGCCGCTATTTCACGTTTGAGGGCATAAAATGAGAAAGGCTAAACACTGGTTAAATAACTGGCTTAGAAGTTGGGTTGTATGGTCGCTGTACGACGGCAGCGGGTACGCCGTTAAAGACTGGGCGGAAGCAGGATATAAATGCTATTGCTTCAACTATGACGGCGCAAATCACGGCGATTATGAAGGCGTTAAAATCATTCACCCGAATATTGAATACGTTAACGTGTGGATTGATAGCCATTTCCTGGTAATGTTCTCACCTGAATTGTCTGTTTATCCAGAGCCTGATATTATCCTGGGCTTCCCGCCATGCGATAATCTCGCCGTGTCTGGCGCTCGCTGGTTCGCTGACAAGCGAAAAGAAGATCCTGACTTCCAGGTGAAGGCGGCGAATAGCGCAAAACTGGTAGAAAAATTGGCGAATATGCACAACGTGCCGTGGATGGTGGAAAATCCTGTTGGCGCACTGTCAACGCTATGGCGTAAACCTGATTTTATCTTCAACCCTTGCGCTTACGGTGGATACCTGCCGGAAGATGACAAACATCCTGCTTTCCCGGATGTTTACCCTTCGCGCGACGCGTATACAAAGAAAACTTGTATATGGTGCGGCAACGGATTTAAACAGCCGCTTTTTAGACCTGTAGATCTTAACTCTGGTGATAACCCTGGGTGGGCGAAAACCGGAGGAAGGACGAAACGAACAAAGATGATCCGCTCACTAACGCCGCGTGGCTTTGCCCGTGCTGTATTCCTGGCTAACGACCGGGCCATCAATCGTGCTACGCTTAACCGCGTTTTACCGGACTGAAATTTACAAAATGGCGTCATTGCGTGATGTGGATCACATAATGGCGCTTTTCTTCTTGTTTACACGTATCCATTTTGTATACTTCAAGCAAACAAAATGCTCTTTAAAAATCCGGCAGCGCTGAAATGCGTAGAAATCACCTTTAAAGGAGAGAGCATTATGCCTTTTGATAATTACCAATGGCATGACGACTATGAACGAGAAAGCGTCATGCGTGCAATGTGCAATGTATGCAGCACGAAGAAAGGAGACTGCAACGAGTGCAACGAATGTTTAGATCATTGGCTAAAGGCCGGACACGCCGAAAGGCTGAACGAAACAGAGAATCAAAAATAATCGGGGTGGTTTTTATGCAAAACCCTAAAAAACCCATAAAACGCCGTTGCAAATGCTGCGGCGTTTTTTTTGAACCTAAATATCACAATCAAACGTGGTGCAGTGATGAATGTCTGGATCAACTTAAGTTCGAACAGCTATGCCGTGACCGCGAAAACGCAATGAAGGCGATTGAACGGAAGAAGCGCCGTGACAACCAGCGGGAAGAGCGCAACCGGAAGCGGAAGCAGTTGCACCCGCGAAGCTACTGGATACACCAGGCGCAAACTGTATTTAACGCATACATACGCGAACGTGATGCAGGACAACCGTGTATATCTTGCGGTACTTACTATTACGAGCAATGCGGAGCCGACGCGGGCCATTATAGATCGGTGGCGGCGGCTGGGCATCTTCGATTCAACGAAGATAACGTGCATTTACAATGCAGACATTGCAACCAGATGTTAGACGGTAATATACCTGCTTATCGCCCTGCACTGATTCGAAAAATTGGCCTGGCAAGGGTGGAGGCGCTGGAGAACAACAACGAAACCCATAAATGGACAATCGAAGAATGTAAGGAGATCATTAAAGTTTATCAGGCTAAACTAGACGCCTTAAGGAGAAAGGCAGCATGAACGAATATACATTTAGCCTGCCTTACCCGCCATCTAATAACCGCTATTACCGACATTCACGCGGTTTTCACTATATCAGCAAGGTTGGTAAAGAATACCGGGAACAAGTAAAAGACATCATCGAGCTATTAAATTTAAACATCAACCTATCTTGCCGACTGGCAATCGCTATTTATGCCGCGCCGCCGGATAACAGGATTAGAGATCTGGATAATATCCCCAAATGCCTTTTTGATAGCCTTACTTACGCAGGATTCTGGAAGGATGATGGGCAAATAGACTCAATAAAAATTGTTCGCTGCCGGAAGGTAAAAGGCGGACGCTTGTTTATTAAGATACGCGAGCGCGGCGACCTGCTACCGGATATTGACGAATACGCGACGAATATGTGGGGTGACAATGGAGCTAATAAACATTGTTGTTAAATGTACTCAATCAAGCGTAGATTTTTTCACTGAAGGTAAAAAATATTCAGGTTTTATAAAGCATGGGTGCTTTGCTTTCATTCTACAAGACGATCTTGTATCTGATTTCGACGACGCAGACGCATGGCGATTAGTCCAGTATTTCCCGTCAAAAAATGAGTATTTTTTGCAGGGTCATTTTAAAACTAGGTTTAAGGTGGTAGAGAAATGAAAAACGAGATTAAAGATCTGCAAATAGATATTCAGCGCGATGAGCATGATTTAGCTACAGTACGACAAATCCAGGCTTTTCATATGCGCGAATTACTTGCTTTGAAAGAGCTTGAGGGGAAGTTAGTTCAGTCTATTTCTGATCGTAAACACCTTATTGCTCGTTACGGGGGCAAATAATGAATCTGGAATCAATTCTTAAATTCCACTTCCCAAAATCACCGCGTTTGTCAGATGAAAGCCGGGGCACATCCCCGGATGCACTTAATACTACTGATGCACTAACTGCCGCAGGTATGGCGCAATCGCGCGTAGAGCTTGGTTATAGCGCTTTTTTGGGGAAGATGGAACTATCACAAGCCGAAAAACACAGGGCCGTAGTTTTGCTTACAGAGCGTTTAAGAGCTATGGCAAAAGACTATAAATACGTTATGGAGCTAAACGAGGCACAACGCAATGATCTCATTATTCTTGTTGCCGTTTTCGCGTTTCGGGATTATTGCCAGAGTGCAGCGACAGAAAAAGTTTGCCCTAAGTGCGGCGGTCACGGGCATTTACCAAATCCATATTGCGAATACACATCAACAATTTGCGCACGGTGCGGCGGCAAAGGCTACGTTAAAAACCATTGCCAGCAGTGCAAGGGTCGTGGCGAAGTACCGGATAAAGCAGCCAGCGAGGCGGCGGAAATGCCAGTTTTCAAAACGTGCCAGCACTGCGGCGGGCGCGGGTACTCGCGTTTCCCTGTAGATCTTGTCCGGCAGGCGGTTAATCAGCTTGTCTTTCCTGTAAGCCGATCAACATGGTGGAAGAAATACCGGGTTTTCTATGAGGACGCTATTGCCGAATTGTTCAAAGAAGAGGCGCGTGCTGACAACGAAATTAAACGAGTGACGCGAGGTGAATGATGGATAAGCTGGAAATAAACGATCAGTTTGCCGTTATCTTGTTCGAAGATAAAACAGGCGGTGCATGGTGTAAGAAGGTCACTGGTGCGGAAGCGCGTTTAATATTGGGTATGGCAAGCGCGTTAAATGATGGTGAATTGCCAGCCGTGCCAATTGAGCCGGTTCATATTTACGGGCGGAGTAACGACAATGAAAATACTTAATATTGGGTGGCTGTATTGCGAAAACTGCGACGATGACGGCATGGTAGTAAAAACTGAAAAAGGTTGCGGCTTCATGCTGTATCAAGACGATAAGTTTGTTTGCCCGCGATGCGGTGGTCGTGGTGAGATAGAAATCGTTTATGATATTGCTACCGCACCTAAGCCATCGCGTATTGTCCTTGACGAAAAAATAAAAATTCATCCTGCTTTATTGCAGCAAATTATCGATCACGTATCGGCAGCCGCAATCTATAGCGATAACAATTATCAGCGTGAAATGAACGTCAAACGTGCGATTGAGCAGTATTTCGAGGGTGATGATAATGAAGCCTAAATTAAAAGAACATATTTACCGTGAATTGGTTAATGAGTTAACGGAAACGTCGCGTTATTACGCCGGGACACAACAGCTACGCGGGCGGCTATCTTCGGTTGTTAACCGCTACATTGATGCCGGATGTCATCGCAAGGGTGAAATCACGATGGATGATGCCATCAAGCGCCGTTCGGCTGATTGGTCAGTTAGTAACACTGGGTTGACAGGATACATTGAAGGCTATAACGACTGTTTACAGGATCATAGTGATGGCAAATAAACACCTGCATTTGAATTTAAAAGGAGAATACTTCCACGCTATCCGGGCGGGGAAGAAGGTTGAGGAATACAGGCTTTACAATGACTATTGGCGTAAACGTCTGGAGGGGCGGGACTACACAAGATTGATTCTTAAATGGGGGTACCCTGCAAACGACGATATGGAACGAATACTGATTCTCCCTTACATGGGATACACAATCAAGACGATTCAGCATCCTTTGTTTGGTGACGATCCTGTTAAGGTTTTTGCTATCCACTGCGATATTTATTGGCAACATAGGATTTAAAATATGAAAAGTAACCGTAAACGCCTTGTAAGGGCATACGACAAAGCATTAAAGGCTTTTGATAACCTTGAGCACAATAAGCGCAAGCGCCGTAAATTTGCGCGTATGCTTGTTTTTGAGTGGCATTATTCCGATGCTTTTATGGAAAGTGCGCCGCTATTAACACAAGAACAAGCAGACGAAATGGCTAACGATAACGTTTATTATATGATGTGGTGATAACATGAAAATAATCATTGATTATCTTTGTCATGCTGTGAATACGCTTTTTGGTTTTTATCAACAACCATTCCTCAAAGAATGGGATGAAATGCTCAATGACATCATTGACAAAGGGTTAATAATGGAGGTTGACGATCTCACAATCAAATTTAATTACGATGGTAAAGAATATCAAATTTGGGTAGGTAATAGATGGTACGCATACGGACATATTTATTCAATTGGCGGTAAATACATTAAACGAAGCCAGGAGTTCAGGCCGCGTTTCCGCACAATGCGCCGCCTGCATGATCTGCATATGAAGTTATTCGAAGATCAGGAAGCGCGGGAATTATTCAAAATTTACGGGGATAAATCATGGAGCTAAAAATCTGGCAGGCTATCGACGTTGTTGATAATGAATTGTCTATGTTCGCCACTAACGGGAAACGCGTTGTGATCGCTACATGGACACGTAACCATGATGATATTGCTTTTCGTCGCGCTGCGGCGGAATTGCTTTTCTCTGATGGCGGCTACACGATGAACATCGCACAGCTTGCCAGAATGAAAGATGAAAAGCTGGTGGACAGCTACACAACTGCGTAACGGGGTGAATATGCGTATCTATGAACACAAGCGGGATAAAACCCGCTTTTTTGTTCGTGCTGGCGTTGCGTACCAGTATCACGAATGCGGTTACATTGAGGCGCTTGCTTACGACCTTGATTTTGAGCAGGAAAAAGCATGGTTCGATTTTAAAATTTACCGGAAGCGCAAACCAACGCGCGACGAGCGACACGCTATCCGTGACTTTTTAATCAGTATTGAGCGCTGGGAGACAGATCAATGAAAGTCAAATTTTTGCACGATCACGGTTATCCGTCACTGAAACAGGTTGTTGGTAAGGTGGTTAACGTCGTTCATAGTGATAATGTCACCTGCATGATTAACGGTGCTGACCTCATTGCCGCTGGCGCTGATGATCACTACATTAATCCGGCGTGGTCGTATACGTTCAGCCTGGGCGACTTCGTTGGCGACAAGGGGCGCGGGCTGGAAGTGGTCGAGGGTTGACATCATGGATGTTTACGAAGATCTATACCTCCAGACAAACACCCGTACTTTTTATTTTCTTAAAAACGGCGTCGTATATCGCAGCGACGACGGGGTAATAATGAAAGAGTGGTTATTTAAGCGTGAAGACCTACTCGACGATCTGGTTTTTGCCGGAGTATTTCGTAAACGTCCGGCTAACCTGGAAGAAGAAATGTTGATAGAGGTATTTCAAAATGAAAATCAGGGTAAGTTATTTCCGGGCGAAAGATAAGGCAACGGGAAAGCAGATGGCGATCCTGGTTAACGAGGCGCAATACATGTTTGTCCTTCAGCCGTGGTGTGTTGTAGACCTTAACGACAATTGCCGCCGTCACGCTGCGCGGAGTGCTGTAGGTATGAAAGGATGGCAGCCGCGCGACATGGAAAACTATTGTGAATGGAAATTGGTGGCAAAATACACGGTCGACTATAAAGGGGTTTTCTGATTATGTTTGCAAGGTGCGTTTATTCTGACACTGTGTGCTTTACTGTTGGGGAATTGTATAGCGTTGACCTTCTTAACGGGTGCAAGCGCGGCGCTGGCGGCATTCATTATGTAAAGGATAATGATGGCGATGCGTGGCAATTTTACGGCGATCATGCAAAGGGGGTTGTTAAGGGCAGTTTTGACAATCGCGTGATGGCGCGTTTTGTTAAGTGGTAATGTCGTTTACATCAATAAATGTGATCTACCCCGCAAAGTTTACAAAATGGCATTGTTTCGGCAGTGCCGTTTTGTTACATATAAGCCACGGAAAGACGAATGGGAGGTAAGAAGATGAACGCTAACGCTAAATATACGGCATGGGTTTTTGAACTATACGCCCGCTACTTTGAATTGCTGGCACCAGGTGAAGAAGCATTAAGCATTGATGAGTACGCGGAGTGTTTGGGATTCAAAGAAGGCAAGGAATGATAAGGCACGGTGTAGGATGGCCCCACCAAACCAGAAGGGTTGAATCATGAAAAGCGATAAGTTCATAGCGTGCTGTTTTGTTGAAGTGCCTAAAGGTGATGTTTTCTGCGATTATGAATTTAAAGACAGTTTAGGCAGATCTCATGTTGTTGTCGGCAAGCGCGGAGACTGGTTATACATAACAGACGACGACATGATTTTTACCAGAAATCAACTATTTCACATTAACTCTGTAAATAATTATGCGCCAGTTGCCGCTATATCCATGATGGATCTTAAATCTAATATGTGGCTTGAAAAGGACACTGTGAATAAAGCGCGTAGCTTACTTGGTGCTGAATTTTAATTTCTTACGAAGGATAATAGCAAATGTCTAAATTTATCAGTGTTAAAGTTTTCCGTGGCACTTTTCCAGAAGATGATAAAAATGGGCAATTCTCTGGACAACCTGGCGCATGTTTCCGTGTAGCCACTGACGACGATGCGGGCGTTAAATGCTTCCACGTAGCTGAACCTCCTTTTGACGTGAAAGACCTTGATAATGCAGATCACGTTAAATTTTTTATCTTAGTATCATTGGAACTTAATCCGCTCCCTGGTGCTGAAGTGGAATTGATTGGGGCTGAACTGGTGGCGGAATACAAAATGACTGAAGGTGTGACAGGGGGAATTGACATTGAGCGCATCAAATAAGCTATATAAGATCAGGTGTAAAGGCGAATATCCTGGCTTTACGACTGGATGCGAATACCTGGGCCATATTGGGTATGGCCCTTTCGGTGAATTAGGGATGAACACGATGGACGACGACGGCGACAGCCGGACGCTTGATCTTGATTCTGATGATTTCGAATACATCCCGCCAGTTACTTACCGCGTGGTTGATGAGTTCCTGGCTGAACATGAAGACGATGAGGATGATTAAATGGAAGAGTGGTATAAAAATTTATTAATCATGTTTCTTTCTGAAAATTGGGCGCTATTTGAGCGTTTTTGCGAGGAACATGGAGAAGACCCTAACGATATTTATCACGATCTTGGGGGTGAAGATGATTGAATGCCTTATTGCCGTGATTGTTTTGCTTTATATCGCTGGCGCTATCCTGATGTCATGTTTTATTAAGTATAGCGGCGCTGAACCTGGTGGCCTTGAGATTCCTTTATGGCCTGTAGTGATGTTTCTCGCTTTCTATGATGCTACGGTAGTGCAGATCAAGCGAGCCATTAAGGAGCGCAAGAAATGATTGAAGATGGCATATACGCAGTTATCAACATTGATGATATGTTCTACCGCGTGGAAGGTAATGATATTCGCGTCAGTGTCGATGGTGGAGACTGGCAATCGCCATTTATGGAAATGACGCGGGAAATAATCGAGGCCATGCTTTATAATGGCGTGGTTGTGAGGGTTAGCGACCTATGAACGAGATCGAAGACGGCATCTATTTGCACATGTTATTTAACATCGCTTATCTGGTTAAGGGTGACAAGGTGATGATTCAGGATCCAGAAAAACTATGCTGGGAATCAAGTATGATGGATCGTTGGCACATGCAAATGCTACTTGATAATGGCCTGATATACAGAAAGCAGTAAAGCCGTATTTGTGGGTCGAAAACAAACAGATTAAAATATTACCTAACAATGCGAAACTGTAACTACCCGGCCCCGCGCCGGGTTTTTGCTTTGTTGGAGGTAAATCTATGTTCGACAGAATACGGGAGGCGTGTGCGTATGTGACCGGGGCCGTAACTGCTTTTTTCGGCGCGATAACCATCAATGACATTGCCGTCTTTGTGGGTATCTTATCAACCATAGGCACATTTGCCGTTAATTATTACTTCAAATCACAGGAGAATAAGCGGGCGCAAGAGGAACACGACGCACGAATGGGGAATAAGTAACATGATTAGCCAATCGCTGAAAAACAAGATTGTTGCGGCGGCGGCTGGTGGGGCAATCGCTATTGCGGCGGTGATGATTAAGCCATTAGAGGGCGTGGAATACGATCCTTATCGTGATGTTATCGGTGTTTGGACTGTTTGCTACGGTCACACCGGAAAAGACATCATGCTTGGGAAGACCTACACGCAATCAGAATGCGATGCGTTGTTAAATAAAGATCTGCACAAAACCGCAAAGGCGATTGACCCATATATCAAAGTTGAAATATCAGATTTTACCCGCGCTGCACTTTATTCCTTCGCCTATAACGTAGGCGCAACCAACTTCAAAACATCAACCTTATTAAAGCTACTCAATGACGGCAGGAAATCGGAAGCGTGCGCACAGCTTAAGCGCTGGGTATACGCTGGCGGTAAGAAGTGGCAAGGCCTGGTAAACCGCCGCGATGTTGAATATGCCGTTTGCGAATGGGGTGAGAAATGGACAAGGTGAAGACGTTAATCATCGCCGCTGTTGTTTGCATTATTGCCAGCCTTACCGCCGTAACGTGCCATTACCAGAGTGAGGCGACAAGGTTACAGGAAGAGTTAACGACCACGCAAGGCGCACTGAAAACAGCAAGTAATACTATTAAGCAGATGAAGGAGCGAAACGCCGAACTGTCAAAACTTGATAAGAGGTATCACGATGAGATTAAAGCTATCAGATCTGACATTGCCGATCTGCGCACTGGCATTGATAACGGTTCTATCCGGTTGCGCGTCAACGCAACACCTGTGCGAGTGTCCGACCCCACCGGAACCGCCAGCGCCATTGATGGAGCCGCCTGTAGACTCACTCCCGACGCTGAATCGGCTTATCTATCCCTCAGAGAACAACTAAAAGAGAAAGACGCGAAGATAACCGCACTTCAGGGCTACATCAAAACGCAGTGCTTACGCAAAGAATAACAGCGCGTTGACGTGTCGCCGTTTCTGCAAGCCAGCCATGACCGGGCCAATCCTTACCGCGAGCGACGGCAGAAATTCAAAAACACGTAATACCGGGTAAACAACCTCATTAACAGGTATGGCGCTACCTGGGTAGAAGAAAGCGCCATTAACTCACCTGCCACGAGTAGGAAGAGCGTTCGGATCTGTTTACCAGAGATGTTGAGCATGTCCAGTTTTATAAAATTCCAAAAACGGTACTCATGCAGCGCCGTTTTTAGTGTTTTATAGCTGTTTTCACTCCCTGCGGTGTCCAGTTTTGCGGGGGTTATATTTTTCAGGATAGAGGAATATTCTGATGGCTAAGGGTAAAGGCATTAAGTTGCCTCAATTCAAAGTCCCGCTCTTTGAGCATACTACCGTTTTTTTCTGCCCGACCCGCGACATGTTCTATGAATTTTGCGAAAAGGCAGGGATCCCAATCGAACCTGATTTTGAACTGGCTGGCGGCCTGACGTTAACCTGTACGGGCGAGAAAGGCGGTAACTTCTACGTGATCGCAGTATTCGATAATGAACTTGGTACGCTGGTCCATGAATGCGCACACACTACATTCCACGTACTGAGCGATGTAGGCGTCGTGGCAACAACTGATCCAAGCCATCCGGCAAACGAGACTTATGCTTACATGGTAGGTCGCATCTTTGACGCATTTTTCCCGATCCTGGCTGAATCAAACGAAGCACAGGTGGCAGCTATGCAGGCCGCTGAAGTCGTAGAGAAGGCATTGGAACAGGCAGAAAAGGCGACTGATGCAGCAGAACAGGCAGTTGAACGGGCAGAGGAGTCGAAAGAAGAGAAAAAACCAGCGAAGAAAGGCAAACGTAAGCCGAAAGCAAAAGAGGCGCTTGTACCGCGCGTTATGAGCTTTAAACGGGGGTGATTATGTTTACTTTTCTGTTAGGTTTATTTATCGGAATGGCTGCCGCTGTAATATTACTGGTTGGTGAATAATGTTATGGACGATTATATCATCGCTGGATTAATTGGTATTTCTGTATTTCTGGTGAGTTTTGTTATTGCCGTGCTGATAACAGTAAAGAGCAAGTATTAGATGAGGTGGCAAGATGATTGACCCGCTCATTATCCTTTCTGCCTGCGTCGCTGTACGGCTGGCGATCATGATATTCATTGAAAGCTGAAGGCATTCACATGAGTGTTTACGATCTCATCTGGTGGTCGTTGGTCGCCGTCATTATCTATTTCTGGTGGAAGAATGTTGTATAGGTGAAGCATGAACGCATACGAAATGCTATTGCTGGTGGCTGTAGTTGTAGTCATTGCCGTTGACTTCTATCGAGGGTTTAAAAGATGAGAGAAGCAGACTTCTTTTGCATGATTATAGTGATCGTCATCGTTGCCGTGCTTTTAAGCGTTAACTGAATCGCAGGGGGTTAAAAATGAAATGGCTTGATTTCTTTTTCCTGATTGTTGCGATTGTTCTAACCATGACCGCGCTGACTCAATAGGTTATAGCTTGGACTCGCATTTTATGCGCTTCCTAAATTCAGCAAGTCAAATAAAGTGGATGGTAACAATGAAAGAGCTATTCGACTTTCTGGAAACGGTAACATACTGCGCAACATTAATTGCGTGTTTATATATTCTGTGTAAATGGTCTTGAGAGGTGACGTGGTGAGCAATGAAGAACTAAAAATTGCTGATGAAATCAAAAAGGCACTTGACGCGGCAGAAAACAATAAAACTATCTATCTTTCCGAGCGGGAAGTAGAAAAGATGATGGATGAATTTAAATTAAAATTTGAAAAAGATAATTAAGAGGTGAAATATGGCCCGCACTAAAAAGGCAAAGGCTGACGATAAAAAGCCAGCGGCTAAAAAGGTGGGCCGTCCGCATGGTTATACCGAAGAAAAAGCATTAGAAATCTGTGAACTGGTGGCGGATGGTCAGAGTATTAATAAAATTTCGAAAATGCCCGGTATGCCTACCCGTTCCACAATCCTGAAATGGTTTAGGGATGTACCGGAATTCTCGATCATGTACGCGCGCGCGAAGGAGATCGGCTTCGAGGTATTGGCTGATGAAATCATCGATCTGGCTGATGCAGCAGAGAACGCAGATAAAGATCAGTTGCGACGCCACCAACTAATGATTGAAACGCGTAAATGGTTACTAGCAAAACTGCAACCGCGTAAATATGGAGAACGCGTCACACAGGAGATCGTCGGTAACAAGGAAGAAGCACCCGTCCGGGTAGAGGTCACAAAAGAAGAGATCGCCCGCATCGTCCAGGAAGTAGAAGATGAGGTGTGATTATGTTGACAATCAAAGAACGAGTTATTCAGTCCAAATGTGAAAACGATGGCCTGTTTTTCAATCGCTACTTCTATAAGCAAGCGAACGGAACGAAGATGTTAATCTCAGGCCATCACTTAGCTATCCGCGACGCACTGCAACGCGTTGTCAATGGTGAGATAACCCGACTCATCATCAACATTCCCCCAGGGTACGGTAAGACAATGATCGCTACCATCAGCATGATGGCGCGGTCACTCGCAATAAATCCCCGCACAAGATTCCTTCACGTTTCCTATTCCAATAACCTTGCGTTACTCAATTCATCGACTGTAAGAAACATGATCTGCACGCCTGAATATCAGGCAATGTGGCCCATGAAGATCCGCAATGATGCCAACAGTAAATCTATGTGGTGGACAGAATACGGTGGCGGCGTGTACGCGACCTCATCGCTGGGCCAGGTAACTGGGTTCCGTGCCGGGTATATGGAACCAGGATTTAACGGCGCGTTAATCATCGACGACCCATTGAAACCTGCTGACGCTTATTCTGACGTGGTGAGAAAGCAGGTAAACACCAACTATAACGACACGCTTGCATCACGTCTGGCAGTGCAAACGACGCCTGTTATCGTCATTATGCAGCGCATCCACTACGATGATTTGTCCGGCTACCTGTTACGCGGTGGGAGCGGTGAAAAGTGGCATCATCTTAACTTGCCAGTGAAGATTGACAACAGCGTTGGCTATTGGGATCTGTACCCTGAAAACGAGTTCGCTATCCCTATTGCTCACAACCTGCCAGACGGTTGGCTGTGGCCCAGGAAGCACAATGACGATCATGAAGCTGGACTGAAAGCACACAGGCGGTCATTTGAGGCCCAGTACATGCAGCGCCCGCGTAAATTCGACGAAGAGGGTGCATTGTGGACTGAGGCTATGATAACCGCCGCGCACCGGATGCAGATAACGCAGGACAAGATCCGCACCGTGGTAGCTATTGACCCGGCGACAACATCATCGGAAGAATCGGATGAAACGGGGATCGTGGCGTGTTCCGCTTACGGTGGCGGTAAGAATGCTCAGTATTCTGTTGATGGTGACTATTCAGGCCGCATGTCGCCTAACGACTGGGCGCAAGCAGCAATGAGCGCATACGACATTCATGAGGCTGACGCGATGGTTATCGAAACCAACCAGGGCGGTGAAATGGCAGAGGCCACGCTACGCAATGCAGGATTCAAAGGCCGCATTGTTAAGGTACACGCAAGCAAGGGTAAATTCGCCCGCGCCGAACCAATATCTGCACTGTATGCACAAGGAAGGGTGGCCCACACTGGTGAACTGTACACGCTGGAAAATCAAATGATGGAATACGTGCCAGCTACCGCCAAAAAATCCCCTGACCGTATGGACGCAATGGTATGGGGCATTACCGAACTGAGCCAACCACAGGCAATGGGCCTCATGTTACCTAAACGCCTGCGCGGATTTTAAAACCTGCCTCACAACTACCCACAAGTTTTTCTATTTTTCGCGTAGCAACGCGTAAACATGTATTCAGGAGTAAACATTATGCCATCCAATTTAGAATTGGCGGTTAATGCTGCCTTGTCTCAACGCCAGGCTGCATACGCCCGCTATGCCGCAGCACACCCATTCACTATGGGAATAGATGCCAAACGGGATGCTGCGTGGAGTGAATACGGATTCAAAGAAGAGATCACGTATGATGATCTATACAAACTGTATCGTCGCGGCGGTATCGCTCATGGTGCAGTGGAGAAGATTATCACAACTTGCTGGCGAACCATGCCAACGCTAATCGAGGGAACCGAAGACGAGAAGGCCGAAAAGGAAACGCCCTGGGAAAGAGAAATCAAGAAACAATTCGACAACAGATTTTGGCGTGTCATTGCCGAATGTGACCGCCGCCGCCTCATTGGTCGTTATGCTGGCCTGTTGATTCACGTCAGAGATGGTAAGCCGTGGGACCAGCCTGTGACAAAAGGCGTAGGCATTGCCAAATTTACCCCGGCATGGGCTGGTGCTCTGACGCCGAAGGACTTCGAAGAAAACCCGGACAGCGAAAACTATGGCCTGCCGACGTGGTGGGAATACAAGGAACGCATTAACAGTAAGACCATCGCCAGAAAAATCCACCCTGACCGCATATTCATCTTCGGTGACTATTCTGATGATGCAATCGCCTTCCTTGAACCGTCCTATAACGCTTTCGTTTCACTTGAGAAAGTGGAAGGTGGTAGCGGTGAATCATTCCTGAAAAACGCTGCACGCCAGCTTGCTATCTCATTCGACAAGGAGATCGACTTCCGGTCACTGGCAGCTACATACGGATGCGACGTCACAGAGCTTCGGGAGAAATTCAACGAGGCAGCGGCTGAAATGAATAAGGGTAACGACGTGATGATGGCATTACAGGGGGCCACAGTCAGCCCGCTGGTGACTGCAGTATCTGACCCGTCAGCTACCTATGACGTCAACCTGCAGACTGCCGCCGCTGGTATTGATATTCCGACCCGCATCCTGGTTGGGAACCAGCAGGGCGAACGCGCATCAACCGAAGACCTCCGCTACTTCAACAGCCGCTGTATGACTCGAAGGGAGGAAATCGGCGGTGAACTTGAGGATCTATTCCGCAAGATGGCAGATCTCCGCCTTATCAGTATGCCAATTGACGTATCAGTGATATGGGACGACCTGAACGCCATGACCAAAGCCGAACTACTGGAAGCGGCGCACAAGATGGCACAAATCAATCAGGCTTGTCTGGCTACTGGTGAAGAAATATTTAGCGGTGACGAGATTCGTGAGGCTGCCGGATACGATGGCCCGGCCAGTGTAGTAGAAACGGAAGAGGGTGACGATGATGAAGGTGAAGAAGATAATCAGGCGAATACCTCCAGCCGCGATAATGCCATCTAACACCGAAGACCCGACCATGACAGGGAAGCTGAGGTCCGGTGCTATCAAGCGTTTTAAAGCCTGCCTTAAGAAAGTTGCGGATCCGTATATCGCTATACTGGACCGGATGCAATATACCCTGGCTGTTAATAAGAAATACACTTTCCAGATCTACATTGACGAGCTTCATGATTTGCTGGAAGACGCCAGCGACATGATTGACGAGATATTCGACTTGACTGACCCGGAAAACTTCTGGTTCTGGCAGGAATACGTGAAAGTGGCATATCAGCGCGGTACTGCACAGGAATATGCCAACCTCGCTAACCAGTCAGTCACATATTCCAGGGCTTACCCCGAAGTGTCGGCGGTATTAACCAGTCAGACCTATCGCACGCGCCTTGCCCTGGTTCGTACCCGTGTATTTGAAGAGATGCGCGGACTGACCGCACAGATCAAGAAGGATATGGCCCGCCGATTAACCGAAGGCATGGCCCGTGGCTTAAACCCACTGGAAATAGCGCGCACATTGCAGCAGGAAACGCAATTGCCGTTATACAGGTGCAAACGTATTGCCCGCACTGAAATATGCACAGCGTTGCGCACAGCGCGTATGGATGAGGCAGAGGCCGCATCTGATGAGCTTAACTTGCGCACTATGCAGATGCACATTTCAGCATTGTCACCGACTACCAGGCTGTCACACGCACAGCGGCACGGGAAAACGTACACCATAGAAGAGCAGCGCGAATGGTGGAGCAAATCCCCCAATTCAATTAACTGCAAATGTAGCACTATTACCGTGCTGGTGGATGAATCTGGTAACATATTAAACAAACGAATCCTTGAGCGAGCGCAAGAAAATTACAAAGTTGCGCACGCTAAATATGGCGAAGATTGGGAGTAAAAACCGTGAATAAAGAACTGATTCAGGTTAATACCAAATTAACCGCTAATACCATCCGCCGGGAAACATATAACGGGCGTGAACACATTGTAGTCCCGTCCTATACGTTGCCCTTCAATATCGTTATGAATCGGGAATATTACCCGGAAGCCGAAATCATTGCTAATTATCAATCTCTGGAAGGCACGCTCGCACCGCTGGGCCATCCTACGGTTAACGGTGAATTCGTTTCCGCATTTAGCCCGGAAGGTCTGAATATTGGCTTTTGTGGAGCGTGGAACAGAAATGTTGAATTACGAGGCAATCGTGTTTATGTGGAAAAATGGGTGGACGTTGAAACTGCCAGCCATTCAGAACAGGGCCGCGAATTATTAAACCGACTGGAAGCACTGGAGAAAGGCGAAAGTAAGGATCCGATCTGGTCATCTGTTGCCGTATATCGTCAACGTATGCCAGCTACTGAAGAGATGAAAGCCCAGGGTGCTGATCATGTAGTGAAAATCATGTCAATCGACCATGACGCTATTCTACTGCATGAGCCGCCAGCCGCATCACCGGAGCAAGGCGTAGGGTTGATGGTTAATACCGACCAGGCGAAGCCGTTAATGGCGGTGGCGATGAAAGAAAATAGCTATCGCACCCTTGAAAAACAATTGGAAGAAGCGGCGCGTGAACTGTTCAAGGACGCCGATTATGTCTACGTCGTGGACTTCACAGACAAAGAAGTGACCATTGCTACTAATGCCGAAAGTGCTCAAGTTTGCACGTATGAAAAACAGGCTGATAAAATAATTCTCAATAATGGCGAGCTTGCAATCAACGAGGAAAGTAAATCCTGGTTCGCTCAGTTCGCTGAACACCTATCCAGTCTTTTCTCATTAAACGAAAAAATTAAGGCCAATAAATCGGAGGACGATCCCATGCCTTTGACCAAAGAAGAACGCGCCGAACTGGTGAAAGAAATTAACGAAACCATCACCGCTAATATGGCGAATGCAATCGCTGAAGCACTTAAACCAGTACAGGCAAGCGTAGAAGAGTTACAGACCAATCAGAAAGCGATTAAAGAAGAGATCGCAGCAAACGCAGATAAAGAAGTAGCAGAAAAACGCGCCGCAGTAGCAAAAGTTCACGGCGAGATTGTTGCTAACGCATTAAACGGTGAAGCGTTAGAAGCAATGTTTAAATCCCTGGGCAAAGCCGCGCCGATGGCAACCAACGCAGCAAGCGAAGGCAAAAAAGGCGAAGTTCCAGACTTTAACACTTATTTCTAATTAAAAGGGGATCACAATGTTTCGTTTTCGTCGTGTAAATATTGATGGCAAATCCATCACCGAAAGCTATGCAGCAGGCGAAGAAGTATTGCCGGGCAAACTGGTTAAACTGGTTGGCGGTAAATTCGTGAACGCAACTGATGCAGAAGGTCGCTTGTATATCGTTAACCCTGCTTTCCATGAAGGCAAAACCATCGCTGATGCCATCAAAGCGGGTGAAACCGTTGTCGCTGACTACGTTGAACCAGGCCGCGAATTCGCAATGCGTGTTGAAGCTGCAACCTACAAAAAAGACCAGGCCATCAAACTTGGCGAAGTAACCGTCGCGTACTGCCAAGAAGATGTAACCCTGGAAGGCGTTGACTTCATCCGCGTTCGCGTAGCTTAATTTAAAAGGGGAAAAACATGTACTTTACTAAAGAAAACCTTGCTACCAACGCCCGTATGCAGGGTCATTGGAGCGAACTGTGGGCGCAGCGCAATATCTTCAACGCTCAGCATGACGCCATGATTGCAGCAAACAAGGCGAACATGACTTCCGAAATGTTGGCCTGTAACGCTGTTGGTGGCTTCGCAAAAGAGTTCTGGAAAGAAATTGATAACCAGATCATCGAACTGAACACCGAGGAAATCGGCATTGAAATCGTCAACGACCTGATGGGCGTTCAAACCGTACTGCCTATCGGTAAAACGCTG